>JAABUX010004939.1_pt1 | contig 16622 bp, 16 predicted proteins | sample 5561851 | NCBI WGS metagenome assembly JAABUX01 (sample SAMN10711883, study PRJNA513361) | rock metagenome | isolation source: Antarctica rocks | place: Antarctica: Victoria Land, Richard Nunatak red sandstone | collected 2016-01-03 | reverse complement strand
AGCCGCTCCATATGTTCACGTCGGCGAAGGCGCATGAAATTCCTGGGAACCGTATTATACAAGATCGGTCCCTGGAAAGTAAGCCTTCTTATTGACCAGGCATGGCCACCCAGCGCGCAGGTGCCACAGGTTCGGTACTCCGACCCCATGCCGAGGCGTCGAGAGTTCCTGGATGTCGAAGTCAATCGCACGGGGTCGGAATACCGAACCTGTGGCACCCGCCTGCGGCCCTGTTAGCGTCAGGCGAGCGACCACGCTTGTTACAAGAATTATTTAAGTCGGGATCGTCGGCGACATTGTCGAGCATTTGGATAATTCGTTTCGCCAAACGCTCCTGAATCTCCCGATGTCGAGGAACTGGTTGGGCAACCCCTGTGCTCGGGTTCCGATACCAGTCGTGATTGCCCCCGTGACGAACGAACAAGCAACCGAAACCCTCGATCGTCTTGATGAGATCGACCCGCTTCATGAAATGGTCAACTCGCCGACGCGACGGATGCCAGGAATTTGGCCGCTCGTCATGTCGAGGTACAAGTCTTTGAGGTGTTCGATCAAGTCTTCCAGCGTTTCCCCTTGAGTCCAATAGTCGGGAAACTCCGCCAGAAACCCCAACCAGCCGCCCTCTTCCTGCCAGTAGACGTACTTGAGCGTTTGCATCGTGGTCTCTTGTCCCCTTCACGAATCATGGTTGGATGACAATGGGGGAGAACCAAATTACCCACTGGACCAACTATCGCTTCGCGCTGAGCCGCGGTGGCGATGACTCCGCCGTCCTGATGAGCTGCTGAGATGAATACACTTTTCGCCAGCATCACGATCGATCCGGCAGGTGGTTGGCCCTCACCACCTTGCGTCGCAGCTTCGAGTGAGACGGTGAAAGGCATCGGCATGACCCGTCGCGAGAGGTCCGCGGCTTTCAGCACGACTTCTGATCTGCCCGTCGCCCTCTGGGCGGCGAATCTCACCTCTGTCTAACATCACCTCTTATCGTGGGAACGTAGTGACAAAGTCAGCAAATCTAAGCGTTATTCGCCGGCGAACTTAGCGCCCGGCGACGCGGACTAAAGCTCTGGCTCGATCCATCAGGCGGGTCCGCTCGGTGGCGTCGGCGTCGCCGATGGGGGTGGCCTTGGCTCGTTCCAGCTCGGCGGTTGCCGTGGCGAGGTCGAGTTGGCCGGCGGGGATGGCGCGGTTGGTGAGGACGGTCACGACGTTATCGCGGACCTGCGCGAAGCCGCCGTCGACGAAGTAGCGGTTGGAACCGGTGGCCGACCGAGTTCGGAGTTCGCCGTAGCCGAGGCGGCCGAGCAGGGGGGAGCGACCCGGCAAGATCCCGAGTTCGCCGTCGAGGAGCGGCAGGACGACGGCTTCGACCAGTTCGTCGAACAAGGTCCGCTCGGGGGTGACCACGACGCACTGAATCCGGTCCCCCGGCTTCTTGCCGGCGACCCCGAAGTCCGCGTCGGCGGTGCTGGAGCTGACGGTGGCCATTGGCGGCTGACTTTCTCGCGGGTGGGATGGAAAAAGAGGTGATCGCCGCCCCCGAACCGATCCGGTCGGCGCGAGGGGCGGCATCAATCGGCAGTCTCAGCGCGCCATCTTCTTGGCTTGCTCTTCGGCCTGGTCGATCGAGCCGACGTAGAGGAAGGCCCCTTCGGGGAGGTGGTCCCACTTGCCGTCGCACAACTCGCGGAACGACCGGATCGTGTCGGGCAAGGTGGTGTATTGCCCTTCCTTGTTGGTGAACACCTCGGCGACGAAGAACGGCTGCGACATGAACCGCTCGATCCGCCGGGCGCGGTGGACGATGAGCTTGTCTTCCTCGGAGAGTTCATCGACGCCAAGGATGGCGATGATGTCCTTAAGTTCCTTGTAGCGTTGCAAGATCGTCTGGACCCGGCGGGCGACGTCGTAATGTTCTTGGCCGACGTACTGCGGGTCCAAGATCCGCGACGAGGAGCCGAGCGGGTCGACGGCGGGGAAGATCCCCTTCTCGGCGATCGACCGCTGTAAGACGATGAAAGCGTCGAGGAAGCCGAAGGTGGTCGCCGGGGCGGGGTCGGTCAAGTCGTCGGCCGGGACGTAAACGGCCTGCACCGACGTAACGGCGCCCTTGAGCGTCGAGGTGATCCGCTCTTGCAACCCGCCCATCTCGGTGGCCAGCGTGGGCTGGTAACCGACGTTCGACGGCATCCGGCCCAGGAGGGCGGACACCTCGGCGCCGGCCTGGCTGAACCGGAAGATGTTGTCGATGAACAGCAGGGTATCGGCCCCGGTCGAGTCGCGGAACCACTCGGCGTTGGTCAGGGCCGAGAGGGCGACGCGCAGGCGGGCACCAGGGGGTTCGTTCATCTGGCCGAAGAACATGACCGTCGAGTCGATAACCGACTTGCCGGTCGAGCCGATCTTGGTTTCCTGCATTTCCAGCCAGAGGTCGTTCCCCTCGCGGGTCCGCTCACCGACTCCGGCGAACACCGAGTAGCCGCTGTGGACCTTCGCGATCCGGGCGATCAGCTCGGTCAAGATCACGGTCTTGCCCAGCCCGGCCCCGCCGAAGAGGCCAATCTTCCCCCCTCGGACGAACGGAGTGAGGAGGTCGACGACCTTGATCCCGGTCTCGAACACCTCGGTCTTTGGCGAAATTTGATCGAATGCGGGCGGTTCGCGGTGGATCGGCCAGCGTTCCGGCGCGAAAACTTCGCCGCGACCATCAATCGGCTCGCCGAGGAGGTTGAACACTCGGCCCAGTGTCTCCTTACCCACGGGAACGGTCACTGGGCCGCCGGTGTCGACGACATCCATGCCCCGGACGAGCCCGTCGGTCGAGCCGAGGGCGACGCAGCGGACCCGATTCCCGCCGAGGTGCTGCTGGACCTCGCCGGTCAAGTGAATCTTGATCCCTTTTTGTTCGGCGGTGACTGTGATGGCGTTGTAGATTTCGGGGAGGTGATCTTCTTCGAATTCCACGTCGAACGTGGAGCCGATCACCTGGGCGATATGCCCGACAGCAGTCGCGGTGGCCATGCGAGATACTCCTGGGGATCAAGCCCCGGGATAGAGCGGAACAAAGGTTGTGTTTGACTCGGGGAGATGAGAGGCATCGAGGCAACCAAGATTATTCGAGTGCCGCGGCACCGCCGATGATCTCGGCCAACTCGCGAGTGATCTGAGCTTGCCGGGCTCGATTGTAGAGCATGGTGAGGGACTTCACCATGTCGTCGGCGTTCTCGGTAGCCCCGCGCATCGCGACCATCCGCGCGATCTGCTCGCTGACGGCGGCGTCGAGGAAGCACTTGAACAGGCGGATTTTGAACGATGCGGGGACGATCTCCGCGAGGATGCTCGCCGCGTCGGGGACGAACTCGTAGGGGACCTGCGTCTTCTTGGCCTGGGGGGCGACCGCCGTGGTCGGCTGCGCGTCGGTCCGCCCGGCAGGCGCCGCATCGCCGGTCGTCATCGGCAGCAAGGTCTCGACGACGGCCTCCTGGCGGGCCGAGTTGACAAACCTCGTGTAGGCGACGTCGACCCGGTCGACCTCGCCGCGGAGGAACATCCCCAGGAACTTGTTGGCCAGGACTTCGACCTCGTCGAATTGCGGCCGGTCCTCGAACTGCAAATACGTCGCGTCGACCGTGATCTGGCGGAACCGGCAAAAGGCCGCCCCCCGCTTGCCAGAGACTTCAAGGCGGGACGCGACGTTCTCGGTCGCATACTCCTGCAAGGTCCTTGTGGCGACCCGGATCACGTTGCCGTTGTAGCCACCGGCCAGACCACGGTTGCTCGTCAGCATGAGCAGGAGTGACCGACCCACCGGCTGGCGGACTTCCAGGAGCGGGTGCGAGACGTCGCCGGCCGACGCGCCGAGGTCGGCCACCATCTCGGCGATCTTCCGGGTGTACGCCTCCGCCTGGCTCGCGCGGTCGAGAGCTTTCTTGAACCGAGCGGTGGCGATCAACTCCATCGTCCGCGTGATCTTGCGGATATTTTGCACCGACTTGCGGCGCTTGACGATCGCTCGAGCCTTGGCCATCGGAAAAATCTCTCGCCGTCGGACCGGAGGTGCTGATCACAAAGTTGGGGAAAGGCGGCCGTTGGGAGCCACCGAGGTTGCTCCGGAGCGGCAATCCATCAGACCGCGGCGTGGGCCATCTCGGGTGCCTCGCCGAGCTTAGTCTCCTGCCGAGGCGCCCGGTACTGCTTTTGGAACTCGCCCAAGGCGTCCTTCATCGCCGCGACGACGCCGTCCGACAACTTCCGCTCCTTGACGAGCATGGCCCGGACCTCGGGCTTCCGCTCGCGGATGAAGTCGAGGAACTGCTTTTCCCACTCGGACACTTGCTTGATCGGCACCTGGTCAAGATACCCTTCCGACCCGGCGAAGATGCTCATCACCTGGTCGACCACGTCGAGCGGCTGGTACTGCGGCTGCTTAAGCAACTCGACCATCCGGTAGCCGCGATCGAGCTGCGACTGGGTCGCTTTGTCGAGTTCGGTCCCAAGCTGCGCGAACGCTTCCAGTTCGCGGAACGCCGCCAAGTCGAGCCGAAGCCCGCCGGCCACCTTCTTCATCGCCGGGATCTGCGCTTTGCCACCGACGCGGGACACGCTGATCCCGACGTCGACCGCCGGGCGGACACCCGCGAAGAAGAGGTCGGGCTGCAAGTAGATCTGGCCGTCGGTGATCGAGATGACGTTGGTCGGGATGTACGCGGAGACTTCCCCTTCCAGCGTTTCGATCAAGGGCAGGGCCGTCATCGATCCGCCCGAGTTGGTGGTTTTGGCGATCTTGTGGCCCGGGTGATTTTGGAGTTCGTGCTTGGCTTCCTCTTCGCCCGGAACGCCGAGATAGAACTTGCCGTTGATCCCGGACTTCTCGTCGATGGTGGCGCCGGCGAAGGACTCGGGGACGATGACGTACTTGTTCGCCAGCTTCGCCGACCGTTCCAGGAGCCGCGAGTGGGCGTAGAAGACGTCGCCCGGATACGCTTCGCGGCCCGGTGGGCGGCGGAGGAGGAGCGACAACTCGCGGTAGGCGACGGCCTGCTTTGACAGGTCGTCGTAAACGCACAAAGTCGCCTTGCCTTGGCCGTACATGAAGAACTCGGCCATCGCCGCGCCGGCGTAGGGGGCCAGGTACTGGAGCGGAGCGGGATCGCTGGCACCGGCGGCGACGACGATGGTGTAGTCCATCGCGCCGTATTTTCGGAGGATCTCGACGAGGTTGGCGGTCGTCGATTCCTTCTGGGCGACGGCGACGTACACGCAGATGACGCCGGTCCCCTTCTGGCTGAGGATGGCGTCGATGGCGATGGCGGTCTTGCCGGTCTTCCGGTCGCCGATGATGAGCTGCCGCTGGCCGCGACCGATCGGGGTCATGGCGTCGATCGCCTTGATCCCGGTTTGCATCGGCTCGTCGACCGGCTGGCGGTCGGCGATCCCAGGGGCGGGGGACTCGACCAACCGGGTGGTCGAGGCGGCGATCGGCCCCTTATTGTCGATCGGCTCGCCGAGCGGGTTGACCACCCGGCCCACCATCGCCTCGCCGACGGGAACGGAGAGGAGTTCACCGGTGGCGGTGACGGTCTCGCCTTCGTGGATCTGGGTGTATTCGCCCAGGATAATCACGCCGACCGACGTTTCTTCGAGGTTGAAGGCCAACCCTCGAACGCCGTTCTGGAACGTGACCATCTCGCCGGTCATCACGCCGGAGAGGCCGTGGACCCGCGCGATCCCATCGCCCACTTCGAGGACGCGGCCGACCTCGGTCCGCGTGACCTCGGACTGGAAGTGCTCGATCTCACGCTGAATCACTGAAGTGATCTCGTCGGCTCTGAATTTCATGGGTCTTTCTTTCGATGAGGCGACCGCGGAGCCGCTCCAGGCGGTTGCGGACCGAGGCGTCGTACACGGCGTCACCGACCTGGATGACCAACCCGCCGATCAGCGAGGGGTCCACCTCCAGCGCGATCACGGGTGAGGCATGGATCATCGCCGCGAGCCGGTCGCGGAGCGACGCTTGCTGGGCTTCGTCGAGCGGCACGGCCGAGCGGACCGTCACGGCCTTCCGGTTCAGGCGCTTGTCGAGCGTCGCCCGGGCCTGGCGGATCACCGAGGGCAAGATCCCGAGCCGACCGTGCCGGTTCAAGACCCGGAGGAAGCGGATCACCGGTTCCATCGCCTCGGGTCCGAGCGTATCGGTCAGCAACCGATCCTTCGCGTCGATCGCGACCATCGGCGAAGCGAGGATCGCGGCGAACCGCGGGTAGGCATCAAGCACGTCGGTGTGGATCGTTTCAAGCTCGATCACTACGGCCTCGGCCTGGTCGCCGCTCGCCCCGAGGAGGGCTTCGGCGTAGTTCCGGGTCAGTTCCGGGGCGATGTCGTCGAACACCGAGCCGGACCGACCCGCAGGGGTGGAACTCATGCCTGGCCCCTTTCGCGCCCGTTGGACGGCAGCTCGTTCAAGGCCGCTTCCACCAGCCGTCGATGATCCGAGTCGCCCAATTCCTTCACGAGGACTCGACCGGCGACGGACACGGCCAGGTCGGCGGTCTTCGACCAGATTTCCATCAGGGCTTGGTCGCGGGCTCCCGAGATATCGCGTTCGGCCCGTTCGCGGGACGATTCCGCCTCGGCCTGGGCCTTCTTGACGATCGAGTCGGCGGCGATCAAGGCGTCTTTCCGGGCTTGTTCGATCAGGGCGCGAACCTCGTCGGCGGCGCCGGCGAGTTGCTTCCGGTGATGGGCGGCGATGGTTTCCGCCTCGTTCCGGGCGCGCTCCGAGTCGAGGAGAACCTGCTGGATGTGGGCTTCGCGCTCGTGCATCGCCCGGATCAAGGGGCGCCAGGCGAACCGGCCCAGGATCGCCAGGAGCAACCCGAAGACGATCACAGTGTAGATCGCCAGCGGGGTCTCGACCTGAGTAATGTCCGGTTTCCCGTGCTCCGCCGCAGCTTGCCCTTCGTGGCCCGGTTCGAGGGGTCGGGCTGCCTTGTCGAACTTCTGTTCTTGGACCTCGGCGGCGGTGGAGCGAACTTTGGTCGCTTCTCGCCCCAACACCAACCGCGCGGGGGCGACGAAGCCGAGCGTCAGGGCCAGCAGCCCGCAAGCCAAGGTCGGTTGCCGGAGCATGAATGAAATCCTCGGGAGACCGTAGATCGGCGGTATTCGGGAAACCGCCGGCGCCCGGCGCGGGCGTCGGGGACCGGCGGAGAAGAGCACACGACAACAAAGCTCAGGACCGATTGGTCGGTCCCGGGCGGGCGACGTCAACTTCCCGAGATGATAAAGCCCAGGACGATGATGGCGAAGAAGGCGACCCCTTCGATCAGCGCGGCCGAGATGATCACCGCGGTCTGGATGGTCGCGGCCATCTCGGGCTGACGCGCCATGGCCTCGACCCCCGAGGCGGTCAGTTTGCCGATCCCCAAGCCGGTGCCCAAGATGACCAAACCGACGCCGATGCCGTTGAAACGGGCCATGATGCCGGCATCGGGGTTAGCCGCGGCGGTGGTTTGAGCGGACGCCTGAGCCGTTGTGACGAGGAACAAGGCGGCGAATAAGGCGACGGTCTTCACGAGTTTCATCGGAACCTTCACTCCCAATGGGGCTGAAACAAACGGAGAGGGGGACGCCGGGGTGTCCCGCGCCCACCAGGGGCATCGGCCCGAAGCCAACGCCATGACGCGAACCGGAACGCGAAGCGAGACGGTCGAGCGATCCACCGGGTTCACGCCCGTGCGAGCGGCGAGACCGTCTCGAGATCAGTGAGGATGAGCCGCCGAGCCGATAAACAGCGCGGACAGGAATGTGAAAATGTAAGCTTGAAGAAAGGCGACCAGCAACTCCAGCAGGCTCAAGGCGACCACGCCGCCGATGCTGGCCGGGGTGACCACATAAGTCATCCTCGTCCCCTGGACCATCAAGATGAAACCGAGGATCACCGCCAGGACGATGTGGCCGGCCAGCATGTTGGCGAACAACCGGACGGCGAGCACAAAATGGCGGATCAGAAGCCCGGCCACTTCGATGACGAATAGGAGCGGCCAGAGAAACAGGTTCAAGGCGGGCGAAACATCCATCTTCGGCACCAAGGACGTCCAGAAACCGGCGAACCCCGACGCCTTGATCCCGGCGATCATGACCACGATGAACGTCGAAACAGCGAGGACCCCCGTGACGTTGATGTTCCCCGTGGCCGACGCCCCCCCCGGGATCATGCCCAGCAGGTTGTTGAACAGGACGAAGAAGAAGACCGTCCACAGGTAGGGCAGATAAGCGTCGGCTCCATGACCGCCAATGGTCGGCCGAACGACCGAATCGCGAAAGTACAAGAGTAGGGCCTCGAAGCTGTTCATGAGCACGCCCCGGGTGACCGGTCGGCGAGCGACATGGCGAGCCAGGGGGATCATCACCGCCATGATCAAGAGCGCCGCGACCGACTCCATCACCATGAAGCGGGTGATCTGGAAGTCGAACGCCCCCAAAGGGATCTTGGGCAACGCGATGTTGCCGGCCCAGGGGAGTTCCAGGAACGTGGCATCGACCACATGTTCGAGTGGGCTAAACGTGTGTGCTGGCATGGTGGCGTCTTGGTTTCCCAACAATCGACCCAAACGGCTGGTGATCTTCGTCTTCGCAAGCGTCGCGATGGCCTTCAAGGTCGAGGCGATGAGCCTCGGGCGACCCGAACGAGCTGGACCATCCCGACCATCAAGCCGAGAATCGTTCCAACCAACAAACCGAGAGGAGCGGACCCGGCAACGCGGTCGACCCAGTGTCCCGCCAAGATCGGTACCAGAAACGTTGTCCCCGCCACGAAGATCCGCGACGCCCGCTCGAAGCCAATCGCGATCGGCGACCGACCGTCGGACTCTGGTGACACGGAGTCCTCGATCGCGGTGACGCGGTTCGTCATCAACAAGAATGGATTGATGACCAAGTGAAACGAATTGGCGACGGAACCAGTTATACCCGCGCGCACTGCCAAGTCAACAAGTTAGATCCGCTTCGAGAAATTTTTCACAAAGTCGGATTGCTGCCATGCCGCCCCCGAATCCGGCGACATCCAGGTTCGGAGAAGTGCTGTCCCGGGCCGCTTATTGATGCGACTCTTCCTTATCCAAAGGCGTCCGGTCGAAAAAACAGGTTGACGTCGAAGGGACATCCTGTTATGACAAGAGGCGTTGCCGCTCCGGCGACCATGACCGCTTCGCCCCCGTCTCGGGTGGGGATGTCAATGATCTTCCCCCTAGCGCACCCAGAATTCTCGCTGATCCCGCGGCGGACCTTGGGTGAATTTTGATCCTTTCTTGCTTCCCTTCTATCCGGGCGGCATGGAGCGGCCCGGATCGGCCCACTCACGGATGAACCTTGCGTTCCTTGTCTCAACCACGCGAAAGCCCCTTCGCGCTGGGTTGAAGACGGAGTGGACCCGCATGACCGTCGATTCGCTCAAGGACTGCAACAAGAAAGTTCTGGCGCGGATGGCCAAGGATCAAGGGATCGTCGGGTGGCATGCGATGCGGAAGGATCAACTGATCCGCGCGTTGTCGCCGCCGACCATCGCGCTCAAGAAGGATGTGGGCAAGCCGACCCCGGAAAAATCGATGGCGCCGCCGCCCTCGAAGCGACCGGCGGTCCACCTGTCGCCACCGAAACCCGTCGCGGTGAATCCCCCTCGGGCGCTCGACCATGCTTGCGTCAAGGACCGGATCATCGCCATGGTCCGTGACCCCTACTGGCTGCACGCTTACTGGGAGCTGAGCCGGTCGACGCTCGGCCGTGCTCAGGCGGCCCTCGGGCAAGACTGGCACACCGCCCGCCCGGTTCTCCGCCTGATGGACGTAACCAGCGAGGACACTACCTCGGCGTCCGAGCGGCATGTCCGCGACATCGAGATCCACGGCGGCGTGAACAACTGGTACATCGATGTCGTCAACCCGCCCCGGTCGTACCGGATTGAGATCGGTTATCTGGCGCGGCGGGGGAAGTTTTTCGTCCTGGCTCGGTCCAACGTCGTCTCGACGCCTCGCGTCGGGCTTTCCGATGTTTTGGACGAAAACTGGGCGAGCGTCCAGGACCAGTTCCAGAAAATCTACCACCAGTCGGGTAGCCCCAACGGCTCGGCCAACTCGCAAGACCTCCGCGAGCTGTTCGAGGAGCGGCTCCGACGCCCGATGCATGGGCTTTCGCTCCAGAGCCTGGGGACGGGAGCGGTCCACGGCTTGTCGAACGGCTTCCACTTCGAGATCGACGCCGAGTTGATCGTTTACGGGACAACCGAGCCGAACGCCAAAGTGACCCTGCAAGGGGAACCGGTGCAGCTCCGCCCCGACGGGACGTTCACGGTCCGGTTCGGCCTGCCCGACTCGCGGCAGATCATCCCCGCCGTGGCCGCCAGCCCCGACGGCGTCGAGGAACGGACGATCGTTTTGGCCGTCGAGCGTAATACCAAAGAGCTCGAACCGATGATCCACGACGGGAACGAGCTTTGACTCGCGGTTGATCGGCCGGACGGCTTGACTCATCGCCGCTGCCGCGTGGCTTTTCCCCTTCAAGGGGGAAGCCCACGCGGCATTCCCATTGTCGGATCGAACTCGGGACGTAAACTTAAAAAGAGTGGTCCCAGTCATCGGTTCAGCGTCTTCCCTGTGGTGCGGAGAGTTCCTTGAGCAAAGATATCACTTCCATCTTGCATGGCTGGGAACATGACCCGGACGACTTCCAGGTACGGATCGTCGCCGGGGACGACGGGCATGACAAGTTGCAGATGCGGGTCGACCTCGGCGTGATCCAGATGGAGATCGACGGCCGACCGGACGGGGTCCGCCCGTTCGACGCCGATTCGCTCCTGGATCATTACGAAACGAAGTTCCGCCAGCATCCCCACGGGACCGACTTCCCGCTCGACTCCAACGCCTGTGGGGCTTTGATGCGGGAAGGGGTCCAGTATTACCACCGCTACCTCGCGGCGTTCCACCTCGAGCGCTTCGATTTGGTCGCTCGCGACACGACGCGGAACCTCCGGTTGTTCGCCTTCGTGGTTCGCCACGCCGCCGACCGCCGCGATCAGGTCCAGTTCGACCAGTACCGCCCGTATGTGACGATGATGCGGTCGCGAGCTTTGAGCGCCGAGGCGATGAACCGCGACGACCACAAAGCGGCCATCGCCGCGCTCGACGAGGGGATCGAGGGAATCCGGTCGTTCCTCCGCGAGTACGAGCAGGACGAAGACCCGGTTAACTGCCGTGAGCTGAACAAGCTGAATCGCCTCCGCCGCGAGATCGAAAAGTCAAAGCCGGTCGGCCCGATCGAGCGGCTCGAACAGCAACTCGAACTGGCCGTCTCGCTCGAAGACTACGAAGAAGCCGCCCGCCTCCGCGATCAACTCGGCCGGATCAAGGGGGTCACGGCCCCCGACCTCGGCGCGGCCCGGCCGTCGTGAGCCGCTTGATTCCGTGGGTTCGAGCCTTGAATGGGCGGCACGGTTGCGATACCATGAAGCCCGTTCGGCCTCGGTCGGACAGATCCTCTGCCATGTTCGATAGAGATGTTCTTTTGGCGAACCAATGAGTACCCGTTGGGAGCCGATTCAAGGTCATTCGGCTTGTCCGTCCTGGCCTAAGGCGCCCACTTAAACTGCGGGTTCTCAAAAGCGTTTCAACGGCATTGCGGTGGAGGATTTATCGGCCCGCGCGGCCTCTCGGACATCCGAGGGGCCGGCGCGGGCCGATTCGCATTGGGGGGCTTGCCATGACCACCAGAGCCGGCAAGGCATCGATGCGCCGGGAGATCATCGCCCGGATCATGGCCATGCCACCCGCCGACCGAACCGAGCAAGAGCGGCGGCTCGCCGATCGCCTCGCGAGTTTGCCGGGCTTCGAGGCGGCCCACACGGTCTTGATTCACGTCTCGCATTTCCCCGAGGAAGTGCCGACGCGGCCGATGCTCCGGGTCGTCCTGGGCGCGGGAAAACGGCTGCTCTGCCCGCGGGTGAATCGGGATCGCCGCTGTCTCGACCTCGCCGAGGTGCGCGACCTGGACCGTGATCTGGTCGCCGGTCACTGGGCGATCCCCGAGCCAGGGCTAGGCTGCGCGACCGTCAGCGCCTGCGAAGTCGACTGGGTTCTCGTTCCTGGTCTGGCGTTCGACCGGTCGGGGTATCGGTTGGGGCGAGGTGGTGGTTACTACGACCGACTCCTGCCCACGCTCCGCCTCGACGCCGGCCGATGGGCCTTGATCTTCGCGACCCAGTGGGTGGCTGAAGTCCCTCGGGAGCCGCACGACCGAGCGGTTGAGGGCGTGGCCGATCACCGCGAAACCTGGGTCATGACCCGGTCCGACCTCGTCATTGAAGCGTGACCTGGGGCGGATTCGCGTAGCTCTGGTACAAGGAGTTGATGCCGGCCCGCTCGGTGGTCCCGCGGTGGAGGATGACGCGATACGCCAGGCGGATCGAACCCCCCGGTTCAATGCGATGTTCGCCCGACTTGGTTTGCCCGAAGTCACGCCAACCGAATGGGTTGGCGGCGAACAAGCCGTAGCCGCGGACGTGCCAGGTGGTCGGGAACCGGAAGCTGGACGGGTGGTTGAGCAGGGCGATCCCCATCGTCTCGCCACCGATGGGACCGGTGTAGTCAACCCACTCGGCGGGCTGACCCCACGCCGCGTCGTCGCGGACCCCGCGCGAATTGACGATCTGGCCCCCTTGTCGAGCGGTGAGCGCCATGGGCGCGGCGACCCGGACGGCGAAGACGCCATCCTTGTTGTCGCCGATCTTGACGAGGCCTTGGCTGGCCTTGATCGTGACGTCGAAGTCGAAGACCCGGGCCGCCGCCGTCGCGTAGAACCGGACGACCCGCTCATCCTCGCAAACTTTTTGGCCCGACCGGTCGAGCCAGTCGTCCGTCGTCCGCAGGACCCCAACCGGGCCGCCGCCACCGACGACCGTGGGGCGCGACGTTTCGCGGATCTGGCCGTGCCCGGGGTTTTCGTCCCAGGTGTTCGCCTTGTTGACGTCCATGTGTGCCAGCCAGAGCGACCGATGGTGCGGATGGTCGCGCGGTTCGCCCGCAACCTCGCGCATCGGCCAGGCGCGCGTCAACGGTTGATCCGTCGGGCCGATCAGGGGGTCGAAATAAGGCTTCGGACCATCGTCGGGCACATAGGTCGTCCAGGCTTTCCCGTCCACCCGGACCGCGAGCCGCCGCCCCTCCGGCTTGAGCGTGATCCCTTGATCCGGCGCGGCTTGGATGAAATCCCGCGCGATCTGATACTGCGAGGTCAACCGGGCGGCGACCTTGGGGAGAATGAATCCCAGGCAAGTCCGGTCCTGATCCTGATAAACGAGGCCAGCCAGGGAAGGCCCCCCTGTGGCCGGTTCGAGGCGATATCGTCCAGTGGAGAGTTGCCGAGGATCAACCTCGATGACGACCGGCGTCTCCCCTAAATCCTGGTCGGTCCCCTTGACGGTCATGGTCAAGTCCAGCCGGGTCGGACCAGAGTTCGCCCGGGTGACCGGACTACTCAAGAAGAGGCTCCCGATGAAAACGACGCTCGTCAGTCGCATGGCGGATAACCTTCGGGATTGGGACCTGGGACAGAGTCAGGTTTGATTCGTAACCCGGTGGTCGGTCAATTGCAAGGCAATCGCCGGGAAGCCTCGTCGCCCGCTCGGAGGAACCGACCGATGATCGAAGAAGAATTTGGCGTGCCGATCCCGGGGGCGATCCGGCCCGAGGGTGAGTGGGCCAAGACGGCGATCAAGCGCCTGCCGCCGCCGGGTCCGCTCGACTTCGAGGCGATCTTCGGTCGGGTCGCGCCGTTGGTGGTCGAGTTGGGTTGCGGCAACGGGCGGTATACACTCCTGAGCGGGTTGACGCGGCCGGATTGTGACCACTTCGCCAGCGATATCCTCCCCGTGGTGATTCGGTACGCCACCCGCCGAGCGAATCAGCGCGGTCTGCACAACGTCCGGTTCGCGGTCCGCGACGCGCAGACGCTGGTTCGAGCGTACCTCGGGGTGGGGTCGGTCGCGGAGGTCCACTTGTATCACCCGCAACCCTACCACGACCCGAAGCAAAGCCACCTGCGCCTGGTCACGCCGCGGTTTCTCGCCGATGTCCACCGGGTCTTGCGGCCGGGCGGGTTCTTTGTGATCCAGACGGACAACCCCGACTACTGGGAATACATCACGCGGGTGCTGCCGATCTTCTTCGAGTTCCAGGAACACGACGGACCCTGGCCCGACGCTCCCGAAGGGCGATCGAGGCGCGAGATCCTGGCCCGGAGCCGCCACCTCAAGATTTTCCGGGGTTCCGGGTCGCGCCGGGATGACGTCAGCCCCGCCGACGCGGTTCGACTTGCCGACAATCTCCCCGAGCCGACGTTCCGGAGCCGAGGGCCGTGGTGTGACCTCGATGCGCTTGAGTGATGCGAATTTCAGATGACAAACACCCTAGGGCAAATCGAAGGCAACCTTTGACTCTGAAGGATCTCCCGGTCCGTAGGCGACACCCGACCGGTTCCGGGACGAGCCGGTTGTTAACCCTTGTCCATGTTGTACGATAGATCACTAAGGTTGAGGATCTTCATCGCCTCGGTCGTGGTTTGGTGTGCCCATGCCCGTTCAAGTGGTCTGGTTCAAGCGTGACCTCCGGGTAATCGACCATCACCCGCTGGCGGCGGCGAGTCGGCGGGGGCCGGTGGTTTGCTTGTACGTTTATGAGCCGGAGGTGATCGGGGCCGACGACTTCGACCCGGCGCACCTCGTCTTCATCAACCAGGCACTGGCGGAACTCGATCGGAGCCTAGGGAAGCTCGGGGGCGGTTTGACGTTGCGGGTCGGGCGGCTGCCGGAGGTGCTCGACGCGATCGACCGCGAGGTGGGGATCGAGGCCCTTTGGAGCCACCAGGAGACCGGGAACGCGATCACCTACGCCCGGGACCGCCGGGTCGGCCGGTGGATCAAGAGCCGAGGAATCGCTTGGCACGAGATCGGGCAGGACGGCGTGACCCGGCGGCTCCGGTCGCGCGACGACTGGTCGCGGCTCTGGGGCGCGGCGATGGGGCGCCCCGAGGCCCCGACCCCTCGGCGGATCACCACCGTCGAGGGGCTGGAGCCGGGATCGATCGTCCGCCCCGAAGCGCTCGGGATCGGCCCTGGTCGGCGGCCCGAAGCCCAGCGCGGGGGGGAGTCCGTCGCGCACTCGATCTTGCATTCGTTCCTCGCCGATCGAGGGCTCGTCTATCCCAAAGGGATTTCGAGCCCAAACTCAGCCCGCCGAGGGGGAAGCCGGCTCAGCCCGCATCTCGCCTGGGGGTGCATCTCGGCGGGGCGGGTGGTCCGCGAGATCCGCGACCGCGAGCGAACCCTGACCGCGGCCTGGAGCGATGGCGACTCGGTAGACCCGCGCTGGTTCCGGGCGCTCCGGTCGTTCCGCGAGCGGGTCCGCTGGCGGTCGCACTTCATGCAGAAGCTCGAAGACGAGCCGAGCATCGAGTTCCGCAACTTTAGCCGAGCTTACGATGGACTCCGCGAGGGGGACTTTTGCTTGCCCCGGTTCAATGCCTGGCGACTCGGGCAGACCGGTTACCCGATGGTCGACGCCAGCATCCGGGCCTTGAACCTCGGCGGCTGGATCAACTTCCGGATGCGGGCCATGCTGATGTCGTTCGCGTCGTATCACCTCTGGCTCGACTGGCGGCCGACGTCGATTCACCTGGCCCGCTTGTTCCTCGACTATGAGCCTGGTATCCACTATCCCCAGGCGCAGATGCAGTCGGGGACGACCGGGATCAACACCCTCCGGATCTACTCCCCGGCCAAGCAGGCCCTCGACCACGACCCGACCGGGACGTTCATCCGCCGGTACGTCCCCGAACTGGAGCCGGTACCCGACGAATACCTGGCCGAGCCGCAGACCATGCCGCAGCTCCTCCAGAAGATGATCGGCTTCCGGATCGGTCGCGATTACCCCGAGCCGATCGTCGACCACCGCCTCGCGTACCGCCACGCCCGCGCCCGGATGGACTCGGTCGTCCAGAGCGACGAGGGGCGGCAAGAAGCCCGGCGCGTCCTCCTCAAGCATGCCGGGCGCGGCAAGCGGCGGAGCTGACGAATCAATCCTGATCAGCGGTAATGACTCCCGGTATCATCTTTGCGGCCCGCCGGGTGTCACCCCTTCGCCGCAATGCCAATTAGGAGTCGTCCCCATGATGATGATGCCGTTCCATATCCTGGGGATCTGGTTTCGAGGACTCCTCGCGATCGCGATCCTTGCCGGTGGGATCTACCTTCTGACCCGGTGGTGGGACGTTTCGCATGAGCCGGTTCCTGCCGCGCGGGTACCAGATCGAGCCGTCGAGACCGAGAAAAATCGGCCAAGTGACCTGGACCGGGGTATGGTGGAGCGTCCAACTTCGCCAGCGTTTCATTTTGATCCCGGCTGGAACAAGCCGACCGCCCTGCTGGCCTCGGCTTTAGCGCTCCTAATCTGGGGGACGCTCGGCAACTTGATCGGCCAGGGGGTGGCGAGCCTGACCAAGGCGCGTCCCAAGCCGGGGGTGGGGGGGGTGACCGACTCCCCGCGCGAGGAGCGGACGGGCGAAGTCCACCAGAT
>JAABUX010004938.1_pt1 | contig 16624 bp, 28 predicted proteins | sample 5561851 | NCBI WGS metagenome assembly JAABUX01 (sample SAMN10711883, study PRJNA513361) | rock metagenome | isolation source: Antarctica rocks | place: Antarctica: Victoria Land, Richard Nunatak red sandstone | collected 2016-01-03 | reverse complement strand
TTGGGTGTTTAAGTCGGCACGATCGGAATCACTGGTCACCTTCCGGCAGATGCACTCAGCGCCACAGGAAGCTTTGTTGCACGTATCACGGGGCTCTGAGCGACCCCAAAGTCACGTTGACGGAAGCGATGCGCATCAGTAAATGCTTCTATGCATGATACCGTCAAAGAGACCATGACTCACCTCGGTGGCATCGCAGATGGCCATGGCGGCGCCACATTTCGTGGCCAGCAGGAGCAGCACCCGGTAGAGGCCCAGTGCTGACTCGTAGTCCACCCTGTCGGCTTTGACCCACCTGCACATCGGTTTTCTCACGGTGCTAGGGTCGGTTTCCTATCCAATCGAATGCACCAGTCGATGGCTATGCTAGATAGCTTTGCATCTGCGGACGCTTGCAAGGACAGAGGATCGGTGCTGCAGTTGGGCATGTGTCAGGGAACTCGACGAGAGGCATCCTTACCGTGCAAGCGGGGGAAGCAGCTGGTAGATGACCGCGGAAGCTGCATCCAGGTCAGTCCGCGCAAGTGCAGCCGCACGCTGCATCGCGAGATCGGAAAGATACGATGATCGCGATGCATGCCACGCGCTTCTGTGCCCCTCCCCTGCGTCCAGAGCAGCGTGCCGTCTCCGGCCCTGTCACTGTCCCAGGGTAGCTATCGTTGGCGTGCAGCATTCTGTTTCGGTGTCGCGAGAGTCGCTTCACCGCCCTCGATACGGCCGTGTGGTGGCGGCAGGCCGGCGCCTGCACGCTGGCTGCAATGTCATTCACAGAGCCCACGTGGTCCTAGGCCTGCCCAGACGGACCATGGCAGTGACAGGCGCCTCTTGCATTCCTGCGCAGGTTGGCGGGGCGCACGACGAGCACGCGGACGAAGCACTGCTCGACGGCCTCGTTCGCCTGAGATCGGCGGACGCACGGGAGCGTCGGCTGCTCGGAACCGTGGCATCAGTCGTCGCCCAGACCAGGTGATTGCGCCGCGTTCCAACAATACTAATGTAGAGACGCGCGCGCACCTCGACCCGTGCTCGAGAAGGCGCCCTTTTAGTCGCAGGGGTCACAGGCTTGCGCGCCCAGCCAACAGAGCTGCACCGCGAAGTAACCCATCACGCATTGTAGCCGCGTCCCAAGCGGCCCATTGCTCCTCAGGCCGGTGAAGGTCGCCGATTAAGGTCCATTGAGTGCAAGTGATCCGCATGCACCGGGCTGCAGTCCTTTCTTGTCGCCATATCCTGGCGTTTCATATGTTGCTAGCGCTCATGTGAGTTGAAGGTGGCATCGTCACCCAGAGCATAAGCAGGAAGGCGCTGTGTGCAGCTGCCACTCTGACAAGGGACAACACTCGGGGATCATGCTGAAGGCTGGTTTGTTCTGGCAAGCTCGCTTCACGGAGCGTCACTTCTGGGCGTGCGCAGGTTGGTGGAGCATCTCACCGGTCGCTTGGCGAAAGCGCGCTGGACTGCGGACCTGCTGGAGTGGGATAACCGCACATATGGGACCCCTGCACAGGGTCAAATCACTCTCAATTGCCGTCCATGCAGCGACGGGCTGACCGTCGCCTTCAAGTGCGGGCAGGCCTTACGGTTGGGATGCTTGCTGTTCGTCAACACACTGTGCAACTTGCTCGCATACAGTCGCTGTTGAGCCATTTCACACGGCGAGCTTGGGGCATGCCCTGTGACTGCAAAGCGCATAGTTGCGTACCCCCGAAACTTGCACAACCTTCCAAGGGAATTTCTCCTGCGAAGACGACGGATGTCAGGAGTGCGCCACATTGCCTCTGGCTGGGCTTGCAGTGAGGCCGCTCTGATCGCATGGCCACGGTGTTGCCTCCCCTTGTCGTGCTCGCCGGAGGCACGCGAAGTCTCAGCGACCGCGGCTGCTTGTTGCAGGCTGCTCTTCAAGGTCCTGTACAACATCTTCATGGAGCAATGGTACGACATCAGCGCACCGCAGCAGCCCGGCGTGGTCGTGGTGCGAACGCTGCTCGAACAGGTGATCCCTGGCCCCGCTTATCAGCCTGAGCAAGACACAGCAGCACGCATGAGCTGCTGCAGCCCCTCCGTTCCCGATTGCACAGGACAGCGTTGGGTTGGGTCATATCGATGCAACAAGCCCCTGCTCAACCGCCCGTTGGCGATGCAGCTCGGATATCTGCCGCTGCCCTTGCCTCACTTGACACCGACCCTACTTACTGGCTGCACATGGGTGCGCTGCCTGACGACAGGTTCTGAGCGGCAACTTCGTGGAGTCCTGCGCAGCTGCGCTGGCCGTCTTTCTGCGAGGCACACCATCGGAGCCGGCGCTTGCGAAGGGCACATGCCCGGAGTGCGTGTACGCTGCAGCGTCTGCAGCCGGCGTCCTTCATGAGGTAGATTCCGGATGCTCTCAGCCTGTCAAGGGTTCCTGTTGAGATGTGGTCGCAGCACCGATTGGGTCAATCTTGGCGTGCGCGTTGTGACCCTATCCGAAGGCTTGCGCTTGCCATCGCATGGTTCCGACTGAACGAAGTTGTTGCTACAGTATGTTGTGCTCCGCGGCTTGTTGTTGACTATGGCTAGCAGCCCTCCGATGTTCAGCAAGCTGCGATCACGTCTCGTGCGTTTCCATTGGTGTCGGGCCTTGTCTGCCGGTCTCACACCTGTCCTGATGCTGGCTCGACCTTGTGTTCATGGTGGCCACGGCTGATCCGACACGCTTTCGCGCTCACTCTCTGACCCTGATTCGTGCCCAAGCCCAGGCCTACACAAAACCCCAGTCATAACGTACTTGACGCTAACCTGACAGATGCTTGGTGCCAGACAATGGGCATGTGCTTGGACCATGGATTCTGCACGGCAACCCTCGACGCGGTCTGGCTGCGCTGCCGGCAGGCCGGGCTGACATACAAGACCGCCGCGGTGCTCCCTATGACCTCGTAACCCCTAGTCACACTCCGTAATCAAAAATTTAGCGCTTTCCCTGGACCCTAGCCCAATGCCCTTGCCGTTTCCTCCAGTTCTGGGGGTTTAAGACCGACCACATCCTTGGTCGGCCTGTTCTGTCGGGTATACGTAATCCATGGCATGGGCAGGCATCGGAACAAGACAGCTGAAGAGCCGAAGATTCGCGCAGCAGTAAAAGAGCCACGAGTGACCCTGAGGCATCCTGCTGCTGCTGTGCAGGCATTTGCCGCAATGATCGGGGACAGCCTGGCCGCAGACGCACGCGGTGTGCATCCCGGGTCGGACGGGAACGCCAGCAACAGCCGCGGGGCGGCCGCAGGCCGGCCGCGGCCTCCCCTGACGCAGCCCGGACACGAGTTCAAGACATCCAGCTGGCTGTACGCTTTGCTGCGGCATGTGCGCTGGGATTCATGTACATGTGCTCTGAGGTCTGTTTTGCCTGACAGCACTCCAGCAGAAGTAGCAGCATTACATGTCGACTGCATCGACCAGCGATGCCTCCCTGCTCGTGCCAGACATTGTGGTGCCTGTCGGCTGCAAGTGCTGCGGCGATGGAAGGTATGGAAGTGCGGACGTCATGCCTCCCACTGACGCATAACTGCGATGCCCTGTTGCAGTCGGCGCCCAACGATGCGCCCGTCCACCCGAGCCTACCTCAGCTGCAGAGCTTGGAGGCCCTTGCTCACGAGGCAGCCGCCTCCCCCGAGGTGCGCTTCCTGCATCGTCGGGCCCGCGGCCTGCCACGCACGGTCTGTCGCTGCTCGCACCTTGAAGTCGGTACAGATGCGGGACAATGGCCTACATATGGTGCAAGTCCGGGAAGCAGGTCACCCACTTGCATTTCACACCCTAGTTGGTATTTCTCGAGGGATGGGTCTGTCAGAATCTCAGTATTGATCCGCAGCGCTGTATGCCGTTGCTCAGGTTGTGACCTTTGTCATCCGTGGCAGCGGCTTTGTCGGCCGGAAGCTGGCGCAGGCGGCAGGGAGCGGGCAGCCCCTCCCGGCGGATATGGAGACGACCATGGGGCAGTTGCTCTCCTACAAACAGCTGATCATGCTGCTGTCCTGGAATTTTGATCGAGCCGCGCCGAACCCTGGTCAGCTTGAGGCGCGATCCTGAAGCCAGACCCTGACCTTTGGTTTCGACCCTAGGTGCTGAACCCTGACATCAACCCCGACCCGGCTCCTGTCGCAACCCAACCCAATCCCGGCCCACTAAATGTGATTTCGATCCTGCCGATTGATTCCCAGCTCGACCATGGCCTTGCTGACTCTGACACCTGCTTGCAGGCATGGCTGCGCGCCGACGGCGGCCCCATGACGCTGCTGAAGGGCTTTGCGGCGGGCACGCCGGGCTTCGGCCCGGTCGAGGGCAAGTACGGAGCCCTGGCCGTGGTCAAGGCCCTCAAGCTGCCGGGCGCGCCTGCGCAACGGGGTCAGGCCACTGCGCTGCTCGAAGGCGCCAGACAGGTGTGAGTGTGTACCTGTGTGTGAACATGACGCTAACGCTCATGTTCAGCCAACTTGCAATCCCCGCTTCATCCAGACAGCTTACGCCGAGTCACACCTCAAACCCCTCTCGTCGTTCCGTGTGGCAGTTCGTATGCGTGGAGCTGCAAGTAGCAGCTCCTTCCTGGGTCAGAGTTGTGCCGGTGTGATATGGTGTGCGACAAGTGGCTGCTCACTGCGATGCTGTGGCGACATCGAAGAGGCCTGTGGCGGTCTTCCCAGCCGTGTGATGGACGTGATTAAACTTCCGTGTGTCTGCCACGGCAGGCGGCGGCGACCCTGTCACTGCTGCGGATGCCACGGGGCGACGAGGCAGACACGATGCACCGGGCCATCCACCGGGGCTCTCTGAAGGTGCATACAGTTGTGCTCTTAGTCCGCTACTCTGCTATACTGCTCACTGGTCGCGCTGAACAGGCTCACTTTGTCCTGATTTGTCCGACAGCTGCGGGCTTACATCCATTGCCTTGCACGCTGCTCCACCCATCACCAGCAAGGTACAGGCAGGTTAACGTCGCGTCTCTGCGAGCTCAGGCGGCAGGCTGCATAGGGGCTCAGCAGTGCGCTCACACACGGTCGTGTTCGGCAGGGTCAGCTCGACCTCATCGAGCGGCTTCAAGGCTCGATGACCGAACCCACTGGGCCAGACGGGGTGCTCACCAGCGTCATCGCCTTCTGCTTGGAGGCGCTGTATGATATGCCCGCTGAAGGTGCGGCCGTTTGGACGCTGAACCCTACCGTACAACGCGTCTGCTATCCGACTCCCTTTCTTACAACTTTGCCTTTGTGACCACATGGGTTTTGGGCCCCGCTCGATGACCGGCGAGGCTGCCATTTGTAGCTCGTCAACACTATTACCACATGTGCAAGGCACCGTGCGGCAAGCAGAGTAGTCAGCATCCGTCCTGCAGTCTGCTTTGTGACAGCAGCAAGTTTACAGGTGTTACAATACCGCCGGACTCCTTGTGGACTCCACCGTAGTTGAGCCAGCTGCATTCCAGGGTCGTCAGGTTGCACATGCGCCGGTGTCCACCCAGCCCGTTGGGCCGCACCCGAGGACCCGTCATCGCTGTGCCGTCACTGCGAGGTGCTGATCACCCCTCGTCGTCTGACTACGCCGTCTGTGCGGCCGCGCACGCAGGCTGGTTGGGCGCCGGTGCTGGCTCGGGCAGCGATGCGGTGGTCGCCAACGCAGAGGCGCGGGCGCAGCAAGGCGCCGACGTCTGGCGCGCTCTGGAGGCTCTGCTGCGGGTCACGGGCAGCGAGCTGCAGGACGTCGTCCTGTCAGACGATCACGACCCCGAGACGTATTACACCGTGGTGCGCCTTTCTGTCATAGATTAAGGTCGCACAGCGTGACAAGGTCAAGTCAGGGAGGGTGATTGAGGTCGGGTTCGGCTCTCAGAGCGCACTCAGTGTGACAGGCTGCCCATCAGCTTGCTGTCGAATACAGCTGGCATAACATCAGTGTTCAGCGGTTGCTAGGTTGAGCAGTTGGGCTTGGACGGTTTGACCACGTGCTGCGGGGTGGCTTGAACCATTTGGGTGGCTCCGTGGTAGCGCCCAGGGTTACTTGGTTGCGACCCCTCATCGCCTCGCGAATCATGATGAACACCGCAAGGTGCCTGCGATGAGTGCTGCTGAAATCAGGCACTCCGTGTGCTTCTGCAGATGCTGGACGTGGCTTCGATGTGCATCCGCATGCTGGCCCCAGTCATGAGCCGTTCCATTGCGCTGAGTCTTGCGAGCACGGTCCGGAAGGTGCGCCATGGTTGTGAGCGCAGTCGTTCTGCTAATACAGCTCTCGTGTCTGTGGCCAACGCATGGCCTATGTGACTGCCATCGTTGCCCCTTCAGCCTGCACCCTACCTATCGTGTCGCGATATTGATTCTGCACAGACTTGACTCAGGCCCCGCTTCATCAAGAAGCTCTTAGACCCTGTCAAAGCCAACTCAACTCCAGCCCAGGACCGATAACGGTTTAGGCATGATATTACTTGCAGGCCCTGATGGAGCACGACGACGGCGCCGCCGGAGAGCACAACCTCTACATGCTCGGCGACGCACTGATGCAGCGTGCGGCCGCGCTGGCGCGGACCGACCCGGATGCAGCGTCCGCTGTCGTCTTCCAGTTGCTACCTCAGCTTGCACGGTGAGGGTCAAGCTCAGAGTCAGGCAAGGGTCAGGGTCAGGATTTCTTGAGCTGTCCTGACACGCGCCTCTTGCAGTGCCATTATGCGAACCTCCTTCCTGCGGCCATGCCCTCAAATATGAAGTCATCTAACGTAGACACAAAAACCCACGCATATGTCTCGAAACGTATTGACCATTGTACCGTGTCTCAATCGGCGCGCAGGTGGGTCGCAGCCGACAGGGTGAACTACGACACGGTGTCAGGCCTGTACTGGGCGCTGATCCTGCTGGCCCCGAGCTGCGGAGCGAAGTTGGCCGTGTCCGACGCCACACTGGTACGCCCAGGTTTTCTGAGACGCTATAACAGACAATACACAGCATGCACTGACGCACAACCTTGCTTGCTGCCTGCCTTCAGGCCGTTTAAGCGTCAGTGAAATGCGCCACAAAGTTGTGTCGGCCCCGAGCACATCAGCCGCCCCGAGGTCAAGCTTCTGTGACGTGCCTGATCTCGGCATTCAACATGCAGACGCAGCGAGCTATGCCTCACCACATGGACTGGTTGTACTGGCTTGTATGCATATGCAGTGATGCAACGGTACAGGTTTTGATCGCTCTGCATTCTGAATGCCCAGCGGTATTGTGCCATGGGTTTGCTGCAGGTGCTGCAATTCCTCCTGCGGTCCTCAGCGGAGCTGCGCGCACTGATCAAGGGGACTACCGTGGGGTCCATGGACACCTCGTGGTACGTCGCCCAAGTGGAGGGGTTCTGCTTGGGCTACGACAAGGTGCGGAGCAAACAGCAATGTGTTGCTGCTCGCCCAAATCCTGGCACCATGTATGGTCTGTCTCAGACGTAATGAAATTAAGGGCTTAGGGTTTAGGGCTTGGGCTAGGATTGGACCAGCTACACGCATCCGACTGTTCTCACTATCCAGCTCGCGCTATATTGCGCTCCGCGGTCAGGGCTAGGTTGCGGCAGCGGTGACACGCAAACACTGTGAATTTATGTGGTCTGTTTCCTCGCAGGAGTTGGACTACGCGGTTCTGCACGAGTGCAATCTGCTGGAGAAGCTGCTGCAATTCGCCGACGATACGGTGCGCCTACTGACGACAGTACAGACTTATGCATCACACATTGCAATACCGTTCTATGCCACAACCGCGCCGCGCAATGCTGGACGAGCATGCACGCCACAGGCAGATGTGAGGCCGCATTTATCACTGACCTCTGCTCGCCATGCATGCGCAAGGACACCGAGGCCGGGTCCGACTTCTGGATGCGGCTGCTGGCGCGCGCGCTGGCGCAGCTCGCGACGACGCCGGAGCCGCTGCTGCCTTGGCTCACGGAGGAGGTCGGGCGGGCGGAGACCCGTACCGCGCTGAAGCTCGCAGATCCGACTACGGTGTGCCCTCGGCCATGTCCTACAGAGGCAATACAGCGGACTCTACAGCTCTGCGGATGCCTGTCATGACCAGCAAATATGCTCCTGCAGTTCATTTGGAACCTGTTCTTCTGTCAAAACAGTCATTGGGCTTACGGCCACGGAGCGCGTTTCATCTGTCGGTTTGTCACACTTGCCGGCATAACAGCGTGTGCCTCTTCTTCCCTCACGGTGCCTGCATCGCGGCATGCTGTCCAAACTGCCGTCGCCAGGTCGAAGTAGTCATCGTCTGAGAACATGGCAGCTCCGGTGCTGCCGGCTAGAGTCGCTGCCGGGCTAATCACCACACGCTTGGGTAAACCCAGCACTAGGAACTTTGCTTTCACCCTCAGACTGTCATGCTGTCGGTGCGCAGCTGCGGAGCCTGGCGGCGCGGGTGCTGGCGAGCGAGGCCGACGATGCTGCGGCGGCGCGTCCGGTCATGCTGGAGGAGCGGCGCATGGCGCTGCCCATCGTCGGCTGCTGGTCGCCGCTCTGCCGCAACATGGCGGCGCCGGCTGAGGACGCGCTCGGCGTGCTGGCCCGCGAGGCGTGCGGAGTGGCGCAGTACTGCTCTGCGGCCTGCCAGAAAGCTCATGCGAGCGCACACAAGGCGGTGTGCGGGGGCGCACCATGACACTGGTTCGAGGCCGTACCGCACGCGTGCACGTGCGGATGCTCGCCACTAGTTCTTGCAGATGATTGTGCAGGCTTTTCAGACCTCAGCTCGACAGCAGCAGACTGTAGATCTCGTGCGTTCCAATCTGCGCCCTCAATGGCGTTGTCACTTTCATGTAGTACCTTTCAGCTCATGTGGGGAAAGGCAACAGCCGCTGTGCAACATTGCTAAGAGAGTCGATAAGCATTGCGGTCCAACCGCCAAGGTTTCTGATGTGCTGTAGGATTAGGTCCGGGTTCAACATGAGGATCAGGGATAGGAACAAAGGTTCCCGCATGGTATCGACTCGGATTCATTAGCTCAGGGGTAGATTCAGTGCATTCCAACAGCATCGCCCGTCGCAGTAACACATGCGCTGACTGACAATTAGCCATCCAAGGAACAATGCGGACTCATGTGCAAGCACGCTGCTATGCAGTTCTATGCGGCGTTCACACATCATGCGAGCACCCAGATAAAATGTTGATGATCAAGATTACTTAAACACCAGATCCCGACCGTGCCGCTCACGGAATACGGACGGAAGGCGCATCAGCTGCACCACACTCTCCGAGCTAAACTGCGCTGGCACGTAGCCCTGTTGGTCCATCTGCCGCTGGACTACCGGCCACGCAGCGTGTCCTAGGACGTCCTTCCACTCGAGAATATCATTTTTGTACAAGCCAAGGATCTGCAGCTGGCTACAACCACATAGACTGTCCACCGCGGCCGCATCAACCTGTAGAGGGCCGTTGTCGCTAAGGTCAAGCACGCACAGTGTGGCGCTGAACGATGCCACGCCGGCGGGCACGCTGCGCAACCCACACCCTGAGAGGCTCAGCGCAGTGAGGGCGGTGAGCTGCTGCAGGCTCCCATCCTGCAGCTGCAGGTCCTGCAGCTTTGGAGCTCCCTGGAAGCTCGTTGCATCGAGGCAGATGTTCGCCGGGCGCCCTGTGAAGCCACGCAGCGTGCAGGATCGAAGCTCTCGCAGGTCGACGAGCCGCAGCGTGTTGCCCTCGACCGGACCGCCACGCATTTGGACGTCCAGCCGGGTCAGGCTGCGGCTGTGCAGCGCTGCGAGCTGCTGGCAGTGCGGCAGGCCGTGAGCGTCGCTGACCGGCCACACGAGTGAATCGGCATAACCTTTGAAGCTGATGCTGAGCTCAGCCAGTGCCGGGAGATGCTGTATCGTCTCCAGCAGCATCGCGCCCCGGTCGTCGAAAAGGCCGTCTTCGCTTCCGGCCACCTGGGGTGCACGAAGGGCCACGATTATAGTAACCCATGATTGTCTGCAAACGCGAGCTCACTGTGTTGGGTGCGGGCTGCGCAATGGTTCGCCTGCGGTCCTTCAGACATGCTTTCAAGGTGAGATGCACAGCTGACGTTTGCGCAGCTGCCTCAGCATGACCGTGCTGCTACTGATGCCATGCTGCATGTATTTCCACTGTTTCCAGCCACATTGCCAAGCACGATAATCGCTGCAGCTTGCTTCGCAGGCCTTGCGTCTGTGAACGATCGCCAAGTGCAGTGCTCTGTGGTCGCCGGATCATGCTGTGCAATCGCCGCACACCTCAAGGCGCGTCAGCCGTGTCATGGCCGCAAGCACTGCGATGTCGACACCGGCCAGGCCCACATCCGTAGCAATGAGGAACAGCGACTCCACGCTGCGGCACTGGCTGCCTAGCACGACTGCCGTCAACGCGGCAGGGATGGTCTGCGACCGCATGTGGTCGCATACATCCAGCTGGCGGATGCAATCGGCACGCCTGCTCGACACACCATGTACTCGTGAACAAACAGCGAGCGGAGAGCTGCCGCAAGCAGTCGGCCTGCATGCTCGACACGACTCGGGTCTTTGTCCTTGCTACCATGAACACAAGCAGGTCTGATCCAAGCTCGCGGACCTTTGAGCAGGTGTTGGGTGGTGATGTGGTCACCTTGAAAACCATGCTGCCATCACCCGCGCGTTGAAGGGCGGCCAACGCCTCCCAGCTGCACGATCGTCACTCTGATACAGCTCGTGCAGACCAATCACTGCGTGCTGCCAGGCTGCACATGGCTGCCGTAAGATGCGAGCCCACCGCTTGCAGACCCGTGACAGCGCCGTCAACCTGCGACGCGGCGGGTGTGCTGACGATGGTTAAAATTAGCATGATGCTGCCAGCTAAGGCTGTGCTGTCGTGAGAAATGGCAACCTGGTGCGAGGTCCCTTGATGAGGCTGAGCGAACTGCATGTACTTGTGGGGGGTGGTGGGGAGGGCAGCATTGTCGGGCAGCGTCTTGCCTGCTAGCGAAGGGCACGCTGCCGAACACCTGCTCCAGCAGTGGATCCTCGAGCGAGTTGATGAGGCACCTGCGAGGGCGACAAACCATGTGAAGTCCAGCCCGCGAAGCACTGATCCGCGATATTAAACAAACGCTGCCCCTGCTTCCCACCTGTCAGCAGCCATGCAGGCTGAAGCGCTGCCCCTCGCGCGCACTGCGGAGGCGCCTCGTTCGATTGCCGATGCGCGAGGAGGTCGCCGAACACGGTATGGCGGCAATCCGATCCGAGTGTTGATCCGATAAATTTGATCGTGACTATTCGCGACTGTGTCAGCAGAGGCCTTTATGCCAAATGACAGGAGCCAGATTGCTTGCTGTTTCTGCCATGACTGGTGCCCGACACGGCTGGACACCTAGCGTCCTATCACCTTTACTTACGCCTGACGCCCTCTGCGCGTTTCAAACTGCAGATGCGTGATTTTATGATGTCTGTAGCTGGTTGAACACGGTGTGGTTGCGACAAAGGCGCAGCGGCAGCCCCAGCAGCCTGGCAGAGCATCGCCATCTGCGGGTGCGGTGGGAGATGCAAGCAGGAGTCCACGACATTTGGCCAAGGAAGCGTGAGTCGGCCACCACTGAGGAGCTTTTCGCTGCGGTCCGCGACGTCCCCGCGGCTCGCGGCGTTTCCGTGGCGCTCGAGGACCTCGGGCGCTGCGTGGTATTCAGCTGCGTCGCATGGGACGCCTCAAGACAGAGCCGTGCAGCCGTGGTGTAAGTGGAGCGTGGCATGTCTGCGGCTAGACATCTCTTCAGGGCGCCCAGGGAGCACGTCAAGTTCAAGTCAGGTTCAGGCTGAGGGTCAGGGCAACGGCATGAGTGGACAGCATTAATATTAATATTCCGACAGTGTAGCGCCCAGGCTGGGTACGAGCAGTGTACCTTCTGTGTGACGCAGGAGTCTTGCTGCTTGTTGTGCATTGAGGCAAAGGGTTGCAGTGCTCATGAAGTCATGTTCGCGTCCAAGGTAGAAATTTGCAGGATCATCCCGAGTCAAATTGACCGAATAGGATGCAACACCAGGCGCAGCCACGCATGCATCCGCCGAGATGTTTCCTGTCAATCATCTGTTATATATTACACCGAGCATTCAGATGCCGCATAATCGCTGAGGGTAAGGTGGACAACCAAATTCCGACCGTGCCGCATTTGAAAAGCAGAGGGAAGCCGCACCAGGTGCGCCACACTCTCTGCACTGAACTGCGCTGGCACGTAGCCCCTCTGGTCAATGAGCTGCCGGAAGTCCCGCCGCGCATCAGTCATCAAAATGGAGTCTATCCAAATGGACATGTCCTCCTTGTACAGACCAAGGGCCTGCAACTGGCTGCACGCGAGGAGTCTCTCCGCGCCGGCTGCATCAATTTGCAAGTCGTCGTTCTCGCTCAGGTCGAGCACGCACAGCGTCGCACTGAGCGCTGCTATGCTGTCCGGAACCGTCCGCAGCCCGCACCCTTTGAGGCTCAGCGCGGTTAGGGCAGTCAGCTGCTGCAGGCACCCGTCCTGAAGCTGTAGCGCTTCATCAAACCGTATGTGCAGAGCCTGCAGCTTCGGGACGCCGTGGAAGCTCGCAGCATCGATGCATATGTGTGCCGGCAGTCCGTCACTGTTTTTCAGCGTGCAAGATTGGAGCTCCGGCAGGCCGACGAGCCGCAGGGTATTGCCATCGATATCGTCCGGTCCACCAATCATTTTGACGTCCAGCCGGGTCAGACTGCGGCTGTGCAGCGCTGCGAGCTGCCTGCAGTGCGGCATCCCGTGCTCGTCGCTGATGGGTGCTATGACAGAATCGGGATAGCCCCTGAAGCTGACGTCAAGCTCTAGCAGCGCCGGCAGCCGCTGTATGGTCCACAGCAGTGTTGCGCCGCGATCGTCGAACAGTCCGTCCTCGCCCGCGGCCACCTGCGTGCGACCCAAAAATCTAGTGACTATAAAGCTTCATATCGCGAGCCCACTGTGTCGCCTGTAGAGCCGAAACTTGGTTGCTGCTTACATCAAATCATGCAGACCTGCCGAGTCTGTCTCAGTCAGCGATGTGCAGCTCGCATACACGCAGGTGCGGCAAACTGTGCGATCATGCTTTGCATCTATTGCATGAAACCATGCTCCATGTGTCTGCGCAAGGATGAGACACACGGCCAAGTAAAGCTTCTCATGTGCACCCTGATGTGTTGGGGTTGGTATGCAAGGGCAATTGGAATGCGAATGCATCGATGTGGGTCACTGGCCGATAAGCAGTCCACCGCAGACCTCGAGGGATGTCAGCCGTGTCATGGCGGCGAGGACTGCGATTTCCACGCCAGTGAGGCCCACGTCCGGAGCGCCGAGGTGCAGCAATTGTAAACTGCTGCACTGGCTGCCAAGCACAGTTGCCGTCACAGCGACCGGCATGGTCCCGCTCCGCACGCTGTCGAGGATGCAAAGCTGCCGCACGCAGTTGGCACGCCTGCTCGACACAAGGAAGGGTGTGAGCGACAGGCACTGAAACCACTGCTGACAAGCTCGAGGACCATGAAGCAGCGGTTGGCGCAGGACATGCGTCACGTCACCTGGAGAACCATGCTGAGACCACCCTCGGGTCGAGAGGCGGCCAGTCTGCTCCATCGAGGTCGAGGTCGCTGTGCTTGTACAGCTCGTGGAGGTCGATTTCCGCGGTCTCCCACGCTGCGCACGGCCGCTCCAAAATGCGCGCCCACCGTTTGCAGACCCGCGGCAGCACCGTCAACCTGCCACGCAGCCAGTGTGCTACCTCTGAGACTCGATGATGAGTACCCAAAGCAGTCGTCGCCATGATAACAGTCTGGTCGGTGGTTCCTGATGAGAGCAGGCGACCTGCATGTGGGGGGTGGCTGGGGTTAGGACTGGAAGTAGCTGCTTGCCTCTCAGCGAAGTCAACGCTGCCAAACATCTGCTCCAGCAGCGCATCCTCAAGCGAGTTGATGAGGCACCTGCGAGCGCGACAACCCGTATTGCTTCAAGCTCGCTGAGCTCCGTCAGAGGGTTCGAGCAAACATTGCCCTGCTACCCACCTGGGAGCCATGCAGACTGCAGCGTTTCCGAATGCGCGTTGCGTTGGCGGGAGGTCCGTGCTCGCTCAGTTGACAATGCAGACAGCTGACAATGCAGACGAGCTCGCCTGACCTCGTGCGACCTGAACGTGACCAGTCTCGGATTGGTCCGCATCAGCCAGAAGCCGTTCGCAGTAGCCGGCACAATTGATCGGCCAGCACTTTTCAAAGTCTGCAGCAGGCTAAAACGAGTTGGGATGCGACAGCCAAGGCCCCTGACAGGCACGCATGTATCCGCGAGGTTGATCAACGACGTGACCAAATTGCGAAGCAAGTCGCGGGACAACGACCAAGCAGAAACACGCGGGGTTTGACTGCGGTCTCAAATCAGCTAGCCTACTGTGCCGGTCCAGCACAGCTCTGAGCGTCAAGGTCGAGCGGTGGGCATCTGAAAATATGCGGATGCGTGCGCTGACCCGTAGCGTGGCACCAGCCATCTGTGGCTGTAATTATGACAGCATTTGCCCGCGCCGCTGCTGACCGCAACGTGCACCAAAACTCTCGTCTGGGGCCTGCATTCAGCCACGCTGCTGGCTCCGCCTCCGAGCTGGCATCAGCAGCCAGCGGTGCTGCCCGAGCGCCTGTATCAGAGGCCAGCTCCTGCTTGCGGCATGTGGCTGCACCACGGTGCGCCGCTAGTTCGCTCACTTTGACAGGGCGCCAGGGTTGTCGACCTCGGGCTTGCGCTCGATCTGTGGCAGCACCGCATATCAGTGTCATGCGGCAGCTGCAGCGCTGCAATTTATGGTCGTAGTTAGTGCTGACAATCCCCCATTGTGCAGTTACACAGGGCGCAGCCTTCGGGGCAGCCTCTGCCGGGTATGACAGGGACCAGGCACCAGCTCTGCGCCACACCTGCAGTATGAGCTGCTGGTTGGGCACGTCGCCGACGACGCCCGACTGGTGCTGCGGCGGCTTCTTCGCGGGGCTGTCCTTTGTATCGTCCTGCACGCATGCATGCACCCGGCAAATAGTCGACAACTATCCTCTTGACGAAGCCGGGGGCTGTTAGTTCTGTTCAATGAGCCCAGCAACAAGCGGGCTGGTCAGCCAGAACGACTGTGTTCAGACCCCACAAGCTTGCGAGATGGCTACATGAAGACCGGCAGGGTGTGCAGCAGAGGAACACAAAAATCATCAGACACGCATGTGAGAGTGATCTTCGAACATCAGCGCTGAGTCCGTTGGCTCACCTGGAACAGCACGTCGCCGACCTTGAACTCCCTTCTCGAGCCGTCGGTGGTCTTCACATACCTGCGCAGATCAGCGACAAACTCAGCGTTCAGCAGCTTGTCCAACAGGACAGGATTCACGCTCTGGAAGACCGAGTCGCGAATGCGTGCAGGCTGCATCGTTCAAGACGCGCACATGGGACCAAACTGCTCCCACTATTGCAGTCACGCAGCACATGAGGCGATGACTCTCTTTGTGTCCACCTGTGGCCTAGAAAACCACCGGCTCTTCCACTTGTCAGAGTCCAAAAAACGCCCCGCAAGGGGACTTCTAATATTTTGGTGACGAGGCGCACCAGCTGCCGGAGAGGCACGTCACGAACTGGGTCTGTGGGCACGAGTGCCAGTCCTGGAAGTTGCCCACCGGCAGCTCCGAGAAAACCGCCTGCGACACACCGCGCCGTGCCATTGAGCCGGCGCGTCAAGCTCAGGTATGCATGGGAGGTTTGCCTGCAGCGGTGGCAACAGCTGTGCAGGCTTTGCAGCCGCTATGAAAGCGACGAGGAGCCGCTGTGCGAGGGATGCAGTGGATCTGACGCGGCCTGCGACGGCCGTGCGTGCTACCAATGTCTTGGCATCTCGTCTTGAGGGTGGCAGAGAGGCAGGCGTGATGAGGAGCGCAGTGGCGTGTGACCGCACCTTCGTCGGCGATTCGGTAGGCTTGACCCACTGCTCCGTCTCGGCAAACTTCTTCATCTCGAAGCCCTTCATGGCGCACTCCTTCAGGTGCGTCTCGCCGTCGGCCGACACCCACATGTGCGTGTATTTGAAGTCCGCCGGCTGCTCCTCCTGCGGACACATCACGCTAAAGGTGATGGAGGCAGCGAACGCAGCTCAAGCGGCCATTTGCTAGCCGCACCGTCTGTGAGGGAGGGTGCAGCTCGCTCTTGCGGCTTTAGCCAGACGTGGATCGACAGATCAGGAGGGGGACATTGCAGAGCGAGGTGTCCAGAGCTGAGGAGTCGGGGGAGGGGGGTGGGGGGTAGTAGACCTGATCTGCAGACGCAGCCATGGCTGTCCGATGTCGGGACAGCAGAGCGGGGGTGGCTGATGCGAGGCCCGCTTGTAGAATGTCTCGCCGCCGGTGCGAGAGAGTGCACGAAGGTCCCGGCCTGCGAGATCACACTTGCTTGGTAGCTGGATGGTACGTGGATGACGTTTGGCTCTGTGGCGCTCGGTCCACCCTGCGATGGCATCCACGAACTTCACCTGTTGAGCCGCTGGCGTTGCACTGCGTTGGAGGGGGTACGGGCAGTCCTGTGCGCCACAAGCAGCTGTGTTGCAGACCGCACGATTGATCGCATTGCTTGTGAAACACTACAAGCGGCTACTGCAA
>JAABUX010004937.1_pt1 | contig 16629 bp, 15 predicted proteins | sample 5561851 | NCBI WGS metagenome assembly JAABUX01 (sample SAMN10711883, study PRJNA513361) | rock metagenome | isolation source: Antarctica rocks | place: Antarctica: Victoria Land, Richard Nunatak red sandstone | collected 2016-01-03 | reverse complement strand
CAGCCTGGTTCAAGCCGCAAAGGCCAAAGCCCGTGGATACCGTTCGTCGCGCAACCTGAAGGCGATCATCTACTTGATAGCCGGGAAGCTCCAAATGGCCCTACCCACATGAAATAGCGAGGAGCCGTAAAAGTTCACTGCTGGACGGTAGCAGGATCGAACAGTTGCAGACGATCACGCCGGGTTTCACTGCAACCGGCTTCGTCGAGCACATGAAGGATTCCGAACTCAAGGCGCAGATGGAGCGCTCACGTGACGAGATCGCCATGACCTCAAGGACCTTGGCCCTGGCCGTGGCCTACGCGATCGATCAGCCTGACGATGTCGATGTGGCGGAGATCATCATCCGTTCAACCGCACAGGCCTGAGCGCCGATCTTCCGGATGCTGCCGGGCTCGAGGAAACTGTCGAAGGTCGGAGAATATCGAAAACATGCACGCGTCAGGGTGATCGTCATGATGCCGGCCGCGGCTTGACCCTTATCCGGCGAGGCTGTCGAACGCGCCGGAACGCATGAGCCGGAGCACCGCCTCGATGTCGTGATCGAGACGTCGATCATGATCGAGGAACGGGGCGACCGTCCTGACCAGCCGGTAGGCCGCTGCGGTCCCGCTCCCCAGCCGCTCGGCGCCACGCAGATCGATCGCCTGACACGATGCGAGCAGGTGGATCGCGGAGATGTTCTGCACCAGCTCGACGATCGAGCGCGCGTCCCGTGCCGCGATGGTCCCCATGCTCACCTTGTCCTGGTTGTGCGATTCAGTGGAGCGCGAGAACACGGTGGCGGGGATGCTCGTCTTCAGCGCCTCGGCGGCCAGCGCCGAACAGGCGATCTGCATGCCCTTGAAGCCGTGATGCAGCCCCGCCTCGCGATCATCGTCGTGACGTCGCGGGATCAGGTTGGGGGTGAGGCCGGCGTTGAACTTCTCGTCCACGAGCAGGGCCATCTGCCGGTCGAGCAGGTCTCCGACATTGGCCAGCGCGATCTTCAGGGCATCCATCGCCTGGCCGACATGGCCGCCGTAGAAGTTGCCGCCGCTCAGCACCGATCCCGAGGCCGGGTCGAACAGCGGGTTGTCGTTCGTGGAGTTGATCTCGATCTCGACCCAGCGTTCGACCCAGTCGAGCGTGTCATGCAGCACGCCCGTCACGTGGGGTGCGCAGCGGACCGAGTAGCGATCCTGCACCGAGCGTTCGAGCTCGATGAAGCCACGATCGCCGAGTGCCGGACTGGCGCGCACGATCTGCGACTGGTCGACCGCCAGACGCGAACCTTCCAGCAGCCGTCTCACCCGTTCGGCGCTCGCGATCTGGCCGGGATGCGGCTTCTGCTGATGGATCAGCGGGTGGAAGTGCCCGACATTGCCGGTCAGCCCTTCGACGCAGAGGGCGGTGCAGAGGTCGCTGATCAGGGCCAGCCGGTGCGCCTCCCTGGTCGCCAGCGCCGCGTACGCGCTCATGAACGACGTGCCGTTGATGAGCGCCAGCCCTTCCTTGGCCTCCAGGATCACGGGCTTCAGGCCGCACGCTTCGAGCGCACGCGGTGCGGCCATCCTCTCGCCGCGCCAGCACACCTCGCCTAGACCGGTCAGCGTGCTCGTCATGTAGCAGAGCGGCACGAGGTCGCCGCTGGCGCCGACCGACCCGCGCTCGGGTATGACGGGAAGGATGTCCATCTGCATGCAGTCGACGAGCAGCTCGATCACTTCGAGGCGAATGCCCGAATAGCCGCGCGCGAGGCAGTTCGCCCTGATCAGCATCGTGGCCCGCACGGTTTCCGGATCCGCTTCGGCGCCGCTGCCGTTGAGGTGGTATCGCACCAGGTTCGCCTGCAGGGTGATCGCCTTCTCGGGACTGATCTGGCGGTTGGCGCTGTCGCCGAAGCCGGTGGTCACGCCGTAGATCGGCTGCTTCGTCCGGATCAGCTCATGCTTCAGCGCGTTGGACCGGTCGATGCGCGCACGCGCTTCCGGCGGCAACTCGACGACGACGGCGCCAGGCCCGCCGGCATAATGCGTCACCTGCTCGACGGCGAACGTGTCGACACCCAGCCTTATCACGCCGGCATCAAACTCCGATCGCGGCAGCGAGGAACCGTTCAAGCGCCCGCCGACCCTGCAGCCGTTTCCGGGGTGATCTGCCAGTCCGCCGCCTTGCCCATCGGATCGGTCGGCAGGGTGCGGCCGAAGCTGTAGGCGCGCGGCTGTTCGGGCGTCGAGAGTTCTTCCGCGACGAGCGCGTCGAGCGCACGGCGCAGCATGTCGGCGTCTGCGCCCGGATCATGCGGCACGATGAAGGCCTTCAGCCGCTGACCCTCCGACGGGCGCATCAGCCGCACCGCCGCTGCGGCAACGCCGGGATGCTTGCGCAAGACGTCGCCCACCCGGATGGGGAATACGTTGACGCCGCCGACCTGCACCGCGCCGTCGATCCGGCCGCCAACGCGGTAGCGGCGGCGATCCAGCCATTCCAGTGTATCCGGCGCCATGACGGTGGCGGAAGCCGTGCCGCCCCCAGGCCGCGAAGCCCGCCGCAGCCCGTCGAGGTCGCGCTCCCAGTGCGGCAGCAGCGTGTATGGAGTATGCGGGTCGTCGCGCCATCCCAGCCCCGCGGTCTCCGACGAGCCGTGGATCTGCAGCAGCCTGGACAAGCCGGCCGCGTGCATCGCCTCTGCCGTTTCCGGCGGGCAGGGCGCGGTGGAGGTGACGCCGGTCACCCCTGCCGGCCAGCCCGATGGCACGGCGCGGGCAACCGCCGCCCAGAACGCCGGATGCCCGACGACGAGATCACCCCGCCGCGCCAGCACGGCAAGGCTGCCGGGGGAGTAGCCGCGCACATCCAGCACCGGCACGTCGCCGAAGCGTTGGGGCAGCAGGACGGTGAACAGGAAGCCGTAGATGTGGTGGCAAGGCACCGCTGCCAGCACCCTGCCGCCGCCGGACCGCAGCGCCAGCAGCGCATCGACTTCCCGCTCCAGTTCCGCGAGAGGATGCGGACACGGCTTCGGGGTTCCCGTGCTGCCGGACGTGCGGAAGGTGAGGGTGGCCGAGAACCGCCGCAACGACTCTGCGGCGATCTCGCACCATTCCCCCAGGCTGGATCGCGCCAGCAGATAGTCCTCGAGCCCGCTCTCATGCAGGTGCAGCGACTCCGAGAGCGCGGCCGCGAGCTGCAGCCGCTCCAGGCTGTCGAACCCCACGCCGGCCTCGTCGAGCCGGGTTCCGGGCGCGGACGCGACGATCGACGGCGGCTTCCCGGCCGGACGCAGACGTTTTGATTCAGCATTGATCAGGTCGACGACAAAGCGGGGAAGGGCGTCGCCGCGGCGCCACCAGCCGTTGCCTGCAGCAGGGGTGGCGGCTGGCGCCGCCGAGGTCACAGGCGCTTCACGAAGACCCAGTAGCTGTCGCCGATCAGCGCCTTCTTCATGTGGACCTTCACCTTCGTCGGCTTCATGTTGTAGTCGAACGTATATTCGAACATCGTGTTCATGTTGCCGGCCTTGACGCCCTTGTCGAACTCGCCCTTGAAGACCGGCTTGTTGGTGCAGGGCGCCACATCCTTGAAGAAGTTCTGCCCGATCACCGACTTCGGATCGCGCCCCGTGATCTGGCCTTCCATCTCGTTGTACTGCATGATCTTGCCAGTTTTATCGAGCTGGATCGCGCCGAACGCGAGGCCGTTGATCTCCTTCGCCGACATCTTGGACATCGTGTTCTCGATGTCGCTCTTGCCAAACTCGACGAATTCCATTGTGGCGCTCATGATCTTCTCCAATTGCTGTTATCCGTATCGTATCAGCAATGATGAGGAGGCGTCAATCGATCCAGCGAACCGAATCGAAGCAGTTCCGATCGTTCAGCCGCAGGCCTCGGCGGCGGCGCGGCCGGAATCGAACGCGGCTTCCACGCGGGCCCCAGGCACCAGTCGCCGCAGACTGCGAGGCCGGCCGGGTCCCACAGGCACGCCTGGCCCAGCGGCGATTCTGTTCGGGCGTAGCGCCAGCGATGCACGGCGGCGTAGGCCGGTGCCGCCTCGATGCCGGTCTCGGCCCGGAAGACAGCCTGCAGGTCGGCGAGCACGGCGCCCGGTTCCCGTTCCAGGTTGCCGCGCGACCAGGCAGGACCTGCATTCGCCACCCAGGCATCCGGGAGCATCGGCCGGCCGGGACGCGAGCTGTCGCGCGCGATCCAGTCGAGCACGCCCTCCGGCGTCCGCGTGTCCGGCCCCGGTTGGCGCTCGGAGAAGGCCAGCATCAAGGTCCAGCACGGCGCGGTGACGACCGCGGCGACCGCCGCCGCGAAGCCATGGTCGAGCGCGCTCAGCAAGCCCGCCGCCTGCATCGCGGGCAGTGCCAGCACCACCCGGTCGAACGGTCCCGCACGCTCGCCCTCGTCGATCACCGTGCCCGGCCTGGTGGTCGCGGCATCGAGGTGGCGCAGGTGCCAGCCCTTGTCGGTCCGGATCAGGAACGATACGTGACGCCCGGTCAGCAGCCGGCCGATGCCGCGCCGTTCGGCGGCCTCGGCGAACGCCGACATGCCGGGCACGCCGACCCAGCGCGGGTGGGCGGCGGACGCATCCCATGGGGCCACCAGGCCCGCGGCATCCGCCAGGAAGGCCTGGAACGCGGGACCCCTGGCGGTGGCATATTGCGCGCCATGGTCGAAGCTGAACCCGTCGCGCCTGCGCGTCGCCAGCCGGCCGCCGGGACGTCGCCCCTTCTCGAAGATCGTGACCTCGGCTCCGGCGGCGTTCAACCTTTGCGCACAGGCGAGACCGGCCATTCCTGAGCCAATGACGGCGACACGATTAGGAGTATCCTGCATGCTGAAACGCTGGCCTACTCCGTGTCCGGTGGCAAGAGCGGCCGTCTCCCGTTTCCGACTGCAAAGGACCCGATCATGAGCTCGCCGCAGCATGCTTTCGTCGCCGCGCAGTATGGCCCGCGCGCCAATGATTACGTCACCAGCCTCACGCACAGCACCGGCGACGACCTGGAGCAGATCGAGGCACTGCTGCGCGGCCATGCCAGCGCGCGCGTGCTGGATCTTGGTTGTGGCGGCGGCCATGTCAGCTATCGTGCGTCGCCGCACGTCGCCTCGGTGGTGGCCTGCGACCTGACGCCGGACATGCTGGAGGCGGTGGAGCGTATCGCCGCTTCGCGCGGCCTGTCGAACATCACGATGCGGCAGGCGGCAGCCGAAGCGCTGCCGTTCGAGGACCGGTACTTCGATTTCGTGTTGTGCCGCTTCTCGCTGCATCACTGGCAGGACATGGAGGCCGGCCTGCGCGAGGCGAGGCGTGTGCTGAAGCCGGGCGGCCGCGCCGTGTTCATCGACACGGTGGCGCCCGCCGATCCGTTCCTCGACACCCACCTGCAGGCGTTGGAGCTGCTGCGGGACAGCTCGCATGTACGCGACTATTCGATAGCGGAATTGATCACCGCCTTGTCCCGCGCGCGTTTCGCCGTGACGGGACTGACGTGCCGTAAGCTGAAGCTGGATTTCCCGGCCTGGATCGCGCGCACGCAAACGCCGTCGGCGCATGCCGATGTCATACGTTCGGTGCAGGACAAGGCACCGCAGTCGGTGCGCGATCACTTCGCGGTCACCGAGGATGGCAGCTTCACGCTCGACACCATGACCGTCACCGCCGTTCCCGCCTAGGGTCGCGATCGCGGGCGTCCGGTGGATCGAGACCGGAAGGTCCTGGCGTCAGGATCATCGCGGCGATCACGAGGTGCAGCAGCCCGGACTTCGGAGGAACCCGCAGGATGCTCGCTCACGAGCCGCTTCTTGCCGGCACATCCTGCGTGGCGACAGCGCCGGGTCGCTTCACCCGGTCGATCATCAGCCTGCCTGGATCGACCCGATCGATCCGATCGCCGTCGAGCGCGGAGGCCGCGAAGCCTGAGGACACAGGACGCTTCATGATCAGGACGATGACAGCTTCGGCACGACGGGCCAGGAACAGCTCCATCCTGGCGGGATCAGGCTTGGCCACGGCCGGGTCGGGTGCGGGGGCCATGAGCCGATCACGGAAGCCCTGGGCGGAGTTCCCGGCGGACATTGCGATGTCGTCGATGCCGGTGCGCCATTGCCCGGGGGCCGGCGGCAGGAAGTGCGACACCCTGCCGCGTGCCGTCACCGGCACATCCGCCCTGGAGAGTGCCGTCGCCTGTCCAGCACTCTCGAACAGGCCGGCACCGGACAAGCCCTGGGTGCCGCAAAAGTCGGCCTGGCCGGCACCGGCGTCATGAAAGGCTGCCATCATCCGGCCCTGCGCGAGGCGGCCCCCTGTCAGGCAAACCTCCGTCAGGCGGCTGGCCGGGAGCCAGCCTCCCGCGTAGGCGAACGTGCCGGCCGCGCAGAGCACCATTGCGCCGATGGCTCCGAGCCGAACGAGCGTGCCGGCCATCCTTCGCGGCAGCCTGCCGGGGATCTCGTCAGGCGCGTTGTCCGGCATGCACGATGCCCTCCGTTTCCGTCTGAAGGCACGATCTCGTCAGCCGGTTCGTGACCTGGCCTGCGGTCTCGATGCGGCTCCGGCGCGGCGCATTCCCAAGGCTCTCATGCTGCGGCATCTCGCTGCCGCTTCGGCAGCCTCGGAAACTACGCACCAGCCGCGGCGACGCCGTTGCCGCATGGTGCGGGCGATCGCATCGGCGGCGCGCCTGCACCCGATCCCGGCTTCGAGCAGGGCGGCACGGCCGGGCGTGCCGGTGTTCTTCGCCGTGCGCCGATACGTTATGGAATTCCCGGATGGTTCCTGTTCCCTCGCTCCAGTCGCCGGCCGCGCGCGGCAGAGGCCTGTCGTGGCCGCTGGTGCTCGTGGTCGCGCTGTCCACCGGCCATGCTTCCGCAGCCGAGACCTGCCGGTTCGTCGGCACCACCGACTATGACGGACAACTCGTGATCGAGGCCCGATCGACGCAGGCGGACGGTGCGATACGCGTGGACGTGCGACTGCAGCTCGATGCGAGGCCGTTGCCGCTCATCCACACCCACTACCTGATGCAGGAGATCAGCACGTGGCGGCCGGACGGTCTGGCGCAGGTGGCGGTCAACAGCCGCTACAGCTTCAACGACCGCATCATCCGGCAGCAGTGGGACGTCTATGACCGGGTCGCCGATGGGCTCGATGCCTATCGTGTCCAGGGCAAGAGGTTGGCCGACTTCCGGCGGCATCATCCGGGTTTCGTGGCGCACTGGGACCCGGCGACGTTCGCTGTGCCCTGGCTCGAGGATTATGATCGCGCGGCCGCGGAGCGCCGGCCCGACCTCGATCTGCGGCACGACATGACCTCGGTGCGCTCGCCCCTGGCGCTTGCTTTCTACTGGTTGCGCTGGCTGCCGCGGCAAGGCGAGGTCGTCCCCGTGTTCCTGCCCGGCTTCAAGGAGCAGAAGCTGGCCGAGCTTGCGATCGGCGCATCCTCCGAAGCGCCGACCGCCGGACAATCCGACTGGCAGGCGCCGCTGCATTATCCTGGCCTGAGCCTGAGCAGGCCCTCCATCGCCTCGGCCCGGACGTCGTCCGATCGACACCTGCTGCAGCTCTTCTTCGACCTGCACGGCGTGGACCACAGCGCGCGCGGCACGATCCGGCAGGTCGGCTGCATAGGCACGCCGCCGATGCCGCCACACCGGGAATGACCTCGCGGTAGGCTTCGGAGCCAGGGCATCTATCGCCGCCGCCACGCGTTCCCGCGGATTAGGACGGAGATCCACGATGAAGATCCAGGCCGCTGTTCTCGAGCGAGGCGATGGAACCCTCACCCGCCGCAAGTTGCGCATCGAGGCGCTGGAGCTGGAGGGACCGCGTGCGGATGAGGTCCTGATCCGCATCACGAGCTGCGGCGTCTGCGGGACGGACCGCGGCTGCATCCATGGCCTGGAGCCTTATCCCACCCCCGGCGTGCTCGGCCACGAGGGAGCCGGCGTCGTGGAGGAGATCGGCGCCGGTGTCTCGCTGGTGAAGCCCGGCGACCGCGTGATCATCGGCTTTCCCTTCTGCGGCACCTGCCGGTTCTGCCGCGCCGGGCAGCCGCGCTACTGCGCGAACGGCAGCCAGCTTATGTTCAGCGGCTATCGTCCGGACGGGTCCAGCCCGCTGCGCCGGGTCGACGGCGAGGCGCTCGCCGGCCGCTTCTTCCAGCAATCCTCCTGGGCCACGCACGCGGTGGCGCAGGAACGACAGCTCGCGGTGGTGCCCGACGGGATCGACCACGACCTCATGGGTCCGCTTGGATGCAGCATCAGCACGGGCGCCGGCGCGGTGCTGAACGAGCTGCGACCACGGCCCGGCTCGAGCATCGCGGTGTTTGGCGCCGGAGCGGTGGGCCTGTCCGCGATCATGGCGGCGCGGCTGACCGGTGCCGCCACGATCATCGCGGTGGACAAGGTTGCCGCCCGGCTGTCCCTCGCGCGCGAACTGGGCGCCACCCACACGGTGGAAGGCGGGGACGCCGCCGCGGCCGAACTCCGCGACATCACGTCCGGCGGCGTGGACTACGCCATCGAGGCCACCACCGGCGCCAACCTCGTCGCCGAGGCCTGCCACGCGCTCGCCAAGCTCGGCGTCTGCGCCATGGTGGGCGGCGCGAAGGCGACCGCGCAGGTCAAGCTCAACCATCCCGAGATGCTGATGGAGGGCAAGACCCTGACCGGCGTGATGGGCGGCGGCGGACAGACGCCGAACTTCCACATCGCCCTGATGCATCTGCAGGCGCAAGGGCGTTTCCCGATCGAGAGGCTGATGCGGCCCTACGACTTCGCCGACATCGATCAGGCCATCGACGACAGCGACAGCGGCGTCACGATCAAGCCGATCCTACGTATGGGGTGATCCGCGGCCCAGCCCCTGGGCGGCGCCGCCCGTTGAGGCCACGCGACCGGGTCGCCTGACCGTCATCGGGCGAACCGACCCGGCACTTCCGCATTCCGGGTCCCGCATTAGAGTTTGCTTAACCGCGGCCCTCTAGCCTGCCGCGATGAGCATCTCCGCACTGGTCCCCGCAGCCATGATCGCCCTGTCCGTCACGGCGGCCACGGCCGGAGCACAACTGGTGCCTTCCGGCGAGGCGACGGTGCTGGTGCGGGTCTCGTCCGGCACACCCGAGGCGGCACTGGCCGCCGCGGCATCGGCGGACGCTGCCCTCGTCCGTATCCCGGCAGCGGGCTTCGCCGTGCTGCACGGCAACGCCTCGCGTATCCGCACCGCCCTGGGTCTCGCTGTCGTCTGGCAAGGAACCGCCGCATGCTCGTCTCCCGACCCATGATCCCGTCCACCGACCAGGGACAACTGGCCAGCCTGCGCCTCGTCTCCCAACGGGCCATCCTGCGGATCATATGGCTGCACGGCCCTGTGCTGCTGCTGGCGGGCTGGCTGACCGGCACCGGCCTGCTGCTCGCCCTGTCGCTTTGGATCTGCGTCACCGCCGCCGCCACGATGGCGCACCGCAGGCAGCCGGGCGCCTCGGGGACCCGCGCGACCGTCGCCGCGGCACTCTGCGCCATGCCCGCCCTGCTGGTGACCGAGCTCGCGGGCCATTCCTGGCAAATCGACGCGCACATGTATTTCTTCGCGGCGCTCGCCATCACCGCCCCCCTGCTGGACCGCCGGGCGGTGATGGTCGGTGCCGGCGTGATCGCCTTGCATCACCTCGCGCTGAACTTCGCCCTGCCGGCACTGGTCTTCCCCGGCGGCGGCGATGTCTTCCGCGTCCTGTTCCACGCGGTCATCCTGGTCTTCGAGGCGGCCGCCCTGGCCTGGCTCGTGGACCGGACCGCGCGATCGATCTCGGCGGCCGAGGCTTCCGCCGTCGAGGTCGCCCAGCTCGCGAAAGCCCGCAAGACGGCTGATCTGGAGTCCCAGGCACGGACCACCGCCGATCGGCGCTCCGCCACGCTGGCGATGGCGACGGAGCTGGACAGCGAGCTGGGCGACATCGCGGCCGGCCTGGCGACCTCCTCGATGGAGCTGAACGCTTCGGCCGATGCGCTCTCCGCCTCCGCGGTCCGCACCTCCCGTCAGGCGGCGGTATCGACCGAAAGCACCCAGCACGCGAGTGCCAGCGTGCAGACGGTCGTGATCGCGACCGACGAGATGAACGCGACTATCTCCGAGATCACGCGCCGCGTCTCGGAAGCCGCCGCAGCCACCAGCCAGGCCCTGGAGGAAGCACAGGCGACCGACGCCACGGTGCGCGAGTTGGCCGAAGGCGCCAGTCGGATCGGTGATGTCGTGCGCCTGATCGGCAACATCGCGGCGCAGACCAACCTGCTGGCGCTGAACGCCACCATCGAGGCGGCACGCGCCGGCGAGCATGGCAAGGGCTTCGCCGTGGTGGCCTCGGAGGTGAAGACGCTCGCGACCGAGACCGCGAAGGCCACCAAGGAGATCAGCATCCAGATCGCGCAGATACAGGATGTCACCGTCCGGGCCGTCGAGGCGATCCACGGCATCGGGGCCACGATGGAACGAATGAGCGGCATCGCCACCGCCATCGCCGCCGCGGTCGAGGAGCAGGGGGCGGCGACCCGGGAGATCGCCAGCGCCGCGCAGCAGGCGGCCAGCGGAACCGAAGTGGTCGCTGCGGCCGTGGCCGAGGTGAACGCGTCGGTTGCCGAGACAAGTGCGTCGGCCACCACGATGCGCGGGCTGAGCGGCGAGGTGGCCCGCCAGGGCGAGCGGCTGCTCGCCGACGTCACCGCGCTATCCGGACGGCTGCGCCGGGAGGCGGAAGCGGCCTGACATCCGGCGATCCCGATCGGCTGCCGCCACGCCTCGCCTCCGAGGGAGCGGCGGCGTCATGCGGACCCGATCGACGATCCGCGTTCAGGCCTGCAGCAGTTCCGCAGGCTGCATCGCCAGCAGGATGGTGCCGTCCTCGCCGAGCGTCAGCGGGTAGGTGGTGATGCGGTAATCCGTGTTGAGGCCGGCGCCCGTGCGCAGGTCGTAGAGGCGGTCATGCAGCGGACACAGGATGGTGCCGGTCCCGGTCAGGCCATCCGCGAGCGGGCCTTGCCGGTGCGGGCAGTCCGGCTGGGTCGCGAACACGCCGTCGCGGGTGTGGAATACCGCCATCTGCACGCCCGCCACCTCGACGGTGCGGCCCTCTCCCTGCGGGATCTCGGAGAGATGGGCGACCCTTATCCCGGGAGCGGGCATCACTTGGCTCCTTCCGCGACCAGCACGTCGGCGAACTGGTTCGCCGTGCGTGGCGTGACGGCCTCCTGCCAGGGATCGTAGGCGGCGTCGATGGGTCGCTGCATCGCCGCGTCGAGTGCCGCCACGATGCCGTCGCTGTCCTCCACCACCACCGCGCGCAGGCGGTCGATGCCGACGCGCTCGACGAAGGTGTAGGTGCGCTCCTTCCACTTCGCGTGCTCGCGATAGTACTGCATGAAGCGGGCGGTGATCTGCATGACCGTATCCTCGCCCTCTACCGTGCAGAGCACGTCGCCCTTGCGGATGTGCGCACCGGCCGCGCCGCCGACATAGATCTCCCACTTGTCGTTGCCGATCGCGACCGCGCCGATATCCTTGACCATCGCCTCGGAGCAGTTGCGCGGGCAGCCGGCGGTGGCCAGCTTGAGCTTGGCCGGGCTGTCGACGCCGCGGAAGCGCTTCTCGATGCGCGCGGACAGGCCCATGCTGTCGCCGAGGCCGAAGCGGCAATACTCGGTGCCGATGCAGCTCTTGCAGGTGCGGTAGCTCTTGCCGTAGGCGTGGCCCGAAGGCATGCCGAGATCGGCCCACACCTTCGGCAGGTCCTCCTTCGAGACGCCGACCAGGTCGATGCGTTGTCCGCCGGTGAGCTTGACCAGAGGCACGTTGTATTTCTGCGCCACCTCGGCGATGCGGATCAGGTCGGCCGGCGTGGTGACGCCGCCCGGCATCTCGGGCACCACCGAGAAGGTGCCGTCCTTCTGGATGTTGGCGTGGACGCGATCGTTGATGAAGCGTGCATCACGCTCGTCCTCGTACTCGCCGGCCCACACCGTGATCAGCAGCGAGGCCAGGGCGGGCTTGCTGCCGGCATCCTCGATGCCGCCGCCCAGTGCTGCGAACACCGACGACACCGAGCGCAGCCCCTGCGCGCGCACCGCCTCGACCAGTTCCGGCTTGGTCATCGGGATGCCGGGCACGTAATGGTGCACCGACGGGTCCTCCTCGACCGTGCCGCCGGCGAACCATTCCACCACCTCGCCGACCAGCGCCTTGCACGAGCCGCAGCCCATGCCGGCGCGGGTCGCGTCCATCACCGACTTGGTGGTCTTCTTGCCGGCCGCGACACAGGCGCCGATCGCTTCCTTGATGACGCCGTTGCAGTTGCAGACCTGCTGGTCGCCCGGCATCTCGTCCAGCGTGACCTTCTGCGATGGCGTGCCGAGGTCGAACAGCAGGCCGAGGCGCTCCTCGGGCAGCGCGCTGTCGCGGTCGAACGCCTGTATCAGGTAGGCGGCCTTGGAGATGTCGCCCATCAGGATGCCGCCGACCAGCCTGCCGTCGCGCACGATGAGCTTCTTGTAGGTGCCGCGTGCCGGCTCGGTGAACTGGATCACCTCGTCGCGCGCCTCGACCGGTTCGGTGATGCCCATCGAGGCCAGCTCGACCCCCATCACCTTGAGCTTGGTGGCCAGCTTGGAGCCGTGATAGGCGGCGTCGCGGTTGCGCGCGGTGACCTGGTCGGCGAACACCTTCGCCTGGTCCCACAGCGGGGCCACCAGCCCATAGACCTGGCCGCGATGCTGCGCGCACTCGCCGACGACGAACACGCGGCTGTCGTCGACCGCGCGCATGTGGTTGTCGACGACGATGGCGCGCTCGACCGTCAGGCCGGCGCGCTGCGCGATCTCGGCGTTCGGCCGGATGCCCGCGGCCACCACCAGCATGTCGCAGTCGAGCGTGCTGCCGTCCTTGAAGCGCAGGCCGCTGACATGGTCCTCGCCCAGCACCGCGGCCGTGCTCTTGCCGAGATGGATGTTGATCCCCATCGACTGCATGGTCTTGCACAGGATGTCGCCGCCCTGGGTGTCGAGCTGGGCATTCATCAGGTGCTTCGACTGGTGGACGACGTGCACCTCGCAGCCGTGGTTCATCAGTCCACGCGCCGCTTCCAGCCCGAGCAAGCCGCCGCCGATCACCGCCGCCACCTTGGAGCGTTTCGCGGTCTCGATGATGCCGTTGGTGTCGTCGAGCGAGCGGAAGCCGAACACGCCGGGCAGCAGCGTCCCGTCGGCGCGGCGGATATTCTCCATCGGCGGGATGAAGGCGCGGCTGCCGGTCGCGATCAGCAGGATGTCGTAGTGCGCCTTGACGCCGGCCGCCGAGATCACGCAGCGCGCCGCGCGATCGATATCAGTCACCCGCGCGCCGCAATGCAGGGTGATGTCGTTGTCGGAATACCAGTCGAGCGGATTGATGTAGATCTCGCTGGTGTCCTGCGCGCCGCTGAGCACGTTGGACAGCATGATGCGGTTGTAGTTGCCGTAGCGCTCGTCGCCGAACATGGTGATGTCGAACATGTCGGCGCCGCCACGGGACAGCACCTCCTCGACCGCGCGGGCGCCGGCCATGCCGTTGCCGATGACGACCAGCCTCTGCTTCTTCATCGCGGTTGCTCCTTGCAGGATCATATTTCCATCAGGCCCATATCGAGCACCAGCGTGCCGGACAGGCCCTCGGGAGCCGCGATACGCAGCTCCAGCTTCGTCTCCGGGAACAGGTCCTCGATGACGGCGAGCGGGACATGCTGGCCGGACTTGGCACCCAGCGGGAACAGGCGCATCGGCGCGCCATCCTTCATCAGCACGAGCGCCACCATCTCGTCGGCGGAGTTGCCGGCCCGCAGGTAGATCAGCTGCGTGCGCTTGTCCGCCGGCACGACATACGGCTCGAGGCCGCCCAGGGCCGCGGGATTGGAGAATCCGGTGCCGGTGAAGCTGAAGATGCCGGTGACGATGCGTGGTGTGGATTCGATCATGGCAGCGTGGCCCTCATGGTTTCGATACTGGATTTGAAGCCGGGTGAAGTCTCACGGCACAGATCTTGAATTCAGGGATCTTCGAGACCGGGTCGACGGCGTCGTTGGTCAACAGGTTGGCGCTGGACGCACCGCCCCAGTGGAACGGGACGAACAGCGTGTCGCGCCGGATGTCGCGGGTCAGCCGGGCGCGGAACGTCGCACTGCCGCGTCGCGTGGTGAGCCTGGCCTGCGCACCCTGCGCGATCCCGGCGGAAGCGGCGGTGTCGGGATGGATCTCGACGAAGGCGTCCGGCTCGGCAGCGAGCAGTTCCGGCACGCGGCGGGTCTGCGCGCCGGTCTGGTAATGGGTGAGCACGCGCCCGGTGGTGAGGTAGAGCGGGTAGCGCGGGTCCGGCTCCTCGGCGGACGAGCGGCGTTGCACCGGGGAGAAGCGCGCACGGCCGTCCTCGTGCGCGAAACGCTGCAGGAACAGCCGCGGGCTGCCGGGATGCTTCTCGTCCGGGCAGGGCCAGAAGACGCCGTCCTCCTGCTCGATGCGCGATGGGGTGATGCCGGCATAGTCAGCCATGCCGCCGCTGCTGGCGCGCCGGAACTCCTCGAACACCGCGTCCGGGCCATCGGGCACGTGACGGCCATGCCCGAGCCTGGCCGCCAGGTCGGCCAGGATGTCGATGTCGCTGCGCACGCCCTCCGGTGGCGGCACCGCCTGGCGCCGCAGCAGCACGCGGCCCTCCAGGTTGGTCATCGTGCCGGTCTCCTCGGCCCACTGCGTAACCGGCAACACGACGTCGGCGCGTTCGGAGCTTTCGGACAGGAACTGGTCGCAGGAGACGAACAGCTTCAGTCGTTCGAGGCGCGCCGCGAGGCCGGAGGTCGATGGCGCCGAGACCAGCAGGTTGCAGGCCAGCAGCAGCAGGCCCTGGATGCCGCCCTCCTCGCCGAGCGCCTCGATGATGCCGGTGGCCGGCAGTCCGGGTGGCGGCAGCGAGTCTGGATCGACGTCCCACACCCGGGCGATCTCGGCGCGATGCACCGGGTTGTCGATCTTGCGGTAGCCGGGCAACTGGTCGCTCTTCTGGCTGTGCTCGCGGCCGCCCTGGCCGTTGCCCTGCCCGGTCAGGCAGCCCCAGCCGCAATGCTTCTTGCCCGCCTTGCCCAGTGCCAGGGCGAGGTTGATGAACGCCAGCGCGTTGTTCACGCCCTGGCTCTGCTGCTCGGCACCGCGTCCGGACAGGATGATGGCGGTCGCGGCCTCGCCCATCATGTGCGCGGCCTGGACGATCTGGGCCGCCGGCACGCCGGTCTCGCGCTCGACCCGATCCGGCCAGTACGAGGCCACCACGCGGCGAACGGCGTCCCAGCCCTGCGTGCGCTGGGCGATGAACTGCGTGTCGATCAGCTTGTCGCGCACGGCGACGTGCAGGATGCCGTTGGCCAGCGAGGCGTCGGTGCCCGGGGTGAGCTGCAGGTGCAGGTGGGCCAGCTTCGCGGTCGCGGTGCGTCGCGGGTCGCTGACGATAAGCTTGCCGCCGCGTGCGCGCTGCGCCTCGAAATACTGCATGATCGGCGGCATCGTCTCGGCCGGGTTGCCGCCCGCGATCAGGATGGTCTCCGCGCCGGGAAGGTCCTCCAGCGGGAACGGCAGGCCGCGGTCGATGCCGAAGGCACGCAAGCCGGCAGCGGCGGCCGAAGCCATGCAGAAACGTCCGTTATAGTCGATGTGGGGCGTGCCGAGCACCACGCGGGCGAACTTGCCGAGCAGGTAGGCCTTCTCGTTGGTCAGCCCGCCGCCGCCGAACACGGCGATCGCGTCCTTGCCATGGCGGGCCTGCAGGTCGGTGATGCCGGCGGCGACGCGATCGAGCGCCTGCTCCCACGACACCGGGCGCAACGGCGAGGATTTGTCCGCGCGCATCAGCGGTGTGGTCAGCCGGTCCGGATGGGTGAGCAGGGACGCCGCGGTCCAGCCTTTTCGGCAGAGGCCGCCGTTGTTGGTCGGGAAGTCGCGCGACTGCACCGACCACGCGCCGTTCACAGCCCGCTCCAGCGTCATGCCGCACTGCAGGGCGCAGTACGGGCAGTGCGTGTCCGTGCGCACGGTCGTGCCGGCGGCGAGGGCGTCCATCGGCTGCTTCAGGTCCAGGCGACGGCGCCGGTGGTCTCGATGGTCTCCCGGAGCAACCGCCGCGCTACCGGTTGGGCATGCACAGGCGTCGACGCGAGATCAGCTTCGACAAGAGCCCGATCGATTATCAACCAGCCTCGATGCGTGGGACGATTGCCATGACCCGGCGACAATGCCACGGCCTCGGTGCATTATAAACATTCAAGAATCGCGTATCGGTGGGATATAGGCCATATACGCCCAATAACGACGCACCTTGACGCGAAGATCAGCTCTCTGCTGCGGTGATATTAGGCATCTGGCTGACGATGGAGATGAGCCGGACGACCCGGAGGTAGCCAGGCGGTCGTGCCCGATCCGTGTCTTGGCGATGCGGCCGGCGTCACTTAGGGCCTGAGCCCGGATAATCGCGTCACCTGTCTGATCGTCGTGGGGTGATGGTGTAGTTCCATTCGCCGTGGAAGGAAGCGGGTTTGATGCTGAGGGAAGCCATCTCGGCGTCGGAGACCTT
>JAABUX010004936.1_pt1 | contig 16631 bp, 12 predicted proteins | sample 5561851 | NCBI WGS metagenome assembly JAABUX01 (sample SAMN10711883, study PRJNA513361) | rock metagenome | isolation source: Antarctica rocks | place: Antarctica: Victoria Land, Richard Nunatak red sandstone | collected 2016-01-03 | reverse complement strand
CATCTAACGACCTGCAGATCTTTCGAGAGAAGAGCCGAACGTTTTGCGGTTCGGTCAAGATTCCCCTCGACAAAATCTGCCATGAAGAGCTTCCCCATAACCCGCGCCAATTCAATGAGAAAAACGTCACGACACTGCTTGACTTCTTCCGCTCGGAGGGTTGCTTGCGCTTGGATCCCGAAAACTATGTTCCTGCGCTGATATCTCGGTCTGCTGTACCCCGGGGCCTCCACCCAGGAGAGGAACCGCCACGCTTTAATCCCGAGCATCCTGTGGTCTGCCTACACGGAAGACACCGCCTGGAAGCGGCGCGGAAATTTTTCACGGGGGACGAGAACAGATGGTGGGTCGTGGATCTTTATTCTAGAGGTGGGAGAGTTGGCCATCCTTAGAGGAGATGCTCGCTGACAGAAGTCAGACCTCAAGCCCCAGGTCAAGGACGTCCTGCGGCAACATGCGGCAAACTCCACGAAGTATTACGATGGAGACATCGTCCGTCAAATTCGGATCTCCACCCTACATGGCAATACCACGAGAAGGCGGAAATGGCTCGCCAGGCTTTCGAAAAATATGCAGAGATGCCTTCTGCGGTTGGAAGCACTCCCGGAGAGGTTCGTGGAGAGCCTAGACGCCCTGATCCCGTTCGCAGGTCTGTGGCCAGCATTGCAGCCGGGAACTTTTACGCGACTTCTGGATTTACACTGCCCTGAGGTACGAGCGTCTTCTCCGTACCATATCCTTCTCTAACAAACAACACAAGGAAATGACCCGCTACTTGCGTCGGATCAAGAACACGTGGACACAGATCGTGGGGAACGAAGAGGCGGACCAGCTGCGACTCGACGCCAACACGGTTGCAACCCTGTAAGGCCGCTGTCCCTCACAATCGTCGGAAGACCGCGCGCACGTTCAAATCAAGATGCTCGCTGGCGATGTCCTCCCGGCAGTCACAGCTGACGATCAACGATCACGGATCTTCGACCGTGTTTGCTCGATAGAGCATGTGATCCCATCCATCCATACCTTTCTCGAAGACACGAAATACCTCGAGTCTCCCGCAAGAATTCTGAAGGAACTGCTACCGGATAAATGTAAAGGCTCCATGTCTCAACATTTCAGCGCCCTCCACAGCGGACAGACGAAGGTGAAGGTGCAAACGAGTCAGTTTACCTTCGAGGATCGAACGTCGCCTTCCGATCGTTCTTCATGGTTATCGTATCGTCAGCTCTGGCTCTTTGCCCTCCGACACTTCCCTGTCATGGACGGCCAATCGCCGCGCAGAGACAAGACGAAGCAGAGCGTTTTGTACGATGGGCGGCAGCCGCGACGATGGTACGAGCTCTGGTCACTGGCGTCAGAGAACGGCTACCGACGAATCCGTCGTCTATACCGCGATCGAACGGCAGCGGACACTAAGGCAATCGAGGACTGCGTGCGGAACATCCTGCCTTCCAAGTATTACGCGATCAATCCGGACCGAATGCGTCAAATAGTGCTTCTTAACTGTCAACTCTTCAGCGACGTGCCGTACGTCAAAAAGGAGCTGATTGCTCCGGTATTGACCTCGGATTATGAGGGCTGTGGATCGGACATCTCTGATCGATGCGGTAGGCCGCGGGAGCGTTCTTTTCAAGCAGACGAAGGAAGTCTCTTTCTTGAGCATATCTATTCGACTTCCTATAGCACCGTTCCCAAGCGTTATCTGACTTCCTTTGCCATCAAACGAGATTTCTTCCGTGCTTTCTTCGGTTCGGAGGAAGATGACCTGGACCAAGAACCGTTGTTCGAAGCCTTTCAAGACGGTCACCGCAGGTATCAGGAGGAAAATATTCACATGTCCGATCCCGAAACGCAGCCAGCGCGCCATGACCTTTCACCGACATTGGACTTACCCGACACAGGCGAAGACGTGGTTCCAGAGCAAGGTCACAATGGCGGGCTGAATCCTGATGATACCTTTGTTCTGATTCCCTCTCCGCAGGGATCGACGCTGTCGCCGGCGGGGTCGGTCTCGCCGGTCTCGCCGGTGGCAAGCGCGCAAACGTCTCTTGTCCCTTACGTACCGCCTTCGAGTCCCGCCCAACCCCGGTCGCCCATATATGTGTTTGGGCAGCAAGGCGGGGAGGAAGCCATCTCCTTGGCGCAGGCTTCACGCTTCGTCTTCAGCAACCGAACGAGCGTCAAGGAGCGCACGTTCGCGGTGCTTTCTCCTACCGGAAATGGTAGGTTTCGCAAGCGCCACGCTGATTCTCGCGACAAGCTCTCCATGACCGCTGCCCTACGGCTGCCGTCCGTCTCCCGCTTTATCGCGCGGGATAATGGCAAGCGACTGAAGTTGATGGCACCGACTACTATCCTCGAAGAGGCCCGTTCAAAGCGACTGCAGGCAGTGATTGCAGTCTCGCAGCACAGTGTTCAGGAATTGATACGTCGATTCGAAGATTACGAAGATCCCGAGGAGGAACTGTGAGGTTTGAGAAGTATGGGCATTGCATACGCAGTTTGGCAGACAGTGATAACGCGGCTCGGTTGCTTTATTTCTGACTCCGCTTGAATTGACAAAGTGGAACAAAGTATCTACTCCCACTTCCCTCCTCGCTTTCCTCCACTCTCTGTGAAAGTGTCAATATTCCAGCGCCCGTATTGCCTCTTCTACATCCTTCACCATTTCGTCAAAGTCTATCTCAGATGGGTCCGGGGTCTCCACTAGCCCCTTTATATGGTTTTCTTTAACAGCAAGCTTTCCCAACAACATTCCCTGCACCTCCAGCATGCATTCTTTCATGTCTAATGCTTTCAAGACTTCCGGGTTCGAGGCAGATAGTTCGTCGAGGCGCTCGCGCCGCTTCGCCCAATTTTCGACGCGGAGCTGCTTCCCTTTTTGAATCTCTTCATGTTGAGTTGCCTGCCATTTTCTTCGGGGACGCTCCGTCTTTCTAGGTTCTGTCGCGGGTCTCGGCCCTCTACTTGCGTTAAGCCCAAAGTTCGGGCGCAGTGGGTGACCTGAGCATGATGGATGTGATTGCGACGTGCTGGTGGATTCCGCCATATCGAACTTGTAGAAGGAACTCGTGGATTATGTCTATACAATTTTGATTCTAAATGCGTCTCCCCCAGAGCATACAGCTGTCCGGACGAATTCGTTTCTTATTAATCTTCATTGTTAATCCTTTCATTCAGCCCTTGCTCTTGTGGGGCATCCACTTCTGGCTTGAGCATCCAGTTCTGGTCCTCTCAACAGCATCAATTTCTGGCTCCCCCCCCGGCATCCATTTTTGGCTTCCCTCCCACAACCTACTACTACATTCCACCCTCCCTTGCAATCCTGACCCTTACTTGGCTTGAACATGTGCCAGGCAATGATCAAAGGAGCCAGAGCAACAGGTAGAGGCGTCGTCCCATTACCATCAATATGCAACGTGAAGTCAATGACGACCTGCTCCGCGAGCAGGACCGAGCGTTTTGTATCTCGGTCAAAGTTGTGCTCTCCATCTTTAATTGTTAAGCCTAACATGGAGAAGCAATGCGACCATCAAACTGTTGGCTTCATCGTCCAATTTCCCATACCATCCCTAACAAGGAATGCGTGCATACAAGTAGGGAAGTTCATACATAGCGAATTGATGGCTTTTAGTACACATAAGACTGCGTATTACAATGTCTGGCCCGCCTTGCGAACCAAGATTCTGGGTGAGCAGGTTAAGAAAATGCTGGGTCATTTTAACGTAGACTTTGTGCAGCGAACAATGTTTTCATGCATGGGATGGGCCGCATGTGTGTAGAAGCTCCTGGAATTATCTTGCTCAGTTAGGGATATAGAAGTGGATCTCATTAGTCTTCAGGCAAGCACGTCGCTAACACGAAAACAGTGGGACTGCAAAGTGTTACGCGTATGGAAAGTGGATATATTCGATCTATCTGAATGGTTGCTGAGTCTCGTAGGCAGAGCTTAAGTTATCAAGAAGAGTTCTAACCACTGTAGATAATGAGGCCATTTTCGGAACGTGGACCACGTTTGAAACCCACGATCGGGAGGATTGCCGAAGGAAGTGAAGCGTGTGATTTGGGTTTCAACCAAGAACACGGCAGTCGCGACTACCTTGAGCGAGCGCCTGATATTTACACTGTGAGAGCTTGTGTTTATTGTAATATTCTGAAGACAGAGAGTGTGCATGCGAGGAGCAGATTCACGTAGTAGACACCATTGAGCCAAGGTTGCATTAAAAAGAGCGAAGACTACTCCGACCAATTCCCTGCGTTGTCGTTGAATCCATTCATCCGTCCTCCGCACTTGCCAATAAAACAGCCTCTGCATTCTCGATGCTATATTCCTCGCAGTACTTCCTCAATTCCTCTGCGTTCGCCTCTTCAGCTACCTTCCCCACTTGCTTGGCATTGTCGGGCCGAACGAAGTACCGGATGCCGCGAATCACCTGTCGATGGGCGTCGAGATGCAAGTCGGGCATCAGCCATCGATCTGCAGCTACAAGAACATCGAGTAATGCATCAAGCTTCTCAGCAATTACTGACAAGTCCTCTTCCTCTTGGACATGCATGCCAGTGGCCCAGTCGAGATGATCGTCGTAGCAGTATTCAATCAGGATCTTGAGAGTCGCGTACGTCATGTCTTCTAATTTGATGGTCTTGTTCTTCGTATTGCTTTCAGATTCAAAGACCCACGGTCCATGGAATTGCTTCTCGCAGTATAGAGATCGACTGGCGAGGATGACTTTGTGACCGGAGATTACACTTCCTTCAGCCTCGAATCTCACATCGTTAAGGATTTCTTTCTCACGCAGCTGCCGTATAGCGGCAAAGGCTGTTTCGGATCGATTCCAGGGGGGAAGAGCAATTGAGGGATAATGTAAGGATTTGCATCCAATCTCTTTCAACAAACTCGTGAAACGTCCCAGAAACGGATTGACCATCATGAGCGGCGGTGCATCGCACGGACTGTCCAGTATAAGGTGTTCAAGACTGGTCCACGATGAGTGAAGGACATCCAGACCAATCAGATTCGAGTTCGTCACCTCCGCATTCAACCATATGGCCGCATCTATGTCGCTGAACGTGTCTTTGCTTTCATGAAGGTTGAGATGGAGAAATTCGTAGGTTTTCTGAAGATCGCTCACGAAACTTTCAATTTCAGCCTCTGTGATTGACTGTGCGGTTTCGGCTAGAAACATCAAATGCTCCCACACTATTGCGCAGTTTGGCCGACTCTTTGATCCGCTGTTTTGAATCGACAAGCTTGACGGTTCATGCAGTGCAAAGGCCGTCTGGCTCCAACAAAGTGCGGCAAATTCATGTCGAACGATGTTCTCGAGGCTCAATGTGTTCTTTTGCAACGCTAACACTTCAGTTCGGGCCCTTCGATACCCAGGCTCATTTTCCCGCACCAACATCACGGGGAACACATCTAACTTGGCTATGGCGCTCCACATGTTTGGACTTAAGTCGTTCAAGGAGCTATCATTGGCGCAAAGAGGGTAGAGAACGACCTGAGTATCAGCCGCCAAATGCGGGTCTGCGGGACCGTTCAAGCGGCATTCAAGGGCTTGTAGGCAGGCCAGATAGTCAGACCCTTTAAATCGGCCATACTCACGACGGCGAAGGCCGACTTCATGCCAGAACGATAAGTGATGGCGAACTTCCGACATCAAAAACTTGTCTGAAGCCTCAGAACGAAAAGCGGCGGCAAAGACCGCGTCACTATGATCGTAAAGAGCAGACGCGAGGCGAAGTTCACCGTTCTGCCCGGCTGCAAGACGATACTCCGTCAATGGGACGATGAAACATCGAGTCTTCTTCTTCTTGTTCATCTTTTGCTTCAACGAAGAGTTGTAAGGTATTGCATCCACCAGTTGGAAATATGAGTCTTGAGTAGTTTCGTCGACGCGTTGTGGGAGATTTGGGAGGACGTAATCTTTTAGCAATTGCACACTGCCAATCGTTGGAATTGGGAACGAATTGTTACCGTCTGTGAAACGATGATATTCCTTCATCCAGGGTACCACGAATGCTGGATCTTGGGCCACAAGAGCTTCCCTGGCGGTCAGGTACTCATTCTTAGACGAGATACGCCGCCATACGGGAAGGTCATTTGCAGTGACGCACAGCGAGGGAGCAATCTGAAGCGTGAGACTCATGAGGATCGTGCGCAAAACCTTCCACTCAAAATTCAGCACGGTTCAATCTAATCAAGAATAGGGCCAACTAACCTTGATATTCTTTTTCTTTAATTTTGATCTCATAAATTCAGTAAAGCCTTGAGCGCTTCTCCTTGCCAGAATCTCTAAGCTCTTCAAAAAGCGATTCATTGAATTCAGACTCGACAGGGACTTTTCAGCCTCATAATAGCTCTTAGGGATGGTTCTGGAGTCGACAATACCCAGTCCTGGAAAGTCCGCATAAAGATCCTCGTGCTCGTCAACACCCGAGCTCAGGACGGCGGGATTGATTCGAAAATAGTCTAAACTTGTCAGCGTTTCTGTGCAGCCTTGGTGAAAAAGAAGAAGTGGAAAATGTTGAAGGCAGTCCAAGTCCAAGGCCTTTGGTTCGATGATATGCTCTGCGGTTTGAGAAGTCGAATTCATGTAGTCCCAGAAATCAAACAGCCAACTCTTCGATGCTGTATCGGCTACCCAAGTTTTCTTGCACTTCAACATCACGTGTACATGACTCTTTTCGAACCTTTTGATATTGAACCGCCCAGAGTCCAAAATCTTCCCCACAAACTCTTCGTTCACTTTGTCTTGGGAGAAGTATGATGGCGCGAATGAAAAGAGCCTCCGGCACTCGGCGCTCGCGGAAAAGAAGGTGTGGTCGCTCGTGGCTTGGGCGTTCCCCGTCCTCAGCGATAATGTTCCCAATCCTCCATCCATAAGGGGTAGAATTGTGCAACCCTCGAGCTCCGCGAAGTCGCCATCGGTTTCTGGGATGATGAACGACAGAAGAAGAGACAAGGAGTCGCTGTTCATTTGCATCATACTTTCGACGTACTGAACGGCTTTTTCGGATCGGAGAACGCGTCGAATGAGAGAGGGCGTCACAAAGTCGAATTGAGGGACAGTTCTCACATGCTTGTTGAATCTCGTGGGTGGGCATACTAGATTCTCCGAACAATTTGACAGCAGTGGTCGAAAGGCATGGGATCTTTGCTTGTCAAGGATATCAAACACGGCCCGTTTAGCCTCCACCATCCTTGGGGCTTGGCGGCGTTTTGTTCTCACTGCGCTGTTTTTCTTTGTACCCACAATCTGGAGAGGCTCCACAACAGGGAATAGTCGGTGATGAGAAGACTTGACTTCTTCCCAAAACGCCGTTCGAACAAGATCTGACAGGCTCTGCTGCCTTTGTTTGGTTTCGATCGGGAAATAATCATACACAGCATGGCCGATCTTTCTTCCCACGTCTTCGAGAAACTGGAGGTAGACCTGTGGAATCTTCTTTTTCAGAAGCCACTTGTTCCAATCCGAACCAGCATCTTGTGATGTTTCTTCAGTTGCAATATTCTGTCGATCACCAGAGAGGAGAAATGTCGCGTGGACCTGGACAGGTAAAGTCGATTCGAATTTGAGCGGAACGCAGTTGAAGAATTTAGATTTCAGACAATTCAAAGGCCCTTTAGCTTCTCCATCTCTTGGGACGTGTGCTGCGATTCCACACTCGACGTATTTCATGCTTCGTTTGTGTCGATATTGAAGGTCGGCTGGGGCGTCATGCACATCCACGATCACACGCCACCATCGCTCCGTTGTATGTAAAAATGCATCTTGAGAGCTGCAATGCTCGACAATGACATAAGCCCAGTCAGAAAACGTGCCACTCTCCGGCCAATTTCCACGGCTGACTCTCCACTCAAAATTCGCATCGTGCCTGATGCGAAATTCAATGCAGGTTATGTTTCGTAAGAAAAGAAGCGTCAATCGCGCCTCATCTAGACAATTTCGAAATAGTTCAACAGTCATCATCAAATCTGGACAGCGTAGAGACTCCAGCAATTCTGACCCAGCTCCCTTGCCGCGCAGGGGAAAGCGAAAGATGGTACCGTTGTAGAAGTCGTTGTCGCTATTGAAGCCCCACAACCCCTCGAATGGAGCAAGTTGATCCTGGTAGGTGGTTTTAAGTTTGGTATATTTGACCTTGACGCCAGACTTCTTCTGCCTCGTGCGATAGTTGAATGGTAGATATTGCCGTAGAGGACTAAGGCAGTGTCAGTCAAAAGATCTTCTCGTTCGGGGGTAGATTTCTCACTCCATGATGAGAAGATGGCGTCCAGATAAGATCATCGGCACGTCTGTCCAATGATACATTGTCTGAGAGCCTCTTCCGAATTTTCCGATGGTCGTCGGGTCGTCGCGTTTGCTTCCTCGGCCGACTCGCTTCAAGCCTTCAAAATCCGAATCCGTGAACACTAATGCCAGCTGCGTCAGCACTTGTCAATTCAGCACCATGAAGGCTTGCTCACCGCCATCGTTGTGAATTAGCAGGGCAGGCCCTTGAAGGCTGCCCAAGTCCGTCGTCAGCAAACGTTCAGTGCTATAGTTCGTACCATCGAACAAAAAGTTGACCGCAGAGGCGGAGCCGCAATCGTCCGCATTCGCAAGATATTCGTGAAACGTGGACTCCCTGGCATAACGATCCAAGGTGTCTCTGATCCCGTCGGCGACCTCCTCACGTTGATTGAACTCGTCCTCGTCGACGTCTGATATACCAAGGTCACCGTTCCTCAAAAGGTGACTCACAGGTTGCATTTCCAATCGGTCCGCGACGGCTCGAGAAAGCTTCGGGTGTGCTAAGGCACAATTCACTTCTGACACCCACGGCACATCATTGAATGTCAGGCTGTCCACGTCCGCAAGCAAGCCTGTTTCATCTGGCACTTTCAAGTTTTCAAAGGATTTATGAGACTGAGAGCTCCGTATGCGCGCAACTTCGACGGCTACGTCAAGATCCGCTTCATCCAAGGAGCCTTTCGATTCGAGAGCTTCTTGCACATCATGCAGCCGTCTGAGGTCCGGCATTTCGGGGACGTTCGCGTGACTCAGAATTCCAGTGTGCTCATCCCAGAATCGCAGATCCACGTTGTAAAGATACGGCATCAGCCTTTCGGCGCCCTCTCGAGACGCTTGAGCGGGGCTGATGAACAAGCCGTTGCTGCTCCAAACAAAGTTCAATCCCAATAAGCGTTCCACATAATCTTCAACCGCGTAATGTCGATCAAGGTAGCAAAGCGTATGCTCAACAGCGTGAATATCCGAATCCTCTATGCTTCTGATAAGCTGAGAGGTTAGTACGTCGACCTTGAATGGGTCCTGCCAGCCTAAGGTCGATCTCCAGCTGGATTCCACCTGAAAGGGTAGGGTGTACCACACACGACCAACAAATCGCTGGTCGTTGCTATCTCGACATTCTAAAGAATCAGTGAGAGAAGGTGATCCTTCTGGACTCTGACCTGGCAACCACACACAGCTTCGAACGGACTGGGCGAAATCATCGGCCTGTGCGATCTCTTTGCAAAGAGGCAATTGAAGGAGGTTTTCGGCTCGAGAAGCTACGACACCAAACGGGAGCTGCTTTCTCTCGTAGGTTCTGATGCGGTCGAGGACGAGTCGCTCATCCAGCCTTTTCATCACTCCGCAGCTTGCGAAAACTCCAGAATATCGATGGTAGAAGTGCCTTTCTGGTCGGGTCATTTCATCTTCAAAGTACAGACCCACGAGCGCAGATTCATGCGGATCCACGATGTCCACCGGGCAGGCAAAGCTAAGTCTTTCGTCATCTGCTCGTTTCTCCAATGGAACGACTGGAAGGTTTGGAACACAGCCTTGGGCGGAAGGAGAAAGGCGGAAGTAGTTTTGGAAGACTAGTTCCGTCACATCGAGACGGAGCTTCGAGGCGATATGCTCATAGCCACCGTCTTGCAAGGCTGGGATGACGATTTCTTCTAGTATTTGTATCTCGTCCAAGCATTTCACCAGATCCAAATCCTCGAAGAGGGAGTGTGCCCATTCATCGGTGGCGTCGAGGAAGACCTGACCTGATGACGACGGGAGAGGTACAAGCTTTCTCATTCCCACGAATGCAACGTTTCTCGTCAAGTCGGTCGAGGATCGAACCATCGTCGATGATCCCGCTGCGTCAACCGGCCATTGAACCTCATTAAAGATGCAGAGAGATCTCAACGTATCGGTGTCGACATCAAGGTCGATACCGTTTCGAACCAAGTAGAGCTCCTTCACCATCTGGAAGACTGAATCTTTCACGTTTTCAGTGGCATTCTGGAGCAGGATCCGCCCCTCTTCTAAGAAGTTGAGAAAGTCTCCAAACTTCTTTCCGTCTTTCAGATGAAGTGAACGTTCATTCTCTGAGAAAGAAAGCAAATGTCGTAGAGCAACATCGGTCAAAGCGTCGTCCGCTATGAGTTTAGGGGCGTTGCTGGGATCGACAGCGACAATCTTTAGAGCTAATTCTTTTCCTTTACCGGTGTCAAACCACGTAGCGGAATTTGAAACATCAAGAGGCACCAGCTTTCGGAAGCCAGAATCGTGGAGTGGCACCAACCACAAAGATCCGAGGGCTGACAGGGGCAAATCTCCCTGACAGTGTCGCATAATCCACTCCCAGACTTCACTCAGCATTGGCCTTTCTTCCTCGCCTATTACAAGTGTGTCGCTCGATCCATTGGCTATATAGTTTGAGAAATAATCGCGAAGGTCTGTGGGGGTTCGATAACGGACGATCGAATCATCTTTAACTTGCTCATGAAGCCAGGTCGACGTGACTTCCGATACCCGATCTGTATCTATACAGCTTTCCAGCTGCCTTGCAAAAAGCTTTTTGTCAAAGACATCGCGATGTAGAAAAATTGGTGGCGATGTGAGTGACCGAAAAGTTCCATCCTCGAATGGGAAGATCTCTAAGGTGGCCAGGTCTGCCAGAGGGATTTGATACTGAAGGTAATCCAGCACCACCAACTTTGATTGGCTCGATAGGCGCTCGGAGCTGTGAGTTTCTCGAAGACCTTCATAGAGCGTTTCAGGACAGAGACTTCGACTTCCCGGTGTCTGACGAGCTTCTCTAAATAACTGCTCTGTCAAGTAGATGACTCGAATTTCAGCTTCTCGACATGCTCTTCTTTGCTGGACATCGGTAGCTGCAGAAGCCAAGAGTCCATCTCTTATAGACACGTATCCAAATTCTGTGAACCAAACAGGGTCATTATTTCGGGAAACTACATCTATTACCGCACGACTCATGCCGTACCACCACTGATGGACCTCGGCGGTAGTCGTTGGCCATAGGTGGAAGAGGTCCTGCACCTGATGGTTTTGGCAGACGTTGATGAGAAGTTTTGCCCATGCGCCGGGAATCATCTGACTGAAGAGAAATTTATTCCAAGACTCTGGCCGATTGTCCTGCACGCCTCTATCATCAAGTCCGTGTAGCCTGGAACGATCGGCGGAGATGCTAAAAAGTCCATGGATGTGAACGGGCAGCCCGGTTGAGATTGGGAGAGGCAAAACGGAGTAGAGACGCCCGGGCTCCTGGCTCCTATCGTGATCCTAGCTGCTGTGAGATTCTAATTCAGGGGATGCAGCAAAATGAACTGACCGTGATCTGAGCCGCAACTGCAACCCAAGGGAACAATTTCTCCGACGCGGCCCATCTCACCAATGACGCGTCGGAAGCCGATCCCGCCACGGAGTTCAGCACGCCAAACGTCTTCAGAGTTTCACGCTTCGCGGCCCAGTGTCGAAGGCGGACCTCATGGTAAGCTTCGCCGCCGGTTAGGTCCCCGTAATTCATGACACCGTCTAGAAGATCCTTGAGACGATCTTTCGGCCTCTTCGGAGTTAGCTCAGGCGCACAACAATCATGGACATCGACTCACCTAATCAAGTCGTGTCTATTGAGAATCTCAACTTCGTCGAGTCGCTGATCGTCAACGGACAATACGATGCGATGGACAGATTTCAAGAAAAGCAACCCGTTTGAACCCATCTCGCCCGCGAAACTGTCCATCGAGTATCGAACGTCGTGTATCGAGGCCTCCTTTGAGGATATATCACTCCGTTCCGCTTGCGATGTGTTCCTGAGAGGCATTCGAATGATCGTTCCGTCGAAAGGACGTTCCCATCCTAAGTTGATGAGCGAAAAGCAACGGAGCTGGTTGGCCATGGCCTCATCCTTCGCAGAAGCACAGAAGTCATACTCCGGGCCTCCGGGAGGATCGAAATTTCTCGACCAAGAATGATGAGGGTCAAGGAACAGTAAGGTGGATCCAGACAAGATAGACGGACAATCGGTCCAGTTGTAAACCTAAAACCAGTCAACATCGAATGACTACGCGACAAACAAGCCAAGCCCATAGAAGCTTACAGAACTGAATCCTAGGCCGAACTTCCCCGTCGCAGCCTTGTCGTGGACTTTTCTCGAGTCACCCAAGGACGCCAGTGACCGAAAGTCTTTTTCTGAGAAGAGTGCATCATTGTAGGCCAGTAAGGCTGGGCCCTGGTACTGAGAGAGACCCTCGACGAGCACGGGTGAGTCCGGATGTGTGCTCGTGTCCAGGACGAATTTCTAAAGCCGGTCAGGATAGGAGATGAAAATCGCGGTGTGATATTCAGCATTTACCACAGTGGAAGCGCCGGCATCGTCGGCATTTTGGAGCAGCTCTCTGAGGACGCCAGCGCCGGCTGGACAGTCCTTACAGATTTTCCGCAGTGCAACGGTCAGCGGTTGACGCTGCGGATTGTGCCTTCTCGGATGTGGAACCATGACGCCTTGAAGACGACGAGTAAAGGTGGCTCTTCCTGTGGAGAAATCGAAAGAGGCAGAGCGATGGTAAGGGTGGGGCAAATTTACAGATGACATCATGCTGGGGGATTCTCGGTCATATGAGTTCGTTATACATACCTCATGAACCCTAAATTGCGACGCAGTTTTACGCATGGGCGAGACCTTCCAGTTCTAAATTACCATGCATGGATTCCCAGAGAGGAAAATCGCCTCATTTCTTGGTGTGTTTAAAAGGTTTTAAGTTGGTCAAGGAAGTTGCGTTGCAGCGTCCCAGCGTGCATGTTTTTGCCTTAGTAAAGGCAACTAGGATGCTTGCATGGATACCACCAGATCCTGCCGGGCTCGTGAGAGGTGTCACCGTCTTCATCGGACGAGAATGGAGGATCGTTGTGGTGTGCTAGATGCGGTCGCAACTGAACTTTAGCATCGCGAACGGGCATGGTTTGGGAGAAGTCCATCTTATTTAGGATTGTGACTGAGTGCTACAAGAACTCCATACGGCAAAAAGAAAGGCGGACATTCTTCATTCTTGGAGGTGTTGATGCACGGCAGCTAGCGCAATGCCGCAGTGACCTATCTACCTGTGACTCATATTCTCATGAGCATGCCGCAGGGTCAGGGTAGGCGCTAATTTAGCATGAACCTTGCCAAGACTTTCGCGCCTTTTAGCCACACCATCTTCCTCCCAATCCTCTCACACCCTGTTCCAAGCCAGCGGCTATATGAAGACATCTCCTGCCCCGTCATTTCAGTCGACATGGCCGGTGGTCAAGCAAAGTCAAAAACTAAGAAGAATGGGTGGCAGCCTTTAATACTAGAGGATCAAGGTGGAGTCCTCGGAGTCTATGCTTCGGTGTTCAAGCTGACCATATGAAGGGAAGCGGCCTCAGCGCATCAAGAAGCAGCAAGCCGTTCGCAAAAGTCCACGTCTACAAGCAATATTAAAATCTCACAAGCAATCTTCATCCAAAAGTCATCGTAACCAAGAAACACGGGCACTTCCCTCCCCTCCAACAAGCAACGTCCCTGTAGGCAGGAAAGTGAGTCCCTTTCCTCACCCCTCCTGCCATGCCATAACACCGACCTGATTGAGGCATTACAGTTTCTGCACGTTCTCCACGAACCCTCCAAGCCCTCCCGAAAACGGAAACGAGGGCAAGAAGAAGAGCAAGAAGCTAGACATCCCTCTCCTCGACCTCGAGACCAGTCTTCGTCGAAGCGACTGCGAACCTCTCCTTCGAGCTGTACCGCTGAGGAAAATTTACGTCCGAGAGCGGCGAGTGACATCAGCGAGAACAGCCCTGATCCACTCCAATATTGGATTCAGACCGGAAGGTGGCGTAGGGAGTACTTCGAACAAGACAGCCAGGTCAGAGAAGACTTTGAGAGGGGCAAGTCACCGGAAGAATTCGAACAAAGGGATTCGTTACAAGAGCATTTCTTGAAAGAGCCGTTCCGACCAATGCACGGTTTTCACCCCTTTCAGCATTTGTTTGCGAGGAAGAAGTCCTCATCCTCCCTCCGCCGGAAGAATTCGGAATCCAGCCTTCAGACACCCAGCGATCAGCTGCCGCGGGAAGTCAAAAGCGCTCAATACAAGTCTGTAGAATATGAAATTGGGCTGGAGAAAAAGGGTAGCTACATGCGCGAATCCGATGACGATGATATCCCAGAGAATATCAAAATTCTTTGCAAGAACTTACTGGGAGCGGCCCAGGCGCTTCCTCAGGACTCTTTATTTCGTGATGATCTGTTCAAAAAGACATGTGAAAAGATCCGAAACAGGAACGAGGCTATGGTCATTCGAGACATCGGTTCGCTAATTGTGCCTTCCGCCCAGACATTGGCCACTTACGGCGCCACGCATCTCAATCATCTGTATGAATGCGTCAACGAAGGCTGGAACAGTGTAATCCATTTTCACGGTACTCGTCCACAACCCGACTACTCCGTGGGATTCGGGCGACCTGCGTTCACAGAGAAACAACTCAAAAAGCTCGAACCTTTTGTGGGTGAGATCGAGTCTAAGGCCCTCACCTACTTCATGGCCACCACGCGGATGTACTTTCCCTTTCTCACCTGCGAGGTCAAGTGCGGTGCCGCGGCACTGGACGTCGCCGACCGACAGAACGCGCACAGCATGACCGTCGCCGTAAAAGCTCTCGTCGAACTTTTTAGGTCGGTAAAACGCGAGAAAGAGCTGGACCGGGAGATCCTTGCCTTTTCCATCTCGCACGATCATAGGTCAGTCAGAATCTACGGCCATTACGCTATCATCGAAGAAGATAAGACTAGCTTCTATCGCCATCCACTCCGCGAATTCAGCTTCACAGAACAAGACGGCAAAGAGAAATGGACCACCTACAAATTCGTCAAGAGTGTCTACGATCATCACTCGCTGAAACTTCATAAATTGATCTGTTCAGGCATCGATGACTTGCCAGCCGATATCAATTTTGATCTTTCTCAATCTGCTTCTTTCGCCCAATCTACACCCCAGAGTTCGCAGCAATCGAATGTCGGGTCTGTATTGGGCGAGGATGACAGCCAGTCAAGCTTTCTGGCCTCACCAGAAATTACACCAACCACTTCCTTCACACAAACAACCGAGCGAGCGTCGAAGAAGCCAAGGAATCAGCGTGCTGCAGGTCATTAGTGCTGAAATTTCGAAAGCAAGAGGCCAGACATTCTCAGGCAGTCTCAAGCAGACTTTTGGAGGCAATGGTTCTATTTTGATTGGTGTCTATTGAATGGGCTGGGTCATTTAACACGTGGCCTTCAGCCAGCCGTATGGCAATTATTGCTGTTAACGTGTAGAGTTCTTTCAGCGACAGGGCAATCCTCGATGGAAAGCCAAATATATAGATATCAGAAGTTGTTAATGGTTTCTTTGTGCCTTGATCTTACAGGTGCTATTCCAATGCCACACACTCTCTATTGTTTTTGTTAATTCGGCTTTCCCTCTCCCTGCTCTCCATCTTCCTTTCCGCACTCAACGACTATCTCCTTCGCATGCCTCTGCAGTAAACCCCGCCGCTCACTCTCCTTGTTACCCAATCTCGGTTGCCCCCATGCGCCCGCGCCTTTATATGGCGTTGACGGTGGACTCGACAGCTTCTGTAGGTGTATATCGCTTAATTGAATCCTCATGCTCTGGCTGTTCTTGAGTGGGGGAGCTCCAGATGTGCTGGGCATTGAAGAGGTGAGGATGCAGGATTGGGACGTCAACGATGTCTGTAATGTAATGCTCCTGTCAGCAAGTGCTCGCTCAAATCATCGACGCTTCCCTCGACAATTCACTCGATCCAGGATCCAGGATCAAGGTAGAAACTCGCAACATCCAAGCGCCCTATTTCCTCAGCATTCTCTCCGTCGCATCAGCGCCTACCGCCATTTTGCTGCAAGTTACACATGACGTCCTGCCATGGTATTAGCGGGCGCATCAATGCGATCTGCTCGCCAGCAAGCATCAAGAATCAAGATGATGTGGCGCAGGATAACTGCAGCGCGAATTTAATTAGCGCCGGCTTGGTATTTTCACCACTACCAATGAAAGCAGCAACGAGATGACGTATTAGGCTCAGCCATTTCAAGACAGGAGGTATTAAGCCAACTCCTGTCGTGATTGCGGTGCCTCGGTGTAGTAATTTTGCTGCTGAACTTAAGGTGGGGAAAGGAGAGTTGTTATGAACAAGAATCCGTGTCCAAAATGGTTGGTGTGGAAGGACGCGGGCGATGTGGTCGATAGAATTGAGGCCACGTTTGTGCATGTGACCTTGCGCCCCACCAAACGCAGATGTTACCCCTCGGGCACCAACGCTCAAGGT
>JAABUX010004935.1_pt1 | contig 16631 bp, 19 predicted proteins | sample 5561851 | NCBI WGS metagenome assembly JAABUX01 (sample SAMN10711883, study PRJNA513361) | rock metagenome | isolation source: Antarctica rocks | place: Antarctica: Victoria Land, Richard Nunatak red sandstone | collected 2016-01-03 | reverse complement strand
GATGTTGGCGCGAATGACGGCGTGCAGGTCCGTCTCCATGTACTCAAACACGAGGTAGATGTCCCGGTCGTTCTCCGCCTTCATGACGTTCAGCAGCCTGCGCGGCGCGGCCCGCTGAGCGCCCGCTGTCCAGACCGGGGTGCGCTGGCCAGAACAGGGCGGCCGCGGGCGGGGCGGCGCCGCTCGCGGCGCGCCTGATGATGTTATCGTGCGTCGTGAGCTCCTGCAGGAACATGATCTCGCGGAAGGTCCTCTGCGCGCCGGCAGGACAGAGCTCGCGCAGGTGCGCGTGGGCGAGGGTGCGCAAGGTGACGCGCGCGTGCACGAGCACGGCAGGCCTCGGTCGCGCCCTCCTTGCTCGCAGCGTGCGGCGCGCCTGCGCGTCGGTCGAGTTCTGGAACGCATCAAAGATCTTCTTCAGCGCAATCACGTCCCTCGTCTTCTTGTCGACAGCCTTCCACACGATACCGTACGCCTGCGCAGGGCACCGCGGTTGGCCGGCGGCCGCTCGGGCGCCTGCATGTGCGCGTCCGAGGCTGCCGGCGTGCGCACCCCCTTGCCCAGCTTTGTCTGGATTTCGTACTTCTTGAACACCGTCTTGTCCACCTCCTCGCTCATCGCCGCGCCCGGCACGCCCCAGGGCGCAGCGGCCCGCTCAGTTCCGCGCCTCTACAGGCCCCCTCACGCGCAATCTGCCTGCACCGCCCCTCGCGCCCGGGTAGCCTGCCGCACGGCCTTGGCTGCTGGGCGTCGGTGCTGCAACCCCGAGCAGTGACCAGGCCGCGCTGCGCAATGCGCACCTGCTAGCTTTTTGAAGTTGAGGGTCTTGCCGCAGGTTCAAGTAAGGTAGGGTGCTGTAACGTTGCATCTCTTTGCTGGTCCCTTATTGTTTTGACGGGCAACCAGCACTCGGTGCCCGGCACATATGGATGCAGCGGTGCTAGAAAGGCAGGGGGTGGGCACAGTGCCTGTACAGTAGTGTGCCTGGCAGTGCTGTGCCAATACCAGCTGACCTGGGACGCCAGGTGGGCGCCCTGCTGGCAGGCACAGACGCACCACTGGCGCCAGCTGACCGTCTGCTGCTGGCGTCAAGTACTAGCAACCTGCACCAGCTCTTGAGTTGCTACTGATCTCCATCTACCTTAGTCAGCTAGTGCGCTTTGCCACGCAGCTTGCCCTCGTCAAGTGTGCTGCTGAACAGCCCAAAGCCGAGCATCTCGCCGTGTTCAAACCGCGCCCACATTCCTATCCAGCTGCACCAGTCTGTGCTTTAGACGTTGCCCACCGCATGTCTTCTGACTTACGTCATCCGCAAAGCACCGGCCTTTCAAGTTCCAGGTGCTTACATACTGAAGTGTGTAAGTGCACTGTCCACGCTGCTCCCCATATCAAGCGCTTGTAGCCACCAAGAACTATGCTGCAATTGTCTACGCAGACTGTGCAATCACATGCGCGCGTGCTTTGCGCGCAGGAGCCCCAGCTTGCAGGTCGCTGTGCCAAGCGTCCGCAGCCCTGCGCGGGCGCGCCATAGGCCGGTCTTGCAGAGGTCTTAGAGGCGCTGGGCATGTGTCACGGTTTTTTTACACAGATTTCAGCCGGCCCGCTTGCAAGTTCACAACGTGCGGCCGGCCAGTGCGCGCCCTTGTTTTGTGTAGGCCAGCGTGCAGTTGTGGACAGAGCCTGTGGCGGGCTGCCGCCTTGGCGACTGAGCAGCGCCTGCGGTGTATGACTGCTCCCGGATGTGCAGTGCCACCGACCGCATGGAGTGCGCAGGGGCTTAGTGCGCACCACAACGCGCGCATGAGGGTCACCTCCAAGGTGACCCTCATGAGTGAGTGGAGGTGACCCTATGAGGGTCACCTTGACGGCGACCCTCAGCTGCGCGTTGCGGTGCGCACTGAGCCCCCGAGCACTCTGTCGCCTGGCTCGTCATTGCCACGGCGGCAGCTGGCGCGGCCGGCCAGCCCGGGGAAGGGCCTGGTGCCGGCGAGAGTGCCTGCGCCGCGCATGCGTCTTGTAGGGGCGCTGCGTTGCAGAAGGTGGGGCAGCGGAGTCGCGGCGCGCCGCGCAGGAGCAACACTGGCATGCACCCTCTGCCGCATGCCCAGGCCGTACAATGACTTCGACGCGCGTTTACCGGTGTGCAGGCCCTACGCCCAGCACGTCAGAGACCTATGCTGCAGCGCCCGCGGCACCTGCTTGCCAGCATGTCCGTGCACCTGCTGATTACTGGCTCGCCTGCAGGCAAGCACTCTCAGGACTGCGCTCGCCGGCCCCGCTGCGCCGGCGGCCGGCCCCGGCGCGGCCGCCGCCGGCGCGCGCGCAGCGGCAAGCGGCCCCGGCAACGACAGCCCCTGTACCATGCACCTTCGAACAGACAATGCACAGACTTGCAGCAGTTCCGCAGCGGGATGTCGTGGGAGGATTATGGGGCGACAGGCTGGCACGGCGACCTTAAGCGCTCTATGGCCGACCTTGAGGACCTGACCGGGTGAGCTGAGCAGCTGGCTCTGGGGCGCATAGCATGGGCCTTAAGTGGTCATGATAACCTTGCCAATGGGTAGTGATGTGAGCACATGAATCAAGGCATTTGAATGCCATCCGCCTCGCCGTCCTCCGCCTCGCTGGGCTGGGGCGTTTCATAAAGAACTCGTCACAGCCCTTGGCGAGGTTCTCGTGCCACCACTTGGGGCCCAGGTCGTGCGCCCCGAAGCAGGCCAAGCTGCTAAGCCCAGCGGTCAGCTCATCAAGTTGGCGATGGGCCGCTTGTGGTCTATGTGCCATCCGTCTGCCCCATAATTCTCCCAGGTCATCCCGCTGCGGGAGTGCTGCGGGAGTCTGTGCTTGCCTGTTCGGCGGTGCATCCCACTGCCCTGTGCGGTTCAATGGAGGAGAGTGAGCCAGAGGCTCTGGCGCAGAGCATGACATGGAGTTTATTGACGGAGTGTGAGGGGGAGAAGTAATCACGGGTTGGATGCTGTGTTTCACATGTCTGGGTCCCTGCAAACCAGATTACGTGTGTGTGCCTCAGGCATGCATGTGAGCACATGCGGGGATTTTCGGATGATGCAAAAGTGAGAGTACGCGCTTTGAACATGCTCACAAGCACGCCCAACCGCACGGCCTCTCTTATGACAGCCTGTCAGAGTCTGAACACTCCATAGAAGAGTGGGCAGGAGCCGTACAGGAACGGGTAGGCAGGCCTGCAACTACAATATAAACGTGTGATAAGACGGCTGGTGTGCCAAGCGCAGTTTGGGGAGGTGCAAATACTCAAGCACGCCTGCGTCAGCTTGCGAAGCATGACCAACTCAGATCCTGCTCTGCAGGGACTAGGTCCCTCCACAATACTTAACGATGTTGCCCAGCCATGGGTGCGCCAGAAACGCACTTGTTACAGGGTCAATAGACCCAAAACGGTCTGGGCCAGACCACTGGCAACAATGCAGGCCGCAAACAGGGCATCGCGACGTGTGCAGGCTAGGCAAATCAGCTGCGCAGCACAGCCTGCGCTGCTCTAAGGTAAATCGCAAGCTCATCCTCCTCCACGCTATACTAGGCTAGATTTAAGCTCATACAGCTCTGTTCAAGCGCTCTCAGAGTGCGCAGAGCGCGAGCACAGAAGTGCATCATGCATGGCTTGGCATGCTGTAGCATGCTGCTCAGGGATGTGCTCGCAGAGCAGTGTCACACCCTGGCACAGCCTCGCTCATGTGACGCAGGGCGCGCTCAAGTTCAGTTAGCGGCACCTGCGTGCGCAAACCATCGCAGGTCTGCCGACACTCTGCTACCCAGGACATACCCGCCCAGGTGGTCACTGACTGTAGCGTCCGCGTCCAGGCTAAGCTGGCGAGGCTGGCCGCGCCCACCTGCGGCCGCGGGCGGCGCCGGCGGCGTCCGCTGTCCGGGCGCAGCCGGCGCGCGCGGGCTCGGCGAGGATGGCAAACATACTGGCGTTGGGCTGCCGCGCAGGCCGCCTGGGGACTACGCCCACGACCCCGAGCTCCGTGAGAAGCTGGCCACGCACCGCCCCCGTCAGCAGCGCCCCCGGGCGCCAGCTGCGCCCGGAACGCAGAGCCCGCAGGCGGGGGCGGCGCGCGGCTACCTTCTCACGGACCTCAAGGCTGTAAGCGTAGCCATAGTACGGCCGTGGTATTCAGGCGGCCCCCCGCGGCAGCCCAACGCCAGTAGCAGAGCCCTTCCCGCAGGGCCCGCTGTCGCCAGCGGCGGCTCAACGCCAGTGACCGTCCTCTCTTCGAACACGTTGCAATACGTCTCGTACGTGCCGAGAGAGCCTGCAGGCCCTTGCGTTGTAGGGGGCAGTCGCGCAGAACGCCCTTGTCCACGGCAGATGTTCAGGGCAGTTCCTGTTTCAGGTCAGACCCATCCTTGCAGGTGTTTACGTGTATTGAAAACTTGCGCCCGGAGGAAATGCCTGGAGCAGGACATGCACTTGACAGCGTAAATATGTGCTCGCAAGTGTGATCACACAGGCTCCCTGGTCACAGCGCTCCAGTGTCAGCTGGCGGTGTTGCGCAACACGGTGCTCAGGAATGCGTAGAACGCCGCTGCAATTATGCATCAGAACGTGCTTTGCGGTCGATGCCCTTTGCGCTGGAGCGCTAAGGACCTTGACCCCACAGCACGTCCTGTGGCACACGCGCCCATGGCGTTCTACGCTTTTCTGAACACAGTGATGCGCCACGTTCGCCAGCTAATACTGAGTTGCTGTGATAAGTGAGCCTGTATGATCAGACTTGCGAGCACCATGCTCGCTATAACTACCTACAATACGATGCCACCAGCGTAAAAGCCCAGGGCACGTCCTGTGGTGCGCTTTTCAGCGGCACTCTATGCATCGAGGAGCGTTGTCAGGCCCTTGCTGCTGCAGCCTGATCCTAGCGCAGCACATCAAGGTCTAAGACATTGACGCGGCCGTAAGCCAATAGGCTCAGGAGAAGATGGCTGTGCAGGGGGCATCGGGCACAACTCAGTGACTCTGTGGGTTGTGCATAGTGTGTGCCACCCCACACAATGTTTTAAGACCTCCTGAACATTGGGCCAACAGCTGGTGGCCCTGCTGGTTGGCACCGTGCCAAGGCTGTACCCCAGACTACGCACCCTTGAGAGTTACAGACGCATATGGAACAGCCCAAGGAAACATCTGCAGCCAATGCCATGCCAGGATCTGCTGTTGTCCTGCATGTCCTGGCCCTGGTCTTGATAGCTCTAGCAGCAGACGGGCGCCGGGTCGCGGTCATCGGCGGTGGCGTGGGAGGAGCCTATGCTGCGTCCTTCATCAGGGACCTTGCCGGCAGCTCGGTTGAGCTTGACCTGTGCGGGCCTGGGCTGGCCCAAGAGCTGCTTCAAACTCACACAGCTTTCTAACTAGTTCACCCGGTACTTGACAGTGTGCTACCCCAGGTATGAGAGCGGCGCGGTAGGCGGCCGCACGGCATTCTTCAGCTATGAGAACGAGGTAGCGCTTTCCCAAGAGTGCCAGAGCAAGCGGGCTTGGTTTCTTGCCAGTTGTGCAAACACGCTGGAGTTGCGCCCTGAGCAGTCTCTGTACGCTTAAGACCACAGCTCCCACAGTATCATTCTTGTACTATTGAGCACGTCTGTGCTCGGACGTGCAGACGTATGAGCTGGGCGCAAGCATCGTCCACAACCAGAACAAGTACTTCAGGTGCGAGCCTGGTTACCGAGGCGTGTGACAGCCTGCAAAGGCCCCCCGTGTGACTTGTTCATAACCTGGTATGCCTGTCTGGTATGCCTGCCACCAGGAAGTCAGCAGAAACGCACTAGGCACGGCTGCGCAGTTTGAGCGTAGCAGCTAAAGCATGGCTCACCTGTGTGGGGCCCTGTGGCCCACAGCAAGTGCCACTTTCTGGCCCGCTCCTGGTTGCCAGCCACGCACCAGGCGGCTGCACCGCTGCTGCACAGTCGTAAGCGCGCACGTGAGCGGCCCCACAGCGCTGCGCCAGTCACCCGGAACTGCACTGCTCGAGACGCTCGTCAGCGAGCTGGGCGCTACTCCAAGTGCGTCACGTCCAGCATTGTACAGCCAGGCCTGCACGAGCATGCAGACTTGCTGCCCACTCTGCGTATTTCAACAGGACTGCTTTGGTGCAACGGCGTTCTTACAGGCCTCGCGCAGGCAGAAGCCATGGCCTGCGGCAGAGCTGGGCCCCGCTGACGGCGCGCAGGCGAGCTCGGGGTGGAGGTCGCGCCGAGCGAGCAGGGCGGCGGGCGGCAGCTGCGCGCAACGCGGGACGCCTGCGCGGGCGAGGTGCTGCTGAGCGTGCCCTTCTCGGCTGTCTTTGCCGACCAGGTGGGTGCTGCTGTGCCTTCCCCCGGCTTTTGGCCTGGTTGCTTGCACCCGGCCGCAAGCTTGGGATGGCCTCTTCTGCCGTCTTTGCCGACCAGGTGGGTGCCTCCCTGGCCTTCTCCCGGCCTCTGACCTAGTTGCTTGAACCCGGCGGCAAGGTCATGTTTGACTCGCCTGCGCCCCCAAGCGCGCTTCTTGGTTGTTGCTGTATGTGCGGCGCCCACCCGGATGGCTGCCCCCTGGGCCCCCGGCAATTTAATAGAAACAGTATGGAAGCATGTACAGACAAGCGGCAAGCGGAGTTTGCGGGCCGCAAAAGGATGACGAGGCGACCGCCGAACTGCCCTGGAGCGCACGGATGGCCGTGCAGCTGCTGGAGGAAAGGCACCGCTGCCGGACGTGCGCGGCCTCGCCCGTGCCGTGCACCAAGCTGCCATGGCGCTCTGTGTCCATGTTAGGCAACTTTAGTGCTTTGCATGGCAAATCTCTTGCCTTGGCCAAAGCAGAGCTGTCAGTGTGCCCAGCGTCGAGACCGAACAAGCCAGTGCGCATATACGCTGCCTGTGCAACAACGCTCCCACAGGGTCTGAAGCCCCATGTGGTGTGGCACGCCCTGCAGTGGGCACCAGGCATGTGCAGACGATATCACCCATCACATACAAATTGATGACCCTGCAAAGCGGCACTGCCAGGGGCAGCAGCAGGGCAGGGCGCAAGGTGGCAGCCGCTCTTAGGCCAGCTTGTCGCACATACAGTTGGTCATAGTCATGCGGCGCTGCGCTGGCCTGCCGTGCCAGGGCAGGGCGCAGCGGCGACACGGGGCTGCGGTGCAGCGCGCAGGCGCGCGGCGGCGGAGCCGCGCCGCCGCTGTGCGCATGGCTCGCGGCGCTCCCCGCGCGCGTGCCGCTGCCCGCCGTGAGCTTTGCCGACGCGCACCTGGCCGCGTGCGGCGACGCGGACGTGGCGCGCGAGGCGCGCGCCATCCGCGCCGCGCTGGACGCCAGCTTCGCGGTCCGCCCCGCCTGCCGCCAGGTTCAGGGTTTGAACAGGCACAGTAGTCGCGCGGCCGCTGGCTTGCGCCCATACCTGCAGGTATGTCTCAGGTGTGCGCGCTCCTGCCTTTGTCACGCCATCGCCCGAACTTTCATGCCTCTGATTGTTGTTGATGTGTGAGCGCGCGTCGACATCTTGCATGCATATGCAGTGCCTGGTATGGCGAAGCGGGCACATCAAGCTGATGTGTCTCCTGTGAAGATGTGCATGGGTGGGCGCACGCCGGCCCCGGCCAGGACAGCACCCCGACCAGCGCGCTCCGGCGGCGCGCAGGCGCAGCAGGGCCGGCTGGCGGCGTGGGGCTGCGGCCGCGGCGACTTCGATTGGGCGGCCGGCATCGTGCACAGCCGCTGCTTCGCCACGCGCGTGGGCGGGCGGGCGGTGCGGCTCGCCGTGCCCGGCGTCGACATGTGCAACCACGCCGCGGAGCCCAGCGCGCACGTCAGGTGCGGTGCGGCGCGCGCGCGGCCGCCCGACGCTGCACGCAAGCCTTGCGAGGACTCTTCTGGTGAGGCAGTGTTTGTGCCAACATGCGAATCTTTGCCTGGCGGCCGCGGCAGGGTGCAGCACAGCCCGGAGGCCGTGCAGGGCTTGGCGGCCGCGGCGGAGGTGTGCGAGCCGGCCCCGGCGCAGCCGTCCCGCTTCGAGCTCGTCGCCGGGCCGGAGGGCATCAGGCGCGCCGGGGCCCGGCCGCGCGCGGCCCAGCCTCTGGCCGCGGACTTCCATCGGCTGCCTTCCTGGTGCCAGAGCAGAGCGCGGCTGTTTTCCCATTGTCAAGTCGACCAAGCACCGTGCCTGGCATTGCAACTACAGGCATCCTCGCTCCTGGTGAAGGCCTGCAGCAGCGCCCGCCGCGAGCACGGCCGCAGCAGGCGCCGCGCAGCCAGCAGCCGGCGGGCCTGACGCGTGCGCGCGCGCCTGGCCGCCCTGGCCGCCCTGGCGTTTAACCCTATACCCCTAACCCAGGCGCGGCGCCGAGGTGACCATCTCGTATGGCGACTGGCCGGCCGACGCCTTCTTCCTCGCCTTCGGCTTCCTGCCGCCGCCCAGCCGCCACGACTCGGCCGTGCTGTTCGCCGACCTGCGCGCGCTGGTAGATGCGCACGACCTGCTGCAGGTGCCGCACGCGCGCGTCGGACAGGCGGCGCGCCGCGGCGCACGGCGGCGCCGCTCTGCGCGCGCTCGCCGCGCGCGAGCGCAGCGCATGCTCATGCCCTGCCCGGGGGGTTTTAAACCCTGATCAAGGACCCGTCGTTTCCACCCAGTGGCGGCGCGGCCGGCCCGTCTGCGCCCGCGGCGGCACGCGGGCATGCTGCGGCGCCACCCCATGGAGCCGGAGCAATGTGAAGCGCGGCCGGTGCAGGAGGGCGGCGGCTCGGAGGCGGGCGAGCCGGGCTCGCCCCGGAGCGCGTGGCCGCCCGCAGAGGAGCGCGCGCAGGCGCTGGAGGACGCGCTGGGCCCCGGCGACTGGCGGCGGCGCGTTTCCCCGCCAGCAGGCACACTGATGCAGCTGTCTAGCGCCTTTGTGTCGATGTGCAGAGGAAGGCTGCTCGCAGCGTGTGAACATGCAGAGCCAAAAGGGGCTGGGACGGGCTGCTGTAACTGCATTTTGCAATGTGTAAGCAGGCTTCTTGGTGTGCACAATCAGCAGTGCTCATTGGACAGCGGCTGAGGACCGCTAGGGCTGGCGCTGGGCGCCTGGCACCAGGCCTCGCCGCATGCCCTTCCCGGCGCGGCGGCTGCCGCGGGGGACGCTCAGCCGGGGGCGCCGCCGCAGGCTGCTGGTGCTGGGCGGCGGCTTCGAGCTGCGCGCGGTGGACGCGGCGCGCAGCCTGCTCGCGCTGCACCAGCACCTGTCGCCGCGCGCGCGCCCGCTGGCCGTAGGCGCGCCCGCGCTCCTGACTCTGAGGCGTGTGCGCTGCTGCTGTGCCCCATGGGCCGAGCGCATGCGAGCGCACCTGCTGTCCGGCTTGCACAACCGCGCTCGAGTGCCGTATACTCGAGGTATCCAGCTTCTGCACGCCCTTGTGTGTTCCGCTGCTTGGCTCCTGTCTCTTGCGGTCAAAGCAGCAGAGCGTCCTTGCAAGGCGTGCTGCGAGGCTGCGGCAGTGCGTGTCCTGGCGCTGAGCCAGGGCTGCTCACTGGTGTAGTCAGGCCAGCAGCTGGTCCAAAACCCGACATGTGTCATGCCTATTATCAGAGTTGACCTTGTGATGTTGCATCACTTGCAGCACCTGCCTGCGCACTCGCCAGCCATGTGGCCTACAGGACATGAGGATAAATGGGACATATAGCTGCGGCTGCCGCCAAATATATTATATGTGTTCTTGGGCCGCAGGCGAGTTCCTGGCGCTGCGTGCGGCGCAGCTGCTGGACAAGCTGCCGAGCGCGGACGAGGACGCCGCGCTGCTCGCGGCCGGGGCGCCGCCCGACCTGGCCCTGTCGTTGGGCCTGCGGCAGCGCAAGCGCCGGCTCCTGACGGCTGCCGCGCAGGCGGGGTGGTAGACGCATGCCGGCGCCTATCTCTGCCCGTGCAAGTTGGAGGCCCTGGGCAAGGAAGCTTCCTGGCGGGGTGGAGGAATGCAAAGCGCTGCATAATATGATGTAAGGTGATGCGGAAGTAGACGGCAGGCCGTTTCTGCTCGGAACAGTTCCACCGCATGACAGATGCATGCATGCATGCATGCATACATGCATGCGTGCACGTGATTGACAGGAAACAAAAGAAGAAGAATGCCATATGGCCCAGCAGGGACATGTGCAGGAAAGACGGGGAATGCGACTAGCTAGCAGGTCCTCTGGGGCCTGCCCAGCCTATGCACGACCTGTATGAACTCGGCTGCACAGGCAGCAGAGCGACAGGCTGAGAGTGCTCTTCACTTGTGCTACAATCAAGCCTGAGGCGCCCACTGCCGGCGCCCCGGGGGCGGCCCGCCACAGCGGCGGCCGCTCCCTGGGCATGCACGGTCAGGCGGCCGAGTGGGCACAGAACTACGCCGCGGGCGCCATCGCCGGCAGTGCAAACGTGCTGAGGCGAGCCAGCTCGGTGGCTCTTGCCTGTTCAAGCATAGCACCCCCACCAGACTGTGCGCTTTGAGATGGCGTTTGCGCCGCAGCGGCTACGCGTTTGATACCGTGAAGGTCCGGCTGCAGAACAGCCCAGTGGACACGTACCGCTCCGCATGGCACTGCTTCACGAACATACTGCGGTATGAGGGGGTGCGCGCCCCCGCGCTGGCTGCCTTACCGGACGAGTGCTCTTTCCAATCCCGCTGTGAACAGAAGCACAGACATACCTGCCAACCGCGTACCTCCAGCCCAGCACCTGCGCACCTTCGGTGCGCAGGTGTTCAGTCTCTACCGGGGCGTGGCAGTGCCGCTCGTGGGAGGGGCGCTGGAGACCGGGATCAGCTACTCGGTGCGCGCCCGCTCGGCCGCCCTTCGCCCGCTCGTGCGGGGGCCGCTTCCCGGTACCCGGCGCCGGCAGCACCTGCATGCGGGCCTGCAAGGAGGGGAGGACACGGGGGAGACTCAGCTCCGCCGCGCCCGCCTGCGCGGCAGGTGTACACCCACATGCTGCACCGGCTCAATGTGCGCCCGGCCCGCACCCGCCCGCCCCCCCAAAGTGGCTGCCGCCTGCCTTGCCCCTAATTGGGCGCCGCCCGGCGCGCGCTCAGCCCCGCGCGGCCGCCGCCAGGCGGACGCGCAGTGCCCGGACCTGGGCACGGTGGCGGTGTCGGCGGCGACGGCGGGCTTCGTCCTCAGCGGGCTGCTGTCGCCGTTCGAGCTGGTCAAGGCGCGGCCCCGTCGCTCGCCTGCCGTGTATAGGGTGAGGGTTCCCTATCTCTGTCGAGGCCGCGTCGCGCAGCAGGCCCCAGCTCTCGCCGGCCGTGTCTGCATGCGGGCGCCTGCCCGGGGGAGGCAGAGAGGGGCAGCGCGCCGCCTGCGGACACGAGCGCCTGTGTCCGCGCGGGGGCGCAGTGTCGCCTGCAGGTCGGCCGGCAGGGCACGGTCGGCGGCGGCAAGGCCGCGGCCACCCCATATGCGAGCACGGCGGCGTGCGTGCGCCACCTGCTCGCGACGGAGGGTGCGAATCCCTAGCTCGACCTTAGCTGACCCTAGCTTGCCAGCCCACCACCAGGCGCTCTCATCTCCGAGGCTCACTCCTTGGTGAGGCTGTGTCGTTCGGCTTATACGCCCGGTGCGGCCCTGGACGGGCAGGGCGGGCGGGCAGCGGGGCGCGGCCGCCGCGCAGGCGTGGCCGGGCTGGGCCGCGGCGTCTGCGCGACTGTGGCGCGCGAGACGCCCGGCAACGCGATCTTCTTCGTGACCTACGAGGGCCTGCGCCGCGCGCTGCCCGGCCGGCCGGCGCCCGCGGCTGCCGAGGGCCGCGGCGCGCTCTCCACGCTCGGCGATGCGGCATCCTCGGTCGTGTGCGGCGGCCTGGCCGGCATGGTCATGTGGCTGGCGGTGTGGCGCGCCCACCCACTTCATTCCTCCTGCTGCTCTGCTTTACCCAACCCCGGGTATTGCTTGGCGCTTGGCGCCCGCGTCCATGGAGCCGGGGGTGCACCCGCGGAGCTGCGTCTGCTCGGCGCCGGCGGACGCGCGCAGCGGCCCCGCCTGCTCGGTCCTGTGGCGCGGCCTGCGCGTCAGCCCGGCCCGCAGCCTGCCGCATGTGGAGGCACATGCTATGTGGTTGTGGTACGTGGTATGTGGTGTGGTTGTGAGAGTGCGGCAGCGAGCCGAGGCGCGCGGCCGTGCGCAGGTGCTGCCGCTCGACGTCGCGAAGACGCGGCGGCAGACGGCGGGGCCGGGGTCGCTGTATGACGTCGGCATGGCGCGCAACCTGCAGCTGCTCTACCGCGAGGGCGGCCGGCGCGCGCTGTATGCGGGCCTGACGCCGACACTGCTGCGCGCGTTCCCCGCCAACGCGTGCCAGTGGCTCGCCTGGGAGGCCGCCATCCACGCGCTGCGCGAGCAGTGACGCGGGGATGCGGGCGCGCGCATGCGCCTCGCCGTCTGGCGCGCGCCGGGGGGCGGCCCGGGAGGGCCGCCGCATGTGCGCTGCGCGGGCAGCGGCGCGCCTGCCTGGGGATCGCATCATCGCGGCGTGAACGCTGACGCGGCGGCCCCGGGCCTGTCCCCGCGCCAGCAATTCTGCTTGCTCTGGAAAATGCACGTGCTGCGGGCCGGGCCGAGCGGGCCGCGATATGCGTGTTGCGTGCTGTGAGCGGTGCAAGGCAGGTGCCATTGCCGCCCGCATACCAGCGTTGCAGGGCGCAGTGGCTGCTGGCCTGAGAGCAGCCATGTGCACGCCGCGCGGGCGCCGGCACGCGCGTCTCCGTTCTCACGGGTGTGCCGGGAGCCCCTGCCATGGCCTTGCTGAGCCTGCTGCAGGCGCTGCGCGGCGTGTCCTGGTCAGCGGCCACGTGCGCTGCCTGCAGTATCAGCGTACTCGGGGCATGTTGTCTGTCAGTTTATGTTTCGCCAAGTCCCTGGAGCTCTTCGCTGCCGCAGAGATACAGGGACTATTCACGGGCTGCTGGAGGTCCTCTGCTTGAGCACTTATCACAAGGCACTACTGTTGCCTCCGCCTGTCTGGTCCGCATCCCTTCCATGCGCATTATGTGTGTGCGGCGCCAGAGTGGTTTCACATGCGCGGCGCTGCTAGTGTGACTGCCCTTCAATCACCCCTCACTTCTTGATGTGTCTGCTTGCCTGGGCAGCTGTGCAGGGAGCGTATGTCCTGAACTGATCACGTTATCTTGCTGCCAGGCGTATGGGTGTGGTAAGGTAGCATGTCAGCTTTTCCTACCAGCCGCAAAGCCATTGATGGTCCAGCTGTGAGTAAGCATTACAGCACACAATCGTAACTCAGTCGCATGCAAAGGTACACTTGAACACAGCAAACAGGGCCACACTTAGCAGAGCTTGGTTGGCAGGCCGAGGCTCATCACACAGCAGTCATGCAAGCGCTCCAAGACTGCACACCAAGCCATAGGAGCTCAGCAAGCGGTACACGGAGGCAGGCTGGGGTCTGCACAGGGCTGTGGACACATAAGGGTGCGCTCGCTGACGCCCCTTGCGCAGCGCCCCATGCAGCGCCTGGTCTGGCGGGGTGCGCATGCCCCAGCTTTGCATCAGCTCCAGGACAGGCGCCCCACACGGAGCGCAGCGGGTATAACATCGAGCCCGCCCCGCCCCCACACGCAGACCGTGTAATAGCATGGGCGCAGGCGCGGCCGCGGCCGTGCCCGGGCCGCGCCAGGCCCGGCGGCCGGCGTGCGGGCCTGGAGCTAGGCGCGGCGCAGGCGCAGGCGCGCCGGCAGCTCCATCCAGCGCGAGCGGAAGCCTGCGCACTGCGGGTCGTGGCACTTCTGCGCGATGCATCCTTCCGCCAGCGAGACCACGAAGAACACGTGGTTGCTCTTGTGGTCGCGGCCGACATTCTCGCACCAGTGGCTGCCCGGGCCTGCGCGCGCGCGCGCGGCGGCCTCGCGCCGGGCAGCGCGTCGCTATCTTGCAGCGCGCTGCTGTGTCGCAGCGAACTCGCGCCTTTTTTTTTTTTTGCTCACCCGGGAAGCTTGAGGCGCAGCGCGCGCCCCAATGACGCACATCTACATGGCGCTCGCCCTACTGCGCCGCGCCCGTCTCGAAACGTGGGCACCCAGCATGCACGCTAAGTCGCAGCGGGACACCGCGGCACGCTCGCATGCACGCCAGTGAGCAGAGCAGCTCGATGTCAGGCACACATGGAGTAGCGCGCAGCCCCTCGGCACCCACTGTCCAGCTGATCTGTGCAGTCGGCAAGCCCACGGGGCCCAAACATATGCGGCGGGCTTGCGCGCCGATCATGGAATTGCGACCACATAGGGTTAGGGTAGGGAACGCGCACCGATCATGGAGTACGCAACCGTGCCGGCCACGCCGCATAGGCAGACCGTGCGCGCGGTTGCGGGCTTGCCCGCGCGCTCCGTTGCCGTGCGCTCCACGAACTGCAGCGCGCCCTGCGCCCAGCGCCGCACCTCTGCGCCGCGAGCCGCCCACACCCCGTCAGCTTTGGGCTCCCTCGCGTGCTTTGTGAGGCGCGTAGCTGTGCTACCATGCTCAGCAACTGCGAGCGAGGCAGGTACATGTGTGCGCTCGTCGCTTGCGGGCACGACATGCTGTGTCCTGCACAGGGTGCAGCTAGCCCTACAATACGCCCCTGCGCACCGCACGCCCGCCAGGCGCTGGTCCGTGCAGCAGGCATGGCGCAGCTCCTCAGGCACGCACAACTCTCCCACACAGACACTGATCAACCCTGCTTAAACAAAAAAACAGGGGCCACAGCCGGGGAACAAAACATGCACGGCCGCGCCGCTGATAGCCATGGATGGATCGCGCGGCGGTTTTCGCTGCGCGCGCTGCTGCTGACGTGCTTGGGCGCCCGGCGCAGCGCATCGGCGAGCGGGGCGCGCGCACCCTCCATGGACGCGGCGGGCGGCTCCGCGGCGTCGCCGGCGTCGTGCTTCCAGGCGACCTTCACGGCCGCCGCCGCGCGCTGGATCACTTCCAGCTCCTGCGACACCAGCGCTTCAGGGCATGTTTTCTAGCACGAGCCCGGAGACAGGGGTGCTGCTGTGCATCTATGCGCCTTACGTCACATGCGCACAAAGGCTGCTCTGTGCTGTGGTGAGCGCTTTTGGGGCCGTTGAAGCCGTGTCTGGCAGGCTCCCTGCCGTGCGCTGGCATGCGCAGGGGCCCCAAGCGGGGCCGCTTAGCCACCCGCGCGCTCCTGTACGGCGCAGAGCAGACATGGTCGCTGAGTGCCAAAGCAACAGAAAAGAGCAGACATGCGTCCTGTGCGTGCCTCAACGCTGGCGCCGCCGGCCACTGTCGCGGAGGCGCAGCGCGGCAGCGGGCAGGGCGCGCCGGCGGGCGCGAGCAGCCGCGCGCCGCGCGGCGTGTTGCACACCAGCGTCGCCAGAAACAGCTGCCAGGGCGACGCGCCCGCCGCTGCGCGGCACGCCGCGGCTCCCCGGCTTAGCGCCTCGGCTCAGCATGGTCGGAGGCGCGGGGAGGGCCGGCGCTAACACGGTCGCATGGGCATGACATGCAGCCTGAGCATGATCGCGCGCCGCCCTCCACAGGTCACACAGGGTGCTGTGCTGGGACTGAGTGCATGGAGCCCGGCAGCAGGCAAGCGCGCCCGCTGCGCATCAGCCTGCCGGGGCGCGGCAGGCCCCGGGCGCACCGCCCGCGGCCGCGTAGCGCTGCGTGGGCCGCAGCACGGCCGCCTTGCCGCCCTTGGCGCTCCAGATCATGCGGAAGTGCCTGTTCCTGCCGCGCGCGCGCGCGCGCCCCCTGCAGCTCTCGTCGCGGCCCTCGCGGAAAAGCAGCGGCTGGCACGCGGCTGCGCATGCCATGCCACGCCGATTGCCAGGCTGCCACAGCCGCCTGTGCAAGAGCGCAGTCAGAGCTGGCAGGCGGCGGCTTGGCTTAAGCGCTCCGGCGTGTCCGTTAGGCATGCGAGGCCGGGCACAGCCGGCGGGCTATGCTCGGTAACATCACAGCGCAGCTCGGCCGGGACCCCACGCAGCGCGGCCTGACTCGAAACCAGCACAGCCCGGGGGCGACGCGGTCGTGCACTCCCATGTGGGTCGGGGGGCCGGGTCGGCGGTGTTGCAGGACCCCAACCCTAGCCGGGGCCACCTGGTGTACACGGCCGTGTCCACAACGGACGTGAGCTTCAGCGCGCCCGGCGCCGCGTCCCTCTCCTCGCAGCGCACGCGCAGCGCGGCCGCCTGGCCGCCGGGCCGAGGGTCCCGCGGTGAGGGGCGCGCGCGGGCCTTGCAGCCACAGGGCGGCGGGCACGGTGCCGGGGGAGGGTCGACAGTGGACATGCTCGTGATACCCCTCTACCTCACCAACGCTGCCGTGGTCGTCGTTCCACCGCAACCCCCATGGCGCTTGCTCCTGCCAGCTTGTAGATATTTGTTTCAGACGAGTCAGACATGAAGCATGTAGGGCAGCAGGCTCGTGATGCAAAGATCACAGACTTTCAGGGACAGAGCGCAGGGGTCTGCGTGGAAGAATATCATGCTCCACTCATGCATGGAGGGCGAAGGGGGGAGAGGGCGGGGGCGGGAGGGCGCTCGCCTCAGGGCGCGCCAGCAGCTGCGCCACGAACGCGCCGGCGGCGGCGGTGTCGCGCAGCGCGGCGCCCGGCAGGCGCACGAGCAGGTGGCGGCTCCACTTGGCG
>JAABUX010004934.1_pt1 | contig 16633 bp, 21 predicted proteins | sample 5561851 | NCBI WGS metagenome assembly JAABUX01 (sample SAMN10711883, study PRJNA513361) | rock metagenome | isolation source: Antarctica rocks | place: Antarctica: Victoria Land, Richard Nunatak red sandstone | collected 2016-01-03 | reverse complement strand
GCTGTCGCGGTCATCCCCAATAACCCATCCCGCGCCAAGAAGCACTCGCTCGACAAGCACCTCTACCGCCCAGCGCCACCTCATCGAATGCTGCTTCAGCACGCTCAAGCACTTCCGCCGCGTCGCCACCCGCTTCGAGAAGACAGCCCGTCACTACCTCGCCGTCGTCACACTTGCAGCCATCGTCCTGTGGCTCAGATAAGCGTCCACATCACCTAGGGATACGGGCCTTCGATATCGTCGAAGAACTCTGCCCTCGCTGCTCGCGTTGCCCTGACACAAAGATTCCGGTCATGCTTGGCAGCTTGGGGTCACGGCTTTGTAATGATGGAATAACGTTGCACACGAGTTCGTGATGTGGTCTTATCACGCGATCGTGATGAAAAGATCATCAATGACCAGCGCGTTTGATAATTCCATCCTCGCCAAAGTGACCGCCGCCATCCAGGCGACGACGTTCCTGCAGGCCTTCCAGATCACCGCGGAGAGCAGGTTCGATGAAGATCTGGATCTCGACAGGCTCGAGGTGATGGAGGTCGTGATCCACATCGAAGAGGTCTTCGACACGGAGTTTCCAGCGGAAGTCATCCTGCAGTTCGAGAGCGTTCCCGACGTGGTGCGCTATCTCAGCCGTCGCTTCTTCTCGGATGCAGCTGAACTCGTTCATGTCAGAGCATCGTAGCACCACACGAAGACACCGTATCGAAAGGCAAGCGGCATCAGCATGCCTGACGCGAATTTCTGTTCGAGCTTTCGACACGCTACGGAGCTAGGTGGCGAGCTGCTGGTCCGCGGTGCGCTGAAGTCGCGGTGCAAGTAGAAGCATGAGGGGCAGGATGATCATGGCCGCTGCCGCTGTTGCTGCCCAGCTTCAGCCGGTCAGGTCACCGAGCCTGCCGTAAATGTGGATAGGCGTGGAAATCTGGCTCATCCGCAAACTTGATGGTTCCCAGACTGGTCATGCAGCATGAAGCACACGGGCGCGGAGCAGATCGAGCTTGGTGCGCCCGTAACCCTGACGTTTGATCAGCTTGAGGCGGGTGACGTTGCCCTCGACCGCACCGCTGCTCAGGACAACGCCAGCGCAGCCCGGACTGCGGCTTCGTCCTGTTTGAGACCCTGGGCGAATGCCATCAACCCGCTCTCGGCTGCTTCGACCAGCCAGGGATCGAATGCATCGACATCTCGGGCTCGCACCATGGCCGCGACACGGCGGGCGAGGCCGCGCACGGCATCCAATGCCGGCGACAGCGCCAGGAGCCGCTCGATGCAGGTGCGCTCCGCTTCCTTGAGCGACGGCAAGTTGACCGTAGGGATGCGGGCAACGCGGCGTGCTGCGGGCGGAGGCGGCGCTGCATGGCCAGCCCCATCACCGGATCGGCCAGCCGCTGACGGTTTGCCCGTTCGGTGACCACGCGCAATCCTCCGGCACCAGCCTCGCGCGCCTCACGCCAGAGCCCGGCGCCACGGCGGCAGCCCTCCGCCCATCGGCGTTCCAGCAGCGCCCGCCATGGGTCAAGCGAATGCACCCGTGGCCGGCACGGGTCTGGCTGCTCGCCACGCAGCCAGCGTCGGACCGTATGGCGTGCCAGCGCCAGATCGCGGCTGATCTGCCTGGTGGAGGCACCGGTTCGGTACAGGCTCATGACGTCATACACCTCTGCTCGTCGTCGCCAACCGGCCCACTGCCGCCGCTGTGCGCTCGTCCTGGAGGGCGGTTCAGGCGGCCCCTGTGATGCGGTCTCCGTAGGTGCAGCGGCGGCTTTTGCCGCCCTGCGCACCACCGGCATGTGCCGCTTGACCACGTTCAGGACGGCGGCGCTGCAGTTTTTCAGAAGGTGCCAGCGACCCGCGACGTGGGTGGTGCTGGGTGCACCGCGGCGTCCGCCATCGGCATAAACCGCACCTCGACGCCGGGGTGTGCACGCAGCCAAGCGGCGACGCTGCCTGCGTCTAGGTCGGGCAAAAGGTCGATGACGGCACGGCGCTCCAGATCCACGAGGAACGTGCCGTCACGATGGCCTCGACGCCAAGCCCGATCGTCCACTCCCAGCACCCGAGGCGCTACGGTGGACGTCGCGGGCGCCTGCTGCCGGACGAGGCGGAGCTGGGTGTCGCCACGCACGGTCATGCCGAGTCGCTTGGCCAGCCGCGCGCCGGGCTCGCCGCCCAGGGCTGCGCCAAGGTGGCCCTGTATGTCGCCCAGCCGCAGCGTGCGCCGGGCGTGCGGGGCGACGACGTCGGGCCGGCGCTCGGTGAAGATCTGGCGGGGACAGGCGACATCGGCACGGTGCAGCCGTCGCGCCCAGAATGTGAGCGAGACGACACGTCCTTGCCACGGCTCGGCGAGCTTGCGCCGGTAGCGGCCATGCACGCGCGACGAGACCTGGCTGCAGACCAGGCAGGATGCGGCAACGGAGCGGGCGCGGCAGACAACAACAACGCGGTCGGGATCAGGCAGAACCTGCTCGATCACCAGATCGGCAGGCAAGAAGGGCCTGGCATATTTCGACAAGGGGCAACACGAACTCCGAACTGTTCGCTTCGTGTACGCACTCGCATCTGCCAGTGCGAGCCGACCATCAAGTTTGCGGATGAGCCAGATTTCGATGCTGTTTGACATGCAGTCGATGCGTTCGTGCAAGAACCTCGATGACAGCATGGATCTGCAGGTCCTGCGTCTGCGCCGGAAGCTGGAGATCAAGCCCAGCATGCCGCACGCCATCCTGAAGGAACGCGGCATCGGCTACGTGTTCGAACTTCCGGTGGAGCCGCTCTGACAGGGCTCTTCTACCGAGGCTGGCCCGTGGACTTTGCGCAAGCTGCTCTTCTATCGAGCAGGCTCGCGGCATCTCGACACCGCCCTCGAACTGGATGCGGAGATACCCGCGCACGATGCCGCGCGGCGCAGTCGTCCGATCAGCCGGACGACCGCACCGCGTGTCCACCCGTGCATTCACGGGGTCCGATATTCCTGCGTTCCGCCGCCCGGTGGCTGGTGCCTCTGCCTTGCCGACGCCGAGCGGCACTCCCGCGCCACCGTCGGTCCTCGATCCGGACTCATCCTCCACCATGCGACGGTTTCCTGCAGACCCGTCCGCAGATCTATCGTCGGGCGCCAGAGCGTCCCGGATGGCTGACTGTTCAAATCGGATGCCCAGTCGCGGTGCAGGATCTCGTGCGCCTTGCCCCATCCGAACACCCGGGGCCGTCCGGAGAGGGTGCCGATGGCATCGCTGGCAGCCCCGGCGGCGCGTATCAGCAGGTCGGGTACCGGCACCACATGCGGTATCCGTCCCAGCATGGCGCCGGTATTCCGCAACAGCTCGGTCCAGCCATAGCCATCGATCCTGTCGTCCGAGATCTCGAAGGTCGCATGACTCGGGCCGCCCCGGCTCAGCGCCATGATCGCCGCTGCCGCGTCCCGCGCGTGGATCATGGCGATGCGCGGTTCCGGCTTGCTGGGGACGGGGGCCACCCAGCCTTGCGCCATGCGCTGCAGTGCCAGTCCTTCCCAGTCCCCCGGCCCATAGATGACGCACGGCCGCAACACCACCCAGTCCAGGTCGCTAAGTGCCGCGGTGACGGCGATCTCACCCGCGCGCTTGCTTCCCGCGTAGGACGAGAGGCCCGGCATCCTTGCCGCCTGCGAGGAAACTAGCACGAAACGTGCCCGCGGCGCCGTCACCGCCACGACTTCAGCCAGTCGTGCCGCCCCGTCCCGGTTGACGGTGAGGAAGTCCTGCCTGTGGAGCGACTTGACCAGTCCCGCCGCATGGATCACCGCGGATGCGCCCTGCACCAGCCGCGACAGGGCGGCCCGGTCGCCGAGGTCCCCCGGCACCAGTTCCAGGGCAAGGTCGGCCGGGAGCGGACGGGTCGGGTCACGACGCGTCAGCAGCCTTACCTGCCAGCCGGCCTGGGCAAGGGCTGCGATGACGTAGCGTCCGAGAAACCCCGTGCCGCCCGTGACGGCGGCGATCGGCCTGGTCACGCCGAGGCGGCGACGGCCGGCAGCACCTCGGCAAGATAGCGTTGCCGCGCGATGTAGCGGCTAAGCTTGCCAGAGGAGGTGTAGGGCAGGCTGCCAGGCGCCACCAGGACGACGCGACCGTCCAGGCCGTGATTGGCTCGGACCGCGTCGCCGACTTCCTCGACCAGCTTCTGGCCGGCCGCCGGATCGGTGACCCCTCGCGCCTCGACCGCCAGGATCAGGACTTCCTGGCCATCCTCCTCGATGGAGAAGGCGGCGACATCACCGGTCCTGACCTCCGGGATGAACCGCTCGACGCTCCACTCTAGGTCCTGCGGCCAGATGTTCCGGCCGTTGATGATGATGAGGTCCTTGGCGCGCCCGGTGACGACCAGCGTATCGCCCAGCCAGTAGCCGAGGTCGCCGGTATCCAGCCAGCCATCCGCCGACAGGATGGCGTCGGTCTCGTCCGGCCTCGCGTCATAGCCCTGCATCAGGCTGGCGCCGCGCGCGAAGATGCGGCCCAGCCTGCGCTGCATCAGGGCGTTTCCGCTTGGATCACGGATCTCGATCTCATGTCCCGGCAAGGCCGAGCCGCACAGCACGACGCTTCGGGTGCGCACGAGGGAGTGCTGCGGCGGCCTGGCGATGCCGTCCTGTTCCAGGCAGTCGAGGTCGATCGTGTCGGTCTCGATGCCACGGCCGATCGGCGCGAAGCTGATGGCCAGTGTCGACTCCGCCATGCCGTAGCTCGGCAGGAACGCCTCCGCCTGGAAGCCGCAGTCGGCGAACGTCTTCGAGAAGCTCGCGAGTGCCGCCGGGCGGATCATGTCGCCGCCGATGCCGGCGATCCGCCAGCAGGAGAGGTCCAGTTCCGCCTTGCCGATCGACCGCGCACGCCGCGTGCACAGGTCGTAGCCGAAGCTCGGACTGTAGGAGATGGTCCCGCGTCCGGTGGAGATCAGCGAGAGCCACAGTTGCGGACGCCGGGCGAAGTCCTGGGTGGCGAACAGATCGACCGTGACCTGCCCGGCGAGCGGACTGAGTAGGAAGCCGACCAGGCCCATGTCGTGATAAAGCGGCAGCCAGGAGACGGCGCGATCGTCCGGCCGTATCTGCAGCCCGTGGCTCAGGATCGCCGAGGCGTTGGCCATCAGCGCCTTCTGCTGGACGACCACGCCGATCGGAAAACGGGTGCTGCCCGACGAGAACTGCAGGTAGGCGGTGTCATCGGGCGCGATCGCCGGCAGCGCCAGGTTCGAGATCGGTGCGGCTGCCACCTCGGCCACGGTGCTGCACAGACGCAGGCCCAGCTCGGCGGCGGACGGCGCCACCCATTCGATCAGCGCCGAAGGCCCGAACAGTGCGGTCGCCTTCGCCTCTTTGACCAGTCGCTGCAGGTGCGCCACGTAGGCATCGCGTCCGCCGAAGGCAAAGGGCAACGGCATCGGCGCCGCGATCAGGCCGGCATACTGGCAGCCGCAGAAGATCCGGACGAAATCCGGATGGGTCTCGGCGATGATCGCGACGCGTTCGCCCGGCCGCAGGCCGAGGCCGAGCAGGCGGCGGGCGAGTTCGAGCGCCTCGTCGCGTAGGGTGCGGTAGGGCAGGGCTTCGGACAGCTCGCCACGGATGGAATAGAAGTTGAGGCCGGTTTCGCCGCCTGCTGCGTAGTCGAGGGCTTGCGGCAGGGTGGCGAAGTTGCCCTTTCGCTGTGGAAGGCCACTCAGGGTGGGCGTTGGCCCGGACATGCGGTTGAGCTCCAAGGTGCAGTGACGCCAGTTAGGACATGGTTCAGGCGCCCATAACGAGGTCGCTCGCCATCGGAGAAGGTGGGCATTCCCTAGAGGTCGGCCACAAACGCGTCAACCGATCACCTTCCGGCCGGCCGCCGGCCGCCATCGGGTCCGTCCCTCCGGCATGCCCGGCGGCAAGCGCCAGCCCGGTGGGGGGGGCGCGAACGGCCGCATCCGTCACGCCGCCAGCGTCCTCTCATAGACGCGGTAGGTCTTGTAGGCGCGGCCGCCGATCGCCTCGGCCAAATGGCGCATCGGCAGGTTGTCTTCCAGGATCCACGACATCTCCACCGCGGTGATGCCGCGAGCGAGCGCCTCCCGCCGCAGCGCCTCGACGACGTGCAGCGCCAGCAGCCGACCCAGCAGGCTGCCCGCGAAGCGGCGGCGGACGCCCATCAGGGGCACCCGCGCCGTCGTCACCCCGGAGACCTTGAGCCGCCACAGCAGCTTCGCCCAGCCGAACGGAAGCAGGCGACCGGAGAGATCGCGGATCGCCGCGTTCAGGTTCGGCAGGCACAGGCCGAAGGCCGCCGGCTCGCCATCCACCTCGGCGAACCAGACCAGGCGCTCATGCAGCAGCGGACGCATCGCGCGAGCCATGTGCCCGACCTCGCTCCGGGTGATGGGAACGAAGCCCCAATGGTCTTCCCAGGCCTCGTTGAAGATGTCCACGAGTGCTGCGACATCGGCCTTCAGGTCGTGCAGCCGCATCGGTCGCAGGGTGACGCTGGAGGGCAGCCCGCGCGCGACCATGGCGGCGGCCGAGGGCGGCAGCGCCGCCGTGGTGTCGCACAGGTAGGCATAGACATCGCGCACCTTGCCGTAGCCGAGCGCCTTGAGCCGGGCGTCCGCGTAGGGCGGGTCATGCGGCATCATCAGCATCGGCGGCGTATCGAAGCCATCGACCAGCAGGCCCACCTCCTCGTTGATCGACAGGTTGAAGGGCCCTTGCGCCCGCTTCAGGCCCCTGCGTACCAGCCAGCCTTCCGCCGTCGCCAGCAGTGCCGCGAACACCGCCGGATCGTCGATCGCGGCGAGCATGCCGAAGCTGCCGACGGGGTGCTCCGGATCGAGCGTGGCCAGATGGTCCTGCTGGGCGCTGATCCGACCTACCGCCACCCCGTCCCGGTACGCGATCCAGAACGCTGCCTCGGCGTGCTGGAAGAACGGATTGCCGCGCGGTGTCAGCGCCGCCCGGCGTTCCGAGCGAAGCGGCCGGACGTAGTTCGGATCGTCGCCATACAGCCGCTCGGGCAGGCGGATGAAGCGCTCCAGCGCGGCACGACCGGCGACGGCGACGATCTCGACCGCGCCTGCCCGCGCCGCCGGGGCGCTCACGCAGCTTCGCCGGGACCCGGCTGCTTGTCGCGGGTCGACCGTGCGGGCGGCCGGTCGCGCGGCGGCCCGCCGGAGAGTTCGGCGACCCAAGGGAAGCGCGCCGCCTCGCTGGTGTCGTAGCCCAGGTTGAACACGCTCGGCGAACGCGAACGCTCGCGGGGCGAACCGTAGTAGGTGCCGAAGATCCGGTCCGGCGCGAACGACGTGATGCCGTAGTTGCCCTCCTCGTCGTGGAAATGGTGGGCGAGGTGCAGCGCCTTCATGCGTCGCAGCATGTGGCTGCGCGGCTTGAAGTTGAGGTGCTGGATGCAATGGCAGAATTCGTAGCCGCAGGTGATGAGGAACCCGGCGCAGACCGCAGCCGCGGCGCCGGCCGCCCCGCCGCCGATGATCCAGCCCAGCGGGATCACGATGAGCAGGATGGTCGGGATCGTGTTCAGCGGCGAGCCGAACAGCACGTCCATGCGATGCGGATCCTGGTGGTGATCGAAATGGATGCGCTTCCACACCGGTGCCGTCAGCCGGTGCCGGTAGAGGAACCGGCCGTGCAGGATGAACCGGTGCAGCGCGTACCAGACGACGGGATAGGCCGCTATGGTCGCGAGCACGCCGCAGAGCGGGCGCCACGGACCGGCAGCCTCCCGCACAGCGTAGATGCCGCTGGCCAGGGCGAGTGCGAGGTAGAGATGGACAGCCGGATGACTGCCATAGGCGACGAACAGGTCGCGCAGGGTCATCTTGCCCAGATCGAAGCTGCGTCCGTATTTCCGCCAGCGTGCGTACATCAGGCTCTCCTTGGATCTATCGAGTGGCGGCGGCGGCATCGACTGTCAAGCAGGCGGTCAGCCGGCCATTTCCCGGCGGCGGCGGTTCCTGCGGACCGCGCCCGCCGCGAGTGTCCCCCCGAGACTTGCGGGATGGTGGAATATGGGCGACACCGCGCTGGCCATGCTCGATTTCCCCAATGACTGACGGCAGGGACAGCCGGCGGGCTCGTCCACCCGGTCCGACGATCCCGGGGCCGCCGCGCCGCCGGCCGCCAACGGCAGTCGCCGCCTGCCTGTCCATGTCGATGCTCGCCGGGCCGATGCTGGCCGCCGCAAACCCGGCCTGGGCGGCTGGCCAGTCCGCCGGGCCGTGCACGGGGCCGGGATTTCCGGCCACGGCGCCACACCTAAACGTCACCGTCACCGGTGCCAGGTCGGTGGCGGGCAACGTCACGTTCACGCTCTACGGGTCGGACCCGGCGGCCTTCCTGGCGCACAGGGGAAGCATCGCCCTGATACGGTCGCCGCTCTCGGCGAACCAGGCAGCAGCCTGCTTCGCCGTGTCCGCCGCGGGCATCTACGCGGTGGCGGTGTATCACGACGAGAACGACAACCATCACTTCGACCGCACCCTGATCGGCCTGCCGGCCGAGGGTTACGGCTTCTCCAACGACGCGCCGATCCGCCTGGGACCCCCATCGTTCGCGGCGGTCCGCTTCCAGGTGGGACCGGGCGACAACCGCATCGCCATCCGGCTCCGCTACTGAGCCGGATCCGGGGGGAGCGCCGCGTCGATGCAACGTTCCCGGCAAATTACTGGGCAGCCGCCGAGTAGTAGGCCCGCCGGGGACCCGGGACGACCTCCAGCTCGGCACCGACAGCGGTGATCGTGCCGATCGCGTGATCGATCTGCGCGCTGCTGTGCACGGCGCTCACGCTGGTCCGCAGCAGCGACTGCCGGTTCGGGGTAGCCGGGGGAAGTGCCAGATTGACGTAGACCCCGCGGTCCAGCAGCTTGTTCCAGAACATCGTCGCCAGTTCGGGCTCGGCCAACCGGATGGAGACGATCGGGCTCGCGGTCGGTCCCAGGGCGAAGCCTGCCGCCGACAGGCCGTCGTACAGCCGCGACGCGTTGCGGGCCAGGTCGGCACGCAGGCCAGGCTTTTCCTCCAGCAGTTCGAGTGCCTTCGCGACGCCGGCCGTGACCGAGGGAGGCAGCGAAGCCGAGAACATATAGGCGCGTGAGGCGAGCCGCAGCAGCTCGAAGTCCGGCACATCGGAGGCGCAGAAACCGCCGATGCCGCCCAGGCTCTTGCTGAAGGTGCCGACGACGAAATCGACATCGGCCTCGATCCCGGCGGCCTCCGACAGGCCGCGGCCCCGCTCTCCCAGCACGCCGAGCGAATGCGCCTCGTCGACGAGCAGACAGGCGTCGGTCTTGCGCTTGATCTCGGCGAACTCGCGGAGCGGTGCGACGTCACCGAGCATGCTGTAGATGCCCTCGACGACGATCAGCTTCTCGCCGGGACGGTCCGCCAGGAACTGCAGACGGCGATACAGGTCGTCAGGATCGTTGTGGCGAAAGCGGGTGACCTTTGCACCGCTCAACCTGGCTCCATCATAGATGCTGGCATGGCTGTCCGCGTCGAGCAGGAGATGGTCCTCACTTCCCGCGAGTGCGGGAAGGATGCCGACATTGGCCTGATAGCCGGTCGTGAACAGCATGGCGTCGCGGCGCCCGAGGAAGCGGGCAATCTGTTGCTCGAGCCTGGCATGGCCGCCATAGGTGCCGTTGGCGATGCGCGAGCCCGTCGTTCCCGTGCCCTCGCTCCGCAGCGCAGTGATCGCGTGGTCGATGCAGCTCGGGTCCAGGGTCAGCCCGAGATAATTGTTGGTGCCCAGAAGTAATATTCTGCGGCCGTCGAGCGTGGCCTCGGCCGGTGACAGGATGGCATCGAACACGACGTTGAACGGATTGCGCCCGCTGTCGCAGAGGTGGGTGAAGGCCTGCTTCAAGCCCCGATATTTAGCCAGCATGGGCTAGTGCGATGCCGAAGTGGTTTTGCTGCTTAGCATGGCGGCCAGGTCACCCACCGTCTGGATCTCCGTGATGGCGTCGAGCGGGATGATCGTGTTGAACCTCGTCTCGAGTTCCATGATGAAATCCATCACCGCGATGGAGTCGAGCCGCAGGTCGCGCACGATGTTGGTGTCCGATGTGATCTTGTCGGGAATACTGCCAGAAATCCCGTCCAGACTACTGAGCACGCTCGATATCTGCTTGATCACGTCTTCCTCGACTAGCACCAACTTCTGTCTCCATGCGCCAAGCACGTGCTGCCAGATCGCTAAAAACTTACCCTATATGTCGGCATCAGCGTAATGTCGAGCCATCGAGGCATGAGTGCCGAGTGGCCTGCGGCACCGCCGACGGCGTCGAGATCATCCGGTGTGTGCACGTGATGCATGGCACCGATGTGGACCGGGTCGATCGGGATGGTCGTGAATGGGCCGGACGGCTGCACCATCCGGCAGGTCCATGGCCGATCGCGTGGATGATCGACGGAGTGGAAATAAATCGGAGCAAAAATTGATCGAACTCCGACCTTCGCAAGTAAGCTCCCGAAATACGCCGGTCGTTACGCTTCCAGGCAGATGCGGATCATCATGTTCCAGTCCGGCGAGCGCATGCGAAACCGGCCGATCGCTTCGGTCCGATCCTGCAGACAGATCCTCGACCCATTCCGGTCATGGTGGCGCTGCCATCTCACGAGTCTCCAGGATGCCTGGTGAAGCAGACTTGGTCGATCCGGGTATCCCGATGCAAGGTCAGGTAAGTGCCGCGCACCGGATATCAGCCGAAGCGGCGGGGCGGAGTAGAAAATGGGTCCCTGGTCGAGCATGCTTTCATGGCGGTACGCCGCCCTCATGCTCGCGTATGCGACGGCGGCGTGCTCGCCACGACAAACCGAGGTCGATCCTGCCATCACCCGCTTCGACGGGATCTACCGAGGTGCAGCGACGCCCGATCGGACCGCAGTCGGATGCGAGCCGACGGTCCACTCGATCCGGATCGAAGTTTCCGCAGGCCAGATCTGGGTTCACACCCACCACCGCGGTCGCCAGCTTGGCGGAACGGTAGCTGCGGACGGCCAGATCGTCATGCAGGATGCACACGGGAATCACCACGTGACGGGCCTGATCCAGGACAGCCGACTGACCGCGACCGAGACGACGGAAGGAAGTTCCAGACACTCCGAAAATCCCTACGCCGACGGCGAGCAGGTATGCGTCACGGCGATCGACGCCTCGCGTGTTTCGAACAGGGATGCCGGCGGCTGAGATCGATCCTCATGCGGCCGAGGCGGCACGACCGGTCTCGCGTGGATCTTGCGGAGTCAGGTAGACCCGACGAAAAAGACGGCAAGCCCGAGCAGCACGTAGACGCCTATCAGCAGCAAGCCCTCGAACCAGTTCGTCTCGCCATCGGCCGCGATCGCGCGCACGATGAAGGCGGCTCCGGGCGATGGCGAACAGCTCCAGCGGATCGAACGCCAGGTTCATCGGGTGGCCGATCAGCCACGAGACGAGTACCAGCAGGGGCGCCACGACGAGCGACATCTGGATCGCGGAGCCGACGCAGATGCTGAACACGATGCTCATCCGGTCCTGGCGCCCGAAGGCGACAGCGGCGAACAGGTCCGCCGAGGTGCCGACCAGCGCCAGCACGATCATCCCGAGGAAGGCCGGCGAGACGTGCGGCTGCGTGGCGGTTGCCTCGACGGCATCCGAGACGAGTTCCGCCTCTGCGGCGATCAGCACCGTGCCGCCAATCAGCACGCCGAGCTAACGTGACAGGCTTCAGGCCGCCGTCTCGCTCGGCTCGTCGACCGCGAATACGTCGCGGTGGGTGATCAGCGTGAAGACGAGGTTCGCCATGCCCATGTGGGCGCGGAGATCGAAGACCGCGGGCAGCAGCAGCGCGACCACGACCAGGATGAGCAGTGTCGACAGCAACCCGGTATTAGCGCGATCGAATTATTGCCGTTCGCGCCGTATGCCGCCGAACAGCATCGCCAGGCCCAGCCCGAGCAGGCTTGTCCCGATGATCGAACCGGTGATCTGCGCCTTGACGACGGTCGCCTGGCCGTGCGCTAGGACGAAGAGCGCCAGCACCAGCTCCGCGATGCGGGGTTGGCGCCCCGGCCACCTCGACCCCGGCGGTCAGGGCGATCCGAGGCCGGTTCGTGACGAGATGCGGCACCGCCAGGTCCGGAACCCGGTCGAACCCCAACGCTTCATGCGGACGCTACACACGTGTGGCTCCCCTGCGCGTTTATCCGGGCCGGACCGGGTCGATCTCCGGGAGCGCTGCCTGTGCCGTTCCGGTATGGTCCCGTCGGATGAAGTCGAGCGGCGCGACCGGACGGGCCTGCGTCGAACCGGGTGAAGCCGAGGAGGTTCTCAGTGATAGATCTTCGGGACCAGACATTGACGGCGGACACGGTGATCCGCGCGCTCGATCTTCAGCCGCATCCGGAAGGCGGCCATTACCGGGAGACCTGGCGTGACCAGCCGACCGGCGGCGGCCGCGGTGCCGGGACCGCCATCCACTTTCTTCTGCGCGACGAGGAAGTCAGCGAGTGGCACCGCATCGACGCCGCCGAGCTGTGGATCTGGCAGGCGGGCTCGCACCTGGTGTTGACGACATCGCCGGACGGCCACGACGCCCAGGCCCGCCATCTCGGTCCCGATCTCGGCATGCGGCAATTCACGCAATTGCTGGTGCCGCAAGGACATTGGCAGACCGCGACGTCGCTCGGGCGCTGGACCCTGGTCTGCTGCGTGGTCGCGCCGGCCTTCAGCTTCGACGGGTTCGAGATGGCGCCGCCGGACTGGCGGCCGACACCTCGTTAGGCTGCCGGTCCCGACCCCGCCCCCGTGTCGGCCCCCGTGTCGGCCCCGTGTCGGCGTGGTGGCGCGGCTGGTCAGGCGAAGAGCCTGGCGGCGATCGTCGCGACGTGGTTGCCCAGGAACCGGGCACCGTCGAGCTCGTTGGCGCTGACCGCCGGGGAGCCGTCGCCGCCGGTCACTTCGTCGAGCTTGAGCTGGCCCTGGAAAGAATAGGGCAGGCCGGAGCTGATCAGTCCCTGGTGCAGCAGGTTGGTGAGAATGGAGAGCAGGGTGCTCTCCTGGCCGCCATGCTGGCTGACAGTGGAAGTGAAGGCGGCGCCCACCTTGCCGACCAGCGCGCCGCGGGCCCACAGGCCGCCGGTGCGATCCTAGAAGTTCGCCATCTGCGACGACATCCGGCCGTACCGGGTGCCGGTGCCCACGATGATGGCGTCGTACTCCGCCAGCTCGTCGGGATCGGCGATGGGAGCCTTCTGATCGAGCTTGAAGTGGCTTGATCTCGCCACCTCCTCCGGAACCAGTTCGGGCACGCGCTTGACGTCGACCGTGGCGCCGTTCCGCGTGGCACCTTCGGCGACCGCTTCCGCCATCGTCTCAATGTGGCCATAGGACGAATAATAGAGCACCAGGATCTTGGTCATGTTCATGTTCCGCGATGTGGGAGGATCATGGCGGCGTGCGGAACCGCTTCCCACCCGGACGCCTCGATCAGGCCGAGACAGGATGACGCATACGGAGACGACGACCAGGATCAGTCCCGGAAAGCCACCGTTTCCGAATCAGCACCCGCCGCTGGGAGCTGCCCTGGCAGGCCTGCTTCCGCGACGACCGTGTTGACCAGGGTCCCGATCCCGGAGACGTCGACCTCGATGCGGTCGCCAGGGCGCAGCCAGGCCGGCGGCGTGCGATACGCGCCGACGCCTTCCGGCGTGCCGGTGGCGATCACGTCGCCAGGCCGCAATGGGGTGAAGATGGAGATGTAGGCGATCAGGTCGGCTATGCCGTGGATCATGTCCGACACCGTCGCGTGCTGCATCACCGTCCCGTTGAGGCGAGTGGTGAGGGACAGGGCCGCCGGATCGGCGATCTCGTCCGCGGTGACGATCCACGGCCCGATCGCCGCCGATGACGCGAAATTCTTGCCCGGCGTGAACTGCGACGTGTGGCGCTGCCAGTCCCGGATGCTGCCGTCATTGTAGCAGCTATAGCCGCCGACATGGCGTAGTGCCTCGGCGGCGGGGATATGTCGCCCGCCACGACCGATGAGCACGGCGATCTTGCCCTCGAAGTCGAACCGCTCCGAAGCGGCGGGTCTCACCAGCGCCATGCCGTGCGCGACGTGACTGTCCGGCCAGCGGATGAAAAGGGTCGGCATGCCCGGATCGCTGCGGCCGGTCTCCGCGATGTGCGCGCGATAGTTGAGGCCGACGCAGACGATCTTGGTATCCGGGCCGAAAGGGGGCCGAAGATGCAGGTCCGCGAGGGCATGGTCGGGTCGCGTCGGCAGGCAGGAATCCGCCAGCCGGCGCAGTGCCTCGGGCTCCGCCAGCACCGACGCGAGCGTCGCGCCGAACCGCGCGCTCAGGTCATGGACCCCGGCTTCCGTGAGCAGGCCGCAAGAGGGGGCGACGTCGGTCGAGCCCGCGGTCAGGAAGGTTACGAGTTTCATGCTGCACCATGGATGTGGCCGCGCCCCATCCGGCTGCCGCAGCAGGATGGAAAGGTCACGCGGCTGAAGTCAATCCTGCTCGACCGGCTCGAAATCGAACTGACCGTTCTGCGATTGCCAATCCTGCACCGTCAGCACGCGGGCGCCGCCGCGGCTTTCGTGCGGCCCATGCACCTGGCCGGCGGCATGGGTGAGGAAGCTGCCGACCTCCAGCACGCGACCATTCTCTATCAGGTCGCCTTCGAAGACATAATGCATCTCGGAACCGGCACGATGCCTGTGGGCAGGGATACGGGCGCCGGGTGCGAGGTGGACGATCGTCGTGACGACACCACGTCCCCGGTCCTCGTTCAGGATCTGGATATGGAACACACCCTCCGCACCAGGGATCTCCAGGCGCGTCGGCTCGACGTGGCTGCTGTTCGTCTCGATCTTCAGACCGGATCCTGGGCTGGCATCGTTTTCATCACTGGACATGGGAGACCCTGACTTGCTGACGCGATACTAACGCGGTTCATGGCAAATGGCTGCACTCGCTCCGTTGCCGGTCCGGGTAGAGACGAGGTTCCGCGTCCCGGCTTCTCGCCACGCCGCCGCCACACATCATCTACCTGGCCAGACATCATCTACCTGGAGAGTGTTCGGCAGCGGGGCTTTATCCGATGCGGGTGCGCCATCACCTACCTGTGGTCCGTCACGTCAGGCGGCGTTGATTTGGAGGCCATGTTGCCCAGTCCCACCCGCCTGCTCGTCGTCTTCTATTCCCGCAGCGGTTCGGTCGAGGCGCTCGCCATCGCCGCCGCGCGATCCGCGCGCGAGGCCGGGGCGGAAGTTCGCCTGCGGCGGGCTCGCGAGGTGGCGGACGAGGATCAGATGGGACAGGTGAAGGGCTGGCTGGAGGAAGCCCGCAGGCAGAACGCGCTCTACGAGGCTCCCGTCAAGGAGGATGCCGAGTGGGCCGATGCGATCCTGTTCGGGACGCCGTGCTACTTCGGCAGCATGGCGACCGAGTTGAAGAACTTCCTCGACCAGCTTGGTCCGCAATGGAAGCGTGGCGCACTCGCCGGCAAGGTCGGCGGCGCCTTCGCTACGGCGTCCTGGCCGCACGGTGGAACGGAAGTCGTCACGCTCTCGCTGTATCCGCCCATGGCCCATCTCGGCATGGTGATAGTGCCCACCGGCTACACCGACGAGGCGATGCTCGAGGCAGGCTCACCCTACGGCGCATCGGCGATCGTGGGTGCGGAGAATGATCCGCCGCGGAAAGAGGATCTCGATGTAGCCGAGCATCAGGGTCGCCACATGGTGGCGATAGCGGATGCGTTGATCGCGGCCGGGGAAATGCCCAATCGTACCGCATGACGGATGATCTCCGATAACTGCAACGCGCGCCTGGCCAGAAAGGTCGAGGCATAGGAAAGCAGCGACGCTATCCGGAAGACCGCCATGCGAGCGGTCGCGGGTCGTCGGATCGTTGACGCCGGGTCCCGACGGGCCTACGGCTCGTTAGCTTCTCGTTTCAAGCCGACCGCATCCGTATCGACAAGGCAGGAGACCAGGGTTGGCGAAGCGACAGGGATCCGTTCGAGCCCGCCCGCCTGGTCGGCCGACGCCGTCCGGCACCTCGTGCGGTCGATGCGGACGCTCGTTGAGTTCGGGCTCGCTCACGATGTTGGTCGCTTTTGCCGGGCTCGCTCTTGCAGGCGCGGCGCCAGCCATGGCCGCGGCACCCGAGTTGCCGGCCCTCGTCGACCCTGCCATTCAGGATCACCACCCCGGCAAGATCATATTCGCCGAACTGGTGACACCGGACATCGCCGCTGCCAGACGCTTCTATGCCGGTCTGTTCGGTTGGACCTTCCAGGACATCGACCTGGGACGGATCCAGTTCACGGAAGCCTCACTGGACGGTCGTCCGGTCGCCGGAATGATCCAGAAGGAAATTCCGGCGAGCCTGCACCGGCAGCCGGCGTGGCTGACCTTCATCGCCGCGCGCGACGTGGATGCGTCCAGGACCTTGGCCACGCAGCACGGCGCCAGGGTATTGTTGGCTCCTCGCTGTTTCATGTGGGTAGGGCCATTTGGAGCTTCCCGGCTATCAAGTAGATGATCGCCTTCAGGTTGCGCGACGAACGGTATCCACGGGCTTTGGCCTTTGCGGCTTGAACCAGGCTGT
>JAABUX010004933.1_pt1 | contig 16636 bp, 19 predicted proteins | sample 5561851 | NCBI WGS metagenome assembly JAABUX01 (sample SAMN10711883, study PRJNA513361) | rock metagenome | isolation source: Antarctica rocks | place: Antarctica: Victoria Land, Richard Nunatak red sandstone | collected 2016-01-03 | reverse complement strand
AACGCCGGCGCAGGCCTCGACTTTCACGGCCTGGCAGCCGGTCTCCTGCATCACGCGAGCCGCTGAGCGATACGCCGTCGCCGGGTCGCTCTCGTACGAGCCGAACGGCAGGTCGACCACGACGAGCACGCGGGTCGAGGCGCGCATCACGGCCTGCCCGTGCAGGATCATCATGTCCAGCGTCACGCCCACGGTGCTGGGAAGACCGTGCACCACCATGCCGACGGAGTCGCCCACCAGCAGCAGGTCCGCGTGCTCGTCCAGGATGGCAGCGACGGGCGCGGTGTATGCCGTGAGCGCCACGATCTTCTCGCCCCCTTTCCGCGCGCGGATTTGCGGGATGGTCATGCGCGCGCTGGCAATATGCTTCGACATGGGTGCTCCTGCCTCAGCTGCCGCTATTAGGCTCACGCCAGGCGGCGTAAGCTAGCGCCATGCTCCAAGAGCCCCGTCTCGATCCCGATGCGCTTGCGGCCGACCTCGCGAAGGCCAGCGCGGGGAAGCTCAAAATCTTCCTCGGCTCCGCCCCCGGCGTCGGCAAGACCTGGCAGATGCTGGCCGCCGCCCAGCGCCGCCTGGCCGAGGGCGTCGACGTGCTCGCCGGCATCATCGAAACCCACGGCCGGCAGGACACCGAAGCCCAGCTCGGCGCGATACCGGTCATGCCGCGCCGCACCCTCGCCTACCGCGGCCAGACCTTGCAGGAGTTCGACCTCGACGCCGCCCTCGCCCGCAAGCCGGAGCTGCTGCTGATGGACGAACTCGCGCACACCAACGCGCCCGGCAGCCGTCACGGCAAGCGGTGGGAGGACGTGGCCGACCTGCTGGCGGCCGGCATCGACGTCTGGGCCACCCTGAACGTCCAGCATCTGGAGAGCCTGAACGACAGCGTCGCCCGCATCACCGGCGTGCGCGTGACCGAGACGCTGCCCGACCACGTGCTGGCGCTGGCGAAAGAGATCGAGTTGATCGACCTGCCCCCCGCCGAGTTGCAGCAGCGCCTGCGCGAGGGACGCATCTATCGCCCCGACATCGCCAAGCGCGCCCTGGCCGGGTTCTTCCGCGAGGGCAACCTCGCCTCGTTGCGCGAGATGGCGCTGCGCCGCACCGCCCAGCACGTGGACGACGACGTGCGCGGCTACATGCAGCGCCACGCGATCGAGGGGCCCTGGCCCGCCGGCGAGCGCGTCATGGCGCTGGTCGCCGCGGATGGGTCGGGCGAGGCCGTCGTCCGGTTCGCCAAACGCCTCGCCGAGGCGTTGCATGCGCCGTGGATCGTGTTGCACCTGGAACGTCCGATCGTCGATCCGCTCGCGATCCGGCCCTGCCTCGCGCTCGCCGCCCAGCTCGGCGCCGAGATCGTGACCCGGTCGGCCGATGACCTGGTCGACACGACCATCGCGGTCGGGCGTGAGCGCAACGTGACGCAACTGGTCATCGGCCGGACGGTACGGCGGACCTGGCGCAGCCGCCTGCGACGCCGCCTCGGCACCCAGCTCATGCGCCGCGCCCCGGACTTCGCCCTGCTCGTGGTCCCCAACTCCGGCCGGGTCTCGGCGGCGCCGCCCATCCGCGTCCCTGAAGGCGTCATCGGATGGGTCGGGACGACGGCCTTGGTCGCGGCGGTGGCCGGGCTCGGCACGCTGGTGCGGGCGCAGGTGCCGCAGGAGGCGATGGGGATGGTGTTCCTCGCCACCATCGTCGCGGCCGGCAGCCGCTGGGGCTTGCGCATTGCCTTGTACGCGGCGGCGCTCGCGTTCGTGACGTGGGACTTCCTGTTCATCCCGCCGCTGTATGCCCTCACCATCGGCAGGGCGCAGGATCTCATCGCGCTGGCAGTTTTCGCGGCGGTGGCCCTGATCGTGGGCGTCCTCGCCTCACGCGTGCGGACCGAGGCGCATTTCGGGCAGGCACGCATCGATGCGCTCCGCCGCATCGGCGCCTTTAGCCGCAACCTCGGCGCGCCGACGACCGAGCCGGAGCTGCTGGAGGAGATCGCGCGCCAGGCGGCCGGGGTCGCCGGGCGCGCGATCGTGCTGACCGGCGCCGACGACGCGTTCGACATCCGCGCCGCCCAGCCCGCCGCCGATACGATGGACGAGGGTGCCTGGGCCGCGGCCCGCTGGACCTTCGCCCACAAGGAGGCTGCCGGGCGAGGCACCTCGACCCTGCCCTCCGCGTCGTGGCGCTTCATGCCGATGCGCACCGTGCGCGGCCTGCTGGGCGTGCTCGGCGTCCGCACCGAAGCCAGCTTCGACCCGTCGCTGGTGCAGGTCCTGGAAGCGCTGGCCGACCAGGCCGCCGTCGCGCTGGAGCGGGTGCGCCTGGCCAACCAGTCCGCCCGCAGCGCCGCGCAGGAGGAAACCCAGAAGCTGCGCACCGCCTTGCTCAACTCCCTCTCGCACGACCTCCGCACCCCGCTGACCGGCATCCGCGGCGCGGCCGACACCCTGCGCGACACCTGGGACACGCTGGCGCCCGACACCCGCCGCGACCTGCTGGCGAGCATCGGCGAGGATACCGGGCGCATGACCAAGTTCCTGGCCAACATCATGGATCTGACCCGGCTGGAGAGCGGCCAGATCGCACCCCGACTCTCGGTCATCGCGATCGCGGACGTCATCGAGGCGGCGATCGCGCGCGTCCCCGCGGCATCCCACGTGACCGTCGCCCTGCCGGAGCCGCCCCCCTCGGCACTGGTCGACCCCGCCCTGCTGGAGCAAGCGCTGGTGAACGTGCTGGACAACGCGGTGCGCTACTCGCCCGCTTGGGGCCTGATCGCCATCCGCGTCACGGTCGCGGGCGGGTTCGCCCGCATCGCGGTGGCCGACGAGGGAACCGGTATTTCGGCCGCCGACCTCCCACACGTGTTCGACAGCTTCTACCGGGCCAGCCGCGGCGACCGGGTCCCCCCCGGCACCGGCCTGGGCCTTGCCATCGCGCGCGGCCTAGTGGAGGCGGTGGGCGGCACGGCGGAGGCGTCCAGCCCACGGCCGGACGCGCCCGCCGATGGAGCGCCCGGCACGATCGTCACCCTCCGCGTCCCCGTCGCCCGGTGATTGGGGAATGACCAGCGCGAGCATACTCGTCATCGACGACGAACCGCAAATCCACCGCTTTCTCCGCCCGGCGTTGGAGGCCAGCGGCTACGGGGTCGAGCGGGCGGATACCGCGGCCGAGGGACTCCGCCTCGCCGCCTCCCGCGCGCCGGACGCCGTGCTGCTGGATTTGGGCCTGCCGGACATGGATGGCCAGGACGCGCTGATCCGCCTGCGCGCGTTCAGCCAGGTTCCGGTGATCGTGCTCTCCGCCCGCGACCGCGAGGCCGAGAAGATCATGGCGCTGGACAGCGGGGCGGACGATTACGTCGAAAAACCCTTCGGCGTCGGCGAGTTGCTCGCCCGCATCCGCTCCGCCCTGCGCCACGCCCGCGCGCATGACGGCACGCCGGAGGTATTCGCGGCGGCCGGGATCGTCGTCGACCTCGCGCGGCGGGGGGTGCGGGCCGATGGCGTCCCGGTGCAACTGACGCCCCGCGAGTACGACCTACTCGAGCTGCTGGTGCGCAATGCCGGGCGGGTGATGACCCACCGTCAGCTCCTGACGGCCGTGTGGGGACCGGCGCATGGCCAGGACGTGCAGTATTTGCGGGTCTATGTCGGCCATCTCCGACAGAAGCTCGGCGCGGCCGGAGCGCGGCTGATCGGGACCGAACCCGGGGTCGGCTATCGGCTGCTGGAGGGCAACTAACCCGCTGGCCCGCGGGCGGGCACGCTCTTACGCAACGTTTTGTCGGGATACCGGCACCAGGCGGCGGCGGGGCAGCGCCAGCACTCCGGCGTGCGCGCCTTGCAGACATAGCGGCCGTGCAGGATCAGCCAGTGATGCGCCGGACGGAGCAGGTCGGCTGGAATTCGCTCGACTAGCGAGTCTTCCACAGCCCTCGGCGTCGGACCCGGTGCCAGGCCGGTGCGGTTGCCCAGGCGGAACACGTGGGTGTCGACCGCCATGGTGCTTTCGCCGAATGCGACGTTAAGCACCACGTTGGCGGTCTTACGGCCGACGCCGGGCAGCGCCTCCAAGGCCTCGCGGTCGGCCGGGACCTGCCCGCCATGCCGCTCGACCAGCAGAGCCGCGAGGGCGGCTACATTCTTCGCCTTGCCCTGCCACAGCCCGATGCTGCGGATGAGCGGCCCGATGCGCTCGGCCCCGAGCGCCGCCATCGCAGCGGGCGTCGGCGCGGCGGCGAACAGGGCGGGCATCGCCTTGTTCACCGCCGCATCGGTGGTCTGCGCGGACAACACCACCGCCACCAGCAGGCTGAACGGATCGGTGAAGCCCAGCTCGGTTTGGGCCTCCGGGTTCGCTGCCTGCAGCACCGTCAGGAACGGGCGGATGTCGGCCACGGGCATGAGGGATTGTTCGGCCATGCCGGGAACGTCGCTTGCCCTGGCCGGTACGACAAGAGGATGGGTGACAACGGCCCGGCGTGCGCTACATCGGAGCCATGGACGCCAGCGCCGCCGTATTCGAAGCGATGATCGTGCCCCACCGCAGCCTATCGGCACGCGGCATGCGGTTCCTGATCGCTGCTATCTGCAGCGTGAGCCTGTTTATGTCGGCGCTGTTCTGGTGGCTGGGCGCCTGGCCGATCGCCGGCTTCAACGGTATCGAAATCACCCTCGCAGTGGTCCTGCTGCGCATCAACGCGAGGGCGGCACGCGCGAGCGAGTTGCTGCTGCTGGACGAGGGAAGCCTGCGGATCGTGCGGACCGCGCCCGACGGCACGCGCCAGGAGCGGCGGTTGCCGGCGGCGTGGCTGAACGTGGTCGTGCAGGAGCGCCAAGGCCGGGCGCCCGGGCTGTGGCTGGTCGGCCAAGGCCGGCACGAGGAGATCGCGAGGAGCCTGGGGGAGGACGAAAAACTGGATTTGGCTGCCGCCCTCCGCGCAGCACTACACCGGCTGCGCAACCCCGTATTCGACAACCCGCAGTTGGACGAGGCCTAGCCCTCGGTCGGAACCGAGGGCTAACCCTCGGTCGGACCCATCGACTTCATGAGCTCGAACACGCGTTTGCGGACCGACGGGTCGGTGATGCGATAGTAGGCACGCACCAGTTCCAGCGTCTCGCGCCGGCTCATGGTGTCGTCGGCGGCGCCGAAACCCTCCTGCGCCTCGGCGAACCCCGCAATAGGGCGCGACGGCTGGCCGCCATACGCACCGGCCAGCGGCTCGGGCAGGTCATCGTAGAAGAAGCTGATCGGCACATCGAGCACCCGCGACAGGTCGAACAGGCGCGACGCTCCGACCCGGTTGACCCCGCGCTCGTATTTCTGGACTTGCTGGAAGGTGAGCCCGAGCGCCTCGCCGAGCCGTTCCTGAGACATGCCAAGCAGCGTGCGACGCAGCCGGATTCGGCTGCCGACGTGGATGTCGACCGGGCTGTGGCGGCTTTCAGCGGCTGATTGAGACATCGACATCCCTCGGACCAGCGCCCGTTTCCTTGAATGAGAGCGCGAAGAAAGGGTTAACGCCACAACCAGAAATAGTCAATGTATTTGCGTCATCGTGAAAAACGTCCCATCGCGCGTGAATTAGCGCTTCACCTGGTGTCCCGCCGTCCGTTTTCGGACCACCCCAAGCGCGAGCCCGATCGTGGCAAATGCGAGGAGCGCCGGGATGACCAGGCCCCAGCGGGAGAACGGGGTCGGCAGTTCGGCGCCAGGTACCGCGACGACAAGCTCGGCGGCGACGTTGCGGTCCAGGCGGCCGATTTCGTGCCCCCGCGGGTCGAACGCCACCGTGATCCCGGTATTGGCGGCACGCAGCAGCGGCAAGCCCTCCTCCACCGCGCGGAGGCGGGCATTGGCCATGTGCTGGCGGGGGCCGGTGGAGTTGCCGAACCAGGCGTCGTTGGTGATGTTCACTATCCACGCCGGTCGGTCGCGCTCGTCGACGATCTGTGCCGGATAGATCGCCTCGTAGCAGATCGATCCGCCGAACGGGGGTAACCCTGGAACGTGCAACGTGGCCGGGCCGGGACCGAAGGCGAAGCCGCCGCCGGGCACGACCTGCACTGCAACCGGTATCCAGGTCGGGGCGAACTCGCCGAACGGCACGAGGTGCCACTTGTCGTAGATGGCGACGGCCGGTCCCGCTCCGGTCAGTACGAACATGCTGTTGCGGGGCCGATTGTCGGCGTCGAAGCGGACGCTGCCGACGATGGCGGCGATGGCGGGACGGCTTGCCTCCCAAATCGCGGCCCGCGCGCCGGCGTCACGGTCGAGCAGATAGGGGCTGGACGATTCGGGCCAGATCACAACGACAGGCTCGCCCGGTTGGGTCCGCTCCGCCTGCGCCACCCCAGCCCGCGTCAGGTCGAGGTGGCGTTCGAACACCTCGCGCGCGACGTCGCGGTCCCATTTGGCGCCCTGGGCGACATTGCCCTGCACGAGCACCGCTTCGATCCCTGGCGCGGCCGGCGGCGGGCGGCCGATCCGGTACAGGCCGAACCCCACCCACAGCACCAGCGCCGCCGCGCCGGCCGCCATGGCGCGTGCGCCGATCGCGGGCGTCGCGGCGAGCAGCAAGGTCGCGAGGGTCATCCCGGGGACGCCGATCCAGGCGGCGGGCTGCATCATGACGTCGCCGGCCAGCCCCGGCATCGCCCACACGCTGCCCCACAAATTCCAGGGAAATCCGGTGGCGATATACTGCCGGGCAATGTCCGACAGCACCCATAACCCGGCCAGCAGGAACGCCCGGCGCCATCCCGCCGGCACCCCCCGGGACAGCGCGCAGGGCACGGCGATGAACAGGGCGAGCAGGGCCGACAACGCCGGCACCGCAAGCGGCACCAGCCACCAGAACCGGGCGGCCTCGATCAGGATCGCCTCGGTGATCCAATACAGGCCGAACAGGTGATGGCCGAACCCGAACCAGAAGCCGCGCCGGGCCGCGACCTTCCAGGTGACGCTGCTGTCGATGAGCGCCAGCAGCGCGGGCACCGTCAGCAGCAGCACCGGGATCGCGTAAATCGGCGGCAGGGCCGCGGCCGAGAGGGCGCCGAACGTCGCGGCGGCGACATCGGCCCGCCACCCACGCAGCCAAACGATCCTGTCGATCAAGGCCGCACGATCCGCTCGGGGGGCACCGTGGCGCCGGTGAGGGTGGCCACGATGCACTCGGCCGCCATCACGCCCATCGCCACCAGCGAGCCGTCCGTGACCCCGGCCACGTGCGGCGTCGCGATCACGCGCGGGTGACGCCGGAGCGGGTGGCCGGCGGAGGGCGGCTCGTCCTCGAACACGTCCAGTCCGGCGCCGGCGATGTGCCGGCTGTCGAGCGCCGCGGCCAGCGCCGGCTCGTCGATCAGGCCGCCGCGGGCGGTGTTGACCACGAACGCGCCCTTGGGAAGGGTGGCCAAGGCGTCGGCGTCGATGACGTGCCGGGTCTGCGGCAGCAGGGGACAGTGCAGCGACAGCACGTCCGACATCGCGAGCAGCGCCGCCACGCTCGGGGCGGACGCGCCGGGCTGCTGCGGGTCGTAGGCGGAAACGGCCATGCCGAACGCGGAGGCCAGCCCGGCGACCGTCTGTCCAATCGCCCCGAAACCCAGCAAGCCGAGCCGCAGCCCCGCCACGTCGCGAACCTTCGCGCCCGCGTCGCGCCACTGCCCGGCCTCGATGATCGCGCCGAGCGGACGCAGCTCCTTCACCAGTGCCAGGATCAGGGCCATCGTATGTTCCGCGACCGCGCGCGTGTTGGAGCCGGGGGCGCGGGTCACGAGCACGCCGCGCGCCGCCGCCGCCGCCACGTCGACGTCGTCCACGCCGACGCCGTGGCGAGCGACGATGCGGAGGCGGGGCGATGCGTCCATGGCGGCTGCCGTGACGGCGCCTTGGCGTGACAGGATCGCGTCGGCCTGAACCCGGCCGGCCAGCTCCGCCACGGCCGCCGGCGACGGGTACGGGTCCATGAAGTGCACCGTGCATCCGGCACGCTCCAGGATCGCCTGCGCCGGAGCGGCCAAGCGGGGGGACGTCATCACGACGTGGAACATGGCGTCCTCAGTCTACCGGGTCGCGCGTCTGGCGCTCATAGTGGCGGTAGTATTTGTCTGTCACCAGGTCGGTCTTGACGATCACGGCGACGTCGACGGTGTTGAACTGGTGGTCGATCACCGCGCCGTCGCCCACGAAGCCGCCGAGGCGCAGGTACCCTTTGATCAGCGGCGGAAGCAGGCCTTGCACCTGGCGAAAGTCGATTTCGCCCGGCGGCTGGCGCTGCATGTCGATGTAGCGGGAGGCGATCGCGCGCGGCCGGAGCGCCGGGGGTGCCAGGTGGTTCTGGTATAGGTAGGTCAGCTCGGCCGACAGCTCGTCCGGATCGGTGCCGGCGAGGCTCGCGCAGCCGAACATCACGTCGATCTCGTGCCGGAACACGTAGGCCGCGATGCCGCGCCACAGCAGTTGCATGACCGCCCGCCCGCGATAGGCGGCGTCGACGCAGGACCGTCCGAGTTCCAGCACCCGGCCGGGGAAGTCGATCAAGGGGGCGATGTCGTACTCGTCCGATGAGTAGAAGCGCCCGACCGCCGCGGCGCCCGCGCGATGCAGCATGCGGTAGGTGCCGACCACGCTCGCGGGCCCTTCCCCGAGAGCGTGGTCGACCACCAACAGATGGTCCGCGACGGTGTCGAACACGTCGAGGTCCCGGCGGTTCAGGAGCGACGCCGCCGACGGTTCGGCGCCCATCTCGTCGTAGAATACGCGGTAGCGCAGCGCCTGCACCGCGTCGATCTCGGCCGCCGTGGTCGCGATCCGCACGCCCAGATTGCCGGCGCGCAATTCGCCGAAGCCAGGTTCGCCTTCGGCCACCCGGATGTCGATAGTCACCGACCCACCCGAGGGGATGGCTGGGCGGCGGCAGGTCCGGGCGGCTGCGGCTCGGGTGGCCGTGCCGGCTCGCGCTTGACGGCGCTGCGGCGTCCGAACAGCTCCAGCCGATGCGAGATGAGATCGAAGCCGAGGCGAGCGGCGATGGCTTTCATCAGCGCCTCGTGGTCGGCGTCCCCGAATTCGATCACGCGGCCGGTGTCGATGTCGATGAGGTGGTCGTGCCGGCCATGCTCCGTCGGTTCATAGCGCGAGCGTCCGCCGCCGAAGTCGCGACGGGCGAGAATGCCCTTTTCCTCGAGCAAGCGGACGGTGCGGTATACGGTCGCGATTGAAATTCGCCCGTCCAAGGCCGAGGCGCGGCGATACAGCTCCTCCACGTCCGGATGATCCTCGGCCTCGGACAGGACGCGGGCGATCACCCGGCGCTGCCCGGTCATTTTGAGACCACTCTCCACGCACAGGCGCTCGATGCGCGATTCCATCGGATCCCTAGCCAGCTTGGACGAGTGGCGTAGCCGATCCGAACGCGGCCTGTCCAATTGTCCGCATGGTCCTCATATGGTGCACGATCACCCGGCTCCGCTTGGCCGGACTACGACTGAAGTCGCCGCATGAAGGCCAGTATGACAGTTTCTCAGACGCACGGCACCACCGCTTTCGAATGGGACCGGGAGATCGACATTTCGCGTGAGGTGTGTCCGATGACTTTCGTCCGGACCCGGCTGGCGCTGGACCGGATGACGCCGGGTCAAATCTTGCGGGTGGTGATGCAGGGCGCCGAGCCGATCGCAAATGTCCCGCGCACGGCGATCGAGCAGGGCCACGCCGTACTGGCGTTGCAGCCGCTGACGGACGGACGGACGTGCCTGCTGCTGCGGCGGGCCTAACCTCGCTCGCTAACGCCATTAACCGTTCCCAAACGTTTGTCGCACATTATGAGACGCGTCTGGCTAGACCGGCACCGAAGTGCCAGCGCCCAAGTGGAAGACATCATGAGCAGCATCGGCCCCATCTCCTTTGCACAGCCGCCGAAGACGAGCGACCCGGCCGCGACGCTGTCCACCGATCAAGCCGCAGATAAAAAGGCGCGCGCCGCAGCGGTGGCGGCAGCGGCACAACTCGCAACTGACCAGGCAAAGAAGGCGAATGGGGCGGCCGTCAAAGCGGACGAGCAAGCGGTGAGCACCGCCAATGCCGCGGTGAAACAGGACGACGCCAGGGTCGAGGCCGACGGCGGAGCGAGCGTCGGGGTGAACATCACGGTGTAGTTTCGGCCGCCGACGACAGCGTCCGACGCAGCATCAGCGCGTCCGAACCGTCGCGGTAGTAGCCGCGGCGGCGTCCGGCCTCGGTGAAACCGGCGCTGCAATACAGCGCGCGCGCCGGTGTGTTCTGCGTCGAGACTTCCAGAAGCAGCACCCGGGCGCCGCGTTCGGCGGCGTGCACGCTCGCCTGCGTCAGCAGGGCGCGCCCAATCCCCGATCCGCGGCAGGCGGGCATTACGGCCAGGGTCAGGATTTCCGCCTCGTCCACGACGGTGCGGGCCAGCACCAAGCCGCCCAACGGGGCGATGAAGCCGAATGCGCCCGGCAACTCCAATTGCAGTGCCATCGCGTCGGCGCCCCAAGCATCGCCACGCGAAAAAGCCGCCGCGTGGATGAGCGCGAGGGCCGCCGCGTGGGCCGGAGTGGCCCTAATCACACCGGAGCCGGCCGCAAGCCACAAGCAGGCAGGCGCGCCTCAGGCGCATCGACATAGAGCGGCACGGCTGGCAGCGGCGGCAGTTCGCCCCGTCGTCGACGCAGTGCCGCGTGGCCGACGCCAGCCGCCAGGGGCTGGCGCATCGAGGTGAGCAACACGTTGCACCCGCGCGCCGCCAATCGGGCGGCGACGGGGATGGCCGCGTCGCCCGCAACTGCGATCGGCCCGCTCGGCGTGGGCAGCGCGTCGAGCGCGACCGCCGTCAGCACGCCGCCCCGGTCGAGGAACACCCGGCCGCGCCGGCTATCCAGCGCCACCCACAACATGCGTCCGTTGAGATCGCCCACCGATTCCGCCAGCGCCTCGGCCACGCTCACGCCGATCAGGTCGACGCCGAAGCCGAGCGCGAGGCCGTGCGCGAGCGACAGGGCAGCGCGCAGCCCCGTGAAGCTGCCGGGTCCGACGCTGGCCGCCACCCCGTCCAGCGCACCGGGCGACGCCGCGAGTGCCCCCGCCACCATCCCCGGCAGAGATGACGCGGCACCGCGCGACGACTCCGCCACCCGTGCTGCCGTCACCCGCCCTTCGGTGAGAATGGCGACGGAACACGCGGCACCGGCCGCGTCGATCGCCAGGATGCGCATTACAGGATCGCGCACGCCTCGCCGAACGACAGGCGTGGCGAGCGCGGGAACAGGCCCTCGGGATCGCCGCGGCCCAAATTGACCAGGAAGTTGGATTTCCAGCCCAATGTCGCCAGGAACGCCGCATCGACCTTCGCCCGATCGAAGCCGGACATCGGCCCGGTGTCCAACCCCACCGCACGCGCCGCCATGATGAGGTAGGCGCCCTGCAGGGTGCCGTTGCGGAACGCGGTCTCACTGGCCAGCGCCTCGTTGCCGGCAAACCATGACCGCGCATCGGCGTGGGGGAACAGCTTGGGCAACTGCTCGTAGAACACTGGGTCGTAGGCCACGATGGCCACGATTGGGGCGCTCATCGTCTTGTCCATATTGCCGGACGAGAGCGCGGGCTTCAGCCGCTCCTTCGCCTCGTCCGACCGCAGGAACAGAAAGCGCGCTGGCGAGCAATTGGCCGAGGTCGGGCCCATCTTCAGTAGATCGTAGAGCGCGTGCAGCACCTCGGGAGCGACCGGATCGGGCCGCCACTTGTTTTGCGTCCGCGCGTCGTTGAACAGCAGGTCGCGGCCCGAATGGCTGAGTGCCCCCGTCTGGTCGAGCAGTTGGGTGAGCGACACGGCCAACCTCGCTAGAGGTCGACCTGCTCGACGGACACGACCTCCGGGACGTAGTGCTTCAGCATGTTCTCGATGCCGTGCTTCAACGTCGCGCGGGAGGACGGGCAGCCGCTGCAAGCGCCCTGCATGTGCAGCTTGACGATGCCTTCGCGGTAGCCGCGGAACACGATGTCGCCGCCGTCGCTGGCCACCGCCGGCCGGACCCGCGTATCCAGCAATTCCTTGATCTGCTCGACGATCTCGGCGTCCTCAGGCAAGATATCCTCAGACAGCGCGTCGGCCGCCCCCTCGATCACCGGACGGCCGGCGACGAAATGCTCCATGATCACGCCGAGCACCTGCGGCCGCAGCGCCTGCCACTCGGACAGGTCGGACTTGGTGACGGTCACGAAATCGCCGCCCAGGAAGACGCGGGCTACGCCGGGCAACTCGAACAGGGCCGCGGCAAGCGGGCTGCGGTCGGCCGCGGCGGCGGTCGCGAAGTCGGCGGTTCCGGGTCCCATCACGTCGCGGCCCGGCAGGAACTTCAGGGTGGCGGGGTTCGGGGTGCCCTCGGTCTCGATGAACATGACGATACCTTCGTAAAGGGGACCGCGTCGGTCCGGATGAGCGATAGATGGCTAAACTGCGGCGAGGGCGCAAGCCCCGGTGACGCTCATAAACGACAACAGGGCTGTCCTGTGAGTCGCCGAGCGGCACGTCGATGTCTGCTGGGCTACTCCGCCGCCTCCGCCCTGGCCGCCTCCGGCAGCTTCGCGCGCAACCGGCGGATGCGGCGGGGGTCGGCGTCCAGCACACGGAACTCCATGCCGGAATGATGGGTGATCACCTCGCCGCGCGCCGGCACCCGGCCGGCTAGCGTGAACACCAGCCCACCCACGGTGTCGATGTCGGCGTGGCGCTGCTCCTCCGTCAACACCGGGCCGAAGCGGGTTTCGAAGTCCTCGACCGATAGCCTCGCATCCAGGTCCAGCGTGCCGTCCGGGCGCTCGGTCACCATCGGCGCATCGACCTCGTCGTGCTCGTCGGCGATATCTCCGGTGATCGTCTCGACCAGGTCCTCGATGGTGACGAGCCCGTCGATGCCGCCGTACTCGTCCACCACCAGCGCCAGGTGGGTGCGGGCCTGGCGCATCTGCAGCAGCAAATCCAGCACCGGAACCTGCGGCGACACCATCAGCGGGGTGCGAATGATCGCTTCCAGGCGGAACGCGTCGGCACGCCCGACATAGGCCATCACGTCCTTGACGTGCACCATGCCCACGACGTCGTCGAGCTGCTCGCGGAACACCGGCACGCGGGAGTGCCCCTCGCGCCGGAACTCGTCCAGCGCCTGCTCCAGCGAGACGTCGACCGGCATCGCGATGATGTCCGCCCGCGGCACCATCACGTCGTCGGCCGTGGTTCCGCGCAGGCGCAGCACGTTGGCGATCAACGCGCGCTCCTGCCGGTCGAGCTCGGGCAGCTCGCCCGGCGTCTGCGGCGCATCGGCCGCTTCCTGCACCAGTTCGGCGATGGAGTCGCGAACGCTCTGCTCGCTGCCCCGTCCCGTCAGGCGCGCACGCACACGCGACAACCAGGTCTGCCTGATGGCGGCGCTCACGGTCGCCGCCACGGGTTCGGCACGCGCAGCCGGTGCAGGATACGGGTTTCCTGGCGTTCCATCCGCCGCGCCTCGCCCGCGTCGCCGTGGTCGTGGCCGCGCAGATGCAGCACCCCGTGCACCACCAAATGCGCCAGCACGTGCCACGTAAGCCGGCCGGCCGCCGCCGCTTCCCGCCGTACCACCCCCGCGGCGAGCACGATGTCCCCGCTGTCGAACGTCAGCACGTTGGTCGGCTTGTTGCGGCCGCGATGCTGGGCGTTGAGCCGTTTCACCATCCCGTCGGAGGCGAGCACGACCACGCCGGCCCCGCCCGCCGCCCGCGCCGCGCGTGCGACGACGGCCTCAGCCCGAGGAACCATCCGTCGCCACGATCGGTCCGCGACGACGATTGGCGTCTCCCTTTCGCAGGGAGGTGGAGTCCCTCGACCGGGACTCCAGCTACTTGGCGGCTCCATCACTCTCCCGTTTGGCGCGGCCGCGCGTATCCCGCTCGGCTACTGCCCGTTGGTCATAAGCATCGACTATACGCGCAACCAGCGGATGGCGCACTACGTCACGTACATCGAAACGGTTAACGCCGATGCCTTGCACGCCTTCCAACGTGTCGAGCGCGTCGCGCAGGCCCGACCTGGTGCCCGGCGGCAGGTCCACCTGGGTCAGGTCGCCCGTGACGACCATGCGGGTGCCCTCGCCCATGCGGGTCAGGAACATCTTCATCTGCGCGGGCGTGGTGTTCTGCGCCTCGTCCAGGATCACGAAGGCATGGGCCAGCGTGCGGCCGCGCATGAAGGCCAGCGGCGCCACTTCGATCTCCCCGGTGCCCATGCGCCGGGTCACCTGGTCGCCGGGCATCATGTCGCCGAGCGCGTCGTAGAGCGGGCGCAAATAGGGATCGACCTTCTCCTTGAGGTCACCGGGCAGGAATCCCAGCCGCTCCCCGGCCTCGACCGCGGGGCGGGACAGCACGATGCGGTCGACGCGGCCGGCCTGCAGCATGGCGACCGCCTGGGCGACGGCCAGGTAGGTCTTGCCGGTGCCGGCGGGACCGATGCCGAACACCATCTCGTGGCGGCCGAGCATCTCCATGTAGGCGCTCTGGCCCGGCGAGCGGGGTCCGACCGCGCCGCGCTTGGTATGGATCGCCGGCAAGTCGGACAGCGGCAGACGCGGCTCCCCTTCGGCGATGCGCGCATCCGTCATCCGGATCGCAGCGTCGACCTCGGCGCTACCCACCGCATTGCCGCGTTCGAGCCGCTTGTACAGGCCGGTCAGCGCCGCCTGCGCCGCCTCCACCCGGTCCGGATCCCCGCCCGAGATCGCCACCCGGTTGCCCCGGCACGACAATCGTACGCCCAATCCCTTTTCGAGCCGCACCAGGTGCCGGTCGTGATCGCCGAGCAGCAGCGGCAGCAACGCGTTGTCGTTGAACTGGAGCGTCACGGCCCGGATCGGGGCATGCGCTGCGTCGGACGAGGGCGGGATGGTCGCGGCGATAGCCGGATTGGGGTGGGTCAAGCGCAGGCTCTCTCCTGGTTGGGGTCGGTTGCGAGGGCAGCCGACAGCGATGTGGGGGTTCCTTGCACGATCCGCACCGTCACGATCGTGCCAGCCAGCGTTCCCGGTCCAGCGAAATGGACCGGCTGGAGGTAGGGCGACCGTCCGCCCATCTGTCCGGGCCGCCGCCCCGGCCCGGTGACGAGCACTTGCATGGCTAGCCCGTCGCACGCGGCGTTGAACGCCGTCTGCTGGTCCCGCAGCAGCGCCTGCAGGGTTTGCAGCCGCGCATCCGCCTCCGCCGGGTCGACCGGCGGCAGCCCGGCGGCGGGGGTGCCGGGCCGTGGCGAATACTTGAAGCTGAACGCCTGGGCGAACCCGACCCGGCGGACCAGCGCCAAGGTCGCTTCGAATGCCGCCGCCGTTTCGCCAGGGTGGCCCACGATGAAGTCGCTGGACAGCGCCAGGTCGGGGCGGGCGTCGCGCAGGCGGCCCACCAGGCGGACGTAGTCGTCGGCGGTGTGGCGGCGGTTCATCGCCGCCAGCACGCCGTCGCTGCCCGACTGCACCGGCAAATGCAGGAACGGGATCAGCGCCGGCACGTCCCGATGCGCGGCAATCAGGTCGTTGTCCATGTCGCGCGGATGGGACGTCGTGTAGCGGATGCGGAGCAGCCCCGAGATGTCGGCCAGCTCCCGCACCAGGCGTCCCAAGCCCCAGATACCGCCGCCCGGCGCCTCGCCGTGCCAGGCGTTCACGTTCTGGCCGAGCAGGGTGATCTCGCGCGCGCCCTGCCCCGCGAGCCGGCGCGCCTCGGCCAGCACGGCCACAGCGGGACGGCTGGTTTCGGGGCCGCGGGTATACGGCACCACGCAGAAGCTGCAGAACTTGTCGCAGCCTTCCTGGACCGTGAGGAACGCCGTCACGCCCTGCGGCCCGCGATCGGGCAGCGCGTCGAACTTCTCGACGGTGGCGAAATCGGTCTCGATCACCGCGCCGGCCGCACGGCTGGCGCGCGCGACCATCTCGGGCAGGCGATGGTAGGTTTGCGGCCCGAGCACGAGGTCGACATACGGCGCGCGGGTCAGCAGCTCCCGCCCTTCCGCCTGGGCCACGCACCCGGCCACCGCGAGGATGGTCGCCTGCCCCACTGCCGCCCGCGCCTGCTTGATGACGCGGAGCCTGCCGAGTTCGGAGAACACCTTTTCCGCCGCCCGGTCGCGAATATGGCAGGTGTTGAGGATCACCATGTCGGCGTCCTCGGCGGTGGCGGTCGGCGTGTAGCCGAGCGGGGCCAGCACGTCCGTCATACGGCTGCTGTCGTACACGTTCATCTGGCATCCCCAGGTGATGACATGCAGACGCTTCGGGGTAGGGATCATCGCAACGCTTCCAGCCTCCCCGTCCGGACCAGCCCGGCCGAGAGGGAAACAGCAATCGTTGCCGGGCACGGGGCGGTCAAGGGCCGCAGCTGCTGTCTGCCTCCACTGGATCGGCGAAGTGTGCCCGCAACGACTCGGCCCGTGTCAAGCAAACACCTGCTGGCCGCGCGAATCGGGCACGGTTTCGGGCGCCGGGCGAACCGGCCGGTTCTGCCGCAGCGCGGCGGCCCCGCCGGCGATCGCGTTCCAGGCTGCCTGCGCGAGCACCTTGCGGGAGGCGAAATCGCGCGGGTC
>JAABUX010004931.1_pt1 | contig 16640 bp, 13 predicted proteins | sample 5561851 | NCBI WGS metagenome assembly JAABUX01 (sample SAMN10711883, study PRJNA513361) | rock metagenome | isolation source: Antarctica rocks | place: Antarctica: Victoria Land, Richard Nunatak red sandstone | collected 2016-01-03 | reverse complement strand
ATGGCGCGGCCGACCGCGACGCGCTGGCGCTGCCCGCCCGAGAGCTGCCCCGGCTTGCGCGACAGCAAGGCGCCGATGCCGATCGCGTCGGCCACCACCGCGACGTCGCGGGCGATGCCCGTCTTCGTCGCCCGTGAACCAGGGAGCAAGGGACCGACGAACGGCAGACGCTGCCACCATCCCAACCGGCGCATCCGGAGGGGCAGCGCCATGTTCCGCTCGACCGTCATGTGCGGGTAAAGCGCGTAGGACTGGAACACCATGGCCACGTTCCGCTGCTTCGGACGAAGCTGGTCCACCACGGCGCCCGCAATCGATACGGACCCGGACGATTGCTGCTCGAGTCCCGCGATGATGCGCAACAGCGTGCTCTTGCCGCACCCCGAAGGCCCCAGAAGCGTCAGGAACTCGCCATCGGCGACCTCGAGCGAGACCTCCCGCAGAACCGGTGTCGAACCGAAGCTCTTCGAGAGCGAGACGATGGAGAGCCCGGCCATGTCACTCCGCTGCTTGTAACCGCCTCAACTATAAAACCTAGACGGCTATCGGAGTATGAAGGTTTATAGACATGCGGCGGTCTGGTTCTCGGTCGTCGGCCGGCCCCCCGACGTGAGCGAGAGCGTGACGAAGCCGGTCTCGTCCGCATGCACGGCGGTTCCGGGTGCCGCTAGGATAGTCGTCTCGCCGTCCTCGATGAGAACGGGACCGTGATGGATGTGATCCGGCATCAGGGCCGATCGGCGCAGGACGGTGCAGTCGAGCCATCCTGCATCCGCGAACCAGGCAGGACGCGATCGGGGTGCGTCGATCGTCGGTTGACCCTGGGTCGACCAGTCGATAACGGGCGGACGGCCGGAAGCTTCGATTTTGAGAGAGACGATGTCCACGGGCTGCTCGCCAGGGTGAACGCCGAATGCCTCTTGGAACAGCGACGCATACTGGTCGAGCGCCCACGCGGGGTCGAACGCTGCCGGAGGAAGCGGAATCTCGAACTCGCCGCCACCGCCGACCATCCGGACGTGGATGGACCGCTCGAAGCTCACGGCGTCCGGCAGGGTCCCGGTATCGGCGAGCAGCGTGGCCGCTGCCTGATGCATCTGGCCGAAGGCCGCCTGGATGGTCTCGGCGGTTGCATCACCGAGCCTCTTCGGCTCGCTGCGCACCAGGGTCGTCTTCGGCGCGGCCGCGAGCAGCCCGGCGGCAGAGAGGACTCCGGCGCCGGGCGGCACCAGGACGGCCGAGATCCGCATCGAGCGCCCGAGTGCGTCGGCGAACAGCGGCCCGGCGCCGCCGAAGGCCAACAACGTGGTTTGCGCGGCCTGCTGACCCTGCTCGGCCAGGTGCATGCGTGCGGCCGACGCCATCGCCTCCGTCGCGATGCGGACCATGGCTGAAGCGGCACCGACCGGATCGAGGCCGAGCGGCCCCGCGATGTCAGCCAATGCTCGTTCGGCCGCCATCCGGTCGAGGGGGAGCTTTCCTCCCAGTAGGCCCTCCGCACCGAGATAGCCGAGGAGAAGGCAGCAATCCGTGAGGGTAGGGCGATGGCCACCGCGGCCATAGCACGCCGGCCCCGGGTCTGCGCCGGCGCTCTCCGGACCGACCCTCAGCAGTCCTAGGCGGTCCACCCAGCCGACCGAGCCGCCCCCCGCGCCGATTTCAATTAGGTCGACACTCGGGATGCGCAGGGGCAGCCCGGACCCACGCTGGACACGGTCCAGCCTGGCCGCCTCGAACCCTTTCGCGAGGGATGGCCTGCCATTGCGAACCAGACAGACCTTCGCCGTGGTGCCCCCCATGTCGAAGGACAGCGCCTTCGATAGGCCCCGTGCCCGAGCGACGGCCGAAGCAGCGACGGCCCCTGCAGCTGGCCCTCCTTCGATCAGCCGCACGGGCTGCCTTGCTGCCATCCCCAGGTTCGTCAGGCCGCCATCGGACGCCATCATGTGCACTTGTGCCTGCAGCCCGACTCGCCCCAATCGCTCCGCGAGCTCCGTGAGGTATGGGCCGGCGATTGGCTGCACGTAGGCGTTGGCCGTGGCCGTGGTGAACCGCTCGTATTCGCCTTGCTCTGGTGCGACGTCGCTCGAGAGCGTTATCGGAATGCCGGGCATCGACCGGGCTAGGACCGCGCCGGCGCGGCGTTCGTGCGCCGGATAGAGGTGGCTGTGAAGGAAGCCAACGGCCACAGCAGTAACGCCCGCCTCGAGGAGCGCCCTCGCCGCATGCTCGAGCTCCCCTTCGTCGAGCAGCTCCAACGTCCGCCCGTCTGCGCTCATGCGCTCCGTGACCTCGAGGCGCAGGGCGCGATCCACGAGTGGTCGCGGGCGGCGCTGGGTCAGGTCGTAGATGTTGTAGCGGTTCTCCCGGCCGGTCTCGAGAACGTCGCGGAAGCCGCGCGTCGTGATAAGCGCGGCACGGGCGCCCGTTCGTGCGAGCAGGGCGTTGGTCATCAGCGTCGTCGCGTGCACCACCCCGGCAACGCTGCCGGGCTCGAGGGCCGTTTGGCCCAGCAGATCGAGCATGCCCTCGCATATGGCGCGGCAGGGATCATCGGGGGTGGTGAGGCGCTTGCCGAACCACATCCTGCCTCCGAATCCGGTCAGCACGAGGTCCGTGAAGGTGCCGCCGACATCGACCGCGAGACGGATCGGGCCGCGTGTCATCGGCCGGAACCTCGGGAGGCCCAGCCCTCTGCCAGGTCGCGTTCGATTGCCGCGGGGTCGCGGGAGGCCACGGGACCGTAGCCGCCGCCGCCGGCGAACCGCAGGACTAGCCGTGCACCAAGCGCCAACGTGGTGCGGCCCTTCGGATCAATCGACGTGCCATCGAGCAAGTGGACGCGCGTGGCGGTGCCGGGTCCTCCGCCCAGGAGGCCTTGGGGCGAGTTACGCACCCGGTCTGCCATCATCGAGAGCTCGACCGGATGGTCAGAGGTGACTTCGACTTCGACCTCCTGGCCCAGCCCGCCCCGGAACGCCCCTTCGCCGCCGGAGTCCGGCAGCAGCGTGCGGCGACGGATCACCAAGGGCGCCGCAGCCTCGAACGCCTCCGTGCTGCCGAAGGCGGTGTTGCCGGGGAAGCTCAGGCAGGGCTCGCCATCGGCCCGCGACGTCGCTCCTTGCCCGCCGGAGCCCATCAGCATCTGCGCGAACGGCACGCCATCGCGCCCGAGGCCGGTGAAGTTGGCTCGCAGGGTCGGGGCGCTCCCCGATTCCGCCGCCACCCGGTCGGGCAATACTGGCGCGAGGCAGGCGAAGACGAGGCCGGGGAGCAGCTGTCCCGTCAACTGCCGGGCCGCCGTGGGAGCGGGGCGATGCGCGTTGAGGATGCTCCCCGAGGGCGCCACGACGTCGATCGCGCGATAGCTGCCATCGTTCCGCGGGGCGTCCGGGGCGAGCAGGCATTTCAGGGCGTATCGCGTCATGGCGCGGGTGTGACTGAGCACGGCGTTGACCCCGACGGCCGACTGCTCGGACGACCCGGCGTAGTCGACCAGCAGCCGGCCGTTTGCGATCGTGATCGAACAGGCAAGGCGTGTCGGTCGCCCGGCAGCGCCATCCGCCACGAGCTCGGCTCGCCACGTCCCGTCCGGCATGGCGGCGATGGCCTGGCGCATGGACTGCTCCGCCCGGACCTGCAGGGCGGCCGAGGTGCGGGACAGCGCATCCGGCCCAAGGTCGTCGAGCAGTTCGCACACGCCCCGGCCGAGCGCAGCATGCGCGGCGGATTGCGCCCGAACGTCGCCGAGCACCTGATCCGGCACGCGGACGTTCGCGGTCAGAAGTGCTGCGAGCACAGGGTCCTCTCGCCCCTCGGCCATCCAGCGGATCGGGGGTATCTGCAGCCCCTCGAGGAACAACGATGGCGAGTCGGCGCCGAACGAGGCACCTCCGATGTCCGGCAGATGGGCGATGGTCACGGCGTATCCGACGTGCTGCCCGGCATGGTGAATGGCCGACGCCATGGCCAGGTCGAGCGTGTGGCCGGCGCTCAGCCATGGGTCGTTGGTGACGATCCGATCGCCCGCCGCCCAGGCCGGCGCGGGGATTATCCGCAGCATTCCCTCGAGGCACCCCCCGAGCACACCCAGGAACAGCGGCGGGCCGAGTGCGTTCTCGGCGACCACGACACCCTCGGCGTCGGCCAGGACGACGGCAAAGTCGTTGCATTCCCGGACGAGCGTCGACCGCGCCATCCGCCGTAGCGTCGCCGCGCCCTCATCGGCGATGCAGCACAGGCGAAGCCACGCCGCTTCGAGCGCACCCGCCTCGTTCATGCCGACCGTCATGCGCCGGGCAGCAGCGCCTGGGTCTCCCGGACCATGTGGGCGAGGGCCTCCTCGGGTGTCGCCCGTCCCGTCGCGACCTCGCGGAGGCGGTCGCGGAGCAAGGTCTCGATCTTGCCGTTGTTTTCGCCCGGGAACGACGACCAGGCGGTGAGACGATCGGTCGCGGCGAGCCCGGTTCTGGCATTGGGGCGGGCCGAATAGTAGTCGTCGAGGAGGCCGGTCCGTGCCGCGAGGGTGTTCGCTGGCTCGGCCCCGAACTGGCGAACGAGCCTGGCCTGCACCTGCGGGCCGGTCATGTATTTGGCGTAGCGCCATACCGCACGCTGACGCGTAGGGTAGCGGCTCTGGATCACGATCGTGCGGCCCCCGGCGGGAAGGCGGCCCTGCGGCGACGGTATCGGCCAGGGTGCCGTGCCCAGGCGGAAGCGGTTCGCGGTAGCACCACGCTCCAACGCACCGAGGAGGGAGCTGTAGCTGGCCAGGACGCCGAGCCGGCCAGCCGCGAAGGCCTGCTGGGATTGCGGCTGCGTGAGATCGACCATGCCCGCGTCCGCGAAGGCGCGGATAACGGCGAGGGCGCGGTGGCCGGTTTCACCGTCGAACCCGACCGAGCGGTCGTCGTCGGCCAGCAAGCGGCCACCCTGGGCCGTGAGAAGCGCCTGGAAGGTCCAGACTCCGTTCGTCAGGTAGTCGAAGAAGCCGCCGGCCTGAGGTTCGGTCGCCGATATGCGACGCACGAGGGCAACGATACCGTCCCAGTCGGCCGGAAGACGGTCGGGGTCTGCCCCGGCCCGCTGGACGAGGGTCAGATTCCAGAACAGGATCGGGACCGAGATCTGCCAGGGTAGTCCCACGGTCTTTCCGTTGGCGCGGCCGGCCTCGGCCAGGGCTGGGCTGTAACCCTGGGCGGCCCAGTCCGGCTCGGACGCGATCAACCCATCCAGCGGCACGGCGAGTCCACGGCGCGCGAGGACGGGAACGAGGTAGTTGCCGTGCAGGGCCACGTCGGCGAGGTCATCCGTTAGGGCGTCGCGCAGCGATTGCTGCAGCAGCTCCTGGTAGTTCGCTGCCGGGGAGCGGAGGCGGACGGCGATGCCGGTTTCGCTCTCGAAGCTGCGTGCAGTCTCCTCCATGAGCGGTCGATACGTGCCTTCGGAGTAGGCCACGGTGATCGCTTGCGGTTGCGCCTGCGCCGGGAGGGTTGCGAGCGCGACGGTTCCGAGCAGCGCGCGACGGCCAAGTCCGTGGTTCTTCGTTAAGGTCATGTCTTCACCCAATCTGCGCTGCGATGGCCGCCTTGCGATCTCGCGCAGCGGCGACCATTCGGTCGTAGAAATCGATGGCTGCCGGGTCGAAGTCCCGCCCGGGAGTCGGCTCTTGCTCGAAGTGCCCGAACCGGTCCTCGCCGCGCACCAGCGTCGCGCTGTCGGCGAAGCCCGGCGCTGGGCACACCTGGGGAGCCACGTAACGAATGGCGATGCCGACTCGGCGGACCCCCGACCGGTTCGGACCCGAGCCATGCACCGCAAGGGGGTGGTGGAGTGAGATCTCGCCGCGCTGCAGCACGAGGTCGATGGCTTTGGCTTCATCCACCTCCACGGCGATCTCCTGCCCGCGGCTGAGCATGTTGGCCGCGTCCGGCCGGTCCGCGTGCAGCTGCTGTCCCTCATGATGGGAGCCCGGCATGATACGCATGCAGCCGCTCTCGGTCGTGCTGGGCGTGAGGGCGACCCAGGCCGTCACGATGGCCGGCTCGGATAGTCCCCAGTACGTCCCGTCCTGATGCCAGCTGACGAAGGCGGGGTCGCCCGCAGGCTTGGAAAAGCGGCCAACGGCCCAGAGCATGATGTCGGGCCCGATGATGTCCTCGACCGCGTCGAGCACCCTGGGATGGCGAGCCAAATCCGCGATGGCGGTGACGAGCAGATGAGGCTTCATCTTCACACGTTTCCAGACCTCGGCACCCTCGGAGGTCTCCAAAGCGTCCAAGCGATCGAGAAAGCTTCGCGCCTCTGCAAGCGATAAGACGGGGACTGGATAAACGACCCCGTCCTGTCGGTAGCGTTCGAGCTGTGCATTCGTAAGGATCTTGAGACTGTCTTCCATAACGCTTCCGATTGTTTTGGTGGGCCATGTGTCTCTTGCGGCTGCTTTAGCGGATCGAGGTCGGCTTCGCCGATTCTGTTCGTTGACAGAAGGTTCGTAAATGCGTCGGATTAAGACTGGACGTTAGCCAGCATCAAATCTAAAACCTAGACGGCTATCTGAGTGTGACGGTTTAAGGACAGCTTGGAGAGGCGGGACGGTCCGAGGCTCCCGTAGGGTTAGCAGTGGCGGACGCCGCGCATGCGCGGGTTCGTCCAGGCGCGGCCGGCAGCGGCGGAGGCAGGAAGGTCGGCGGCCATGGCGGCGGCGGGGCGGTGGTGCTGCCGGCGACGGCGGCAGCTCGTAGCGGGCCTGGCCTGGACGCGCGCCGGTCGTCGCCGCGGCGTCATGGTCTCATACCCGTCAGTGGCGATTGCGCAGATCGCCGGCACCGATGCGTTGCTCGGAAACGCATCGGCGCAAGCCGGCCGTTGTCGCTGACCTCGGCCGATTCGATCGCCCGCCACTCCTGGGCCGTAGCGCCAGTTGCGCGGCCTCTCCACGAAGTCGAAGGCGAACCGGGTTTCGGCCTCGCGCTGGCTGGCGGACGCGGCGGTGCGCTGTCGCTCCGCGGCCCGCCTCCTGCCGCGCATCGTCGGGATAGACGGACGTATCGCGAACGGGGTCACGCCCTTCGCGGCATCGCCCGACGCTGTCTGGCTCACGCCCGGCGCCAGGGCGGACGCTGGCGCGGGTGCGGCGCGTGAGCGATCTCGAACTGGTAGAGGGTTCGTGGCGCCAAAGCTCTTGCAGAGAGCGTGAAGCGAGAAACCGACCATTATGCCAGCCGCCCGAATCGCATCTGAGCCTCCGCCCAAGGTTGCGTCTCGACAAATATGGGCGGCATACCTTAAACCTAGACGGCTAACTGAGCGTGACGGTTTGTGGACAGACGCGAGCCACATACAGCGGTTGCCGAGGCAGCGGTTCCAAGGAGCAGCTTGTGATAGACGGTACTGGTCTACTCTGGCGGCGCATCGGCAGCACGCTTGCCGAGGAGATCGGTCACGGGGTGATCTCACCAGGGACTCGCCTGCCCGCAGACGCGGATCTCGCCGCGCGCTTCGGTGTAAACCGACACACTGTTCGCCGGGCCCTGCATCACTTGCAGGGTGTTGGGTTGCTGCGATCGGAGAAGGGGCGAGGCACCTTCGTGGTGGACGATGTGACCCAGTACCGGTTGGGGGCACAAACGCGTTTCACCCAGAACCTCGTCGAGAGCCATCGTGTTCCGGGGCGACGGCTGCTGCAGCTTGCCGAACTGCCAGCTTCATCGGATGTCGCCGGACCGCTCGGTCTGAAACTCGGCGACCCCATCGTGCTCGCAGTCATCCTCGGCTTGGCTGACGGTATGCCGATCAGCCTCGGGCGCAACTATTATACATCGCACGCGCTGCCCGGACTTGTCGGCGTCCTCCGCCCCTATCTAGACAGGGGTGCCGAACGTCTGTCGGTGACGACAGTGCTGCGAGCTTGTGGCGTTCAGGATTATCGGCGTCGCTCGACGAGGGTCCTCGCCAGAATGCCCTCTGACGATGAGGCCAAGCATTTGCGCATGTCGTCGAGCGAGCCGGTGCTGGAAACCGAGAGCCTGGACGTGAACTCCGGCGGTGCGCCTCTGATTTACGCCAGGACGGCGTTTCGCGCCGCCCGTGTGGAGTTCTTGTTGGAGAGCTGAGGTGACATCAGAACAGCAACAAATCCAATCTAGCCCAGGGCGGAAGTTGCGAGACCGAATAGTGGCATCCGGTGTGGCCCAGGCCATGGCGGCGCACAGTCCGCTCTCGGCGCTGTTGGCCGAAGAGGCCGGCTTCGAGGCTGTCTGGGCCAGCGGCTTCGAGTTGTCCGCCCTGTATGGCCTGCCTGACCTCAGCCTGATCAGCTCAACGCAGCACCTTCAAATGGTTGATACCATTATAGCGCGCTGCCCCGGCCTGCCAGTCGTGGCCGATCTCGACACTGGCTTTGGGAACGCTGTCAACGTGGCGCATGCAGTCGCTGCATACGAACGGGCCGGCGTGGCCGCAGTCGTGATAGAGGACAAGCACTTTCCCAAGGTGACCAGCCTAGCACCTGGCCACGCCCGGCAAGACCTGGTCCGAGCCGAGGAGTTCCAGGGCAAGGTGGAGGTTGCTTGTACAGCGCGCCGGACTCCAGACTTGGTCGTCGTGGCGCGGACCGAGGCGCTGATCGCGGGCCTGGGTCAGAAAGAGGCGCTGCGGCGCGCTTCGGCCTATGCCGAAGCGGGTGCCGACATGATCCTGGTCCACTCCAAACATAAAACGCCCGACGAGATCCTAGCATTCTGCCGCACCTGGGACGGCAAGGTTCCACTCGTGCTGGTGCCGACCAGCTACCCGGAATTGACGGTCCAGCGCGTCCACGCCCTGGGCTGTGTCGGGCTCGTGATCTGGGGCAACCACGCGATCCGGGCCGCGGTCCGTGCCATGCAGGCCGTGTTCACCCGCGTGCGCGCTGACGGCGGCGTGCATGAAGTCGAGGCGGAGATCGCTTCCGTGGCCGAAATCTTCCGGCTCCAGGACATGGACAAGGCGAATGAACTCGAGCGGAGATATGTGCGATAGCTGTTGCACGGCTTCTCGCCGAGACCGCCATGTCGCGGGCTCCAGTCGCGGGCCGATAGCCGAAACCCGATCACCACTTTATGGCGGCCGTCTTTTGGGCAACATGTGGGAGCAACAGCCCGCTCGGGCAGCTCACTCGCAATGACGAGGAACGTCGAACGGACCACGGCGGCGCTGCTTCCGTTCGACTTTGCTTCCCTGCAGCACGCTTTGCTGGTCGAGGAGCATGGAAGTTTTCGGCTGGCCGCACAGGTGCTTGGGGTCAGACCGTCCGTCGTCAGCCGCCGCGTGCGCGGCTTGGAGGACTCGCTGGGCGTATCGCTGTTCAACCGAACCAGCAAGGGCGTGCAAACGACCAACGCCGGAGCGGGCATCTTGCGACGCGGCTGGGCCATCCTGTCCGACATTAAGTCGCTGAAACAGACGGCAGCGCTCCGCGGCGAAGGCGCAGAGGGACGGCTACGACTCGGGATCGTCGCTTCGATCGCGTCGGGTTTCTCGCACGGCCTGCTCGCGTCTTTCGTGACAGCTCACCCCGAACTCGAACTGGAGGTCATCGAAGCGTCGCCAAGGGAGAACATCGCAGCCGTCCGAGCGTTGGCACTCGACTTTACGCTCGTCACAGGGATGCCGCTGTCTCCAGGTTGTGAGATCGAACCGCTCTGGCACGAGCGGGTCGTCGTCGCCTTACCCGAGACGCACCCTTTAGCAAGCGCTCAACAGATTGGTTGGGAGCGATTGGAACGCGAACGGTTCATCGTCAGCCGCGTCGATCCCGGTCCGGAGATCCAGGATTATATTATCCGAGGGCTTGCCGATCTTGGCCGGCATCCGACCGTCGAACAGATGTCGGTACAGCGGGAAACACTGCTCGCGCTGGTCGGGCTGGGACAGGGTCTGAGCCTGATCGGCGAAGCCGAGGCCGGCGTGACCTATCCGGGCGTCGCGTTCCGGCCTCTCGACCACGAGGAGATACCGTTCAGCATCGTCTGGTCGATGAAGAACGACAATCCTGTCTTCAGGCGCTTTCTGAGCGCGGCTCGTGTCCGCGCGGCAGAACGGCGGGCGAGCCGTCCGCCGTTCTAATCTCGACCGATCCGGATATCTTGCGCGTCTTCGTAAATCCGCGGTCCGTCGCCATGAACCGCGCCAGCATTGGAGCGACCAGCTGCACCGGCTTAATCGACTGTCCCGTTTCGCGGCCGAGCAACTCAGCGTAGGCGACGAGGTCGCGATGCACGGCCGCAGGAAGTTCGGCCGTGATTCGCACCGGCTTCTCGTCTCGTATCGACCCGAGCTTCAGCGTTACCACGACGTTCTTCTCACGTTCTATACGGTGCGAGCACCAGGTCGCGGTTGACAATAACGCGGATCGGGAAGCCCGGCCGGATGGTCAGCGTCGGCTGGATGTTGAGCTGACGCCCAACGATCTGCTGGCCGGTCTGGCTGAGCGAGTTGGATGCTCCCTGGCGGATGGCCTGGATCAAGCTGTTTTCCTGCCCGTTCGTGCCCGCCTCCGAGCCGACACTCAGCAAGGTCGACAGAAGGACCGCCTTGAACAGCGAACCCCAGTGGTTGTCGACGTCGTCTTCGAGGCCGGCGTAACCCTGCGGATCGGCGCCGGGCTGACGCTCTAGCACGATCGACTGACCATTGGGCATGATCAGCCGGGTCCAGACCAGCAACACACGCGACTGTCCGAACGACACCTGGCTGTCGTAGACGCCAATCAGCTTGGCGCCTTGGGGGATAAGCAGATAGCGCCCGGTCGGGCTGTCGTAGACGTTCTCGGTAACTTGGCCCGTGATTTGTCCGGGCAGATCGGAACGGATGCCGGTTAGCAGCGCGCCGGAGATCAACGTGCCTGACTGGACGACGTAGGGCAAAACAGGCGCCTGCAGCCGGTCCGGGCTGGTGGTGCTCCGGTCGGCCACGGCGTGGACGAAGGCGAGCTTGTGATCCTGCCCGTTCTGCCGAACATCCGCCCCAGCTGCGATCGTAGCAAACGGACCGGCCTCCGGCGGCGCTCCGGGGGTCGCCGGAGGCGTGCCGTTTAGCTGGCCGGGTGTGATCGGCAACAACGCAGCAGGCTGCTGGCGCACGTTCGTGGTCGCGAACAATTTTGACAGCCTGGCTGCCTCGCGCTCTTGCTCCATCCGTTGCTTCTCGGGGTCAACCGTGGGCGCCGTCGGCGCAGCCGGGATCGTCACCGATCGTCCGTTGTTCTGCGCGGCCACGATTGGCCGGCCGAGATCGCCGGGCAGCGGCGGGCCGAGCGGCGGCACGTTGCGCGGAAGCCCGGTATAGTCGCGCGGCAGGTTGGCCAGCCCGTCCGCCGTCGTCTTGTTGTCGGTGGAGTAGAGTTCCTGGCCGTTACCGGACCGCCGGTTCGGCTGTAACGCCCAGATCGAGGCACCTAGCACCGCGATCGCGCCGCCCGCACCGAGGCCGACCAGCACTTTTCGGGAGAGCCGCGTGACGCGTGGCCGCTCGGGCCGAAGGCGCAACTGCTGCGCGATGGCCTTCTCGTCGCGCGGCTGACCGAGTGGCGAGACTGATCGCTCATCAGCCACCCGCCCGCGCATCGGTCCGCACGATCCGGACCACCTGCTGATGATCGCCGCCGAGCCGCAATTCGGCCGCGCCGAACAGGCGATCGACGACGTAATAATTCTGCCGCACGCGGTAGTTGACCAGCTCCCCCTTGCCGTCGGGACCAAGCACGAAGAGCGGAGGCAGCTCACCCTGCGCGATGCCCCGCGGCATCTCGATGAAGACCTTCTGCTCGTCGTCAAAGGCAGACAGCGGCCGCCAAGCCGGATGGTCGCCGTCGATCCGGTACCGGAAGCGTAGGCGCGATACGTCCACGCCCGTATCGACAGGGGCGGCGCTGTTGGCCGCGGCGTTCTGCCGCCGCAGCGCGATCAGCGCGTCCTGCGGATACTGCCACGAGACCGAGGCCATGTAAGTCTTCTCGGCCGATCGCAGCTCGACGTGGTAGGTGCGCCGGTCGGTGTTGATGATGAGATTGCTGATCAGGTCGGGCCGCGTCGGCTTGACCAGGATATGCACGCGCTTCGACGCTCCCGACCCGCTCTCCGTATCACCGATGATCCAGCGGACTGTGTCGCCTGCAGCGACCGGGCCGCTGCCGGTCAGCTGCTCGCCCTCCTGCAAGGCGATGTCGGTCACCTGCCCCGGCGCGGCATAGACTTGGTAAAGCGCCCCGTCCGAAAAGGGATAGACCTGAACCGCGTTGATGTAACCGGCGCGCGTCGGCTGGACCCGCGCAGCCGTATTAGCCTGGTCGACGCGCGCCAGCGGGTCTGCCGCCTCGGGCCGAGAACGGCCGGTGGGACCCAGCGGCTTGAGCTGGCCCGGAAGCGGCAGCGGCTGCGGCAACGTGACCACCTCCACCGGCTTGGGCGGGTCCGGCAGCCGGACGGCCTGCGTCGCGACGGGATCGTCGTACGTGATCTCCGGCGGCTTGAACGTGCTGCAGCCGGCCAACGCAAACCCGGAAAGCAGCAGAGCTGGTATGGCGCCAAGACGGACGGGTGACGTCATTGCCCGAGTTCCTTCGACCAGTTGATGGCGGTGACGTAGATGCCGAGCGGGTTGCGCCGCAGCTTGTCGGCGTCGGTCGGCTGCTGAAGTGCGGTGGTCAGGATCGCCGTCCAACGTTCGGTGGTGCTGAGGCTGCCGTTCTCGTAACGGCGCTCGGTCCAGGCCACGCGGAAGCTATCGGGCGAGGCGCGGATCACGCTGGAAACTTCGATTGCGACCTGTGCCTTCCCGACCCTGGCAAACGGATCGTTCGCCTGCGCGTAGCCATTCAGCGCCAGCGCCCCCTTGTCGGTGGTGAAATCGTAGGCTCGCAGCCAGTTTTGGCGGACGATGACGGGATCGGCCGAGACGCCGCGCACCCCCTCAATGAATCGAGCCAGATGCCAGGCGATCTGGGCATCAGTCGGCAGATAGTCGGCCGTGGCAGGTGCCACGACTTGGGCCTGGCCCTGCCGGTCGATCTGCACGATCCAGGGGACCACGGTGCCGCGCGCGGACTGCCAAACCAGGCCGAGAGCGAGGCCGCCGACGACGGCCAGCTCGCCAAGCGCGATCAGCCGCCAGTTCCTGGCCTGGACGCGGGCCGAGCCGATGCGCTCGTCCCAAACGGCAGCGGCTTTATGGTAGGGCGTTTCAGGAGCCGGCGTGCGTCCATAGCGCACGTCGGGGCGACGGAAGGGGTTCATTCACGGGGCTCCGAAAGGTCGACCGACGACCCGGCACCGCCGCCGTCGCCAGACTTCACGGCATGCGCGGCGGTCGAGATGCCCCGGTCGATGGTTTGGCCACGCTGCATCCGCCGCGCCCACCCGGGCGGACCGCCTGCTTCGGCGACGCCGGCCGCGTCCGGGACCGAGGCACGCCCGTCCAAAGGGCTTTTACTAACCGAACCGTCGGTGGCCTCGAAGCCGGAGCGCGCGCCGGAGGTGAAGCGCTCTCCCAGGTCGCTCGCAATGCGGCGCAGCGGACTGACCACGGCCGCGTTGACGCCGGCCCGGGCGATGCCGCCTGCGCCGCCCGCGACGGCTCCCCACCCGGTGTCGCCCGCCGCGCCTGCCTGAAACGCGCCGACCGAAGCGCCCGCGAGCGAAGCCCCTCCGCGCGCAACGCCGGCTATGGCGGCGCCCCCGCCGCTGACGGCAACGCCGGCGGCACCAATGCCGGCCGCGGCGACGCCGCCGGCAGCCAGCCCGGTGCCGATCGCAGCCCCGGCGCCGAGCTGCGGGCCGCCGGAGACGATGCCGTTGGCGATCCCCGGCCCGAAGATGCCGAGGCCGAGCAGCGACAACGCCGCGAGCACCAGGCCCATGGCGTCCGAGATCGTGGGCGTCGCCGGAAAGCCGCTTGTGAACGTCGAAAACAGCGTGGAGCCGATACCGACGATGACGGCGAGCACGAGGACCTTCACGCCGGAGGACAGGACGGTGCCGAGGACGCGCTCGGCGGCGAAGGCGGTCTTGCCGAACAGCCCGAACGGGATCAACACGAAGCCGCAGAGCGTGGACAGCTTGAACTCGATGAGGCTGACAAAAAGCTGGATGGCCAGCACGAAGAACGAGACCAGCACGATCGCCCAGGCGAACAGCAGGACGATGATCTGAATAAAATTCTCGAAGAAGCTGACGAAGCCCATCAGCCCCGAGATCGATTGCAGGATGGGCTGACCCGCATCCAAGCCGACCTGCGCCACACGGCCGGGCTGCAGGAAGTTGGCTTCGCTCAGTCCCGTGCCGGACGCTTTGAGGCCGAGGGCGGCGAAGCTCTCGAACACCGCCTTGGACAGCATCTGCCAGTTGCCGATCAGGTAGGCGAACACACCGACGAACAGCGTCTTCTTGATCAGCCGTGCGATGATGTCCTCGTCGGCCGCCCAACTCCAGAACAGCGCGGCGAGAGTGATGTCGATCAGGACGAGCGTGCGCGCAAGGTAGTTAACCTCTGGACCAAGCAGGCCGAAGCCGCTGTCGATGTAGCGGGTGAAAACAGACAGGAAGTTGTCGATCACGCCGCTGTTCATGGACGGGCTCCAGGAGGTGCGGATGGAAGCACGGCTGCATCGGACCCGGCCGGAGCAGCAGGGCGGGCGCCGATGAAGCGGCGGCGGTTCTCGGCCCATGCCCGCGCGCATGCCTCGTCACGGCCGCTGGCAAGAGCGATCGCGTTGCAGCGCTCCAGCTCCACCGCCAACGGATCCCTGGCGGACGCGGACCGGGAGTGGACGGTTCTCTCGCCCCCTTCCCGGCCAACTTCGATCGCGGTCGCAGCAAGGGCCAACATGACGAACCCGAGCGCGCCGGCCCGAAGCCAGACCGTGACGTCGAGCTTCGGCATGGATCAGTGGAACATCGTGATGGCGGTCGGCTGATAACCGGCTCCTGGTGTAAGGAAGCGCTGAAGCTGCTCCCGCGCCTGAAGTTGGCCAGCTGCCGTCTGCGCCCCTTGCAGGCTCAGCGCCCGGCCTTGCGCGGCCAGAAGCGCGGTCACGTCCGCGAGCTGCTGTGACTGCAGGGCCAGCAACTGGTTGCCCGCCTGGGTGGCCTGCAGCGCGCCCGTGGCACCCTGACTGGACGACACCAGGGCGCTCACCTGCGTCTGCATCGTGTTCAAGTTGCCGACGACCGTCGCCTGGGTCTTCAGCGCGTCCTGGAACCCCGAAAGCGTGTTCTGCCACCGGGCCTGGGCATTGGCTATCAATTGCGCCGACGACGTCGAGCCGCCATAGCCGTTCGGGTAAAGCTGCTGAAACTGGCTCTGAATGGTGCCGACGTTGTAGACGACGCCCTCGGCCTGGCTAAGCAGCTGCTGCGTGCGCTGTATCGTTGAGGTCAGCTGTTGAAGGGACGAATAAGGCAGGCTGGTCAGGTTGCGGGCCTGGTTAATGAGCATCTGCGCCTCGTTCTGCAACGAGGTCACTTGGTTCTCGATCTGCTGCAGCTCGCGGGCGGCGGTCAGGACGTTCTGGCTGAAGTTTGTGGCGTCGAAGACGGCCCATTGGGCGTAAGCGGGAGGCGGCTGCGCGGTCGCGAGTGCGACCGCTGCGGCGCCGGCAAGCATCCCGCGGCGGAGCGAGCGTGTCAGGGCAGGCTGAATTATCATGGTGAAAGCTCCCGTGAAGCGACGGTCCAATCGTTGTCCGCTGCCGCCGGGACCGTCTGCCCGTCGATCAGATCGGCGGCCCAGTCCAGGCCGCGGCGGCGCAGCCAGCCGGCGGCAAAGCCGCCGCGGCCGCATTCGGCCAGCACCCTTGCGATCAGCGCCTGGTCGGCTTTCGAGGAGGCGGCGCACAGGGCGAGCGCGACCTCGCCGAGACCCAGCTCGAACAGGCGGTTGCCGCGCCGGCTCTGGCAATAGTAGTCGCGCTTCGGCACCGCCCTCGCGAGGATCTCGATCTGCCGGTCATTCAGCCCGAAGCGGCGATAGATCGCCGTGATCTGCGGCTCGATCGCGCGCTCGTTCGGCAACAGGATGCGCGTGAGGCAGCTCTCGATGATGGCCGATGCGATTGGACTCGTCTCGATGTCGGCGAGCGACTGGGTGGCGAACACGACGCTGGCGTTCTTCTTGCGCAGGGTCTTCAGCCACTCGCGCAGCTGCGCGCCGAAGTTCGCATTGTCCAGCGCCAGCCAGCCCTCATCCACGATCAGCAGCGTCGGCGCGCCCGTCAGCCGGCCCTCGATGCGGTGGAATAGGTAGGCGAGCACGGCGGGTGCGGCGGTCGAGCCGACCAAGCCCTCGGTCTCGAACACCTGCACGGCGGTCTCGCCCAGGCGTTCGGCATCGGCGTCCAGCAGCCGGCCCCAGGGCCCCTGCAACGTGTAGGGCTGGAGCGCCCGCTTCAGCGCGTTGGCCTGCAGCAGCACCGACAGGCCGGTCAGCGTCCGCTCCTGCAACGGGGCGGAGGCAAGCGAGCCGAGCGCCGACCAGAGGTGCTCCTTCGCCTCGGGCGTGACCTCGACCTTTTCGCGGGAAAGGATGCCGGCGATCCACTCGGCGGCCCAGGCGCGCTCGGCCGGGTCGTCGATCCGCGACAACGGTTGGAGCGCAACCGGCTC
>JAABUX010004929.1_pt1 | contig 16642 bp, 12 predicted proteins | sample 5561851 | NCBI WGS metagenome assembly JAABUX01 (sample SAMN10711883, study PRJNA513361) | rock metagenome | isolation source: Antarctica rocks | place: Antarctica: Victoria Land, Richard Nunatak red sandstone | collected 2016-01-03 | reverse complement strand
GCGCAGACGCAGTTGCTGAATTAATGAGACTAACTCGCAATAAGTGGAAGTATTATCAACGAGGTCTGAGGGCCAAGGAGCTTATCCTGTCTGCATTACAGACCTCCTTGTAACCCCTTCAGGTATTGGTAAAGAGGAAACTACAGCACGCAACGTGTTAAATTAAACTCCAACAGCTCAGCTTAAATTTTCGTTATATACCTATATATTTTCCCGCCGATTTACTTAACGGTTCGCCACCTATGCGTCCTGTCCTGGATTTTTGAGGTGGTAGTAACTGCTGTAGCTGTTCCAGACTTCGGGCAGCACCTCAAATCCCAGGAACTGGGCGGATGGATGTTTGAACGCTATTGTAAAATTAGCCTAAAACATTTTTTACTTTAGTTATGCGTAGCCGCAAACGTATGTTTTGCGGAAGGTAAGTTAAGATCAATCCAACAAATGTTTTCCAATTTGGATAAATTCTAATAGATTGATTAAAATACTTTCTAGTCATACTGATACGGTCAAAAAAAAGGTTGTCTTTGCCACAAATAAATAAAGCCTGTTGATACTTTTTCCTTAGATTTCTTCTTAAATTAGGAAAATAGTTTTCTTCAATCAGTTTACGAAAAATGAAAACCATATTTTCATTTTTATCAAATGACTTTCTTGCAGTTTCCATTGTTTCGTGAACTCTGTACCGCGTCAGGCGTTTTGGAAGGTAGTAAATTGGCTGCTTATTAGCCGCTAGCAAGCAGGAGATCCAAAAATCATAAGCGCCAGAAACCTCTGCAACGAGTAGTTGTAGATTCAAAGCGTCTTTGCGGAACACAGATGCCATAGCAAGCGGAATGCCATTATTGACAATCACGAAACTAGCAACGTCAATTACTTCTCCCTCGTTTAGATTACTTCTTCCGTAACGAATAGTGTTTTCCTCGGTTTGCTGTAGATCGATTTCGCCATTTTCCAGCATGATCCAGTGGTCGCTAAAGGCCAACACTCGATTTTTATTTTGCTCAAGAGGTAATACCAAACAATCCAGGAACTCTGGTTCCCAAAGGTCGTCATCATTGAGAATAGCGATGTATTGTCCCTTGGCCTCACTTATAGCAGCGCGTAAGTTGAGTGCAACGCCTAACCGCACTGGGTTTGAACGGTAGCGTATTTCAGGAAGTTGGAACGCATCGCATATGGATTTGATTTCATTACTGTCCGAGTCATCCGTAACGATTATTTCCAAAGGCCGAAGCGTTTGTGACAGTACGCTTTTAATCGCTTGGCGTAGAAACTTAGTCCTTTTATAAACAGTAACAATTGTGGTAACAACAGGAGCCATAAGGTTTTTCCTTTACTTAATACTGAAAATTTCTTGCTACACAGGGGCAGGGGGAAATGGGGAGATGGGAAGAGAAGAATTGGGAAATTTTTAATTTTTTTGCCGAGGATAGCGGGGGCGGCAGGGGGTTCCCCAGCAAACCTGTTCAGGTGGAATGTTAGTAAATACACTGCTGCGAGCGCCAATCACGGCATTAGCCCCAATTTGCACCCCCAGCCCAATGAAGCAATCTGCCGCAATCCAGACACCATTGCCAATGGTGATACTCGCCGTCTTGAGGCCAAAGGCTGGGTCTTGCCAGTCATGGCTGCCGGTACAGAGGTAGCTGTTTTGTGAAATCACGCAGTGCCGACCGCTACGGATGTGGTCAAGGCTGTATAAAACCACGTCATCCCCAATCCAGCTGTAGTCGCCAATCTCAACTTTCCAGGGATAGGTGAAGCGGGCGGTGGGTCGGATCAGCACCCCAGTACCGATCCGAGCGCCAAATAGCCGCAACACGTTGCATCGCAGCCCATTCAGGGGGTGAGGGATGAGGGAAAACGCGATCGCTTGCACGAACCACCAGAGCAAGATATACCAACCCGGACGACCCCGGTCAAACCAAGATTGGTCGTACCGGCGTAAATCGGCGAAGGGTTCTGCATCCAGAACCAGCAGTGGCAGCTCTGGGTGATGGTACAAATCATCAGCACTCTCGCACCCAGATGGTGCTTCATTTACTTGCTCCTGCCACCTTTGCAAGAGCTTCAAGTGGATACAGTTGTAACGTGCGACTGCACCAGGAATGTTTATATTAAATGCAATTCTTTTTACAGCAGATAGTTGTTCTGCCAGTAATTTATGAGAAGAATTTAAGGCAATTGATTTAATATTTTCTTCAATATTTGTCATAGATAGCTCTAAAATCTTCTGTTTATGTAACAATCCTCATGACTGAGTGCCTGATAGCAGTGTGCTGCCGATACCTCAAACCCAAGGTTTACATGACCTAAACCACAACAGATGCTCGCCAGCTTAATTCGGTCTGATTTTATAAATTGTCAAGCTGTTCTAGGTGTTTAAACCACCCCAGTGTTATTGTCTTCCAGCTTATGCTTGTTTGCATCAGCGTTTGTAGCGCTTGTTTTTTCTGATAAACCTCTTGCTCATTTTGGATCTTCGTTTCCAGACATTTCAAGGTCAGTTTTGAAGTGTTATCATACAGAAACACGCTTTTCTCCAAGTCATTCCCAGCCAGATTTCGTTTACTGCAGATAGCCGACAGTACCCCGTGAGTACTAAGAGCTGCAAACGTGCCGGACTTGGTTACAATGTCAAGTTGGTTGCCAACTAGGCCCAAATCTTGAGTGGCAAGTAGTTGAGAAACCTGGCTAGCGGTTAAATCAAAAGCCTCGTGCCAAAGATGGGCATGACCAATATCCGCTCGGCGTTGAGCCATTTCTCTGGTAGCCTTTGCATCTAGTCCACTGGTGCCTGCTAGGGTAATGCTCTCTACCCAACCTCGATCACAGAGGGACTTTAAAAGTTTGGCATGCACATTCAAAGCCCACAATCGAGTTTTAGCCAGACCAAAGATGACGACTTTGAGCTTCTCACCTACAACCAAAGGCCAGGGATGAGAAAAGTTTACAGGCTCAACGGCTAGGATATTAGCTCCAACTGGAATCAAAGCACCTTTTTTCACATTGGCAGCAAAGTTATTGACTAATTCAGACTGATAACGTGAGCAACTCGTCAGCCATAGGTCAGCTACAAGGATTAAATCTCGAATAATTTTTTTGGCGGTCAATTTAACCCAGAAGCTACTACTCCAAAGTGGGCCTGTGGCATATAGTTCATGAAACATCACTACTACCCGCCGATCTGAGCTAACAGTTTTCCATTCCTTAAGTGCCTTAGGTAACCAGATTGGACAACCTTTGGGGTGAAATCCGTAGCCAACATAGTGGAGTACAACTGTTTGAGGATTTACCTGCTCTAAGGCAGTAACCAAGCCTTTTATAGATTTCTCAAACTCGGCGATCTTAACTTCAGACCATTGGGCTTGACTTGCCGCTGCTCCTTTTGTAACCAGAAAGCGCCACTGAGGTTTCGGTTCAGGCCAATGCTCCCATAGTTTGACGCAAAAATCACCTACACCACCGAATGCTGGCGGAAGAGAAGGAACAACTTGGATAAGGTTTCTCAAGACTTGTACCAATTAATTCGATTATAAAGTTTAAGTTCAATCAAGTTTAGGTGCAGCCATCCACCTACTCACCTGCTTGCTTGGCTTGTACCATCATGCGCACAATCTTAGATGAATGAGCTGGTACATGCCAACCTAGCTGTTGCCTGGCCTGGGTCAGGTTAGCTCACTTTTATAAGCTATCACCGCTTAACTAAGCCTAGTTGCCAAAATGCCAACCATCCTTTCTCATGCAGGACTACCCTTTTTTGTTGTAACTTCTGATCGAACTGGCATTTTGGCAACTAAGCTTAGTCGAGCTCGGATAGTGTAGAAGAGTGAGCGTTGCACAATAGAGGGATGCAATGTCCTAGATACCAAGCAACTCAAACTAGAAAAAACGGCCCACCCAAGTGACAAACAAAACTACCTCTGCCGCCACTGCGTCCGACAATTCGTTGAGTTCTACTCTCCTCAAGGATTGACTGTGGTAAGTAAGACTTACATGACACGGTGTCGTGGCGAGAAAATACACTGTTCCTCTGCCTGCCTAAATCATACCTTCATTCACCAACGCCAAATACTCTGGGGCTCGTTGTCAACGGTGTTCTGCTTGAAGATGTAGCGATCACACCCAACAAGCAAATGCGATCGCCTTCCAGCAAAACCTTTAGCCTCAGCGTGGCTTCGAACTCTATTTTGATTACAGGGGGCGTAGAGCTGAAGCTATAAAGGCTTCTAGCTTAGTAGTCACCTTGTCAGTTTATATGCTTATTTGATTCATAGTGCGTTAGGAGAAAAATATGACCTGTCCTCTATGTAACTCTACAAGAGTGAAGCAAGTTTTAACTCAAAGCGAATGGGCTATAAAAGCTTGTCAAATTTGTACAAATGCATGGACTGTTCCTGCCCCTACAATAATTGAATATGATCAGGCTGATTTTCACGGCGCCACCGTGGATTCAGATGTTCAGGTTTCCTTGAAAACCGTGACTGATTTACCAGACGAATGGAGAAAATCTGTTCTTATGCAATCTCAATTACTAGCTCGTCACTTGAAGCCTGGAGCTTCAGTTCTGGAAATAGGATGTAGTGAAGGAATACTTCTTAGTGAAATTTCTAATTTGGGATTTAATGTAAAGGGTATTGAACCAAGTATGGCAGGAAGTAAAAGAGCAAGGAGGAAAGGGTTAGACGTAGTTACAGGCTATTTCCCAAATTTGGCAATTACAGGTCAATTTGATGCTGTCATTCTTTCTCATGTATTAGAACATGTAAGCCAGCCATTTGAAATGCTTTCTGAAGTAATTGCTAAAATTGCTCCACAAGGATACCTCTTGCTGGTTCAGGCAAATTATCAAGGTGCGATTCCCAAGTTATACAAAGAAAAGTGGTACGCCTGGTCAGTTCATGAGCATTATTGGCACTTTACTCCAGAGGGGTTAAAAGGTATAACTCGTCAATTAAAACTCCATACTGTTGAATGTGAATTTTCCTCTTTAGTACACTGGGGACGAGTCGTAAGAATCTTACAAAAAGCTGCTGGTTTCATTCCTAAAATTCACGATCAGTTTCATCTATTACTTCAAAAAAGCTAATTTTAACATACAATAATGCATTCAAGTAGGTGGGCGTAAAAAAAACATTATTATGTTTTTTTAAATTTTGCTGTACTGTTGCCATTTCAGACACTTATAACGCCTGATAAAATTTCCTATAAAAAATCCGACTGACTTTTCGGATAGGCTCTTATTACAGAAACACTACCTTAAATACAGGAGACTCCGATGACTACAATACATGAAACCAGTCCTCAGACGCAGATGAGAGAAACGGTTACCGTCGTGATCCCTACGTTTAACGTGGAAGCAATCATTCAAAGATGTCTTAACAGTGTGCAGTGGGCTGATGAGATCATTATCGTAGATATGTTTAGTACAGATAAAACTGTTGAAATATGTGAGCATTATCCCAATGTTCGAATCTTCCAGAGAACAGACTATATTTTTGCCAACGTCAAATTTGGCATGGAAAAAGCTCAAACAGACTGGGTGATCAGACTAGATAGCGATGAGGTTTTGAACCAGGAACTAAAAGACAGCATTCAAAATGTTTTAGCCAATCCTGAGCCAGATATCTCAGGGTACTACTTTCCTTCAATTCAGTATATGTTTTCCCAGCCAATGACATATGGAGTGGGGAGACGAGATCTCTGTGTGCGTAAGTGTATGTTCCGCCTCGGTACTGCTTACTATGAGTGTAAAAATGAGCATGAAGACATAACTACAACTGGCCTATTTAAAGTATTAGACGGGTACTACGAACATTTCACAAACCATACGGTGTCTGAAGTTATAAATAAATTTGACTACTACGCTTCTAAAAATGTAGAACGTATGAAATCAACATCTCTCCAACCTCAGCCTATATGGCGAGTTCTATACTCAGGCATACGAATGTTCATCCTCTACTACTTTCAATGGAAAGCTTATAAGGATGGATACTTAGGGTTTTATAGTTCCTTGTTTAGAGGACCAATTCAAATTTTTATTGACGAAGCAAAACGCTGGGAAACTTGGTCAAAAAAAATAAACTCTATGGTGTTATAAATACACTTCATCAGTAATATAGATCTATTGCTAATAGTGTTTTCTGGCTTCATCGGTTCCAAAACGATATTTTTGACTAAATTCACCGTGGCTGGTTTAAACGTAACCAGAATAAAATCCTCATATGATCGTCTTTGTCCAACCCTTCGGTCTCAACTCGCCTGGTGGTGGTTCGCGCATTTTGCGTGCGCTACTGGAAGATCCTCCGGCACCTTGTTTGAACATCTGTACCTCGCCGCAAGCTCCTCCACCAACAACTGTAGGGCAAGAATTGCATTTACCAATAAGACCTTATTTTGGGCGCATTGAGAGAACCCGTCTTAATTACCTGCCAAATCTTTTTGTCTCTCCGTTGGCAGGAAGATTTAGACGTCGGCTTACGGAGATTTGCCGTAATAGAAAAGCAACTGCTATTCACACAGTTGCTCACGGTTTGGAGTTCTGGTATGCCTATCAGGTAGCGCAAGAGCTAGGGCTACCGTACTATCTGAGCGTCCATGATGATTTGGAATATGCTCTTCAAGGTAGGCCAGATTTCAAAGAGGGTAACAGCAAAATTGCCGAGGTCTGGCAGAGGGCAAAGGGACGCTTTGTTATTTCAGAGGCGCTGGGAAAAGAATATTGTCGGAGGTACGGCCAAAAGGCTTACTCAATCGTTACAGATGGTCTTGAGAAGATACCAGTACAACCCCAGCTTCGACCAGTAAATAGTTTCCGAATCTACTTTATGGGACTACTACATATTAGCTATGAAATTAACTTTAAGGTACTGTTGCAAGCACTAGTGATATTGCATAAACTCCGACCCGATTGGCATCTTGCTGTAATCTGCCGCTGCGGCTTCATTCGCCCAGAGGTGTTAGCGGGTCAATTCCCAGTCACTGTGTTGCCTTTTGCCTCTGAGCAAGAAGTCACTCGTGATCTGGAGCAAGCAGATATGGTCTACTTACCGCTCCCTTTTGGGCAAAACTATGAATCTTTTGTTCGTTATAGTCTTTCTACTAAAATGGTTACTTACTTAGGCAGTGGACTACCCATCTTGTATCATGGTCCTGCGCAAGCAGCAGCAGGTCAGTTGTTAGCGCAACATCAAGCTGCAATCCTGCTAAACTCCCTTGATCCTTACTTTATAGCAGAAGGTCTAATTAAGACTCAAGAAAAGACAGCAGCGATTATACAAAATGCCTTGGATTTGGGTGATCGCCAATTTTTGCTGACAGAACAGAGAAAGCGGTTTTGGTTTTTACTCACTAAAGCTTAGAAACACACCTGATGAATAATACATTTAAACAGATTTATTTTGACGGAATTTTGTATATTACCAATCGTGTAGTGGCTCACCTTCCCATACACAGGGTTCGGTTATTTTTTTATAGACACTGTCTTGGTTTTGAAATAGGATTAGGTAGCCTAATTTTTATGGATGCCTGGTTTGATACAAAATGCAACTTTAGCATGGGTGAAAATAGTCTTATTAGTCAGAAATGTCACCTAGATAATCGTGGTGGGCTCACGATTGGAAACAATGTCTCCATATCAGCGGCGACATGTATTATAACAGGAGATCATGACTTGCAAAAGAGTGACTTTTCGGGTAGGACTCGTCCAGTAAATATTGAGGACTATGTCTTCATTGGGGTACGAGCCACTATTTTACCTGGAGTGACACTAGGTAAAGGCTCTGCTGTAGCAGCAGGGGCAGTGGTCACTAAAAATGTTGATCCTTTTACAATTGTTGCAGGTGTTCCCGCCAAGCCTATCGGCACCCGAAAATATGATTTTATCTACAACGCTCACTACCCTAGGCTATTTTTTTAGTAGCTGACTGATTCATAAAACAAAGCTACGATGCAAACAATTTTGAGCTGGAATACAATTACACTGGTGTGGCTTAAACACTTAGAATAGATTGACAATTTATGAATTCAGACCAGATTAAGCTGGCGATTATCAGTTGTGGTTTAGGTCATGTAAACCGTGGTTTTGAGGTATCGGCAGTACGCTGGCATCAGGCACTGAGTCATGAAGATGGACTAGATATAAAGCTATTTTGTGGTGGAAGATATCCCAGCGGGACTGTAGTTTGGAACTGCCCTCGTAATAGTCTTTTTGCCAAATTTTTGCGTCAGTTGGGGTTGATAAATGATGGTTGTAGACTAGAACAGATAAGTTTTGCCTATAGCTTTCTGCCTCATTTACTGAGATGGCAACCTGACATCATTTGGACGCAAGAATATACACTGGGTCATTTCCTCAACCGCTTACGCCAGAAATTCAAACTACGAGCCAAAATTATTTTTTGTAATGGTGCTCCTGTAGAACCAAGCTATTACAAAGAATTTGATTTCATTCAGCACCTAACTTCTGACTCTTATGATGATGGGGAAAAGTTTGGTATCCCAGCTACTAAGATGCAGGTACTGCCCTACTGTAGGCCATATAAAAAGCCTACAGAGAACCGTCAAACTCTACGTGAAGCATTTGGATACACAAATGAAGATTGGATAGTAGTTTGTATTGCTGCCTGGAACCGTCACCATAAACGGATTGATTACTTGATCCACGAAGTTGCTGCTCTCAATGATCCTCAATCCAAGTTATTGTTATGTGGTCAACCTGAAGCAGAAACGGATTCCTTAAAAGCTTTAGGTCAAGAAAAACTCGGAAGATGCATCCAATGGCGAACTTTGCCTGCTGACAAAGTTAATGAGGTACTGTATTTAGCAGATGTGTTTGTTTTACCTAGCTTAAGTGAGGGTTTAGGAGCTGTTTTAATTGAGGCTGCAATGGCAGGGTTGCCTATCGTCAGTCATCCACATTCTGGCGCCCGATTTATTTTGCAAGACTATTTCTGGATGACAGATCTATCACAAGTAGGGAGTTTGGCCTCACGGCTAACTGAGTTCAGAAATAATCCACCTAACACAGAAAAAGTTGAGAAGCTTGAAACTCAAGCAATTGACCGATTTAGCGATCGCGCACTTGCTCCCCAGTTCTATGCAATGGTTAAAAACTGCAGATGAAAAATTAATATGTCGCCGTTTTGCATACCCCAATAATCACGAACGTGTTGTAACAACTGCTGAGCACGCTACATTTGAGTTTATCAGAGCAATACTTAGCACATGAGCTTACCATTTAGGACAAAATAAATCTGGTCTTTTAAATCCAAAGTTGCTAAATTCAAAGAAATAAAGTTGAGTTAAACTCCTAAATGACTGTAAGTCGAGTCGCAATATGTATTCCGACTTATAACCAGGTACAATACCTTGCAGAGTCGGTAGGCAGTGCATGTCAGCAAACTTATCCAGCTATAGAGGTATGGGTTTCAGATGATGCCAGTACAGATGCCACACCTGAAGTGATGGCTGAGCTTTGGCGGCAGTTTCCTCAAGTTCATTATCATCGACATCCCCGAAATCTGGGTATTGCTGCTCATATTAACTGGCTTTTGAGGCAGCCCCAGACTGAGTTTATTGTCCGATTGGATTCAGATGATGTCCTGCATCCTCACTATGTAGAAACTCTGCTGAAGCTAATGACGAAATACCCAAAAGCAGGTTACGCCCATGCTGCTGTGCAGGAGATTGATGAGCATGGCAATGAGTGCCGAATACGGCGATTGAGTAGACAACAAGAGTTTCAAGATTCAGAGAATTCTTTGTTGTCCTCAGTTTCTGGTTACAGGGTTGCAGCTAACATCTGTATGTTCCGAACTGAGGCATTACAGGAGTTAAATTTTACCGAAGGCCGCCCCACTTGTATTGAAGACTACGATCTTTCAATCAGGATGGCAGATGCTGGCTACGGCAATGTTTACTCGAATCAGATAATATCCTCCTACCGTGTTTGGACTGATGCAGGTCAAGTACGAGCAAAACGTAAAGCAAAGGAATTGCGCTGTCTGATTCAAGTCTATGAGCAGTCACTATACCCTGCTTTTAAGCGTCGTGGCTGGGATACAGAAATAATTCACTATCAACGCTGTCAGATAGCTCTAAATTACAGCATAGATTTAGATTCACCTCTATTCACAGCCCCAGAGCAAGCAACCATCGTCGAACTGCTCCAGGAACTGGGTGACTCGCCTGCTCTGCAAAGTCGTTTAAGACTATTGGGTTGGGGTTTTGGTTGTTATTTCCGTTGGCAGAGCAGTCTCAAGCTCAAATTGAAAGACCAGAGCAAGCAATGGTTGACTAGATTGCACAATTAAGCAACCTTTTTTACGCTGATCTCAGCTTAACCCAATGTTTAGTTTCAGGAAAACCTCCATTAATAACACACTCGTTAAACATCATTGGCCCAAACGCAATTTTCAGTGGAGGTGGTTGGTGTGGGGAACACTCGCCTTTATCTTCACAATATTCCTACCAGGATGTGGCCAATGGATCGGTCTGGCTAAACAGTCTGCCCTGCATCCAACAGCTAAACAAGCCTTGGAGGTACCCATAACAGCTAATAAGTCCCACCCGCCGATTCCAGTACGCTTCACACTGAAGAAACCAGGCTTCGTCACGCTGGTGATTGAAGACCAGCACGGCAAGCGCGTGCGCAACTTGATCAGCGAGACACCTTTCCCGGCGGGCGCTAACGTGGTCTACTGGGACGGCCTCGACGATATTGGGCGCGATCCTAATGCGGCGGCGCATGGCGTTTATCACATTCCTGGCAAGCTGGTGGCGCCGGGAACCTACCGCGTAAACGGTCTGATCCGCCCTCAAATCGACCTGCGCTACGAGATGACCGCTTACACTAATGGCAATCCGCCCTGGTCAACAGCTGACAACAGCGGCGAGTGGCTGGCCAACCATACAGCGCCCAGTGCTGTGCTTTTCGTTCCGCAAGGTGCAGCGCCAAAGCGCTCAGTGCCTGGAGGCGCCGCTCCCGGCGGACAAGTGCTGGTCGGAAGCGAAGTTAGCGAAGGCGGCAGCGGCTTGGCATGGCTGGATTTGAATGGACGCAAGCTGCACGGGCAGTTGTGGGTTGGCGGGGTGTGGACCGGAGCGAAGCTTCTGGCCCGCGACGATGGCAGGTTACCAGCGAGCGGGTCGAAGCCGCTGCCGGGAGTGTATGCTTACACCGGCGCGGTTTCGGACAACGAACTGCGGCTGCACCAATTGGTAATAGCCACGCATAAGACGGATGCGCCGAGCGACAATCGCTTGGGCACCGGCGAAGATCGGCCTGTCGTCACTCCCAACTTCAAGTTCCCTGACAAGAACTCTGCTGCCCTCAGTGGCTTAGCAGTGAATAATAGTCTACTCGTCGCCAGCCTGCCCAAGCTGAAACAACTGCTCTTCGTCGATGCGGCAGCTCAGAAGGTGCTAGGCACCGTTCCACTGTCCGACCCACGCGGTCTGGCCTTTGACCGTCAGGGCCGGCTGTTGGCTCTTTCCGGTAGGCAGTTGCTGCGCTTTGAACCGGGGACTAATCCGGTGCAATTGTCCGCGCTGCAGGTCAGCAATGCCGTCATCGGCTCATCTCTCGTCATAGTCGCACAAGGTCTAGAAGACCCGCAGCAGATGACGCTCGATGCCTTTGGCAACATTTACATCAGCGACAGAGGCTCTAGCCATCAGGTGAAAGTCTTCAGTCCCGAAGGCAAGTTTTTGCGCGCTATCGGCGATGCGGGAAAGCCTAAAGTAGGGCCTTATAACCCCAACCACATGCACAATCCGAATGGCATCACCATCAGCAGTGACGGTCATCTGTGGGTGGCGGAAACGGATAAAACTCCTAAACGCCTCAGCGTTTGGACGCTAGACGGCAAACTGTACAAGGCCTTTTATGGACCGTCACAGTATGGTGGCGGTGGCTGGCTCGATCCGCTTGACAAAACCCGATTTTTCTATGCAGACGAAGGCGGCATGGAGCTGAAACTGGACTGGGAAAAAGGCACCAGTGAGCCGGTTTCTCTCTACTACCGACCGGAACTCGACACCTTAAGCTTGCCCAAAACGTCTGAGGGTCGTCCGCCGGAAACACCCATCCATCTCAATGGACAGACATACCTCACAGATGCCTACAATACCAGCCCCACCAATGGCACATCCAGTGCGGCGATCTGGCTGCTGCGTCATGGTGTCGCCGTCCCGGTGGCCGCCATCGGACAGGCCAACGACTGGAATATGTTCGGAGCTAAGGAGGCATTTATTGCCCGGTTGCCCGCTGGCGCCAATCTGAGCAAAGACCGCGTTTTGTTCGCTTGGTCGGATCTCAATGGTAATGGCAAGGTGGAGCCAGACGAGGTGACTACAGCTTTAGGGGACACACTGAGTGTAAATGTGATGCCGGATTTGTCTATCGTCACGGGCACGGCAATGCTGTTCAAGCCGCAGAGGTTCACCTCCCATGGCGCGCCGATCTACGATGCCACTAAGAAAACTACTCTGGTTCCTGACACGCAAGTGCCCACCACCTCCGGTGGCGGCCAAGCGCTGCATAGCAAGGACAACTGGACAGTCTTGAGTGTAGCGCCGAAGCCTTATGCCCCCCAATCGATGGGAGGTGCCTATCAGGGCCAGGCCATGTGGTCGTATCCCAGCGTGTGGCCTGGCCTGCATGCATCGCACATCGCGCCCATGCCTGATCGCCTTGGCGAGCTCATCGGCACCACCCGCCTGCTCGGCACGACCGTCACTCCGCGCGGCTCTGACGCAGGGGAAATCTGGGCGATTCTTGGCAACAAGGGCAATGTCTATCTATTTACCACTGACGGCTTATTTGTCGCCACCCTCTTCAAAGACAGTCGCAGTGCGTCGTGGTCTAATATTCCTGCCCAGCGCGACATGCGGCTCAACGACGTCAGCATCGGCGAGGAAAGCTTCTGGCCTTCGATCACGCAGACCACAGACGGTCGAATTTACCTGGTGGCCGGAAACAGCAGCAGTATCGTGCGCGTAGAAGGACTAGAAGGCATTCAAAGACTTCCCGCCCGCTCCTTACAAGTGACTCCTGAAATACTCCAGGCGGCTCAAGCCGATTTTGTGCAGACAGAAACGCAGCGACAGCACACCCAAGGGCCGAACACCCTGAGGGTGGCCATTCTCCAGACACCCCCGACGGTGGATGGCAAGCTCGATGACTGGGGGGGAGCTAATTGGGTCACGATTAATACCCGTATGACACAGACGGGCGATTGGGGAAGCCAGGAAGCCAAGACACAAGCGGCTATAGCCATATCTGGCGACCGGCTCTACGCGGCGTTCAAGACGGATGACCCAAACTTGTTGAACAACTCGGGTGAAACCCTGCAAAACCTGTTCAAAACGGGCGGTGCGCTCGACCTAATGCTCGGCACTGACGCCAACGCTGATCCCAAGCGGAACCGCGCCCTGCCAGGCGACTTACGCCTGTTGGTCACGCAGGTCAAAGGTAAGACAGTGGCTATGCTCTATCGGCCTGTTGTGCCGGGCACGACGACACAACAGGTTTCCTTCAGTTCGCCGCTGCGCACGCTCAAGTTTGACCGGGTGGACGATGTCAGCGCTCAGGTCGTGCTGGCAAATGTAGCCCAAACGAAACCGGAGAAAACGATTTCGGGCAACTATGAATTTTCTATCCCCCTGGCCGTTCTGGGGCTGAAGCCTGCTGCTTTTCAAGTCATCCGGGGCGATGTGGGCATCCTAAGCGGGAATGGTTTCCAGACCCTGCAGCGCGTCTACTGGAGCAACAAGGCATCCGGACTCACCTCGGATGTGCCGAGTGAAGCGGAGCTGACGCCGCAACTCTGGGGAAAGTGGGAATTCAAGCCAGCACAGTAACCTTGAAATAAGTTGCACCATAAGCGATTGGAAACACCAATACTTGAGGATAGGATATGTGTGCAGTCAGTTTCAAGATGCGCTCAATCCTTCAACCGCAAGTATTCTACCTGATCACTGGCAAACATCTAATTATTGTAATTTGTATTACTCAATAAAGTAAACAAATGTAAATAATATTACTCCCACTCAAAAGGCGTGGTTGTTGTTTCCTTGATGGTTGTGTTGCAAGCATCATACATTAGTCTCCTCAAACACCAATTTCTGATTTATGTGCTGGCATTTTGGCAACTAAGCGTGAGGAGAGTGGTGATAGCCTAAAAGAGTGAGCGTTTCTCCTTATCGATGCGTTTGTTCCGCCATTACTTGCAATATCAAACTGTTCCTCTGCCTGACTAAATCATCCCTTCATTCAGCAACGCCAAATATTCTGGGGCTCGTTGTCAACAGTGTTCTTCCTGAAAATGTAGCGAGCGCACCCAACAAGCAAATGCGATCGCCTTGCAGCAAAACCATTTAGCCTCAGCGTGACTTCGAGTTCTATATTTCAGATGTTACAACAAGGTTAAAACATCCCTGATGCCGACTATTTCTCCTAAAGCCATTTCCTGGGGCAAAACTTTAAGTAAGTTTGTTTCGGTGCAATTGCTGATTCAAGTTTTGGGATTTGTAAGTGGTATTTTGCTAATCCGTACATTGGAGCAACAGCAGTATGCCTACTTCACCATTGCCAATACGATGCAAGGGACAATGAATTTGTTGGCAGATAGTGGCATTAGCATCGGGCTCACAGCCATCGGCGGTAAGGTATGGCAAGATCGATACCGCTTTGGTCAATTAATTAATACTGCCATGCAATTACGGATTTATTTGGCAGCAGTTGCGATTGTGATTGTTACACCAATTTTGCTTTGGATGCTGATCAGTAATGGCGCTTCTGTCGTCTATGCTATTTTCATCACAGCAGCTGTGTTGGTGGGGCTAAATGCTCAGTTGATCACAGGGGTATTAGATGTGGTTCCCCGACTTCATTCCCAGATCAGCCGTGTCCAAAACTTAGACTTGATACCTACCGTTTTTCGGCTTGTACTTTTATGTGGTGCTTACTTTACATTTTTGAATGCTGCGGTAGCTGTCTTGACAGCATCAATCTCACTTGTACTGAAACGCTTTATTCTAAGTCGCTGGGTCACTGACAGCATCGATATCAAGGCACCTATCAACAAAGAATACCGCAGAGAAACTTTAGCAATTATCAAATGCCAAGCCCCCAATGCTGTGTTCTATTGCATACAGGGACAGCTTACAGTTTTCCTGATCAGTATTTTTGGGAATACAAAAAGCATTGCTGAAGTTGGGGCATTAGGACGACTAGTAGTAATATTCTCTGTAATTAATGCAGTAATGGCTGGGATTGTTTTACCACGCTTTGCACGCTGTCAATCAGTAAAAGGTTTATACCGCCAATACTGGCAAATACTGGGAAGCGTTTGCCTATTAGGACTGATAGTCTTGGGAGTTGCAGCATGTTTTCCTAGCCAAATGCTATGGATACTTGGAAATAAGTATGCTCATCTTAAAAGTGAATTGTTTTTAATGACAACTAGTATAGTAGTTAACTTCATCGCTGGAACAATGTGGTCAATGAATACTGCAAAAGCATGGATTAAATACTGTTGGCTTTATATTCCACTTACAATCATCGCCCAAATATTTTTGCTATTAACCTTAGATACATCTAACGTTAAAGGAGTCATTATGTTTGGACTCTTTTCCACCCTTCCAGGTTTCTTGTTAAACATCTATATGTCCTATGAAGGTTTAACTAGAATTCAAGTGTACAAATCTTGAATATGTAACAGAAATTAAAATATTTACTTTGATAGTCAAGCCTGGTACTTATCCTTAACAAGGTGGTCAATGTAACCACTTAAAGTTTATGCTGTATGAAGCCGAAAACAAACAAGTCATGTTACGTGTCCCCAAAACTGCTAAACGGGTACTCGATCTTGGTTGTGGAGCAGGTTCACTGGGTAGAAAAATTAAACAGGACATCAACTGTGAAGTAATTGGAGTTACATACTCAGAACTAGAAGCAGCGATCGCTTCTACGTGCCTAGATCAGGTACTGGTACGCGACCTTAATAGCTTTGCTCCTCATGAGTTAGGTCAATTTGACTGTATTATTTGCAGTCATATTTTAGAGCATCTTTATCAACCCCAAGCGTTGCTTAGTCAACTGCACGATAGTTTAACTACTGACGGAACTTTAATTGTTGCTTTACCTAATGTTTTGTATTGGAAGCAACGTTTGGAATTCATCAGAGGCAGATTCAAATACACAGATGGGGGACTGATGGATCAAACTCACTTTCGATTCTTTGACTGGGAGACAGCCCACGAACTTTTAGAACAAAGTGGTTACAAAGTGTTTGAAGCTGAAGCTGATGGGAGTTTCCCTCTGCCAATTATTCGCAAGTTTTTGCCTCTTATAGTTAGTTTGTGGCTGGATCATACTGCTGTTCAAAAAAAACCAGGACTATTTGGTTTTCAGTTCATCTTTTCCTGCTATCCAGGCTTAGGTATTGTTTGAACAAACAGTTAAATGCAAACTTTTAAAAAAATATTAATCATTTAGTCACCATTGCTATCACAGGGTTAGCGCGCCTCAAACCCTATTGACAAAAGGACTTGCTTGAGCCGTGATGTGACCTGAAACAAAGTGGTACTATCCGAGCTAGGGTAAGATTTTATCCATCTAACTGCAACTTGACTTAAC
>JAABUX010004928.1_pt1 | contig 16643 bp, 16 predicted proteins | sample 5561851 | NCBI WGS metagenome assembly JAABUX01 (sample SAMN10711883, study PRJNA513361) | rock metagenome | isolation source: Antarctica rocks | place: Antarctica: Victoria Land, Richard Nunatak red sandstone | collected 2016-01-03 | reverse complement strand
CTGAGGTGGTAGAGCCACTCGGTGCCGTCGGAGTCGGTGTGCCGGAAGGTCGCCTCGAAGGCCATCCGCTCGGCGCTGAGGGTGTCCAGGCATTCCTCGTAGCTCTCGTGCAGCATGCCCATCCAGCGCTCGGTCTCTTCCTGCGCGCCTGGCAGCAGCCGGCCGCGGCTGAGCTCCAGCCGCATCCCCGTCGGCACCGATGGCGGCATGGGGAACGGGGCCTCGGTGCTGTTCTCGCTGCTCACCTCGGTCACCTAGCCAGCCCAGGCATGCGGGTTCGCCTCGCAGCCGCAGCCTGCCGGACGCGACGCCCCGGCCGCCCTCGCCCACGCGCGCGCCGCGACGTAGAGGAGGCGTTCTCCCGGTGGAGGCCGGGGGGTGCCTCTACGAACGGGGCTGCGGCAGCCGCGCTCATCCGGTGCGTCAGAAGAGGGTGTCGCGGACCCGCAGCGGCCGGTAGCCGGTGGGGCCGAGCTGGGCCAGCTCGACGTCGACGTCGACCTCGATGGAGCCGAAGAAGTTGACGTTCTCGCTGTGCGCCGGGGAGATGTGCGCGAGGACCTCGTCGTCGATACTCCGTCCCGCAGTCCGCATCGAGTCCACGGCCAGGCCGTTGTACTCGGTCATCCAGGCCACGACGGCGTTGGTGACCAGGGTGAGACACCAGGCCTGCTCGGTCTGCTGCTGCAGGTGCCGGGCGCGGACGGTGCCTTCGTGGGCGTAGAGCAGATCGCGTTTGAGCGCGTGCAGCGACGCGCCCTTGTTCAGCTGCCGGGAGATCTTGCGCCGATACGCCGGGTCCGACAGGTAGCCGGGCGGCGTAGATCGTGTGCCGCAACGCGCCGTACTCCTTGAGCGCCGCCGCCAGCGCGTTCTGCCGGCCCGACGCCGACAGCCTGCCGACGATCAAGGACGCGGTGGCGTGCCCGAACTTCAGCGACCCGGCCGGGCGCAGCAGGTCGTCCCAGTGATCGCCGATTAGCTCGGTGTTGCACCGGCGGGTCAGCAGCGGCCCGGTGTGGGGATAGTCGGCCTCGACCCGCGCCCGCGGCGCCGCCCGGTAAAGGGTGATCTGGCCGAGGTCTCGGATGCGGGGCGAGAGCTGCAATCCGAGCAGGCCGAACAGCCCAAAGTTGACCAGCGTGACGCCGTGGGTGTCGGTTGCGTGCTCGGTGACCGGGATGTCGGTGGCGTTGCCGAGGATCTCGTCGAGCACGTAGTGGGCCTCACGCCGGGTCGCCACGATGATCTTCGTGCCGTAGGTGGTGTGCTGGTCGGTGACGTGGGTGTAGGTCGAAAGCACCTGACCGCCGTGGATGATCATGTCCCGTCCGGTCAATGTCTTGCCGCGGACCGGGAAGCGCTGCCCGTCGGAGGAGGACAGGGTGCCGGTGCCGAAGACCGGGGCCAGGGGCAGCCGCTGGTGGTAGCCGGCGATCGCCAGGTTCGCCGCCCGCAGGGTCTCCTCGCGGACGTACCACTCGGCGGTCCAGGCCAGGATGTCGTAGGAGATGCCGCACGCGTCGGCCATCCGCGTCAGCCCGAGGTTGGTGGAGTGGCTGATCAGCACCGCGATCAGGTTCCGCTTCAGCTCGTTGGTGCGGGTTTGCTTGCCCCCGGCGTGGGTGACGCAGTCCAGGAACCCGGTGCGGCGGTCCAGTTCGATCACCAGCGACACGATCGGCGCGAACGGCAGCATCTCGGTCAGCTCCGCCTTGAGCGCCACCGCCTCGGTGGGCACGTCTTCGGCGGTCAGCGGGGAGATGACCAGGTCACCGGCCTCATCCAGGCGCACCGGGCCGTCGCCTGCGGCCAGGATCTCCTCCAGCTCCCCTAGCGCGTCGGCCAGCTCGTCCCGGGCGCCGGCCAGCGCGTGGGCGGGATTGGCGGGTTTGCCGACCAGCTGGCAGAACTGCGCCCGCTGCAACGACCACGCCTCGGGGGTCAGCAGGTAGGCGGCCGGGTCGGAGTAACGCCGCGAGCCGGGCACGTACACGTCACCGGTGCGCAGCCCGTCGCGCAGCGCCAGCAGCGTGCACAGCTCCCAGTAGTGCCGATACGCACTGGCGTTACCCGACGCGCGTGCCGAGTCCAGGTAACCGCGCCACTTCGTGGGCACGAAGCCCTCCGGCGCCTCGGCCGGGACGCGACGGGTGCCGGAGGCGTTGAGCTCGCGCAGGAACTCCACCGCCGCCAGCAGATCGGTCGCGTCAACTCACGCTCCTCATACAACCGCCGCGCTGTCCGCACCTGGTCGGCGGTCAGCTTCGGCGGCCGTCCCCCGACCCGGCCCCGGGCCCGCGCCGACGCCAGACCGGCGACCGTGCGGTCCCGGATGACCTCCCGCTCGAACTGCGCCAACGCCCCGAACAGGTGGAACACCCAACCGCCCACCCGAGGTCGTGGTATCGATGCTCTCGCGCAGCGACCGGAACCCCACCCCTTGGGCGTCGAGCCCGGTGACTGAACTGTCCCCGGTTCAGTAGCGGGCTGGTTGTCCCGGCAGCGGCTGCTGCTGGGGTTGGTCTGACGGTGGTAGTTGGCTTCGTGCTCTGCTACCGAGCGCGATCCGCGCCCAAGAGGACGTCGCCCTCCTCGGACGGGCCGGTTAAGTCAAGCCACACCGGATGCTGCCAAGATGCTGCCAAGCGAGCACACGGCCTCGGACGAGCCCAGACACCGCTGGACGGCATCCTCGCAATCAGTACTGGTCAGCGGCTCTTGACGAACAAGGGCGCATGGCATCGACGGTCGTGGATGAATCTACGGATCAGAAGGTTGGGGGTTCGAGTCCCTCCGAGCGCACCACAGAATCGCAGGTCCGGCCGGTGGCCACTCTCGTTGAGTCCGGACTCGGAGTGTCTTTGTAGTCACGACTGTAGCCACGCGTCGCGGCGCCGTGCCAAGTGGGTCTCGCCCTGGAGAGCACGACCCGGCTGCTGACACCGCTGGTGTTCCTGGCCGGGGAAGTGTCGGGGTCGAGTACGACTCGGGGCCGTCCGGCGGCCGGCATGTCTGGCGAGCGCCCTCGGCCTTCCAGCGGAGTGCCCACGACGGCAAAGCCGGCGCGAGCCCAATGCGGCAGTACAGGACGATGCGCAAAACCTGGCGCAAGCGGATCCGCCGCCGGCTGGTCTCGGTCGGCGGGCTTGCCTTCGTCGTCGGAGTCTTGCCGCTTCAGTTGTGGGCCATGAGGCACCCCGGTACTTTTTACGTCGCAGGCGCCGCCCTCGGCGCTTGGATCTCCTTGATCGTCTCGCTCAGTGAAACGGCGCACGACTACATAGAGCGATGGCAGACCGGCGCCTGGGGTGAGCAGTGGACAGCCAAGCAGCTTCGTCCTCTTCAAGGCGAAGGTTGGACCATTCTTCACGACAGACGCAGCAGCTATGACAAGAGCCGGGCCGCCAACTTCGACCATATAGTCATCGGACCCGACGGCGTCTTCCTTATCGACACGAAGCGCTGGCGGGGACAAACGACAATTGAGAACGGCAGACCGACGTTGCGCCGGACCGAGGACCCGCAGTTACCCGCATCCGTCTTCGAGGGCATACCGGGGCAAGCTCGAGCCACTGCCGTGCGACTACGAGACGCCATCCGCGTCGAGACCAGAGCCAGCGTTTGGGTCCAAGCCGTGGTGGTGATCTGGGCGACTTTCCGGAGCAGCTCGTCGACGTTGACCAGGTAGGTCTACGTCCACGGGAAGAAGGTGAAGCAGTGGCTCTGCGACCAGTCCCAGCGCTTCGCTCCCCACCATGTCGAGCGTCTCGCCGTCGCCTTCGTACTGGCCTGATTTTGGCTTAGCACCAGGGCGGTTTTCTCCAAATGCACGGCTACGAGGTAATGATGCCGGTAGCCCTAGCCCGGCAGTCGCAGTAGCGGGTTAGCTGGTGCGGGCAGTGCGTTGTAGACCTCGCGGGCGACGTAGCGCTTGAGGGAGCGGATGGCTTCGACTTTGGTCTTGCCTTCGGCGACGCGCCTGGCGAGGTAGGCCTTGGTGGTGGGGTCGACGGCTAGCCGGACCATGGCTACCCGCCAGAGAGCAGCGTTGGCTTGGCGGTCACCGCCGCGGTTGAGGCGGTGGCGGTTGGTCTTGCCGCTGCTGGCTGGGATGGGGCTGGCGCCGCAGAGCGCGGCGAAGGACCGCTCGGAGTGCAGCCGGTCGGGGTTGTCACCGGCGGTGAGCAGCAGCGTGCTGGCGACATCGGGTCCGACGCCGGTGATTGCCAGGAGCCGCGGCGGTGATCCTGCTTAGCCGCGTCTTCGCTAGGGCGAGTTCGTCTTCGAGCTGGTCCACGCGCTGGGTGAGCTCGCGCAGCGCGAGCCGGGTGACGCCGGGCAGGCTGTCGTCGTCGTCCCGGACCCTGAACGCCGCGCAGGTGGCAAGCAGCTCACGTCGGGGTAGGACGGGCAGGCGCTCACGGAGGTCCTCCGGCGCGGTGACGAGCAGATGGTTGATCTGGTTCAGCGCCTGGGTGCGCGCTTTAGTGGCGCTGCGTGTCACCACGCGTAGAGCGCGCAAGCACTCGACTGCTCCGTCGTGGGTCTTCGGTGTGGCTCTGGCCTCCCCGGATAGCACGGCTCGCGCGGCGGCGATGGCGTCGGTCTTGCCCTGGCGACGGCGCAGCTGCCGGTTGAGTCGCCCGACCTCGACGACGCTGATCCCTTGCTCGGTGAGGTGCCTGGCAAGTGCCGCTCCCTCTAGCTGCCGGTGCCCTCGACACCGACCCGGTCGAGGTCACCGAAAGTGCGCAGCCAGGCCAGCAGCCGCCGGTAGCCGGCGATAGTGGTTCGGAAGCTCTGGGTGCCGAGGACTCCGCCCGTGCTGGACAGAGCGGCCGCGAAGTGCGCGTCGGCATGGGTGTCGACGCCGCCGGTTATTCCGGTCTTGCTGGTGGTCACGATGTCCGTCCTGGTGGTTGAGCGGTCAGGGCGGCGCGGTGCTGCCGTTCGGACAAGACAGGGACGGGGCCAAAGCGAACAGGCTCCTACGAGGTCACTCACGTCAGCAGACCGTGCCGGTGTCCCACCCGGTCGACGGATCACTTTGAGGGCGACCTTGCGGTGCCGGCCTGTCCTGGGGTCAGACCGGGTGGGACGCCCTGATCCAACATCCCTGCCTGTCCTGCTTGGGATTTTGGACTTGTCGAATGACCAGGTCACCCGAGCAGGAGAGGCACTTTGCGGATGCACCGTAGCGCCCGGCGTCCGGTAGTAACAGCTTCTGCTGACGGCTCGGGTGTGGTGTGCACGCCGGGTCGCGGCTTCTGGCCGACCAGGCCGGACTGACGGGCGGGTTCGCCGACGTGTTGGCCGGGTTTGCGCAGCGCCGCAGGGGTCGTGACCCGGGCCGGGTCCTTCTCGATGTGGCGGTGCTGCTCGCCGACGGCGGGACGAGGATCACCGATTTGGCGGTGCTGCGTAACCAGCCGAACCTGTTCGGCCCGGTGGCATCGACCGCGACCGCATGGCGGGTGCTGGACGGCGTCGACGAGCGGGCGCTGTCACGGTTGCGGGACGCGCGAGCGGCGGCCCTGGAACGAATGTGGCTGCAGGCAGACGACGTCGGCCGGTTGCCGCTTTTCACGACCGCCGGCTGCCGCACCTGGCCGGGGATCGGGGTGCAGCTGGACGCGACGTTGACCGAGTGCCACAGCGACAAGCAAGGCGCGGCGCCGACGTTCAAAGGCGGGTTCGGCCACCACACGCTGACCGCGTGGTGTGACAAGACCGGCGAGTCGCTGGCGGCGATGCTGCGTCCGGGCAACCCGGGGCCAACCACATCACCGTCACCGACCGGGCGGTGGCGCAGATCCCCGACGCGCACCGCCACGGCACCCCGATCCTGGTCTGCGCCGACGGGCCGGCGCCACCAAGGCCTGGCTGGCCCACCTACGCGACCTGCGCAACCAGCACCGCCTTGACCTGCGCTTCTCCGTCGGGTTCACCATGACAGGCGCAGTACAGACCGCGCGATCCTGGCGCTGCCCGAGCAGGCGGGACCCCAGCGGTTGAGGCCGACGGCAGTGTCCGCATCGGGGCTGACGTTGCCGAGCTCACCGGTTACCTGCCTGACTTGTCCGGTCCGGTGCGCGCATGCAGGCTCCGCCAGATCAACCACAGCGAGGTACCCCTCGTGACAGCAGGTGCGGCGAGGCGCCAAGGCACAGGCGACCTCCGGGGCACCTGCCCCCTTGGCCGTCGGGTCGCTTGTCAGTGGGCACACGAGAAAGGACAGGCCTGCGGCTGTCGCGATCACGCAAGGACGCCCCTGCCGAACCCCTGGTTGCTACCCCTTGACATTTGATCACACGACATCCGACGATAGTGCACGAGTGACACGCTCGCGCTACTTGGCCGAGTCCGGCCAGAACAGGCTGCCATGAATCCTGGTCCGTACCTCTGCGTGGCTCCACCAACGGCAAGGCCGGCACTGAGTCCGTCTACGCCAGTGGACTGGCGCAGACCCGCTCATGCCAGCGTGACGTCTGCGGCCAAGTTCGCGGCGCGGTGGATGACCGACAACCGTCCATCGCACACAGCGGCCCGTTCCCACCACCGGGCACACACACGGCTCACCAAAGACGACGGAGACCGGACCGCCGGCTATTAGGAGTGATTGTGAGTAAAACCATTACCGACCGCCGTGACTTCAAGCTCGGTCTGTTCTCGCCGAATTGCTCGTCCGGCCTTGCCGTGACAAAGGTTCCCGAACGCTGGTCCGGCAGCTGGGACGACAATCTACGTCTGGCCAGACTTTGCGACGATGTGGGGATCGACTTCCTCTTGCCCATCGCCCGATGGATCGGCTATGGCGGCGAGACAAACTTTCACGAGGGGGTCCTCGATCCCGTTACTTGGGCGGCAGGCCTACTTGCGCACACGCGCCGTCTCGTCGTCTTTGCCACTGTACACACGGCGTTCAATCATCCTATTGTCGTCGCCAAACAACTGGCCACCGTCGACCAGATTGGGCAGGGGCGAGCCGGAGTAAACATTGTGGCCGGTTGGAACAAGCCCGAATACGACACGTTCGGCATGGATCTCCCGCAGGACCACGATGCTCGATATGCGCTTGCACAGGAATGGTGGGATGTAGTTCGTGAGATCTGGACCACTCCGGGCAGCTTCGACCACCAGGGCAGGTTTTTTCAGTTGCAGCACGTGGAAGGCCTTCCGAAGCCGTTCGATGGGCTGCTCCCCATTCTCAACGCGGGTTCATCAATTCAAGGTCGCGCTTTCGCCGCTCGCAACGCGGATTTCGCCTTCACGGTTGTCGGGGGACCGGAGGACGGGGCGACGGTCGTGGATCAGATTGTGACGCAGGCCCGTACTGAGCACAACCGGCGGATGGGCGTGTTCACCCTTGGCCATGCCGTTTGTCGTCCGGACCGCAAGGAGGCCGAGGAGTATCTGCATTACTACGCCGACGAGAACGCGGACTGGAACGCGGTCGACAACCTGATGGGACTGCAAGGCTTGCACTCTCAATCGTTCACGCCGCAGATGCTCGAAACCTTCAGGCACCGGTTCGCCGCTGGTCATGGCAGCTGCCCTTTGATCGGAAACCCGGACGATGTGGCCGATGCGATCGAGGCGTTCGCTCGAGCCGGGTTTGGCGGGATGACGTTAGCCTTCCTTGATTACGCGGGAGAGTTGGGATACTTCGCTCAAGAGGTGCTTCCCAGGTTGGAGCAACGGGGGGTTCGGCTGCCGCGATGAACCGCTCGGCAGGTCCAGGCTCGTTGCAATAGATATCAATCGGCGCGACAGCGGCCAACGCTATATTGTTGCGAACTATCTGCTATTAGGAGTGCTGTGACTACGGATGCTGAGGAATCGACCGAGCGGTTGCCGATTGTCATTGCAGGAGGCGGTCCGGTGGGGCTGGTGACGGCACTCGGACTCGTGCGCTACGGCGTGCCGGTGGTGGTCCTTGAGGAGGATGAACGCCTCTCGTTGGACACCAAGGCGGGAACCGTCCTCACCCGCACGTTGGAGGTGCTGCACCGTTACGGTGCGCTGCCAGAAGTGCTTTCCGCGTCCCTCCGAATCGATGAGATTGGTGAGTTGGACCGAGCAACCAACCGCTCGACGCTGAGCGTCCGTACCGGTGAGCTGGTGGATGACACACGCTTCCCATTCGTCATCAACATCCCCCAGCATGAGCTGGAACCGGTGCTACGCCTAGTCCTCGAGCGTGCGGCGCCGGGGGCGTTGTGTATGAGCCACAGGTTGGTTGGGCTTGCGGAGGAGGACGACCGTGTCCGGCTGCAGGTGGAGACCGCCGGCGGCTCTCGGGAGATTGAGGCCCGGTACCTTTTAGCGTGTGACGGTGGTCGGTCGTTCGTTCGTGAAACCTTGGGCATCGGCGTCGAGGGTAAGACGCTGCCTGAGCGATACATGCTCGTTGACCTTCGGGTAGACCTTGACGTCGAGAATCCTCGGGACTACCCCTATCTCGCCTATTTTGGGGATCCGCAGGAGTGGATGATCCTCGTTCGTCAGCCACATTGTTGGCGCTTTCTCTTTCCACTTGCAGAGGGAGCTCCCGCGCCGACTCGAGAGGAACTTGCCAAGAAGGCCCAGCGCTTCATCGGCGATGTGCACGACATGGAGGTGATCGGCAGCAACATCTACTCGGTGCACCACCGGGTCGCCAGTAGGTGGCGGGCAGGGCGGGCCTTCTTGATGGGAGACGCTGCCCACCTCATCACCCCGATGTGGGCGCTCGGACTCAATACGGGTGTACTCGATGCCTCCAATCTGCCGTGGCGCCTTGCCTGGGTGGTTCGCGGCTGGGCCGAGGAGTCCCTGCTGGACGCGTATGAGCAGGAGCAGGCACCAGTCGCGACACGGGGCTCTGGCCAGATGGCAGAGGCCGCACGAGCCAACATGGGCCGCGAAGTGGGTCCGGTAGCCGCGATGTCGGAGGGCGCGTGGGGTAACGCCTTCACGAGGGCCCTGCTCGGCGTCAGTCTTGACGTCGACGGGACAGGAGACTGGTCCATGGTCGAAACTGGGACCGTTCCGACGCCTGTGCGTGCTGGCGACCGTGCGCCCGACCTCCCGCTGTTCGGATCACACGGCACCACGGTGCACTTGCACGACCTCGTGGCAGACAGCTTCGTCGCGCTGTACTTCACCGACGCGCGGCACCGGCCGCGGTTGCCGGCCGACGATGTGCCGGGGTTGCGGCACATGGTGGTGAGCCGCTGGGACGCCCCGCACGACTCGGGCCTGCGAGAAAGGGCTCTCTTCGACCCGGGTGAGCGTGTGCGGGCCCGATTTGGCTTCGACCTCGACACGATTGTTCTGTTGCGCCCGGACGCGCACGTCGCAGCTTTGCTGCCGTACGAGCCTGATGCTGAGCAGGACGCTGCTGTTCTCGCTTATCTCCGGCTTGTAGGCCGCGGGGGTTCCGCGACTGTGTCACCTGAACGCAACCAGACACCCGAGGCACTGCTGATGGGAGGGACATCGTGACTACCTCACCAGGCGAGCCGACGGCGGCTGAGCACGAATCGAGGATGTTGGAGGCACGCACGCCGGTCCTCGGTGATGTCGGCCAGCGTGTCGTATTCGAGAACGAGCACGTGCGGGTTTGGGAGGTCGCGCTTGCTCCGGGCGAGAGTCAGACGTGGCACAGTCACACGTGCCCGTACCTTGTTCTGGCGCTGCAGGCCGCAGACAACCGGATCGACCTGCTGGAGGGCGGATCACGTGAGGTCCACGAGCCAGTAGGGGGCGTTGTCTACCGGGACCCGGGCGAGGTGCACATGCTGACCAACCAGGGCTCGACGCCGTACCTGAGCCGCTTGGTCGAGCTGAAAGCGCCCGAGAAGGCGGAAGAATCTTCAGGGTCTTAGTCTCGTTCGCCACCGACGTTGACATGTGATCAAACAGGCCTCAGTCTTTGCCTACTCGCTCCGCGCCGCGGGGCGCACCGGAAGGAAAACTGCATGATCCCTCCGCCCTTCCGCTACCTGGCGCCGACCTCTCTAGGAGCCGCGCTGGCGCTGCTTGCTGAACACGAGGGGGCGACCGTGCTCGCGGGCGGCCAGAGCCTGATCAACGCCCTCAAGCTTGATCTCGTTGCCCCGCCGACACTTGTGGACGTGCACCGGCTCCCTGAGCTACGGACAGTGGAGGAGCAGGACGGCGCCGTGCGTATCGGGGCGGCGGTGACGTACTCCGAGCTAGCACGCCATCCGTTGGTGCGCGAGAAGTTGCCTGTCCTTGCCGATGTCGCGGGCGCACTCGTCGACCGGCAGGTGCGCAACCGCGGCACGATCGGCGGCAATTGCTGTTTGAATGATCCCACCAATAACTTCCCACCCCTGCTGGCCGCCCTGGACGCCTCGTTTGAGGTCCGTCAACACGGGGGCGAGCCCGAGAACATTGCGGCCGACGACTTCTTCCTTGGCACTCTGCTGACAGTTGCGCACGGGCCGGCCCTGTTGACCGCTGTCAACCTGCCGGCCCACCCCGCTAGGGCCGACGTGGCATACCGGCATCACCTGATTGGCGCTGACTCGTGGGCTCTCGCTCGCGCTGTCCTCCGCGTAGACGTGGATGGTGACGACGTAATCGGAGCCCGCGCCTATCTCGGAGCTGTAGCTGATTCTCCGAGACGACTCCCAGCGGTGGAGGCGGCGTTGACTGATTCCGCCCTTTGCTCCGCCACCGTTCAGGCCGCGCTAGCTGCCTTTGACACTGAGCCGCTGGAGATGCACGCGGACTCCCACGCGTCCGCGGCTTACCGGCTGGCCCTTGCGCGGGTGCAGCTCAAGCGAGCTGTCAACGACGTCGTCGTAGGGCACTTCCGCACAGAGGAGGCTGCTGCATGACCGATACCGCATCCCACGACAGTCCCGACATCCACGCAATCACCGTGGAAGTGGACGGCGTCGTCGAGCAGTCGGCGGTGTCGTCGCGAACTTTGCTCGTGCACTGGTTGCGTGACGAGCTCGACAAGCGCGGTCCCAAGATCGGCTGCGACACGGGCAACTGCGGCGCATGCACGATCCGCTGGGACGGCATGCTTGTGAAGTCATGCATGGTGCTGGCTGCTCAGGCGGACGGCACGACCGTCGAAACAGCTAGCGGTCTTGCGGATGCAGATGGTCCGCTCAATGAGCTGCAAGCACGGTTCCGCGACTACCACGCCCTGCAGTGCGGCTACTGCACGTCCGGCATGTTGATGACGGCAACCGACCTGCTTGAGTCAGGTGAGGAGATCACCGAGCACTCCGTCCGCCGAGCCATCAAGGGCAACCTGTGCCGGTGCACCGGCTACCAGGGGATCGTCAACGCCGTCCGAGCAGCGGCGGGTCAGGATGTACCCCTCCCGCACGGCAAGTCGCCCGACTCCCACGGCACCGACATCGAGGCAGGCTCGCAGTGACAACGACCACCGAAACACCCCGTCGCACAAGCGCTCCATCCTGGGCGGGACAATCGATCAACCGCACGGAGGACGAGCGGCTGCTTCGAGCGCAGGGGGAGTTCGGCGATGACACTCCCATCAGCCGGCTGGCCCACCTGTTCTTCGTGCGCTCCCCGTACGGACATGCGCGGATCACGGCGATCGACGTCTCGGGTGCTCTTGAGGTTCCCGGCTTCCTCGGGGCGTTGACACCGGACGAAGTGGACCTCCTCACCGACAAGTTCGGCGAGATGCAAGTTCCGCCCGCTGATGCCGAGGTAGACCGCTGCCTTGCCAGCGGCGGCAAGGTGCGTTTCGTTGGCGAGCCAGTAGTCGCTGTTGCTGCTACCTCCCGTGAGGCCGCTCGGGATGCGGCAGCGGCCGTGGTTGTCGAGTACGAACCCCTCGACGTGGTTGTTAACGCTGCCGCGGCTCTGCGCTCGGGTGCGCCGCTGGTCCACGATGACATTGGCAGCAACGTCTTGCACCACGACACGTGGAACTTCGGCGACATGGATTTCGTGCTCGAGCACGCGCACCACGTGATTGAGGTCGATGAATTGGTGTGCCACCGGTTCTCGGCGACACCGCTCGAGTGCACAGTTGTGACCGTCGACTACGACTCGGGCACCGACATTTTCGACCTCGTCGGCGGCTGCGCCATGCCGCAGTTCACCACACTCATGATGTGTGGCGCGTTGCGGCACCCGGCCTCGCGGATGCGCATCCGGAGCAAGGACTTCGGTGGGTCGTTCGGGGTCAAGATCGGCATGTATGTGCCGGCGACAGCGGTCGCGTTGATGGCACGCAAGCTGCGGCGGCCGGTGCGCTGGACCGAAACCCGCACCGAGCACCACTGGATGGGCGGTCACAGCAACGAGCGCACCTTCCGCAACGTTAAATTGGCCGTTGAGAACGATGGAACGGTGCTCGGCCTGAGCTATGAGTGCACGGACGACGTCGGCGCCTACTCCCGCTATGAGCCGCTGGGGTCGGTCGTGTGGGCACAGGTGGCAAATGCCTGTTACCAACTCAAGCATCTGCACGTGGACTTCACGAGCGTCTATACGAACAAGGGCCCGGTGCATCCCGTACGCGGGTACTCCCGCTTGCAGCACCTGTGGTTGGTCGAGCGTATGATGGACCTCGCCGCTCACCAACTTGGCTTCGACCCTGTGCAGTTTCGGTTGCAGAACTACGTTCAGCCCGAGCAGTACCCGTACACCACGGTGAACGGTTGCGTTTACGACTCGGGCGACCTGCCCGCCAGCCTGCGTAAGGCGCTGGACCTCATCGACTACGAGGGTGCGCAGCGCCTCAAGGCTGAGGCGGTCGGGACGGGCAAGCGCATCGGCATTGGTATCGGCTCAACCCTGGACTCCGGTACGAATAACTTCGGCCAGGCGCGGCTCATGAATCCCTTCTTGCCCTTCGGCGGCAACACTGAGGGCGGCCTGGTACGAATGGGTGTTGACGGCTCCATCTTCGCCACAACCGGTGGCGTCACTTTCGGCCAAGGGCACGAAACTACAACCGCCCAGGTGGTCGCTGACCTGCTCGGGCTTCGGCCCGACGACATTCAGGTCCACCGCGGCGGTGACTCCTCGCTCAGCGCTCAGACCGGCTTCTCGGGTTCGTATGCGTCCCAATTCGCGGTGACCGGTATAGGGGCAATCATCAATGCCACGAAGAAGCTGATTGATGAAATCACGCAGGTAGCCGCCGCCGTCTTTGGGGTGGAGCGGTCGCAGATCTTCCTCGAGGGCGGCTTCGCCAAAGTGGAGGGCAACGAGGAATTAATGTTGCCGTTTACCGACATCGGCGGGATTGTTCACTTTGCTCCTGGGAGCCTACCGCCCGAGGTAGCCGACGAGGTGGGCCTGGTTGGCCGCGCCGTCTACCGCGCCCCCTTCGAGCTGCCCGAAGTCGACAAGAAGATGGGCAACCTGACCCTGACGTACGCCACGCAGATTCACGCTGTCGTCCTCGAGATCGATGAGGAAACAGGCGCAATCGAGTTGCTGCGGTACGGGGCGGTGGACGACTGCGGCGTGCCCATCAACCCAATGATCGTCCAGGGCCAGGTCAACGGTGCCACGGTCCATGGCCTGTCGGCCGCGCTGTTCGAGCACTTCGACTACGACGAAAACGCGCAGCTGCGGGCGGCTAACTTTTACGATTACCACGCGGCAACGGCGCTGGACATGCCGACGCTGCTGTACGACAACGTGGTAAGCCCGTCGCCGTTCACCCCCACGGGTGCCAAGGGCATGGGCGAAGGTGGTGGCGCCCCCTTGCACGCGGTCTCGGCCGCAGTCCAGGACGCCATCGGAACCACCGGTGCCATCCTTAACAGCCACGCCTCGTCGGAGGCTGTTTTCCACGCCCTCGCCGGGGCGGGCGCCGACAAGGTCCGGGTACTTCGGTGAACGTCGCCGGTGAATTCACCACGGCTACGCCGATCGCCGGCCTTCGTGCCCTTGGCGCCAAGCCTGAGGTGCTGGAGCGCGTCTCGACGTTGCGCGACGTACGCACCGGCGCCGAAGGCGTCGTCCACGCGGTCTTCACCCCCAGCATCTCGCTTGGTCAAATACCGCTAGCCACCACGATCACCACCCTCGAGGAGGACGAGACAGGGGCAAGGCTTCGGGTGGTGGGGCGGCGGGGGACCCAGCTCGTAGATGTCGACCTGCGGATGGACTTCAAGTCCACCACCGACGGCCTCACCGTCGTCAACTGGAATGCGGGTCTTATCGTGCGGGGCAACGCCGCGAGCGTTGGCCAGCGTGTCGCCCGCGACATCACCATGCGGGCTATTGCCTCCGTGCTCGCCGAGGCAGCGCAGGTCGCCGGCTCGGCGGTCTCGGATGCACACCTGTGAGTTGCGATCCAAGCGTTGATGTACACACCCACCTGGCTCCTGAGCTGCGTGATTCAGCCGGCACACTCGCTGGGGTCGAGGAGTCGAGCGGGCGCTACATCATCGACGGAGAGCAGATCGGCGTCTCCGCGCTGTACGAGGCACGCCAGCTAGAGGACTGGCTCACCGCCGCGGACATTGACAGGGCATGGGTGTCCATACCGCCGCCCTTCTTCCGCCAGGGGCTCCAGGAAGACGGTGCGCGCATCTGGGTGGAGCGGGCTAACGACGGCCTCCTAGCTCGCATTGCCGGTTCTGAGCGACTCGAGGCTCTCGCCTACCTGCCGTTTGAGCACCCGCAGGTTGCACTTGCCGAGCTGGATCGGCTCGTCAGCGACGAGCGCGTCGTTGGCTGGAACCTCTCGGCGGGGGGCGGATCTCTCCCACTGGACGACGGCCGCCTCACACCGGTCTGGGACCGGCTCGAGGCGGTGGGCCGACCTGTGTTGTTGCATCCGGGCAGCTCGTCAGATGCCCGGCTCGACCGGCATTACCTGTCCAACCTCGTGGGCAACCCAGTGGAGACCACCGTGGCCGCCGCCGAACTCGTGTTCGGCGACGTGCTTGGCACCCACCCAGACCTGCGTCCCGTGCTGGTGCACTGCGGCGGCACCGTTCCTATGCTCGCCGGCCGGTGGCAGCGCGGCGCAGATACCAACCGGCCGGGCGTCGGCCCGCTCAGCCTGGCGCCGGGCCTTGCAGTCCGCCGGTTCTGGGTTGACGCGCTGGCACATGAACCGGGGGGCGTCGATCTCGCAGTCGCGGTCTTCGGTCTGGACAAAGTAGTGCTCGGGAGCGACTGGCCGTTCCCGATGGGCCTGGACAACCCTTGGTCGGCGATTGCACACCTCTCGCCGGAACAGCGTGACCAAATTGGTCGAAGCAACGTTGCCTCTTTGTGCGGCGTGCGGCATGTCTGAGGCGACGTTCGACGTCGACCTCCTAGTCCAAGCTACGGCGGCTGTGTTCGTAGGCGCTGGCCTCAACCGGAAGCCGGCGGAAACAGTCGCCCGAGCACTGGTTGACGCCGACATGCGCGGCATCCCCTCTCACGGACTGATGCTCATTCCGATGTACGTCGACAGGCTGCGTGCGGGTTCGGTAACCACAGCGGAACTGGCCGACGTGGTGCTTGACGTTGGTCCCATCGCCGTGCTGGACGCCAGGCACGCATTGGGCTTGCTGACCTCCGACCAAGCTATGGGCGTAGCAGTGGCCAAGGCGAAGCTTCACGGCGTTGGTGTCGTCTCAGTACGCCACGCGTTTCATTTTGGCGGCGCGTACCGGTACGTCCAACAAGCGGCGGCCGCGGGGTGCCTGGGAATTGCCGCGTCCAACACCCGGCCGCTCATGCCGCCGACAGGGGGCGGAGAACGTGTGGTGGGTAACAACCCGATCGCCATTGGAGTCCCTCGCAGCGCAGGGCCGCCCATAGTGCTCGACATGGCCCTATCGGAGGCTGCGCTGGGCAAGATCCGGCTAGCCAAAGCCGAGGGGAGGGAGATTCCCCTCACCTGGGCTACCGACGAGCAGGGGTCACCGACGAGCGACCCGAACGCCGCGCTTGCCGGCATGCTCTTGCCCGTCGGCGGCCCGAAGGGCTACGGCTTGGCATTCATGGTCGATGTCCTCACTGGTGTGCTGAGTGGTGGCGCCTTTGGTGATCTGGTGCAGGGGATGTACGCGGATGTTGCCGTGCCGAACGACTGCGCGCACTTCTTCCTCGCTCTCAGCATCGGTGCCTTCAGCAGCGACAGCCAATTCGACGTTGCCCTCGAGTCCCTTGCCAGACAGGTCACAAGCGCAAAGTTGGCTCCGGGCTCCACCCGACTGCTGCTGCCGGGTCAGCGGGAGGCTGAGAAAGCTGCGGCAGCTCTCGAGCATGGTGTCGAAGTGGACGCCAGCGTGCTCGACGGGCTGCGGCGGACCGCAGCCCAGGTGGGCGTCGAGCTGCCGAAGGGCCTGTGATGACGACGTCGGTGTACGACGCCGTAGTAGTCGGCTCGGGCATCAATGGACTGGTTGCTGCGGCCGAACTCGCTGGCGCTGGCTGGAGCGTCTGCCTAGCCGAAGCCAACGACCGGTTGGGGGGATTCATCGCCTCCGATGAGTCGACGGCGCCCGGCTACATCCACGACACCTACTCCTCCTGGCATCCATTGTTTCTCACCGGCGGGGCCTACGCTGCGCTCGGGGACGACTTAGCACGGTACGGTCTCGCCTACTGCAATACCGACGACTTGGTAACAGGAAGCGTCGCGGCTGACGGCCGGACCACTATTGGCTACCGAG
>JAABUX010004926.1_pt1 | contig 16644 bp, 25 predicted proteins | sample 5561851 | NCBI WGS metagenome assembly JAABUX01 (sample SAMN10711883, study PRJNA513361) | rock metagenome | isolation source: Antarctica rocks | place: Antarctica: Victoria Land, Richard Nunatak red sandstone | collected 2016-01-03 | reverse complement strand
TTCTTGTGTGCATCTGCACGGTCCTGCAAATAGGCTACCGTCTTGTCTGAGACCTTGACGCAGAGACCTACACTATGCAGAAACGCTTGCAATGCCCAATCCAGGGTGGAAAGTATACTGGAGCACGGATACCTTTTTACGGCGGTCAATCATGGTCACGAACCCCAGCTCTGAGCAAAACAGCCACATAATGGCAAAGTGTTATACCGAGAATAGAGTGCCTGTGGCAGCCCAGAAGCCAACCACAAAGAACCTGCCGAATGCCACTTCCTCGGCATGCCATGGCATGCCAAGGCAGCATCCTGCAAGCCGCCTCTGGTCGGACCTCTGCAGCTGCAAGCTAGCAGCTATGTTGATTATAGAAGGGCTGTAATGGCTCTCAGCCCATGCTGTGAGGTGCTGCTGATATCACTGGCGGTCGTGCAACGCTTCTGCATGGCCACCTTGTCTTGACATATCCCCGGTGCTCGAGAGTACCTCAAGTGTGCGATCTCGTGGCCAGAGTTGTCGGACCCTCGTGTGGCAGTGTTGCGTCCGGGTCTGCCAAGCCACTGCGCTGTGGCGGCTCGACTGACTTGACCCTGGCCCATGTTTGATCGCTTGCAGCGTACCATGGCCTCATTCCACTGCTGGCAGTGCCGGCACGGCGGCGACCAACACTTCCTGCGGCGCCAGCTGCTCTGCTAATGCCGCGTCGACATGCACCCCAGGCTCTGCTTCCGCAATGGCCTGCCTCTGCTGCTGGCCATACGTGCTCAGAATCATCACCCAGATCAGTTCCACTGAGTCCACCCACAGCAGCCTGCGAATAAGCACTCATCCTCTGAAAAGGTGGGCCTTACAGTTATCAGCTGAAACATGCTGCCCACTTGATCAGCACTGGATTATGCGGACGACTCATTACCATGCTGCTGTATACTACACTGATGATCACCGACAATGATGCGTTACATCAAGCAAGTGTTTGTGGTCGTTCCACCCCGCAGCTTCATCACAGCGCTTAACAATAGTGACGTGCAGTAGTAACGCAGCGACTCGAACGCATGCGCCACTCACCGATGTTCACAGGGCATGAGTCCGTAGGTGACCAGGTGCGCCAGGGGCCACAGCTTCCAGCCAGCCACCATGAGGTCCACGCATGATGCGCGGACGGATGCAGCAATGACCGCAGGCGGCTCGCGGCGCAGCACGCCCAGCAGGCCGTGGTACGTGCCATTCCACGTGGCGCTCTCCACACCGTCTGATCGAAGAGGATCTGTACAGGACACGCGAGCATTCGGACTTGACTGACTTACCGATGCGCTTGCCCGTACTTGAAGCCACAGGTCATGCGGACCCTGCGTGGGCCCAATGGCGACACGCGTGTGGAATTGCTTGCGTTCGAGTGCATCAGCAGGCAAGAATCTTGCTGCTCACCTTTATGAAAGGCACATACCAAGCAAGTGGTGACACCTGCGTGCGACATCAATGGTGACGAGAGCGCGCTTGCAGGGGAGGCTGCAGATGATGAGTTGACGCGGCGTCTGCAGTTTGCAAGCTGTTCGTCCGCAGCACAGCGCAGGACAGCACGGCACAGCACATCAAGACGCACCGGCAGCTCGGCGATGAGACCATCGCAGAACAGATACCAGAAATGCGGAAGCTGTCCATGCGCCAACAGACCACATAGCCCTGCGAACGACAAGTGCCGCTTTTACAGCTGAGCTCCAGCAGATGTGTTGCACAGGGTCGTCTCGACGCAGGCTGCACCTGAGCGCACTGCGCGTGCCTTATCAAAGCCTTCTGTGAGGCCTTCGTATGATTGTGCGATCAAGTCGCCGACGAGGTAGACGCAGCCAGAGATCACGGCCTGCGACCAAGGTCCAGCACACGCATTGTTGACGCTGACCGTCTGCATTCCCACAGCAGTCTGGCGGGCATCGACCTCCTGCTTGTCAAGCCCAGCAGCGCCATATGACATCGCGTCACATGGACCACATCTGGCATGGAGTCGCAATTTGGCTTCGCACCTTCGTAGCAATGGGATTGGTCCCCAGACTGGTCTGATAGTGGTCCCAGAGTTGACCCGGTGCCTCAAGCAGGATAGAAGGGTCAACGCCCGGCACGGCGGCCGCAACGACGGCAGATCTCCGAGAAAGCGCTGTCCTGTGGACGAACGGCGCAACAAGGTATGGCGTCGCAAGGCATCTCCTGGAGGCGACGGCCGTAAGTGAGAACCCGGGGGCGGTAGTCGTCAGCCGCACCGCACAGAGCTGACGCGGCCCTGCGATCCGGCTGACAGTTTGCGTGACGGCCATCCCCCACGAGGCCAGCCGCCGAGGCGCTGGGCCGCAGTCCCCGCGGTGGGAAGCTCGCTCTGGGAGACGACCAGCCCTCATCTGGACGTGAGCTTGGCTGTCCAAGGGCACAGTGGCAGGTTTAAGCTTGTAGCTCCGTGTTGAAAAGTTTTGGAAGCAGTGAGGGACAGCTAGCCCAGCATCAAAACGTCGCGTTGCCGCGTGAATGTTCAGCTAAATGACGGCGGATGCAACCTTTAGGTGTCTCAGCAAAGCTGCCAGGTGGGGGTCCCCCTTCCGTGTTTTGTAGCACGAAGATGCTAGCTATCGGGCCCGGGCGCAAAGCTGGATGTTGTTGTGCTGCAGGCTGCTCCAAGCGGTTTGGGACAGCGTTCGACAGGTGCGACAGCGCATGCCAGAGAGGTCACACGCAATCACTGAGCTTCTCTGCCGAGACACAGAAACGCTGCTGTCGGCCATGCGATCAGATAGGGCGCCGAGTCAGCACCAGCGGCTGCAAGTGACCTCAGGGCGCTGTTTGCACGCATAATACCTGCTCTGACACCCCGAAGCGGATGATCTTCACCCCCTCGCGTCCGGGGTCCAGGCGACTGCCATGTCTCTGCAGGTAGTTGGGAGGCTCTGCGCCTTCCTCGGCCAGCTGGCAGTGCCATTCAGGGGCTGCACGACGCTGGCGCATGCGACGGGATCGGCCTTTAGTGCCAACGGCTTGAGCGCAGCAAGCATTTGTCACCCCAGGCAGAGCCGCCACAGGCTGCGGCGCCGCCTGGGCCAGGGCCTCCGGGACCTCTTACGCCGCGTGCCGCGGCGCATCACATTGGACGTGCGGTGCAGAACGTCTGTGTTATTGTTTCGCCTGCCTGTACCGGTAGCTATAGAGCGGCAAGTCGTGCTGAGCAGCATTGTCGTTGCCCTGCAGCTGCTTCCCCAGCCACGCATCTCTCTCCGCTTCGACCATCGTGATTGCGGCAGCGTGGCAACGGGCGAAGCGGCTGATGATCGCAGCAAGCAGCTTCTCAGGCAGCCGCAGCTGCAGCCGGCTGCGCAGACTCGGCGCAGGCGCCGGCGCTCCGGTGAAGGGGCGCGTGCGCACTCAAAGCACCGCCGTGCCAGGCTCATGTCCATGGACTCAGCTCACGATGATGCGGTCGCGGCATGGCCCACCGACGCCATGGCAGCTGCCACTGAACCGCTCAGCCCTGCTGACTCGGCGTCTGAGCTGCCGGACCTGTCCAGCAGTTGGCACAAGACCGCAGCGACACTCAGCCTGCCGCGCGGCCGACCGCGCAACCACGCCCATCAGTCGGACACCGAGGGCTGCAGTGCGTCCAGCAGCCCCCGGCAGCGGAACAGCAGGGCGCCTGACGCTGCCGATCCAAACTCCAGCCACCATGCTGTCGCACAGGCAGCTACACGGTCGCAATGCAGGGCGCGGGCAACGAAGTCAGCATTCAGCTCTGCCGGAGCAGCGGCGGAGGCGCTGCGCTCTCATCCGCTGACAGGGCTGCATTCAGATTCGGACGCGGATGCGCTGTACCCCTGCACCAGTACACCACAGACAGCGCCGAGGCTGACGTGGCCGGCGCTACCCTGCTCGCACCTCAGCCCAGCGGGATCCTGCTGTAACAGCGAAATAGGGCGGTCATCAGCAGTGACAGACGATGAAGCTGCAGAACATTGGGTCATCCCGGACGCTTGCACTGGAAATAAAAGCTTCTCGCAGCAAAGCTCCTCGCAGCAGAGCACCGCAGTGCAGTCGCTCGGCCATGACGGCAGCGGTGGCGGCTGTCCCTCATCAGTCGCGGCCGTGCTCGGCGACGCTCAGCTGTTGGCCTTCGGCGCGCTGATCGGCGAAGCAGCATCGGCCGCCGCCATGACGGCCCTCGGCGGCTGCGGAGCAGTGGGCGACAGCCCCGGCTGCTTATTTGGGGCGTCTGCCGAGGGTGCAGGCTCGTGGAAGCTCATCGTACAGGTGTCTCTACCTGCGTTCCCGCTCATCATCCCTCGCTGCGAATTGCTACATGCCCGAGTGATGCATGTGAACCCAGACTTTTTGTGCTGCGTATTTCCTATGGCCACATCCAGCTCGCTTCTGCGAGTCATGGTACAGTCGCTAGCGCTGAGGGCAATTCTCAGAATTAAAACTCAATCATGCACGTCTGCGCTGCCGCAGGAGCAGCAGCCAGGCTTGACCTACTCAGCGTGGCGGGCGCCCCTGCGTAACGGACTCTACATGTACGCCTGCCGTGCCGTGTACGAGGACGCAGACCCGGCCGCACTGCGCGCATTCGCGCTGGACGACGCCGCCCGGGGCCTGTGGGATGACAACCACGTCGCCACGCTGCGCCTCGACCGCGATGAGGACGGCGACGCCCCGACGGGCTCGTCGTGCATCCACCACTACAGGTGCCAGAGTTCCTTGCCGCAGTCGGCATGATGTTTGTTAATGCAGATTGGTTCAGGGAGCAACTTCGAGGTTTTGTGATGAAGTTCTAATGATTGATGGATCATCCTCGACTTGGCGACATGATTGCACGACTTGAATCCTCAGCAGCTCTCGGAATGCGGCCATCCTGCTTGAAGCAGCATGCATAGTCTCGTGCCCGCCAGGTAAGTGACTGACCGCGTGCAGGGCTGCACTGCACACATGGCCTGCGAGGCCATGGCGGTTACGAACTCACTAAGCAGGCCAGACTGGAAGACGATGATGCGCGTGCCCATGCGTGCAGGGCGAAGTTCCGGCTCATGCAGGACAGGGAGTACGTGTATGCGCGCCGCGTCTGGCGGCGGCCCGCTGACGGTGGCTGCTACGCACTGTCGATGCCGTGCCGCCACCCCGCCGCGCCCCTGAGCCCCGGGTCCGTCGTGCACGTGACGGACCACGCCTCCGGCTTCAGGATACGCGCCGTGCCGAGCGCGCAGGGCTCAATTGTAGGTGTGCAAACGTGCTCTCGGCAAATGATATCCGCAGTCTTCGGTGGCGTCCACAGCATTGAGAACAGCGGCTTCATCATCCTGTTAGGGGATGCTTCAATGCGTATGTGCAACCTTGCGCAGCTGGCGGAGCCGCCTTGCATGTCCATGGGTAATTACCGACAATACCTCTCGTGATTGTGCCAGGCACCGTGGAGATGGTGACGGTCTACTTCGAGGACTCCAAGGTCCACTCCCGGGTGATGAACTCCGCGGTCCGGCACAGCCTCTGGCGCTTCACCAGACGCCACGACGCCGCCTTCCGCTCATGGGCGGCTGCGCAGCTTTGGCGACCCACCGCGGAACCTGTGTCGGCCAGTCAGCGGGAAGCCCCAGAATGCTCAGCTGAAATCCATCGGCTTGCCTCAGAACCTTGTGTGCCCAACCCACCCAGCGCAGAGGAGCCCGGTGGCGAAACCTGCGGCGCGACGCAGATGCAGATTCAATTATCTCGCCGCGGCATTGATGCTGCCGCCGGTCTGTCATATGCAGACATCCAGGCGGTGCTGCACAAGTGCCAGCGCAGCTGCAAAGGCAGTGACGTCCACTCACCTCGGAGCTGGCGTCGCGCAGCAGCCTGCGTCGTGATTGCAATATTTGTACGTCGTCTTCTCTGACATGCTCGTTCCCACACAAAGGCAAGCACATTGCTCAAGCGCGGGCTCATAGGCGCTATAGTTGTTTTCTGATTTGGCTGTGGCTCCTTTCACAACTGCGCAAAGATCCATCGTAACATGTTCCCCGCTGGCAATGATTTCTCTGCCCGTCTGGACACGAGTGTAATGAAAGTGTAAACCGCCGAGCGTGACGTAGGGCCAGCTCCTGCACCCGACCAGGCTGAGGCCGGCGGGGTGGCACTGTGAAGCAATGTTGCCATACGCAGCAGACAGCGACTCCGATGGCGGTAGTCCACGCGACTTGCTTTTGAGCACGGTGCACGAACATGCCAAGGTAGGTCGGGCGTAAAGCGAAAGCCTGTGCCTTATCACCCCCCCCCCCCCCTCCTTTCCCCGCACGATGTTGTCTGCATTGCCAGGTGCGTTGCCGTTTGAGACGCGCAGACACGCGGGACGTGCGCGTGCGCAGGTGGCGGGCTCAGGCAAACGCTCAGCGCCCTGGGCTGGCGGGCCGGCAGTCGCGCCCGATTGGCACTCCGCCAAGAAGCAGCACATGCAGCAACCCGCAGCAGCAGCGGTGGACCGCCGACGAGCACCGCCACCGTCGCCGCTGCACAGCGAGTTGCTGACGTTCGCAGAGGAGGCCATGCCCACGCAGGCGAGCCTCGCATGCTGCACATGCTCTGGGCTACGATGAGGGCGGATATGGCGGCCACGATGCATGGGGTTGTAAGCAAAAAGAATAGTTGCGCGCAGCTTGGCTGTCCCTAAGCCGTCTGCCGAGGGCCGGATACCGTGCGTCGGTGCACAGTTCAGTGGCACGACTGGCTGCCTTCCAGCTCAAACATGCTCTCTGGCGCCCACATTCTGCACCCTTTGCGCAATACTCCCACCCCCGCAGGCGGAGGTGGAGCTGCTTGCGGAGGCGGTGCGGCGCATCGAGGGCGCGGCGCGTGCCGTGTGGCCCGGCTGCCGCGCGGCGCTGTTCGGGAGCCAGGCCACGGGGCTGGCGCTGCCGGGCGCCGATCTGGACGTCGTGGTGCTCGGCGCCTCTGCCGACCTCCGCCGCGCCGGGTCCGGCTTCACCAAGGTGTCCCCCACCCTTCCACCGGCGCCCTTCCTCCGTGGCCATCCAGCACGGCGGCGTCGCGAGAGCACCTGCGACGGTGCTGTTTCACGGCTTGCGGCTTTGTGACGCAAGCGGTCTGTGGGGACGAGCCCTGTGACATTGTCTGCTGTGGTTAAGGGGCAATATGTGACAGCAGTAAATGACACCACGTTGCGTAGGAGGAGAGGCGGTCTCTGCGGGAGGTGCTGGAGGACCTGCTGGATGCGCTGGTGGGAGCGCGGCTGCTGCGCGGGCCGGCGCGCATCGTCGATGCGAAGGTCCCCATCATCAAGTGCTGCCTCGCTCTGGGTGCGATTTTGAGTCAATGTGGCACCCTTTCATAAGACTCGCGCTCTCTGCAGGCCGCAAATGTGCTAGGGTCGAGCCACTCAGCTCGTCGGTGTACGTCTTAAGTCGAGCAGCGCATCTGCTTTTCAAGTAAAGTCCACACCCAAGCGTGCATTATCCCTCCAGGCAGTGGCTTGGCGGCGGACATCAGCCTGGGCGCTGCCAACGGGGTCCGCGCCGTGGTGTACGTCCAACGACAGCTGGCCGCGATGCCGCAGCTGCGGCCGCTGGTGCTCGTCGTGAAGGCCTTCCTGCGCCAGCACAACCTGAACGAGGCACGCCGCTTCTGCAAATGGTTATCAAATGGTTATACCGCAGTGACAGGTTGCGCATGATCAGGGCTGTGCGATGCTGGACATTGAACCTTTCACACCTGCGAGCTCCTGGATGAGACTCTGGTCTGCCACCACCTGTCTGTTGGGCCATGCGTATATGCCTGCTTGCTGCCTGTCAGGGGACTCCCCATGGTCGCCTGATGCCCATGGGTTGGCTTGGAAAGGTTCGGTGAATGTCTGGCTCGCACACCAGACCGCTCCTGATGCCAACGCAGGTGTTCTCGGGCGGGCTGTCCAGCTACAGCATCATGCTCATGGTGATCGCGCACCTCCAGAGCGAGGGCCTGCGCGCCGCGCACGCCGTCGCGCTCGCGGCCGCGGAGGGCGCCGGCGACGCGCAGGACGCGGACCGGCTGCTGGCCGACCTCCGCGCGGCGCTCTGCCCGGCCGCGGCTGCCGAGTCTGCTGATGGCCCTGCGGACCTGGGGCCGCTGCTGTGCTCCTTCTTCGACCGCTTCGGCAAACGCTTCAGGTGCTGCCTCACAAATTCTGTGCAGGGATACCGTGTGAAGCATTGGAGGCCACAGACGAGGGTGTATGTTTGCCGGAGGTGTGCGGGCAGCGCTCTTCTGTATACGGCATCATGAGGGGCGACTCGTCGGCTGCAGAAAGTACGGTGCACTGACGCTCGGCTTGTTGCAGGTACGCCAAGCAGGCGGTGTCTGTGCGGCTGGGCGGCGTCGTGGACAAGCCCACGGCCTGGAAGCAGCGCGGCCGGCCCCAGCTCCTGGCCGTCGAGGACCCGCAGGTATGTGCGCCATACGCGCTCTCATTTCTGAATCCGCTGCATCGAGCATGTTGTTACTGGCACTCACTGGCGGGCTGCAAGCTTGCTGTGAGCGGCTTCATCATGCTCTGCGGTTCCTTCCAGACAGTCGCCACAGTACACAGGTCAGTGGAGGCCTGCTCTCTGATGGTGTAACATCCAGAACTGCCGGCTGTACTGCAGGAGCCCGGCCGGGACATCGGATCCGGCAGCTTCAACATCGCCGCCATCGGCGAGGCGTTCGCTGAGGCGGCTGACATGCTGGCCTGTGCACTGCGGCAAGCGGCGCCAGCGTCGGCGGTGCATGCTGAGGCGGCGGCTTGGGCGGCCGTGCAGGTGCGTAAATTTGCCAGCGGAAATCGGCCGCAAGCCACCTTGATGCAGCACCTGTGCTGCTTGCTATAATGCAGTGTATTGTCAGCATGACACTGGTATAGCTGGGCATTGTTTTGCATGGTTTTACATTGTTCCTATGGCTGCATGCTCGGACTGGGATCCGCCTTGCTAATGTGATGGCGCCTATGCACAGGCGGATGGCCAGTGTCAAAGCGTGCCCGAGGTCTCAGGGGAGGATCACCGCTTCCCCTTGTTGCGCTGGATGCTGGACGTGCGGGTCGCCCTAGCACGCGGCAATGTTCCGCGCCGCGTGCTCTCATCGCACCCGAAGCTCAGCGTGAGCCGCGTCAAGCGAAAGTGGTCAGAGCAGGCTCTGCTGAGCGTGCCGCGGGACAAGAAGACGCGGAAACTGATGCAGCGTGCGGAGAGGCGGGCGCAACAGACCTCCAGCCCGGCGCAACCCTTACGCAGGAAAGGCAGCCATGCGCCGAAGACAGCGCGTGGTGCTGCAATGGTCTTGTCCGCAAACGCTCACTCGCCCAGTGACAAACGACGGCGTGGTCACCGAGCCAAAGCGGTGGTCGTTGATGTTGCAGCCAGCACAAAGCCAGCCAAGCGAAAGGGTCGCAAGCCTACTGAGCAGAGGACACGGCAAGGGAAGGATGCACGAATGCTGCGCAGATCCGCAAACTCTGCTAAGAGCCATGGCAAAGCTGGCAAACGTGCTGGGGTTGGCGCTGGCAAGCAGCATGCTGGTTGGGGTGCAGACTGATCTGTGTAGCAGCTGTGTCTTTGCAGCATTGTGCACCGTACACGGTGGCAAGTTGATGTCCACTGACAGCATAGACCAAGCAAGCTGCGCGCACTTGTTATCTTGCAAACAACAGCACGGCACATAGTAATGTAGCTTGGCAAATACATAACGGAGAGCTGATATATCATCTATATCATCTATATAGTTAGCACATACATACTTGCCCTGCTTGCACCTTGAATCTCATATGGGCCCAAATGCTTTCTCAACCTTTGGTGCTCTCTTGTGAGCTTCAGCAAGAAGCTCCGGCGGCCTGCACCAATCATCAGCGGATTAAGCGTCCATTGGTTATTCACGCCGGGCAGCCGGGCAGCTGCACGTGCATGCTCACATTCAGCAAAGTGCGCACGGATTGGCGTCATCGGTCAGCAGGTCTGGATCAGGGCCAAACGGGTCACAGTCCAGCTCCTCAATATCCGCCTTGTACTGCAGGCTGTCGATTGGGTCGCCTACACCGAGCACCTCTGCGGCAATAGTCCTGCGCTCCCGCACAATGGAGCCTTGGACCTGAGGACAGTATTTATGACAGGCTGCACGACTCTTGTGCCTGCAGGCTGGCGAACCGCCAGATCCAACCTAATGCGCGGCGCTGGCTTTTAGCGACGTCTTTGCAGTAGAACAGATGGTGTGGTGATGCTGTGCGGCACACAACACGCGCAGCAAAACTCGGGCTGCGAAGCATGGACGCACTCTGATGGGTCGTAGTCAGGCTCACTCCGGTTGAGACTGCGCAGCGAATGCGCAGCGTCCTGCCCGTGCGCGCTGGTGCTTCCCTGCTGCAGGTTACACAGCAGTGCTTGGCAGCGCGGCCAAGACTGCAAAATATCATGCACAGTGAGCCAATTGCGGGACGACTCGATTGCGCGGTATGAGACCAGGAACAAATGCATCGCGGAGGCGAAATCCATCCAAGGCTGGCAAGCGCGCAGGCAGATGTGCCGCTCATGCCTCTGCAGTATGTGACACCTACCGCCGTCATCGATGTGTGTGACGCAGCGTCTTCAACTGTGCAGTTGACAGATGTGCTGTGGAAGCCTCGCCGCTCCGTGTGCGTCTGGTCACCTGCCTGCAGCGTCCGCGATACTTACTCAGATCAAGCAATTGCTGCGCTCGCAAGTAGCTCAGCAGGCCATGCCCGAACTCATCAAGCTAGCCCACCCCAATTGTAATAACAGGCAAGTCCATAACCTGTGTGCAGCATGCCATGCAGTTTACCACTTTGCGTGCAGATTTTTGTACACCACGAGATGGCACTGCGGGTGTGGCGGGTGTGAAGGCGACGCTGGAGTCGGCAAAGGCCGTCTCGTTGGGAGGGATGCCGCCCCGCGTTGGCGGCGCCCGCGGCTCGCTGTCCGCGCCGGTGTTGGCTTCGTCTTCGTCGCTGCCCTCATCGCTGTCGCTGGTGCTGGATCCCGACGTGCTCATGCTCGTCGACGGGTGCTCCTCCATGTATATGATCTCATTGATGTCTATGTCGATGCCCGTGTCTGGATCCGCTGCAATGGGCTGCGCCATGACAGCAGGCTTAAATTGCTGGATGCAGTCCATGCGCGGCCGCAGCATCGCAGTGTTACGAGCGCCTCCACAAAGAGTCACCTCGGTTGTGGACGCTGTGTCTGGTGTATCGTCCGGAGCCGCCGCGCCAGTGCTGCGAAGCTCGTCCACCGCATCGAGGGCGTCATCGTAGAACGTCTCGTACCTACAGAGGGCAGGGACCTCACGCCGCCACTTGAGCGCATGAGTGATGACTCACATGGCAGTATAGCCGTGCACAGGTTGCCCATTGCTCCACATGCACGTGAGACACCTCCAAGTAGGCTCCATTGCGATAGCATATAAGCAACCTCGTGAAAGCACACCTGCGAGGGATGGAGTCGGTCGGATTGACGGGGTCCTGTGGTCGCACATGGAGCGTGTCCGAGGCAGAGATGACTGCTAAAGGATAGACACAGGCGAGGGACCGCCGCCCATGATGCACCATGCATGGGAGGGTGGCAGCACAGACGCACATTGGTGGTGGCCAGCGCCCGCAGGCTCTCACGGGTGCTGGCTTGCACGAATGCTGCCCGTACCCGAAGCATGATCGCAGGCATGCACTGGCCCACTGGAGTGCGAGTTCCACATGCTGACTGTGCCAGGTCGGTATCCAAAAGGCTGCTGCACTCTCACATTGGATCTGTCAATCGTCACAATTGTAGATCGTCAATTTGCCGAAAGTAAATGGAGTGCCACCTGTTGCACGCTGCTGTCCTCTGTGACCACATGCGCCGCAAAGGACCAGCGCTGACCTGACATCTGCATGGCTGCGTGCTGCACGCTGCATCCACACACGCTGCTGAAGAACCCTGCCGAGCTGCATTCGCACACTCAAAAGCTGACCTGAGTACTTCATACTTCCCGAGGGTACCAACGGAACACAGAGCGTGACCACCCCGTCTTTGCAGTGCTTTCCTACAGGTCGGACTGCCATGCGGCCCGGCCAAATCTTCCTGTTGGTTGCTGCAGCGCTGCTGGCAGGATTTTGCATCGCCGAGCTCCGCAGGTGGCCTTCTCAGTAGGGCTACAGCGCCATGCATGGTGGTACACGCATGCATAGATGCGGTCACCCTGCTGATCCCGACCGAGTGCGTTCGGCCCCGCAGGCCATCACTCCTATTGGTCGGCAATGTGACCATAGACAAGTTTGACAGCAAAGGAGAGAGCAGACGCGCTCAGGTGAGTTTTGGTTCGAGACACCCCCCGCCCCATGTTGAGCCTGGCTTGGCCCTGTCTGCACGCCAGCCCCTGCGTCGGGTCTGGGCTGCGATGCCTGATGTCTGTGCTGAAAGTGATTTGCGAAAAAACAACACCTTGCTGAGTGACTAAAATCCGTCCCATGCAGGGTGGTGCCATCTCGTACGCTGCCGCTGTCGCAAAAGCTTATGGCATCAGCGCCTGCATCGTGACAGGTGAATGCGGCTGGAACCATGCTACATGCGGCCTCATCGCAGAATTCTGCTTGGTATGCCCAGAGCCTTTGAGTCAGTTATGCCCCATGACCTGACACACATTGCTTATGAAGGTCGTTCGCGGGCTGGCTTGCGTAGCACTTGGCAGACGTTCACCAATGATTGGGAAGCAGGCCATCCAACTCACACAGCTGATCTGCGCCCAGCAGCGGGCGGCCCAGACGCGGACTACTCCGCTTTCGAGGGGCATGACCTGCACGTCGTCCCCTCCGCCGCGACGCTGACCTTTGAGCATTCGTACACCTGGTGGGGCAACCGACGCAAGCTGCGGGTCGCGGCGCAGCCCAACGTGACGCTGAGCGCCGCGCACGTGCCCGCACGCTGCCGCCGCGCGCGGACGGTCCTGCTGGGCCCGCTCACTCCGACGGATGTGGACTGCTTGTCCTTCATACAGCAGCCAGGCACGGGGTCCGACCTGTCATGAGGAGGTCTGAACAACCAATGTTTCCATTGTTTATGATCATAATCACACAGCGCAGGCATTTGGTGTTCTCAGAGTGCAGGCAAGCCGGCATCCTCAGGTATGAGATGGTTTCCATAATAACTGCTGCCTATAACGCCGCCCCGCCTGTACCTGCGCAGGCGCATGGGACCATGCTGACCGCATGCTGGGCCGCCAGCAGCGGGTGGGGCTCATGGCGCAGGGCCTGCAGCGCAGCCTGGACATTTCAAACGTGCAGGATGCGACAGCTCTGTGACATGCACTACTTCTCAGGTATTCAGTCTGGAACCAACATAGTTGTTTTCGCTGGACGCTCAGGGTCGTGTCGGGGCACGGAAACAGCCGGCGGAGGCTCTGATAGCAGCTCTGGGACCAGCCGTTTCCGTCTTTCTGTCGGACGTTGAGACGGTGCGTTGCGATGACCTCAATTCTGCTCACGCCGCTTTAGGCAATGAGTGTTTCCGCGCTCACCACCAGGCAAGTCTTCACCGGCGCACTCGCCGCAATGACCGATCGTTTCGTTACGATGTTACGATGTTCATCCCGCCTATGTGTTGCTGCATGAGGCCCGAAGCCTAATCACGTGCCGCTGGGTCTCATGACTGCTTTGCTCATCAGGATCCGTGGCCGCCGGCCAACGTCACAGCGCTGGCCCAGCGATCAGCGCAGTGGCTGGTCACCCGCGGCGAGCACGGCGCCGACGAAATGACAGCGGCCGGTACCGTGTCTCTGCCAGCTGAGAAGGTGTGGGTTGCCAGCTCTGCCGTATTTGACCTTACCAATGAGTGTTTACCATACGCACGTTGACAAAGCGCATCATCGACACCATGACACAGGAGAGGAACAGGTGACGTCTATGTTGCGGCGGGTTCACGTGCCTGATCACTCATAGGCCCTGCTCCTATACTGCATCACAAGGTGATGTTGCCGGGTGGATGCAGGTGACCGCCGTGGATACCAACGGCGCGGGAGACACTTTCGCGACGGCGTACATGCTGGCGCTGGCATCACGCAGCGGCCGGCCTGGCACCGTCGCCAACTGGGCGGCAGCGCAGGCCGTGTCACAGCCCCAGGCGCGCAGCATCTGCCTGCAGCAACTGCAAGTGTCCTGCAGGGTGCATGACCTGCGCAGAGTTGCTGCACAATCTCTCGCCAGAGGGGAGCTTCCTGCCTCGCTGAACTGCGGCAGTGACCGCCAACGACTCTGAAGAAATGTGCATTTGGCCCGTAGGGGTGCAAGCCAAAATGCGTTGAGACAGCCATCAGGGCCGCGCTGATGCAGAACGGCACTGAATTGGCCGTTCCTGAGCCGCTTTCGCTGGCACAACTGCGCGGATGGATGCGGGTCCTGACACGCGGCTGTAGCTCGCTTGCTCAGCTGGCGGTCGAACGAATGCAACAAGTGCAGCAGCGCATGCAGAGCGCGTCTACCCCATCAGCGCAGAATTCGCCTTCGTCAGTCCCAGCTGTAGGGACTGTGCAAGCAGCGTGACAACGTGACGATCGAGAGCAGAGAGAGAGCTTACACAGACACGCAATGGCTTGTGGGCGCCGGGCTGTGCAGCTTATCGAGCTGCTGGCCAGAGTGATCCACAAGCTGTGCAGCTGATTTTCTGCTGTATGCTGCGCAATTAGTGTTGCGCAGTCATAGCCGGTAAAAGTAGGACATTAGCTACGGCGAGCGTAGCTACAGACTCAGGTGGATTCGCGCAGCTTGTGGATTTGGCCATCCATGCTCGATGCAGGTACAGACACTTCGAATGCGTTTGTGGTCTGTACTTCAAGCATGCAGTCGTCGGGTGGGCTAAGAGGTGTTTTCACGATCCGTGGTGCCCGGCCTAGCAGGCCCTTACAACGCCATTCTTGCAGCCTCATGTAAGTACGCCGCTCTGCACAACCTGTACGCGCTGCTGCGGCCGGCTGGCTCGGTCCACAGGCAACATCTCAATCCGTTTGACTACATTCTGACCCTCGAGCAGCTTGCCGAACACGACATGGCGCCCGTTCAGCCACGGAGTCTCCGCGACAGTGATGAAGAACTGCAGCACACACACGCAAGTCGTCATGTTGCGTGAGTAGAACCCTGGGCAGCAGCTGGGTGATGCTGTTCAAAGGTCCCTGGTGATGTTGTCTGCACCCGAGACAGTCCGACCGTGGATGGCTCGCCTTCCAACTTGCTGCGGGTTGGAATATGATGCGACCAAGTGAACATGCTCACACCTGGGATCCGTTGGTGTTTGGACCAGCATTTGCCATGCTGAGCGCGCCCGTGCTGTGTGGGATGCTGAAGTTTTCATCTGGGAATGTTCGCCCATAAATGCTCCTGCAGACGACAAGATAGTATCCGCGCTACCCTTTTGGAAGAGCTAACGATGATGCAGCACTCATGACAGGGGCAGTTGCTCACCGTCCGCCAGTCCCATTGAAGCGCTCAAAATCACCTCCCTGCAGCATGAAGTTTTTGATCACGCGATGGAAGATGGACCCCTTGTAACCAAAACCTTTCTCTCCCGACGCCAAAGCCACAAAATTGGCGGCTGTTTTCGGTACGTCCTTGCCGTATAGTCCCAGCACGATCCGCTCCGGTGCTGCGTCGCCTACCTGCATGCCAACTCAGGGACACCCTGTCGCTTTGATGCAGCACCTGCCATCTACACACTCGCGTCGAGGCACAAGCCACTCTGCAAAGCAATGCTGCGGCCGTACTTCCGCGAACCTGAATGTCGAAATACACGCGCTGGGTGATTTCTGGCCCCTCAGCCGCTGCAGCTTGCAGCCTGCCGGCAAATAGACACGCTCGCGCAACCTTATCAGCGCCGGTCGTGCCGTCAGCACAAAATCCTGCCAAAGTGCAGTCGCAGACCTCAGGGCTGCAGTGAGGGGCAGCCTCTGAGACGTGCCGGGAGAGGCTGAGCGCTGCCGGAGCTGCGCCTAGGTGCGTCAGCACCGTGCGCCGGCTGCTGTACGCATGCTGCGTCGGCTGAACGGGGTGTGCATCGCTTGCAGCGCCACAGCGCACGATCTGCACGCTTGATCTGCTGACCGGCCAGCACGCAGCGCGGAGATGCGGCCGGCAGTGGCAGGCAGGGAGCCCCGCGTGCATGATTGACTTCGGAAGGCAAGTCATGTTCGATTGAAGATCTTGGCAGGACAGCCCTGATATATCCCGAGTGCCAATTGATTCGGTCTTGGCTCGACCTCAACGTAAGTCGCATCCTGTATAATATAGCATTGCGAATGCTGTGCCGAGACACATGAGGAGCGCCCCGTGTCACTCCGAGCAGAGCGTGCCCGCCTCTGCACGCTGCCATGGAGCGTCCATTGGCCCCAGCAGCAGCAGACTACAAGCCCGACACCGTGCTCAACGGAGGGGAGGTCCCCAGCCAGTCAGCGCGCAAGTCGCAGAGCCCAGCGCGTCATCGCGGCAGCTTCTGGAGGCTCTGTTCATCGCAGACAGCCGCGATGCTCCATGGCTGAGCACCAGCCTCGCATGGCATCGGAGCATCGCAGAGCAGGCAGTAACACAGCTCGCTGTGCAGCTGGATGATCCTCCGGATGCAGTCAAAGAGCGCGAGGAGCGGCGGAAACGGCAGGAGTTCT
>JAABUX010004925.1_pt1 | contig 16653 bp, 16 predicted proteins | sample 5561851 | NCBI WGS metagenome assembly JAABUX01 (sample SAMN10711883, study PRJNA513361) | rock metagenome | isolation source: Antarctica rocks | place: Antarctica: Victoria Land, Richard Nunatak red sandstone | collected 2016-01-03 | reverse complement strand
GCTGTTCGTGTCGCGCCCGCGCTCGCTCTTGGTCAACCTGGTCCTGTGGTGGACGGTGACGACGTGGGGCCTCTACACCTTCGCCGGCGAGAAGATGCCCTGGCTGACCTTGCACATCCTGCTGCCAACGATGGTGCTGGCCGCACTCTACATCGGCCACCTCTTCCACTCAGCCCCGCGCTTGAGCAAGAAATGGCTCATCACAGCCGGGTTGCTGGCGGTCACGGCGCTGGTCTCGGTCCGCTCCGCGGTGGCGCTGGCTTACGTCGACGGGGCCAACCCCACCGAGATGCTCGTCTACACGCAGACGGCGCAGGACGTGGTGGGCGTTTCCAAAGTTATCCACACTATTCCTCCGCAGACGGTCACGACGGGTACGAAGGAGCGCGTCTTCGTCGACGTCGCCGATGAATGGCCGTGGGTGTGGTACCTGCACGACGATAACTACCACAACTATAGCCAGGGCTCCGACTCAGGCGCGGGCATCACGACCGCGGGCCAAGGCGACGCGCAGGCCGCGCAGCAGCGCTATCCGGTCGTCATCGTTGGCTCGGATTCCCACGATAACTATTTCGTGGGCAAAGATCACCTGACGCAGCTCGCTGGCTATACAGGTTACAAGTTCAAGCTGCGCTGGTGGTTCCCCGAGGACGGCTACAGGGCGTGGGAGACGACGGGCGTCAAAGGCTTCCTGGCGCAGGCGGTACAGCCCTCATCGTGGGGCAGCATCGTCAACTGGTGGGCCACGCGCACGCCGTTCGCGCAGGCGGACTTCACGAACTGGACCAACGTCTACCCCTTCTATGTCTACGTCCGCACCGACCTCGTCAAGCCCTACGTCACGAAGTACGTCGGTCACGGCTGGGACGCGGCGCATCAGCGCGCCGTGCAGGCCGCCAGCGGTGTGGCGCCAGCCCCGCTCCAGAACGACGTCGCGGCCGCGCTGACGCGGCCCGTCGTGCCCCGCCTGACCATCACTGGGGCCACGCTGGCGCGGCCCCTGGGCGCCATGCGCGATATGGCCGTCGACGCGGCCGGCAATATCTACGTCGCCGACGCCGGCGCGCAGCGCGTTGTCAAATTCGACCGCGCGGGCCGCTACGTCACGGCGTGGGGCGCGCCAGGGACGGGTCCAGGCCAATTCAGCACGCTGTACGCGGGCGTCGACCCGGCCGGGATCGTGGTCGGGCCTAACGGCGACCTCTACGTCTCCGACTGGACGCGCATCCAGGAGTTCACGCCGGCGGGGGCGTTCGTGCGCCAGTTCGGCGCCGGCAACCAGGGCAAGGCGGTGACGGCCAGTTCGTTCTACGGCCCACGCCAGATAGCCGTGGCGCCGAACGGCAACCTCTACATCGCCGACACGGGCAACAAGCGCATCCAGGTCTATAGTCCCACGGGCACACACCTGTTCAACATTGGGACCGGCGCACAGGTCGCGGCCCAGCTGACGGCGCCCGGCAGCTTCGATGAGCCCTCCGGCGTGGCCGTGGACAACAAGGGCATCGTCTACGTGGCCGACTACTGGAACAGGCGCGTGCAGCGCTTCACCCTGAACGGCACGTACCTGAGTGCGTACCCGGTCGCTGGCTGGGTGGCGCAGGACTATCAGGAGCCGTACCTCGCCGTGGACACCAAGGGCCACCTCTTCGCCACCGACGCGCCGGCCATCAATCAGCACGTCAACCATGTGCTGGAGCTTGACGCGACGACTGGCGCCACCATCCGCGCCCTCGGCAGCGGAGCGGTGGGCACGGCTGGCGCGCTCACGCAGCCCAGCGGTGTCGCCGTCGGACCGGACGGCGCCCTCTACATCGCCGACCCCGGCGCGGTCAAGCTGCTGAAGATACAGCCGTAGCTACCGATCATGCAGGGCTTGTGAATAATCGTTAGCGCGCAGAAGTCTCGGGGTGACCGTCACGGGGAGCGCGGACGTCTCGCCCGCCTCGGCGTTCGCGGGCGGGGGCTAGCCATCCCCGCAGGGCTAGTGTGTCGCTGCCCATCACGCGCTCATCTTGGCGCGCACACCGGGGCGGACGAGACGTCCGCGCTCCCAGTGGGTACGGGGACGGGCGAGACGCCCGCGCTCCCAGCCTACCCCGAGACTTCTGCGCCCTAACGAATTATCCGTGCTGCCAAGGCTCCCGGTATTGTGTAGGGGCGTATGGCATACGCCCAGGGCCTCGAACGCACGGATGTATGCCATACGCCCCTACAATAACCCTGACCAATCATGGATGGTCAACAGCTATATCGTAGCGCGAACCGTCGGTTGTGATGTCCAACCGCGTCTGGCCGGTAGTCCGCCACACTTGTGCGCCCATGAGGCGGGCGGCGCGCGCGACGAGAGCGTCGGCGGTGGGGTCGTCGTGCGGGTCGGCCGGCGGGGGCAACACGACCACGCGCGGGCGCAGCAGGCGCACGAGCGCGGCGATATCGCGCGGGTCGGCAGTCCCGGCGGCGCCAGAGAGCACGAGCACGGTGTCATGGCGAACACCGCCGGCCTGGAGCGCGGGCGCGAGGCCGGGGTAGGCGAGCGCGGCCCGGTTGAGCAGCAGCGCCGACAAGCGGCCGAACACCAGGCGCAGCGCGACCGGCGTGTCGGGAGCGTCCGGGTCCAGTCCGCGCGGCAACAACGCATTGAGATGAGCGTCGCGGTCCAGCGCGTAGCGCGCGCCCGCGCGAAGCTTAGATTCGGCGACGCCGCCTGTGCGCAAAGCCGAGCGCCAGCGCACATAGTCGGCCGCGGGGTAGACCGCGCCGGGGTCGAGCGCGCGGCCGATGGTGTAGCGCGCCAGCAGGTCGCGCAGCCCGCCCACATGGGCGCGGTCGACGCCCGAGAGCGCCATCATGTCGAGCCGCGTGCGCCAGAAGGGCAGCCTACTGCCCAGCGCCGCGTTGAGGGCGCTCGGTGTGTCCCCCGCGTCGATTAAGGCCGTGCTTCCGCCAGGCGTCGTCAGCAGCAGCCCCTGACTCGCGCCGAGGGGAAGGACCGCGAGGACGTAGCGCCCGCGCGGCGCCTGCCAGGCCACGGTCGCCACGAGCAGCGCGACGGCCGCGCCGAGCGCCACCACGGGGCGCAGCCAGACCAGGCGTGGGCCGTCCACGAAGCGATCGCGCGGCAGCGAACCCTCGGCGCGCAACAGGCCGCGCGTGGAGAGTCCCAGCAGCAGGTAATAGCCGCCGACGATGGCGAGAGGCCAAGTGGCGGACGGGAACGCGGCCAGCGGCAGCCGCGCCAGCGCCTGCACGGCGACGGCCATTAGCGCCAGGAATGGGTACACCAGAAGTCCTGGGAGGGCGCCAAGCGATGGAACGAGCGCGCCGGCCAGCGCCGCAGGGGCGCCCAGGACGATGATGGGGCCGAGTAGCGGCAGCAGCAGGGCGTTAGCCAGCGGCGCAACGAGTGAGACCTGTGCGAAGCCGGCCGCGACCAGGGGGACGGTCCCGGCCTGCGCAGCCAGGGATACAGCCGTCACCTCGCGCACAGCGGCAGGTAGGCGCGCCAACCGGCGCTCGATGCCAGGCGTGAGCAGCACGATCGCCGCCGTCCCGCTGAGGGAGAGTTGGAAGCCCAGGTCCCACAGGATGCGCGGGGTGACGAGGGCGAGCAACGCCGCCGCCAGCGCCAGCGATGTCGCGCCATCGGAGCGCCGTCCAACATGCGTGGCGGCGAGGGCCAGCGTCCACATCAGCGCGGAACGCAGGCCGGCCGGGGTCGCGCCCGTCAGCAGCACATAGAGCAGCAGCGCGGCCAGGGCGGGGAGCGGAGCCGAGCGCGCGCCCAGGGCGCGGCGCGACAGGCGGTAGACCGTGCCGACGAAGATCGATACCTTGAGACCATCCACGGCCACGACGTGGATCATGCCCGTCGCCACGAAAGGCGCCGTGAGGGCGCCGAGCGCGCGCGTGCGCGTCCCCAGCAGGATGCCCAGCAGCAGAGCGTTCTCGGGGGCAGGTAAGACATGCTGAATCCCGCGTTCCATGAACGAACGTAGCGCGATGGCCAGGGCCAGCAACGGGGCGCCGTTTCCGGAGCCAAGGCGTTGCAGACGCGGATAGTCCATGACCGTCACGATGCCCTGCGCGGCCAGGTAGGCGCGATAGGCGCCGCCGCTGCCGCCGGGCAGGATAGGTGGCGGGGCCAGCGTCCCGCCCAGGGAGAGGCGATCCCCGTACGAGAGCGGGGTGAGCGCACCGAGGTGCGCGAGCACGGTCCCCGACACGCGGCGCGCCGCGCCGTTGTCGAGAGTGAGGGACTCCACGGCCACGCGAATAGTCTCGCCGCGGTCAAGCACCTCGGGTTCGCCCGTGACCGTCCCAACGATGGTGACGTCGCGCCCACTGTAGTACGCCAGCCCAGCCGCCCCTGTTGGGGGAAGCGTCGCCTCGTCGCGCCACAGGCCTAGCGCGAGCGCCGCCAGCAGCGCGCAGGACAACCACACAACGCGGTGGCCGCGCGCCCCGACGGCGGTGAAGAGTGCGGCGGCTATCGCCACAGCCAACGTCAGGGATGGCAGGGAAAACCCGGACCCCCCCAGCAACACACCGGCGATGACGGCCAGGGCCAGCAGGAGCGCCGTAGACATCCAGAAGAGCCGCCCTATCGCCAGGGCGTGGCCCCAGAGGAGTTGGAGGTATCCGCGCATGTCCCGTGTCCTCGGGGCGCCCTACACGGTTGGTCAATGTCGCGAGGGGTGGAGCGCCAGGGGGTGGAGATGCGAGGCCGGCGTCACGACTATCGATGACGTGGGCAGTCTAGGCTAAACGCGTGTGCGTTGTCAACCCGCGTGCGCGGGTCACAGGGCTACACAAAAAGGGTTGCGACGGGATGCGCGAAGCCTGGCACGACGTTCTCACCTGTAAGTGTGTCGTCGATGTTAAGCGTCGTGGGGACTATGTCCCCTGGGCGCCACACATCGACCTGGCGCCACCGTGGGTAAATGATCCATACAAGGCGGCTGCCTGCGTCAAGGTAGCGTGTGGCTTTTCGCCCCATGGCCGGTCGGTATTGGTTGTCCGACGCGATTTCAATCGCAAGGTCGGGGGCGAATGGGATCGCCTTATCGGGATTAATCCGAGGCAGTAGCTCGGCGCGGATGAAACCAACGTCAGGGACGAGGCCGGTCGTCGATTGCCCCGACGCGTCGAGGTCGTAGGTCCCATCGGGTGGAGTGACATCCCCCAGGTCATGGGTAAGGACAAACGCCAGGAGGGTCGCGAACAGGCGGCCAGCTAGCCGCGTAGCCTTGTACACACTCGATCCCACGCGGACTAATACCCCATCGACGACTTCATAGCGCCATACCTCGTCGTCCGGCAAGGCGACCAAGTCCGCGACGGTCATGGCGCCGTAACCCGGCACGATCTCAGCCCACGGGGCGAGCGCATTGGTTGGTAAGGCGCGTGCTGTTGTCATGTCTATAGTATCTCACTGGTTGGTGGCGCCGTCAACGCGGATAGTAGACGATTAGCCCCTGGCAAGTTGAATAAGTGAGCCAGCTATACTTTGGGTGTGACAGATAAGGCCGTTGGGCCTGTCGAGCACATAGGTTGACGCCCCTTTGGGCACGTAGGTAGATGGAGAGATCATGCGAGAGGCTACCGTAGAGACGCGGGGTCCGGGTGACGCGCGAGCGCCCGGCGATGACGATGTCGTGGCGCGATGGCGGCAAACCTGGGACCGTAGTATGGCCGCGGCGACGGACAGCGGCGACCGCGCCCTGGTCGTGCGGCGGCGCGCCTATGGGTCCTACCTGGTCGTCGCGCTCGACCTCATCCTGGCCCTGGTGGCCGGCATCGTTCTGTCGTTCCCGCTCATCCTGATCGCGGAATACATATACGTGCACACAGGTCATCGCGTCAAGACGGTGGGCGATCAGACGGCGTTCCAAACGTGGGTGCAAGCGCCGCAGTTCAACACGGCCGCCTTGCTCTTGACCGACATCGGCATCATGCTCGTCGTGTGGTTTCGCCTGAGCCGGTTGCGCCTGCCCTGGAGCGTCGTTGGACTCGGCGCGGCGCTGCGTGACCGGGCGGGCCGCGCCGTGCTCGTCGGCCTCGGCCTCGGCGTCGTGGCGCTGATCCTGTCGGACATCGTCACCACCGCGTTGCAGCGGAGGGGGGCTGATGTCAACGGGCAACAGAGGGTGCTCATCCAGCCTCTGTACGGTGCGCCCGGCTGGGCCGTGTTGCTGTTCGTGCTCGCGGGCTCCTTCGTGGCTCCCGTGGTGGAAGAGGTGCTGTTCCGGGGCTATATTTTCCGCGCCCTGGCCGCGCGCAAGAGCGTGCCGCTGGCCTACATCATTTCGGCCGGGACCTTCGCGGCCGTCCACCTGGGCGAGGGGCGCACACTGGGGGATCTCCTGCCGCTGGTCCCCGCGCTCTTCATCGTCGGGGCGCTGCTCTGCTTCGCCTACCACCGCACAGGCAACCTGCTCTCGGATATCACAGCCCACGTATTCTTCAACGGGGTCGGCTTCATCGCCACCTTGCTCTTTCATCAGTAGATGCTGGGCAAGACGCACCTATTCTACGGCGTGACGGCGGGCGCCATCGTCGTATTCGCGCTGGCGCATTCGGCGCGGCCTCTGCCCCTGGTCGAAGGCGCCCTCACTGGCGCGTTCGGCGGTCTGCTGCCCGACCTCGACGAGCCCGGCGCCATGATCAGCAACGCCCCGCGCCTCCTGGGCGGTATGGCGCGGCGGCGGTTGCGCCGCGCCACGCGGCGCACGCTGTTCTCGCTGCCCGGTTTGTTGGTTGGCGCGCTGATCGGGCTGGCCGCGGCTATCCTCAATGTGGTGAGCCGCGCGCTCTCGCACCTAGTGCGATTCGTGGCCGGAGGGCACCGCGAGGGCTCGCACTGGCTGCCGGTGTGGGCGGGACTCTCCGTCGCGGCCTACCTGTTGACGGCGCCCTACGCTGGCCCGTGGCCCGCCGCCGGCTTCAGCGCCGGCTATCTGAGTCACCTCGCGGGGGACGGCTGTACGCGCGCGGGCATCCCGCTGATCCCAGGCGCCGCCGCGCGCCTACACCTACTGCCGCGCCCGCTGCGCATCCGCACCGGCTCGGCCAGCGAAACGTTTTTCACCGTGCTGTACGCCATCGCGCTCGGCGCGGCCATTGGAGCAATGTATTACTACAAAGTAGCTGCCTTCTCATGACTCACGGCTACAGCGTGATGACCTGGTCGGGCGGGTTGCCGGCAAGCGCCGCGTAGAGGTCGGGGAAGCAGCCCACGCGCACGCCCTCCACGGTTCCAACCGGACGCCAACCCTCTTTTTCGCTGCCGACGGCCAGACCGCGCTCCGAGGCGCACTGGTCGCACAGCATCAGCAGGATGCCCTGTTCGCGCGCCACTTTGGACAGGCGTTCGCCCAGCGGGTCGCCCTGGCGCAGCGCGTAGGTGTTGTCATCGAAGAAAAACATGCAAACGTATTAGACTGCTATGTTCACGATGTCGCGCAGCATGGCTTGCGCGGTGCCGAGGGGTGAGTCGCCTTCGACGGAGATGACGAGGTCGCCGATGACGTCGGTGTGCAGCACCACGCCCATGGCCGTGTCGCGCAGGCGCGCCAGTGGGTGGTCGAGCGGGAGCGGCGTGGGCGCGACGGAGAGTTCCAGCCCGTCGGGACCGCCCGAGGCGCGGGCCAGCAACTTGAGCGCCACCCCCTCCTCGCGCATCTGGACCAACTCGGCCGTGGTGACCGCGCCGATGCCCTCGACGCTGATGTCGTCGAGCCGCACATCGGCGCCCATCAGGCTGTTGGCCAGAATCAGGATCTTGGCCGCGCTGTCCCAGCCATCGACGTCGAGCGTAGGGTCGGTCTCGGCGATGCCAGCGGCTTGCGCCGCCGCGATACCGTCGTCGAGCGAACGGCCCTGCTCCATCAAAGTCAGAATATAGTTGGTCGTCCCGTTGGGGATGGCCTCGATGGCTTCGACGCGCGCGCCGTGCAGGGCGTAGCGCGCCATCTCCAGCGTGGGTGTCGGCGCGCCGATGGTGGCGGCGTTGCGCAGTTCGACGCCCTTGTCACGGGCGAGGTCCATCAGTTCGCGATAGGCCACCACGAGCGGACCTTTGTTGGCGTTGACGACGTGCAGGCCCTGGCCTAACGCGGCGCGGATGTAGGAGAGACCGGGCTCGCCCGTGCGCACCGAGGTCGGCGACGCCTCGAGCAACAGGTCGGCGTCGATCTCACGCAGCGCGTCAAGCGGCGACACGCCGGGACGACCGCCGCCGGGGTAAGCGGCGACGCCGCCAGCGCGCGCCTTGACGTCGAGCAGACGCTGGAGATCGAGGCCGTTGGGGTCGACGGCGACGCCGGAGCGATCGGCCGCCAGCACGAATGACACAGCGACGCCGTGGTCGCGCTCCACGTCGGCCCCACGCCGCAGCAACAATTCAGCCACGGCGCGCCCCACGTTCCCGAAACCCATCATCGCCACGCGATACGTTGGCATATCCCCTCTCTTTCATCTTTCTATCGCCGTCACACTATACCGCCGCCCTGAAGGGCGCCGCTACCGACAGCGTAGCAGAGAAAGATATGCGAGGGGCTTCGCTACGCCAGCTTGCGCGTGCCGTAGATGATGCGCTTGATGTTTTCGTCGCTGGCGCCCTGGCCGCTCTCAACACGCGCCGCCTCGTCGCCCGTGACCGTCGCCAGGTCGTGACGCCCGGCCGCTTCCAGATGCTCGGCCGCGCGCTTGAGCAGGCTTGTCCCGCGCGCGAGGTTGCCAGTGCGCGTCAGCTCGACCCAGGCCTGCTGCTGTAGGCGATGGATTGTGACATGGCGCAACGCCGCGGTGACGCGCGGGTCGTGCGGCGCGGATGGATCGTAGTCCGTCCGCGCCGTGACCACGAGCGGAACCGTCAGCGTTTCGTCGCTGCGCCGCAGGCCGGGCACATCATAGCGCAGGGTCATCGTCGCGATATCGACTGTGCCCACACGGCGCGGCCCTAGGGCAAACTCGAGCAGCACCTTGTGGTCGGTCACGCCGCTCAAGTCGCCGAGAACGCTCGCACCGCCGGCGTCGGCGCCGACGAGGGGGCGCAGCATCGGACTGACGACCGTGGCGCGCTGTAGCGTATGCCCTGCCTGCCCTCCCGCCGTCCGCACCTCCATCGTCACTTTATGTAATGTGGTCGACTGTAGGGTGAGCACGCGCGCCGCGAAAGCCTGTATCATCGCCTCGGGCGCATCGATGTAGTCGGAGTACCCGCCGGTCGGGGCCGCGATGCCGTCGAGCAGCGCGCTGTTCCAGTCGGAACCCAGGCCGTAAGCGGTAATGCCCGCGCTCATCGCCACGGCTTCACCCGTACGTTCCAGACAGGCCATCTCATCGCCACGGGTCTGTCCGTCCGTCAGCAGGATCAGGTGCGAGAGCGCCCGCGAGGCGTTGCGCGAGAGTTCGGAGAGGCCAGCGGTCAGGCCACGCGAGATCTCGGTGCCGCCGCGGCAATGGATAGATTCGATGGCGCTCTGCACCATATCCTTGTTGCGCAGCGGTTGGGCCGGCAATAGGACCTCGGCGCGGTCGCCGAACGTCACGATGGCGAGGTAATCTTCCTCGTCGAGTTGTTCGATGATCCCGCGCACGGTCTCCTTGAGCCGATCGACCTTACCGCCGCGCAGCATCGAGGAGCTGTGATCGAGCACGAGGCACAGATTGAGCGGCACGCGCGGAAAGACGACGCTCTCGGAGGCGCGCACGCTCAACAGCACGTAGTACATCCAGGAGTTGTCCCCAACGGGCGCGTCGGGGTGGCCGAGCAGCACTTCGGCGCGCGCTGCCATGTGGCCGCTGCCAAAGAGCACCGGAGCAGGCAGGTTCACTCGTGGGGCGCGCGCCCCACGCACGGCCTGTTCGGATCGCGCCACGCCGCCGGTCGCGGCCCGCGCGCCCGTGCCACCGACGCGCGCGACCGCCGGTCCCGTGCCTATCTGTCCGGACATGGGCTCCTGGCGCAATGCGCCAGAGCGATAGAAGGCGCGCCGACCACTCGTACCGGGAACCGTGGGCTCGGGCACAATATCGCGGTCGCCCGACACTCGCGCGGACGACGCGGACGACGTGGCCTCGGCGCTCGGCATGGGAGCAGCAGTTATGCTGGACATCGGGGCCGCGTGATCGAGCGTCTGGTAGAAGATCTTCAAGCGGTCGTAGGCGCGGCGCAGCGTGGTGAAGCGCTCCAGGGCGTCGGGATCGGTGGGGTTCGCATCGGGATGGTACTGACGCGCCAGACGGCGATACGCGCCTTTTACCTCCTCGAAAGAGGCCGAGCGGTCGAGTCCCAGGACCTCGAAGGGGTTGGACGGCAGGCCGGATGGTGCGGACATCGTGACCTCAGTAGTTAGTCGATGGTCGATGGTCGATGGTCGATGGTCATACGAGGGAGATCGCCGTATTTGATGACGACAACCAGCTTTACACGGTGATCGAAGGTAACCATCGACAATCGACCATCGACCGATTCGTAGTGATGCCAGTGTAGTCGGCGACAGGGCTTGCGGCACTAGGATATTTGGGGGGGCTTGATATGCTATGATAGCGACGCTGGCGCTTTCAGTAGACGCGACAAAGTGGCGCTTCAGTAGGCAGGGTTCAGATAGGCAGGGGACGATGGGGGAAACACAACGCCGCACGGTCGGCATCCTGATTTTCGATGAGATCGAAGTGCTCGACTTCTGTGGCCCCTTCGAGGTCTTCTCGATGGCGCGCCCCACTGGTGATCGCGGGGACGACGCGCGGCTGTTCACAGCCATCACGATCGCTCAAGAAAATCGGCTCATCACCTGCCGTGGCGGCCTGCTAGTGCAGCCGCACGCGACGGTCGACGCGCACCCTCCGCTCGATATCCTGGTCGTCCCCGGTGGCCAGGGCACGCGCCGCGAGCGCCATAACACGCGGTTGCTGGACTGGATCGCGGCGCAAGACGGGCGCACGGAACTGACCACGAGCGTCTGCACCGGCGCCTTCCTGCTGGCCGAGTGCGGCCTGCTAGACGGACGCCGGGCGACGACGCATTGGGCCAGCATCGCCCCAATGCGCGAGACGTACCCAGCGATCAGGATGGTGGACGCGGAGCGCGTGGTCGACGAGGATCACGTCATCACATCGGCCGGGGTCTCCACCGGCATCGACATGAGCCTGCACGTCGTCGCGCGCCTGCACGGCGCGCGGGTCGCCACTGAGACCGCGCGCGCCATGGAATATGAAGGGGTGTTTCCCTATGCGTGAGCCGCCCGCTGATCTCTCTGACGAGACGCTGCGCGCGTGTCTGCGTGCCCACTATGGTCTCGCTGTCGACGAACTTACCTTGCTTCCGTTGGGGCATGACTCCTCGGCATGGGTGTACCGCGTGCGGACGGCCGGCGGCGACTATTTCCTCAAAGTCCGCACGCAATTGACCAACGAGCCCAGCCTCCTGGTCCCGCGCTATCTCCACGACCACGGTAGCGCGCGCGTCGTCGCGCCGCTCCCAACTGACACAGGGGCGCTGTGGACGACGGCGGGCGGCTATGCGCTCATCCTGTACCCCTTCGTCGCGGGGACGACCGGCATGGAGCGCGGGATGTCCGAGCGGCAATGGGTCGACTATGGCGCGCTGCTCCGACAAATCCACGCCGCCGCGCTCCCGCCCGACCTCACGCGGCTGATGAGGCGTGAGTCGTTTACACCGGTGGGAACCGGCGTGATCAGGGACCTCGATACGCGCATCGGCGCGCGGGACTTCGGTGATCCCACAGCGGATGCGCTCACCACCTTCTGGCAGGCGCGGCGAGAGGACATCCGCACGCTGCTGGAACGTGCGGAAGACCTGGGGCGCCGGTTGGCTCAGGCCGCGCCGGCGTTCGTGCTCTGCCACGCGGACATCCACACGAATAACGTGCTGCTGGACGCCGGCGGCCAGGTGTGGATTGTGGACTGGGATGAGACGATCCTGGCGCCGAGAGAGCGCGACCTGATGTTCGTGGTCGGCGGCATCATCGGGGGGGCTGGTGGGGCCGCGCGAGGAGCGGCTGTTCTTCCAGGGCTACGGCGCGGCCACCGTCGATCCGCTCGGGCTCGCCTATTACCGCTACGCCCGGGCGGTGGAGGACATCGGCGCCTATGCCGCGCAGGTCTTCTTCCGGCCGGATCTCGGTCCGGGCGCCAAGCGTGCGGCGGTCGAGGGGGGGATGAGCCTTTTCCTGCCCGGCAATATCGTCGCGCTGGCGTTCGCGTCGGGCGACCGGGCTCCATGACCACCCGTCAGCGATGGCCGGACTGGCCGCATCGGCCCGCACGACGGGAGATGCGCACCGTAATCCCGGCCACGGGCTCGACATAAGTGGCGATGGGCACGCGCCGTCCGTCCACGCGGTCATAGACCTCGTCGATGCAGAGCCCATTCGAGAGGAGACGACATCTCTATAGGGTGTTGTGGGGCGAAGCCCGCCCCATTAGCGATATCGTCTCCCCGCCAATTATCAGAAGAACATGCCGTTCTGATCGTGCCCAATCATGGCATAGATGGTCTGGGCGCTCGCCGGGTCTGAGATGAAGGTGAAGCCGATCTCGGGGACCGTGACCCGGATCGTGGCCTGCACCGTGGCCCGGTAAAACTGGAGTCGGTAGTGGTTGTGGGGATCGGTGATGCCGAGTTGCGACCCCATGGCCGTCCAGGCGAGGTTCAAGCTGATGCGCCCAACATAGGTGGGGACGGTATTGGCGCCGAAGAGGGGCTGATCCTGGACGGGATAGTCGCTCAAGCTCAAGGAGGCAGAGCGCCCGTCAGCGCTGACGTGGACGGCCGTGTCGGGGATTGGGGTCGTCCAGAAGAGACCGTTGGAGGCGATGCCGAGGTTGATGTCGTGAATCTTGTCTTTGGCGCTGGGCGCGGCCACCGACCACGGAAAGATGTCCACTAATTGTCCTCCCCGTAGTTGATGTCGTTCTGTGGATGCGATGATGTCGAGCGCCTAGATCTATCACTTCATAGACTGTCCTCCACAGCGGGGTATACAACGACTGCGCGTGGGGGAGCGCAAAGCTGGCCGCACACGGCCATGGCGCCTAGCCGCGCATGAATCGTGCCATGCCCACCTGCTGATAGGTCGGCGAGACTGTCCCCAAGTAGGTAAAATCAGCTGGAGTCGAAGCCCTTTGTTTGACGAAGGAGACGCTGGAGTGTTACACGAGCAGGCTAACTGGTAATCTATAGGGTATAGACGTTAGATCTGCTGGCGTACGGCGCGCCCACAACCTGCCTCACGCGGGCGGCGCGGCAGCCCCCGATGAGCCGGGTAAACGACAGGCTAAGATGCCCCGATACATAGGCAAAGACAGACTATCATGATGCGATCAACCCGTTTCATCGTGACAGCGCGTCTCCTCTGCGCGCTGCTCCCGCTTCTGGCTCTGACGCCGCGCGTGGCCTCCGCCTGCGCCATCGACAACACCGCCTCTCTGAGCGCCGATGGCGTCCGCGCGCAACTCACTACGGACGCCGTCACCGCCCCCAGCAGGTGGGCGCCGTTCACCTTCACCAAGGCATTCGCGAGTAATTCAGCCCTACACATCGTCGAGAACGGCGCCGATCCGGCCCGCACTCTCTCGGCCACCGAGCGCGCGGCTCCGTTTCGCTGGGTCCTGGGCGATGGGACGACCGTGGTCGGGCACGCCGTGACACATCGCTACGCGCGTCCGGGAACCTATCGCCTCGCGGTCTGGGGCTACAACAAGGCCAGAGGATGGTTCCAGTTCGACGCCGCGCTGCTGCATATCGTTGCGTCCGGCCAGCTGACGCAGGACAACCTGGGCTACGACGCCCTGCGCGCCCTCGACGTCGCGATGTCCGGCATCTTCTGGCTGATCGACGGCGTCCTCATCGCGCTCGTGCTGGCCGCCGTGCTGCGCCGACGCTCAATCCGCGGCCGGCCCCGCGCGTGATGGACTTTATCCAGACCGGTGGAACACCCATGAGAGATTACACGTTGTGGTAACAACCACACACCAGACGCATATAAAGCAAATATCGCGGGGCCAACGGCTTGCCCACTGGGTATCTACGGCCACGATCGCCCTGCTCATTGCGATCCTGGCCGGGTTCGCCCTCGTCCGCGCGCGCCCGTTGAACACGACGACACACACACGCCCATCCCTGCCCCGTGCGGCAAACACCTATTCCTGGACCCAGGCGCGTGGGTTGCACACCCTAGTTCATCAGATCATACGCGCGCCCTGGGGCGTGCTCTACGCCGCGACGGCGCAGGGTATCTCCAGTAGCGCTGACGACGGCGGGACGTGGCGCGTCCTGGGACAGGGCTTTTCGAGGCCAGGCGTCGCGGCCTGGGGCGTGGCCGCGATCACTGGACATGTCAGCGGACATGGCGGCGATGCGGTGCTCGCCACTGGCGCGGATGGTTTCGTCTACCGACTCCCGCGCGAGGGGGCGCGTTGGACGCGCGCCACAACGCGCATCGGGATCTACGCCACCGCCATCTACGCCCTCCCCGGCGGCGACGTGCTGGCCGGCTCGGACGGGGGTATCTACCGCTCTACCAACGGCGGCCGCGCGTGGACACAGGCGGCGCGCATCTCCGGCGGCGCCGTCGCCGCCTTCGCGCGCGACCCCGCGACCGGCGCGCTCTACGCCGGCCTGGCCGGGCTCCCCGCCTCGCTGCGCGTGAGCGCCGACGACGGCCGAAGTTGGCGCGTCCCCGCCGGGATCTTGCCGCCGCCGAGCGTCGAGGCGCTGCTGGCGCTGCCGGGGCACGTCTACGCCGGCGTGATGGGCGCGCGGCAGCCCGTCTGGACCGGTGTCGCGCGCGGCTTCGCCTCGGTCGGGCGCGGCCTGTCGCCCGATGTTCACGGCATGGCCCTAGCCGCGCTCGACGACAACGAGGGCAGGGGCCTATTGTTCCTGGGCAGCATGGGCACGGGCGTTTATATGGCGGCCTACGCCTCTATGCCCGCGACGGCCTCAGGAAAGGGCGGCGTCTCGCGGGGGTACGGCCCCTGGGCCCCGCTTGGTCCGGCCCCCGGCGACGGCGTCGTGACTGCCCTGCTCGCGTTCCCCAGCGCACATGGCGCGCGCCCCACCTTGCTGGCTGGCACGAGCGAGGGCGTCTATCGCCTGCGGCTCCCACAGAATCCTGCCATATCCGCGGCCCTGGGATAGTACGAGCGCCGTACCGCTCTAGCCCTCCCGAGTCGGCGCCGGCACTGACGTGACGGTGGAGGACGAGGCCGTGGCGATGGTCGCCATGGGGATATAGAGTTTATCCGGCATGGCGGCGAAGCGGGCAAAATCTACCCTATATGTCGCCCTGTGCGACACGCGGTTGGTCGAAGAGCGCGCGTAGGGCCCCATTGGGCCGGGGTGGATTGAGGATCGCTGCGGCGAAGGCTACGCTATCCTGGGCAGTCAGGGTGATCACGCGATGCTCACGAATCAGCGCCTCGGCCCGTTCGCGCGAACTATTGACCATAAAATCCGACACCGACAGGCCACACAGGTCCGCCGCCTGCTCGATAATTGTTTTCACGGGCGGCGTCAGGCGCGCCTGCACCCGCACACTACGCAATTTCGGTTGCCTAGTCCTCCGCGTCGTCGTCGTCATCTCCCCATCCTCTCAGTCTCTATCAGTCGTTCCAATTTCCTTTAATGGAGCCACCCTGGCTCCATTAGCCAAGGGGTCAATCGCCACATCGCCATACGATACAGACAGATGTACGAGAGCGTGCTATTGTTATGACGTGAGGGGCGATAGTATGCAGCAGGAACCGCGTAACCTCGCGGCGCTCGTAGCGCCGCCCCGCCTCGCCGGCGGGACAGGGCGCGCGCCTGCCTGGCGCAATCTGCTGGGACTGTTCCTGACCGCGCTCATCGGAGCGGGGCTCGTGCATCTGCTGGCCTATCATGTGCCCTTCGACGCGCCGCTCGGACCACGCTGGTTCGCGGCCGCGGGGACGCTGCTGGCGCACTGCCCGTTGCGCGGCCCTCTCGGGCTCATCGCCGTTGTCGCCATACTCGCGCCCATCTTCGCCTTGCAGGAGATGTGGCGGCTGGAGCGGCTCAATGGGGCGCTCGGACGCATGCTCACCGCACGCCGGTTGCCCATACCGGACGGGCGCGTCACCGTCCCGCGCTCACCATGGCGGCTGCTCTTCATCAGCGCCGCCGTGCTCGGCCCGCAGGCCGCCCTGCTCGGGGCCGCGGGCCTGATCTGTCCGATGCGGACCACCATGGTCATGAATGGCGCGCCGATGGTCATGACACTCGGCGCCGCGCTCCCGCTTGGGATGTTACAGCTGGCGGTCGCCGCCCTGCTCGGCCTGCTGCTCTGGCGCGTCGAGCGCCGCTTGACGCGGCTCCGCGTGATGGCCGCCCAGCGGCTGCGCCTCTTATTGCGCGCCAGTTCCGGCGCATTGCCGCGGTTGACCAGTCTTGACGCCGCGCGCCTGCCCCGCCAGCGATACGGGCACGGCCTCTTCGCGCGACCTCCACCCCGACCCATTGCCATTGCAGCCTGATCGCCCGCGTACCGGCTGGAGACTCGGGAAAGGTCGTAGGGTATCTTATCAAAAAGTCGGGGGGGGGCAGGTATACTGGGGCCAATGAGTAGGGGTGCCGTAGAGTAGGGTAGAGATGTTGGGCGAGGT
>JAABUX010004922.1_pt1 | contig 16659 bp, 13 predicted proteins | sample 5561851 | NCBI WGS metagenome assembly JAABUX01 (sample SAMN10711883, study PRJNA513361) | rock metagenome | isolation source: Antarctica rocks | place: Antarctica: Victoria Land, Richard Nunatak red sandstone | collected 2016-01-03 | reverse complement strand
GGCACCGGCGGGTGGCTGAAGTTGACCAGGGCATAAAGCGGGTCGGTCGTCAGCGTGCTGGCGTTGTCGCGGGACAGCCGGACCAGCGCCGACATCATCGGCTCCGCGCCCACCATCCGGCGGGCGAAGTCGTCGGCCTGGTACTCGTGGCGGCGGCTGAGCCAATTGCCCGCGATCCCCAGGAGCGGCCCGGCCACCTGGATCGTCAGCACGCCCACCACCAGGGCCAGGGCGTCGTCCTGATGCGCAATGCCGAAGGACGGCAGCAGCCAGGGCTGCCGGCAGAGCCAGCCGATGGCAAAAAATCCCAAGAACAGCAGCACCGCCGTTTGCAGCAAGCCGATCAGGATATGGTTCAGCTTGAAATGGCCGAGTTCATGGGCCAGCACCGCTTCCAGCTCCGCCTCGCTGTTTGAAGCGATCAGCGTGTCGAACAGCACGATGCGCTTGCTCCGGCCCAGGCCGGAGAAGTAGGCGTTGCCGTGGGCGGAGCGGCGGGACGCATCCATGACGAACAGGCCGGATGCCTGGAAGCCGCAGCGGCGCAGCAAGCCCTCGATCCGGTCGCGCAACGGGCCGTCAAGCGGGGTGAAGCGGTTGAACAGCGGCGCGATCCAGCGCGGAAAGGCGTCCATCATCGCCAGCATGAGCAGAACGAGGCCCAGCCACGCCCAAACCCACCAAGGCCCGGGCTGCCGCATCAGCCACAGCAGGCCATACAGCAGGGGCACGCCGAGGCCGAGGGACAGCGCGGCGCCCTTCAGCTTGTCGAGCGCGAAGGCGCCGGGTCGGGTGCGGTTGAAGCCGAACCGCTGCTCCACCCCGAAGGTGCGAAGGATGGCGAACGGCAGGCCCAACACGGAGGACACCGCGCCGGCCGCGACCAGGAACAGCACGCTGCGGGTCAAGCCGCGCGGAACCCCCTGCTCGACGAGGGCATAAAGCGCGTCGTAGCCGAACACGGCCCAGCCCAGCGCCACCGCCAGGCCGAACAGCGACGCCGCAGCACCCAGGCGCAGCCGCGCCCGCTCGTAATCGGCGGCACGCTGGTGGTCCGCCAGGCTGACCGTGTCGGCAAAGCCCGGCGGCACGGCGCCGCGGTGACGCGCCACATGAGCGGCCTGGCGGGCGCGCAGCACCAGGTCAAGCGCGGTTGCGGCGATGGAGGTCAGGATGAACAGCAGGAGGAGGATCGGCATGGAAACCGATATAGGCGCACAGCCGGGCGCTGGCGACGGGGCGCTGGCGATGGGGGCGGTCGCACGAGATGCCTAGCTTCAAGCCTTTGCAAAACGGGCAAACGCCACAGCTTTGCAGCATACCATGCCCAATGGGGCGAAGGGGATTGCCATGCTGCTCGTTCTCGGCTGCGCCGTGTTGTTGCTGTTCGTCGTGCCTTGGATGCTTTTCGGCTTGGGCCGCATGATCGAGAGGGCGACCAACGGGCGGGCGCGCGCAATGGCCGCGGGGGTCGATGCCGTCCGCACGGATGCTGGGACGGAGCAGGCGGCGTGGTTCCGGCAGCCGATGCGGCCGGCATTCAACCCGCGCCGGCTCAGCCGCCGGGCTTTGCAACGCTGACGCGAGCGGCCCTTGCTGTCCGCGCGGGGTCTAGGGGGCACCCCGTCCGGATGGGCAGAGGCCGAGCGCATCTCTGGCCGACGTCCGCCCGCAAGGGCCTTGCAGGTCGGGGGCAATGCCGAACCCGCCCCGGTATTCCCACACCGTCCAGCCGATTGACCGCTGTTCCAGCGTCTGCCGCACGTCGCGGAGCCAGGCCGCGCGGGACTCCAGCGGAACGGCGCCGTTGAAGACGCCAAACTCGGTGACCATCAGCCGGACGTGGTGCGACTGCGCCCAATGGGCGGCCACGTCGATCTCCGCCTGCAGCGCGCGGGTGTCGGCGTAGTCCCGGCCGTAGTTCGCGAGGTCCTGGCGGTGCGAGGCCGCCGCCTGGGCAGCGACCGCCCTGACGTTGCCAGGCTCGGCGGGGTATTTAAGCCCGCGCACCGACTCAAGGCTCGGGACCACCCAGTTCGCGCCTTGGGTGGTGAACAGCCCCGGGCTGTAGAAGTGGAACACGTAGGCGAGGTTGTCGTCCGGCAACGGCGCCAGCGCGGACAAGGCCCACGGCGTGTCGTCGGGCGAGGCCGTGAGCAGGACGGTATGGTTGGGCGCCGCGGCCCGGATATGGGCGAGAAGCTCGCGTTGCCACGGCTCCCACCGCTTGCCGTCGGTGAAGGCCGGCTCGTTCAGCGCCTCGAAGACCATCAGGTCCGGGGTGAAGACGGCGTAGCGGGCGGCCATCCTGTCCCATGCGGCGCCGAGCCGCGGCAATGCGTCCTCAGGGATGGCATCAGTGGGGTGCAGGCCGCCGCCGTGGTTGTCCAGGATCACCGCGATGTCCTGGCGAAGCACCGCGCAGACGAAGCTGTCCAGGCGGCGCAGCTTTTCGTCCGGGGCGCCGCTTGCCGGCCAGGACAGCACCCACACCGGGTCGAACGGGATGCGGACATGGCGGATGCCGGCCGCCTTGAGGGTGCGGATGTCGGCAGCGTCCTGCGATGCGTTCGGCGCCGGGTCGAACAGGGTCGTCATGTTGACGCCTCTCGACAGGACTGCGTCGCGCGGCCCGGGCGGGCGGGCCGCGTTGACCGCGCGCGCGCAGGCTTGGAGGCTCTCAGACGATGGCCCAGGCGGCGCGGCCCGGGGCGGGGCGGCCCAGGACGGCGCGGCCATCAGGAGGGTCAGGAGAGCCGCTGTCAGAAATCGGGTCATCACCCGGCCAGCCGCTCATGGACGATGGGCCGGCGCCGCCCGTTGGCGGCGAGGATGGCGCAAAACAGGACCAGCAGGCCGACGGCATAGGGCGAGTATGCTTCTTCCTGGAACACCCCGTTGACCAGGCCGATCCAAAGCCCGATGAACAACAGGTCGGTCGGCGCCGCGCCGGGCCGGGGCCACGTGCCGAACGGCGCCTTTTGCAGCAGCCGGATCAGGGCGGCGAAGACCACGACGCTGCCGATGCCCATCTGGTAAAGCATGACGCCCACCGCGCTTTCCAGCCCGACATCGGCGGCGCCGGCTGCCTGCATCTTCTGCCAGTATGCCGTTGAAACGCTCGTGCCCAGGTTGCCCCCAGCCCCCAGCCCGTGGCCCAGCGGGTTGGACAGGAACCCGTAAACGCCTCCCATGAAGCCCAGCGAATGGAAGTCGCCGATCTGGATGCCGGTCCGGATGCCATAGATGACGTAAAAGGCCGAGAAGCCCAGGGTGGCGGCGATGAGCAGCCGCTTGTTCTTTGAAAGATACCAAAGGCTATACAATGCGGTGGTGATCGCGAACAGCACGGTCGGCCCCTTGACCCCGGCGCTGAAGCTCAACGCCAGCAGGACGGGCACCAGCTCGAACCGGCCGAGGCTCAGCAGCACCAGCTCGGAAACCGAGAGCACGTAGGCATAGCTGATGCTGTGCATGTTCGGGCCGCCGAAGCGGAAGCTGCCTTCGCCTCCTGAGACGAGGGGGGAGTTGAACCAGGCGCCGGTCTGCGATTCGATTACGGAATGCACGTCGAAATAGTAGGTGTCGGCCCTGAGTCCGTCGTTCTTGAGATTGACGAAATCCGTGGCGTTGACCAGGTCCAAGTACCAAACCGGGTCTGCGATCTCAAGCGCCGTCATGATCAGGCCCATGAACACGGCGAGCAGGAAGCAGATGGCGGCCGTGCGGTAGCCCCACGACGAGCCCAGCCGCAACCCGATCAGCAGGCTGAACAGCATGGCCGAAACCGACCGGAACGAGACGACGGCGGCGATTGGGCCTTGGACGGCGGCGCCAATGGCCATGTAAGCCGCGGCGACGGCAATCGCGGCAAGGGCGTATTGGCTCAGCCGCTTAAGCCGGCTGTCGTTCGAGCGGAGGAGGTAGACGGAAAACGCCCCCGCCACGACGACCGCGCCGATGAACGATGATCCCGACAGGGCGACGTAGCTGGTGTGGCTCATGCCTGGACTGAAGATCGAGACCAGGACGTTTTGATACAGCACGATTTGCAGGAAGACGATGAACGCCGGCAGCGGCTTGTTGAAGGCGAGCCACGCCAGCCCAGTCATGCACACCGCGATGCACGCCGGGTTGACCTCCTTCACGAGGATGATGTGGCAGACCAGCCCGAAAACGCCGATGGCCTGCCAGGTGAGGGCATGGAGGATAGCCGCGGGCACCGACAGCTCATGGTAGGGCTGGGCCATGGGTGGTCTGGCCGGCGCGGCGGCGAAGCTGCGGCTAACGTAGGTCATGGCGCAAACCAAACCGCGTGGTACGGGATTCTGACATCAGGGCCAATTCGAAGCTGGTTGCCGGTTTCGCACCAAATAAGGCTTTTGCTGCAAAAGGATCAAACAACTTCTCTTGCATTTACGCAATGAACAATTGGGACGGGGATCATCAGGTTGAGCGGGCCGTTCCCATGAACCTAAGCCGTTGCGATGCCCAAGGTCATGCGGCCCGCAGTCCCATATTGTTGCAACAAAAGCAAGCGCGTCCTCTGGTGAAGGAGCGCACGCGAGCCATCATGGCGGCATGGCCTAAAACAACGCTGTAAAACACCTGCGGGCGACCAATATCAGCCTTTGTCAACGAAAGCAGCAGTAGTTAAAATTTTGTTTCTTGCTCGCCAAACAGTGCCCGGCCAAGAGCCGCCAGCATTGCACATTTCATTGCTGAAAAGTTATGTCACATCAGTTCGCATTCCCGCCGATTGATGGAGACCCGCAATGGCCGCGACATCCGCCCCGGCAAGCGTCAAGCCGACCTTCGACGACGAGTTCAACACGCTGTCCCTCGACAACGGCTCCACCGGCACCTGGCAGCCGTCCATGTTCTACAGTCCCAACGGATCGACCGACCCCAGCATCTCCTCGTGGGAGATGAGCCCGTTGTGGGGACCGACCTCGGGCGCTGACGCCAACGTGTACTCGGTCAGCAACGGCGTGCTTTCGATAGGGATCAAGCCGACGCCGGCCAGTGTCAGCGCCGCCGTCAACAGCACGCCGTTCCTCGCCGGGGAACTCACGACGCACCGCACGTTCTCGCAGACCTACGGCTACTTCGAGACGAGCGCCAAGCTTGCCGCCGGCGCCGGGGTCGAGTCCGCCTTCTGGCTGCTGCCGGAGGACGGCTCCTGGCCGCCCGAACTCGACGCCATGGAGGTGCTCGGCAATAGCCCGACTACGCTGGTGATGACCTCCCATTCCAGCAGCGGCACCACCCCGCAATGGGCCGCCATCCCCGATCCCACCCAGGCCTTCCACACCTACGGCGTCGATTGGGAGCCGGACAAGATCACCTGGTACTTCGACGGCAAGCAGATGGCGCAGGCGGCCACGCCGTCTGACATGAACAAGCCCATGTACATGCTGCTCGACACCATGACCGGCACCTCGGGTTCCTGGGTCGGCGCGGCGAAGGCCGGCACGACCACCCAGATGCAGGTCAACTACGTCCGCGCCTATGCCGCGAAGCCGGATCTCTCGTCGGGCGGCTCGCCGGACCCGTCCGGCCCGGCCGTCACGCTGCCCTCCCCGGCTCCCGTGACCACCGCGCCGCTGCCGGCGACCGATACCCTGGTGCTGAGCCTGTCGGAGGACGCCTACCAAGGCGACGCGCAGTGCGTCGTCACGGTCGACGGCAAGACGGTCGGCGGCACGGTGACGGTGGCGGCCTCCCACGCCAAGGGCCAGTCGCAGAGCGTGAGCCTGTCCGGCCAGTGGGGACCCGGCGCGCACGACGTGGGCGTGCAGTTCATCAACGACGCCTGGGGCGGCACCGCGGCGACCGACCGCAACCTGTACGTGAACGGCGCGACGCTGGACGGCCAGGCGTCCACGGCGGCGCCGGTGGCGCAGATGGCCAACGGCACGGCGCACATGGCCACCGGCGCCAGCCCGCTTGTCCTGCAACTGTCCGAGGACGCCTACCAGGGCGACGCGCAGTTCACCGTCAGCGTGGACGGCAAGACGCTTGGGGGGGCGCAGTCGGTGGGCGCGTCGCACGCCGCCGGCGCCGTGCAGAACTTCGCCTTCGCGCAAGCCATGGCGGCCGGCACGCACGACGTCGCGGTGTCGTTCCTCAACGACGCCTGGGGCGGCACGGCGGCGACCGACCGCAACCTGTATGTCCAGGCCATCGACGCCAACGGCGCCGCACTCCCCGGCACCGCCGCCGCGCTGATGAGCACCGGGACCCAGCACTTCTCGCTGGTCGTCCCAGCCCACGCCTGACGGCAGGGCCGTTCCCCGCTCGACATACGAGCGTCAAGCGGGGCAGCGGCCTCCCGCCGCTACTTGGCCGGTTCCGCGGCAGGCGCCGCGACGGCGGGAGGTGCTGCGGCTGAGGCCGCCTTGGCATCCGTCGCCTGTTGCTGCAGGGCGTTGAGCTGCTGCGTGGCGGCGGCCTGCTGGGCGGTGGTCTGGTCCAACTGCCTGCGCGCATCGGCCAGACGCGCCTCCAAGTCGGATGCGTCCTGCTTCGCGCGATCAACCTGGGCCGCCAGCGTCTTGGCCTGCTGCTCGGTAGCGCTGCGCTGCTCGGCCATTTGCGCGAGCTGCGCCTTGCCGTCGGCCATCTGCTGCTCCAGCGCCGCGCGATCCTGCTGGGCGCGGTCGGCCTGGGCTTGCAGCGACTTCAACTGCTGCTCGGCGGTGCCGCGCTGATCGTTGAGCTGGCTCAGTTGCGCCTGGACATCCGCAAGCTGCTTCTGAGCCGTGGCGGCGCCGGCCTGGGCGTCTTCCGCCTGGTGCTGCAAGTCTGCAAGCCGCTGCCCGGCCGTGGTTGCCTGCTGGGTCGTCTGCTCAACCTGGGCGCTGGTATCGGTCTGCCGCTTCTGCGCCGCGTCGGCCGCCGTCTGGGCGGTGGTCAGCAATTGCTGCAGCGACGCCAGCCGCTGCTCCGCATCGGCGCGCTGCTTGGAGGAGCGGTCGAGCTGAGCTTGCCCGTCGGCGACCTGCGCCTGCGCCTGGACGGCCGCCTGCTGGGTCTGCTGCAGCGCCGTCTCGGACTTCGCGATGTCGGTGGAGCGGTTGGCGGCTTCCTGGGTAAGCTGTGCCAGCGACTGGCGCAGCTCGGCCTCCTGGGCGTGCGCCGCCTCGATCCGCTTGCTCACGTCGGCCAACTCCTGGGTGCGGGCGGCGGCGTCGCTGTCAAGCTTGGCAGACGCCTCCTTGCTCTGCGCCAGCTTGCCGTCCGCCTCCGTGCCCGCGGCGCGTTGGCCGGTCAGTTGCTGCGTGAGCGTGTTGAGCTGCGTTTCGGCACTCTCGCGGCTCTGCTTCGCAGCGGCGACCGCCGCGTTGGTCGCGGCGAGGTCGGCAGCGGCGGCGTCGTGGTCCTGCATGGCCTTCTTCGCCGCCTCCGTGGCTTCGGCCGTCCGTTTCTGCAGGTCGGCCAGCGTGCCGGACGCCTTCTGCTGCTGGTCGACCTGCGCCGCGAGCTGCTGCTGCTCCGTCGTCATCTGGTTGATCTGCGCGGAGGTGCTGGCGCGCAAGGCGGACTTTGACGAAACTTCGGACAACGCGAAGATCCAGCCGATGAGGGCCAGCGCCGCCAAGATGAGCGTCACCGGCCGCTTGAGTTCGGCTTTCCAGTCGATGTCCATGGCGCTTGCTTCCCAACCGGTTGTTTGTGGCTCGGACGATAGAGGCCCTGCCCTGTCAACGGAAGATGGGGAATGAGACAATCGCGCCCGCAGCGAGGTAAAATTTGAGACGCAGCCTGACGCGGTTGCGGCGCATGGCACGGCTGCTGCGGGTTCCCGCGAGGTTGGTGCAACCGCCGGGCCACGCCCCGCGCGGGCCTGGGCCAGCGCGGGGATGGCACGGACCGGGGCGACGCGCCCGGCGCCTACATCGTTTGAGGAAGCGAAAGGAACGTGTTGATCAGGTCGCTGGACGGCAGGATCAACCCGGCGCTTGCGGCGGCAGGCGTCGGCAGCATTGCCTGGCCTGTCGAGGAAGCGCCGGCGAACTGCGACGTGATGGCCGACGCAAGATCGCTGGGCAGCAGGGCCGTGATCTGCTGCTGGATCGCGCTGACGACCGGCTGGGCCATGGATGCCCCCGCGGAGGCGCTTGCACTCGATCCGGAGGTGGACGAGCTGAACGTCATTGCAGGCATGGCACCGACCGTCGAAGGCTGCACCGGCACGCCGCCAGCGAACTGAGACGTGATGGACGAAGCGAGATTGCTCGGCAGCACGGCCGCGATCTGCTGCTGGATCGCGTTGATCACCGGTTGGGCAAATGATGGCGCGGCCATCGAGGCGTCGCTTGAAGCCATTGAAAAAACTCCTTTAAAATGCTGCCGCTGGTTGATAGGTTCCTTGGGCGGCACCCAAAGGCAGAACACTCTTTATTCAATCGTGCATTTTCAAATGATTGAACGGCAATCATCATGCCGTGAACACTGGCTGATAAGGCTTTCCAAGTTGTTTCTATGATCGTAAAAAACCTATGCTTCATGAGTCCTGCCGCATACCAAAAAATCAGCATGGCTCGCCGGCGGCTTTGCACATTTTAGAGTGTTGGTGCGGTTCGGAAGGCAGTGCGCTTGAATTGGGGCCAGCCTCCTCAAACGTCCCTCCCCGCCGGAAAGGCCGGTATCGTATAGAGGGCTTATCAACCAGGACGGGACGCATGCTGAAAGCTCTGACCCGATGCCAGCAGCTTTGCCCCTCCGACAGTTTATGGAAAGCGGCCGCCATGTATGACCCTGAAGTTTGGGACGGCTATCCCGACGATCCCCAGAAAAGCGATTGGCACTGGATCGAGGACGCGGACGGGCTGCGCCCGCTGCTCTGGCGCGGCGACGATTGGCCGGAGGAAGTGGACCGAGGCGAGTGGCAGGATGGCTTCGCAGTGCTCAGCGTCCGTGACGTGAGCCGGGGCTGCTACCATGGCCCGGTCGCCATGCCGCCCCGCCTGGCCGCCTTGTTCCGCAGGCGAGTCCTGACGGGCGCCATCTGAATCGAGCCGGCCTGCATCCCGGCCTGCAATGGCCGGGACGGCTTGTTGTCGCGAGCCATCTTAGACATTGGTAATTTTGAATACTCGGACGCTATTTGCGAGAAAAAGTAGACATTGCGTTAAAGCAATGATAGCAGCTCATTAATGATTAGTTAAGTCATGATGCATCTAAGTGAGCTTTTCGGTCGTAGTTTAACAGGACTCTAACGCAACGCATCTTATATTCCGAGGGCGAAGCAAACGAGTTAACTGTGCTGGTAATGGCAGTATGCCACTTGCCAGGTTCATCATGCCGGAGAGCAAATTGACGTTTTCATCACCCGCCGCCATCCTTCCCGAAAACCGCAGCTGGAGCGTCGCCACCCCGCCCGCGAACCCGCGCCTCGCCATGCATCGTCGGCTGCCGCAGGTGCTTCAGCCGTTCCTGACCTGGCTCACGGCGCAGCCCGCCCCGGGCGAGGCGCCGCAGGAACGCTCGCCGCTGCACTTCGTCGCGGTCGCCCTGCTGCAGACGCTGCTCGGCGCGGCGCTGAGCGTGGCGGCGCTGCAGTTCTGCCCGCCCTTGGCGGCCTTCGGCATGATGCTCACCACCGCCGGCCTCGGCCTGTTCCAGGTGGTGGTGTTCCACCACTGCTCGCATGGCACCGTGTTCAGGGACCGCGAGACCAACACCCACGTCGGGCGGCTCGTCTCGGCCATCCTGCTGTTCAAGCACTTCGACCATTACAAGCATGAGCACATGCTCCACCACAGCAACAACAAGCTGCTGACCGAGGAGGACGAGTTCGCCGACTTCGTGTTCAACACCTGCCGGCTTGAGGCCGGGGTGGACCTGGCCGTGCTGCGCCGCCGGGTGCTGCTGAACCTCCTGTCGCCCGTGTTCCACGCGCAGTTCGCGTTCCGCCGGGTGCGGGCGGCCTGGGGGTCGCATGACGTCCAGCACAACGTCGCAGGCATCGCCGTCTGGGCGGCGATGGCGCTGCTGGCCATGGCGACCGGGCATTGGCTGGCCTTCCTGCTGGCTTGGGTCGTGCCTGTCACCGTGCTGCTGCAGGCCGCGACGGTCGGCCGCATCCTGTGCGAGCACAGCTTCCCCGAGGCGGAACTGATCGCTGCCCGCGGGCGGGACCTCACCTGCCATGCCACGGGCGGCGTGTTCCCGGGCATGATGCCGCCGGCGGCGCCGCTGGCCTCGCCCCGGGGCGCGCTGGCTTGGGCCGGCTGGTGGCTGAACATGCTGGCCGTGCAGGTGTTCGTGCGCCTGGTCGTGCTGGTCGGCGACGCGCCTTGCCACGACTACCACCACCGCAAGCCGGCCAGCCGGCGCTGGACGGACTACATCCACGCCCGGCACAACGATGCAGAGGCCGGGTCCAAGGTGTTCAAGGCCGAGTACAAGGAGACCTGGGGCCTGTTCCGCGCCGTGGATGCCACCTTGGCAAGCCTGTCGCGCCTGCCGCCCGGCACGCCGCTTTAAGGTGGCGTCGCCGTCTTGGCCCCGCTTTCGCCCGGCGAAGGCGGGGGCGTCAGGCGAACCCGGCGTCGTCCCGCGTCATGTGCACCGGCAGGATGATGCGGGCCTGGCTGCCGCCGCTGAGCCGCGTTTCCGTCAGCAGGACGCCGTCATGAGCCTCGACGATCCGGCGCGCGACGGCGACCCGGTCGGCGCCAGGCTCGACACGCGGCTGTTCCTGCTGTGCCCCGTCTTCGGACAGAGGCTCGGCCGGGGGCGGCGCGCCCTCGACGGAGCAGCCCACGAGGATCTCCACCGCGCCGTCGCCGCGCCGCCCGGCCGAAAGCTTGACCGCCGAACCCGGCAGCGCGCGGGCCAGCGCTGCGCCGACCAGCGCCTGGATCGCCCGGTGCATGCTGTCCCGGTCGACGCACACCGACACGTTGCGCTTGGGCAGGCTCATGCTCAGCTCCACGCCGCCCTTCACGCTGGCCGAGTAGCAGGCGCGCAGGACCCGGCGCATCGCGTCGCCCAGGTCGATCCATTGGACATCGAGGTGGAGGAACTGGTCCCGGGTCGTCGCGAGGTCCAGGGCGTCGTTGGCGAGGGCGGCCAGCTCGTGCGAGCTTTCGGTGAGCTGCCGCGTCACCGTGGCGATCTGCTCCGCCCCGGCGGTCGGCCCGGCGTGGGACGCCATGGCCTCCACCAGCGTCACGATGCGCTCGACGGTGGGCCGCAGCCGGTGCGAAAGCGTTTCCAGGAACCGCGCCTGGATGACGTTGGCTTCCTCCGCGGACTGCTTCGCCTGGCGCAACTGCGCCTCGGCGTGCTTGCGGTAGAGCACGTCGAGGTAGACGAACAGCGCCGTCTCGATCAGCTCCTGGTCGCCCGATTCGAAGGGGCGGCTCACGTTCCCCTCGGAGCGGTTGCCGATCACGAGGGCATGGCCGCTGGACCGGTCGTAGGCCCACAGGATGAACGGCAGCCGGAGCACGTCGAGCAGCCCCTCCGGCGGACGGTCGAGCCGGAACGAGTTGGTGAAGAAAAAACCCGGCGGGTCCGGGATCATGACAACCTCGTCCGCTTCGACGCTGGTGCCGCCGATGGCATGGGCCACCAGGAAACGGCCGCTGCCGGGCGGCTCCTCCCGCAACAGGGCGGCGCGGTCGCACAGCGCAGCCTCGACGATGACCTGCAGCAGCGCGCCGCCTATGTCATGCATCGCCTGGGTCGGCTCGGCGAAGCGGTAGGCCTCGCGCACCAGCCGGGCCACCGTGCGGCTGCGCCGCGCTTCCAGGAAAGCCTGGCTCTGCTCCTCCTGCAGGCGCAGCAGCCGGGCGCCGAGGTCGTTGCACTCGTTGCGGTAGTAGTGCAGCTCGCGCTCATGGGGATTGCCGATGCCGACGGGGTTCACCACGCCTCCTGCGTCAGCAAGGTGAGAACCCCCGTCCAGTCGAGCGGCCGGCTGTAGCTGCCGAACGGCGCGATCTCGACGCCCGAATAGAAGCCGAGCAGCGGGAACGACGCATGGAGGTCCTGCATCATCAGCGCCGCCTCCTCGAAGGGCGCGCCGCTGCGGGCGCTGGCCCGGCCGGCGCAATCGATGTAAAGGCCCAGGAAGGGCTTGCTGGCCAGGCTTCGCGTGCGGGCCGCCGCGGTGCCCTGGCGCACCGATTCGAGCATCAGCACGTTGTCGCGCGCCATGATCTGCACCCGCGCGCCCTGGCGGAAATCCGGCTCGAACAAGGTAATCGAGCCGGCCGAGCGGTTCGCGCCCAGGATCAGGCGGTTGACGTAGGCGTTCTCGTCATACGGCGCGAAGGGGTCGCCATGCTTCTCGCCCAAGGTCGCCACGAGCGACAGGTCGCTTCCGTCCGTGCTGCCCAGGCGCAGCCCCAGCATCCGCTCGATGACCGTAAGGGCAGGCTCCCCGTCCAGCTCGTATACTTCTGCGCCGTCGATGCGGGTGATCTCCATGAAGCTGCTGACCGGGCGGCAGCCGTGCATCACGGTGGTCTCGGCCTTGACCGCGGGCGGGAACACCAGGGCGACCGCCGAGTGCTTGCTCACGCCCTTCCCGTCGAACACCCAGCCATCGGACAGGTTCATGTCGATGAGCAGGCCGCCGCCGATCAGGTTGACCCGCTTGCCGCCGAGGCCGGCGTGGAACCCATCGACGATCGCACTTGCATGGTGCAGCCGGAGCGGGGCGGTCGAGGCGGTGCTGTCGAAGAACAGCAGCACCACCGCGTCGTCCGCCGCCTGGCTGGCCACGGCGCGCGCCAACTCCTCCCCGGCTTCCGCCTCGCCGGCCAGCAGGCCGTGCGTGACATGGAGCTGCGGCACGATGTCGGCAGCGGTGAAGGCGACGATGCCCACCTCCATGCCGCTGTAGCCAAGCTCGCCGCCGCAGATCGCCCCGGCGGCCGAGCCGCCCACCACGGGAACGGCGCCATAGGCCGCGCGAAGCGCCGCGAGCGCCGCCGCCGGGTCATGCTTGCCGCCGCAGAACACCAGCAGGAGGAGGGGCGCGATGTCGCCAAGCAGCGTGCAGCAACGCTCGATGACTGTTGCGATATCGTAATGGATGGCAAAGGCAACGTGGACCGAGTTGCTTGAAGCATCGGTCGAATCCGTAACAGGGATCGTTCGCATTTCAGCGTAATAGCACATGGCTCAATAGGTTTGACAGAAATGTTCTAACAATCCAAGCTCTGATGCTTTATTCGATCCATATACTCGGCCGATACGTTAATTTTACGTCAAATCTTTATTAAAACAATGATTTTTAGACAGTCCGAAACGACTGGTTCATCACGTGCAGACCGGAGTCGGTTGGCCATGCGCCAACGGCATTCGTCCGGGGCCGCGCGAAGGGCCGTCTCAGTGCAAACCGCCGGCTTCAATCCAGCGCATGGAGGAATGCCAGCAGGGCGGCGTTCACCTCGTCGGGCCGCTCCTGCTGGATCCAGTGCCCGGCGCCCTCGATCATGACAGTGCGCCGCAGGCCCGGCACGGTCTGCGGCAGGGCTTCCAGCCCCTTCCGTCCGATGGGGCCGGCAATCACCGGGTCGCTTTGGCCTGCGATGAACAGCGCCGGCTGCCGGACCAGTGCGCCCTGCCAGGGCGCCATCAGCTCCCAGTTGCGGTCGATGTTGCGGTACCAGTTCAGCCCGCCGCGGAAGCCGGTGCGCCGGAACATGTCCGCCACCGCCGCAAGCTCGGCTTCCGGCAGCCAGGCCGGCCGCGGCACCGGCTCCGGCATCAGGTCGAGGAAGCCGCCGCCCTCGGGCAGCGTGAGGGGCTGGCCCGCATCGCCGGGGCGGCTCGCGCCGACCGCGCCCAGGATGCGGCGGAGGCTGGCGGCGGGGTCGCGCTCGAACTCGGCCTCGGCGACGCCGGGCGGCTGGAAATACAGCCAGTAGAAGTTGTGCAGGCCGGCCGCGCGCAGGGTCGCGAGCGGGGGCGCCGGGCCGCGCGCCCGGTGCGGCACGCTCATCGCGGCGACGGCGCGGAACAGGTCGGGCCGCAGCAGCGCGCAGGTCCAGGCGACGGCGGCGCCCCAGTCGTGGCCCACCACCACCGCCTCCCGCTCGCCAAGCGCCGCCACCAGACCCACCATGTCGCCCACCAGATGCAGCAGGGATATAGGCGTCCACCGCCTCCGGCGCGTCGCTGCCGCCGTAGCCGCGCATATCGGGCGCCACGGCGCGGTAGCCGGCCGCGGCCAGGACCGGAAGCTGGTGCCGCCAGGACCGGGCGCTTTCCGGCCAGCCGTGGCACAGCAGCACGAGCGGCCCGGCGCCCTGTTCCGTCACCCGCAGCCGGATGCCGTTGGTCGTGATGTCGCGCTGCGTTGCTTCTGCCATCGTGTCCTCCGTCCACACCGGACCCTGGCGCAACATGCGCCCAAATCAAAGGAGCGGCACTCCGGGACAGCTTACCCGGCCGCGAGCCGGTCCGCATCCGCCAGGTCGGCCGGCGTGTTCACGTTGAAGAACGGGTCCACGCGCCCGACCGGCCACTCGACGACGGCAGCGCCGTGACGCCCGAGGTAGGCGCCGACCTTGCGCATGCCCTCCTCCGTCAGCGCCCGGCGCAGGTCGTGGCGCAGCGCCACGGGCCAGAGCGCCGCCACCGGGTGCGTCCGCCCGCCCGACGCGGCGCAGGCCAGGACCGCCCCGCCCCGTCCGTCATGCAGCCGGGCCACGAGGTCCTCCGGCAGGAACGGCGCGTCGCCGGGCATGGTCACGATCCAATGCACGTCCGGCGCGAACCGCGCCGCCCAGTCCAGCCCGGCCAACACGCCCGCCAGCGGCCCAGGCCGGTCCGGCACGTCGTCGGCCGCCACCGGCAGGCCGAAGCCCCCGAAGCGGGCCGGATCCCCATTGGCGTTCAGGATCAGCCCCGTGACCTGCGGCAGGAGGCGCGCGGCCAGCCGTGCCAGCACCGCCTCGCCTCCCACGGCGCGAAGCGTTTTGTCCCCGCCACCCATGCGCAGCGCCAAGCCGCCGGCCAGGACCACGCCGAGCGTCGGCTCGGTCATCGGAGCGGTTTCATGTCGAGATGGCGCGCCCGGAAAGACTCGAACTTCCGACCCCCAGATTCGTAGTCTGGTAGGTGGGCCTAACTAGGCCGAACAAAAGCCCTCAACAAGTGCCAAAACCTGCTGAATTTTCTTGCTTATTGAGGAATGGTTATGGATTGTTAATCACAGTCCATAACAGGCCAAAACACCCCCTCTTTGTTACCCGGCAGTTACCCAAGCCAGCAGGACCCTCCAAATGCCGACGATGAAGTTGACCGACGCCTTCCTGAGGATGCTCGACCCGAAGCGGGGCGAGCGCGTCGAATACTTCGACGCCACGCTTCCAGGATTCGGTCTGCGGGTGTCGGGGCCTACGCCGAAGAACCCGAGGGGCCGGAAGAGCTGGGTCGTGTTCTACCGCGTCCGTGGCGTCCAGAGGCGGGCGACACTCGACAAGCCGTATCCCGAACTCAAGCTCAAGGAAGCCCGGATCGAGGCGGGCAAGATCTTCGAGGACGTCGTGAACGGCGTCGACCCCAAGGGCGAACCGTCGGTGACCGCGACGACCGATCGTGGGCCGGAGACTTTCGGCGCCGTCGCGGAAGCCTTCCTGGCGATCGGGATGGTGAGCGGGACGGGTCGGTTGCACGCGCCGCGCTACCTCGCGGAGATCGACCGCAACCTTCGCAATCACGTCCTGCCGCGGTGGGCCGACCGCGATGCGGGGACCATCACCCGCTTCGAGGTCGTCTCCTTGCTGGAAACGGTCAAGGCCGGGAAGCCGGCGCGTTCGGCGGATCCTCCTGCTGAGCGCGACCGGAAGATCGGCGGCCCGATCGCGGCCAACCGCGTCCTGTCGGTCTTACGGCCGCTGTTTTTCTGGGCCTCGGACACCGGCCGGATAGCCGAGAATCCGTGCCTCAAGGTCAAGAGGATGGGCGAGGAGGTAAAAGGCACGAGGACGCTCGGCGCCGACGAGTTGCGCGAGGTCTGGTTCGAGTTGGCCGAGCTCGGCTATCCTTTCGGAACGTTCCTGCAGACGGTGCTGGTGACGGCTCAACGCAGGACGGCGGTCGCGCGGATGCGGTGGTCGAGCCTGGATTTCCAGGCGCGGACGTGGACGCTCACGGCAAGCGAGAACAAGTCAAACCGGGGCCTCATCGTCCCGCTCTCCACCCTCGCGGTGGAGCTGATCACCGCTGACCCCGCGGAAGACGTTCAACGCCGACGGCGAGCCGATCCCGAGCCCCTTCGTGTTCACCACCGAAGGCAAGGTGCCGATCAGTGGCTTCTCCCGGGCCAAGCGCGTGATCGACGAGAAGCTAGGCAAGGCTCGGGCGGAGATGGAGGCCGCTCCGATCCCGGGCTGGCGGATCCACGATTTGCGACGGACCGCCGCGACCGGGATGGGTGGCCTGGGCGTCACCAACGACGACATCGCGAAGGTCCTCGATCATGCGCCCCGGACGGTCACCGACCAGATTTACAACCTTGCCGAGTACATGCCGCAGAAGCGGCAGGCGCTCGAAGCGTGGGCCGGCCATCTTCGGGCAGCGATGATATACCCCGTTCACGTCAGGATCCGAAAATCCTCCGGTGAGATGATCCGGAAGTTATCCGTTACGGCATCGCAGAACACGTGCCAGTTTCTGGGCACCTCC
>JAABUX010004921.1_pt1 | contig 16660 bp, 15 predicted proteins | sample 5561851 | NCBI WGS metagenome assembly JAABUX01 (sample SAMN10711883, study PRJNA513361) | rock metagenome | isolation source: Antarctica rocks | place: Antarctica: Victoria Land, Richard Nunatak red sandstone | collected 2016-01-03 | reverse complement strand
TCGTGCCCACCGAGAGATGCCATGCGACCAGCCCGGTGTCGGGCGTATCGCGCTTGATGTCCGGCATCGTCCAGGCGATCGCGAACTGCGCGACCAACAACGCTAGAACGAGCCAGTGCAAGGCGCTGGCGACGCTCGTATACCGGCCCTCGGCCGCCATGCCTCGCGTTGGTTTAACAGTCGTGCTCATCACTCTTGTCCTTGCTGGCTGGCCGACCTGATCTGAGGGCGGAATGCCAGGTTGCTAGCTATCCTGCGCGCCTTATAGGCTAGGGCGTCGCAAAACCACCATGGGGAGCGCCGGATTGGCCAGGTTGTACGATTTCGTGACGGTGGACGTGTTCACCGACCGGCGCTTCGGGGGCAATCCGCTGGCCGTGTTCCCGGCGGCTGACGGCGTGACCGGGGCCGAGATGCAGGCCATCGCCGGCGAGTTCAACCTGAGCGAGACCGCGTTCGTGCTGCCCCCCGCCGAGCCGGCGCATACCGCCGCGGTCCGCATCTTCACGCCGCGCACGGAACTGCCCTTCGCGGGGCATCCGAACGTCGGCACAGGCTGGGTGCTCGCGCAACGGGGGCTCGACCGCGACGGGGTGCTGCTCTTTGAGGAGGCGGCTGGGCTGGTCCGCGTCGAAGTCGAGCGTGGCGCTGCCGGCATCCTCGCCACGCGCATCGGCGCGCCGGCACCGCTGACCACGGCTCCGGCGCCACCCGCCGCTGTCGTTGCCGCCTGCGCCGGGCTTGCCGCCGACGATTTAGTGCGCCCGCCCGTCCTCGCCTCGGTGGGCACGGAGTTCCTGTTCGCGGAGGTCGCCGCCGCCGCCCTGTCCCACGCCGCGGGCGAGATCAGCGCATTCCGCGGGATGGTCGCGAGCCATGCCGGCCTTCGCGACACATGCAGCCTTTATCTTTATGCGCGGGATCGGGGAAAAATCAGCGCCCGCATGTTCGGGCCGCTCGCCGGCATCCCGGAGGACCCGGCGACCGGCAGCGCCGCCGCGACGCTCGCCGCCCTGCTGCTCGACCAGGACGGGGGCGACGCGCTCGCCATCGAGATTAGCCAAGGCGTCGAGATGGGCCGTCCGAGCCGCCTGCTCGCCAGCGCGCGGCGCGACGCGGACGGGGTGCGCGCATGGGTGGGCGGCAGCACCGTGCCGGTAACGGAAGGTAGGCTCACGCTATGAGCGAAGCGCACCCGACCGGGCTGCCGATGCTGGAGAAGCGCCGGATCGAGGCGGAGATACTCGGGCATGTGTACGCCGTGCTGTGCGAGACGGACCCGGCGTTGGCGCGCCAGGTGATCGGCGAGGCGGTGCGGCGGTCGAGCGTCGAGCAAGCGGCCCGGTTCGCGGAGGCGACGCCGGGCGGGACGAGCCTCGATAGCTTCGAGGCGTTGCAGGCGTTGTGGCAGCAGAGCGGCGCGCTCGAAGTCACGGTGCGCGAGCGGACCGCCGAGACATTCGCCTTCGACGTGACACGCTGCCGCTATGCCGAGATGTACAAGGCGATGGGCCTCGGCGAGATCGGGCCGCTACTCTCCTGCCAGCGGGACGGAACGTTCTGTGAGGGGTACGACAAGCGCCTCAAGCTCGAACGCACGCAGACGATCATGGGTGGGGCGTCGCATTGCGATTTCCGCTATCGGTGGGAGGGCTGAGCAGGACGGCGTGGCCGTCGGGGTCGTAAAGCAGTTCGGAGCGGTCCGATTTCAGCACGGTCCGGGTCGTCGCAATGTCCTTCGGCCCCGCATCCTGACGGGGGCGGCCTCGTGGGGTGCGGTAGCCAAGCAGCTCGACATGCGGGGGGGAGTGGCTGGGGGAGAGAGCGACGACGTCCACGACGGGCGCCGCCAGCCCGTCGAGCCGGGCTTGCTCAGGGCCGGAATTCACCGAGTGGGCAGTCTGATGCAGGCCGAGCCCGGCGTAGAACTTCGTGCTGCGGCCGATGTCGGCGACGCTGATGGCGGTATGGTCGATGCCCAGAAAGACCCCATGCCCGGCTTGCCAGACCGCGGCGCCTGTACCGGGCGGAAAATGGATCAGCTCGAGTGGGTGCCCGTCGGGATCGCGGAACTTGAAGGCGGTGACGGAGCCGGTGCTGGGCGGCAAGCGCTGTGGCGGTCCCTCGGTGATGGGAGTGAAGGGCTGCGTCCGGATCTGGGCGTAGGCGGCCTCCATGTCGGAGACGACGATGGCGAGGTGCTGGAACCAGAGATCTGCGGCGGTGCTGCCAGGCGGATAGGGGCGGCCCAGGGTGGCGAACTCGACAAGCTCCATTTCCTGCGCACCGAGATGCAGCCGCAGCGTCTTGGCCGTTCCGCCAAGCTGTGCGGCGATGGCCGGGTCGAGGGGGGTGGCGGCGCCGGGCTTGAAGCCCAAGGCATCGATGTAGAACGCGGCGGCGCGGTCGAGTGCGGCGACGTTGAGGCTTAGGCGGAGGATTGCGCTCATAGGCCCATAACCAAGCTTGCCGCCAGCAGTTGCGTGCTAGAGCTCGCTCTATGCTGATAGATGCATGGATTAAGCTCTAGCATATTGATTTTGCGAGCATCTTTATCCAACGGGTGATGCCGTTTGGTCGGATGATGCTCTAGTGACCCGAACCAGAAGTTCGCATGAGCAGCGAACATCCGCTTCGGGCCCCTAGAGTCTTTGTTGCAGCGTGCCGACTGATCAGAAGTACGTCGGCAAGCGCCGACGAACTTCTGATCCAGCACACTAGCCCTCCATCTCGCGGCGGAGTGCGAGCACGTCCTGGTCATGGCCGAGCGTCACGTCGTCGAGGGTGATAATGGCGTCGCGGGCGACCGGGCGCTTCAGGGCGACGTTGTTCGCGAGGCCGATGGGGAGCGCCCGGAGCGCGCGGCTGCGGGTGGCGGGGATGGCGTTGCCCCAGGCGAGGTAGCCCCCCTCCCCGTCCAGCATCTCGCCGGGCTTGAGGTCGCGCTTGGCGACCGCCACGGCATCGGCGCGGAACTCGCGCGGGCTCCCGGTCGCCTCGCCGCGCAGCACGGCGGAGAGCACGCTGATGCTGGTCTCGAGGCCGATCAGGTGGAATGGCCGCCACATCGAGGCGTACCAGCCGGAGGGGTCGGTCGCGAGGCCGTATTGCGCGAAGCAGGCCCGCGAATACTCGCCCGGCGCCTTGAACACGACGAACACGCCGTAGCGGATGTTGTTCGCCACCTCGCGCCCGTCTGGCTCCTGGCTTGCCGCGATGTCGAGCAGCCCGGCGCGCGGCATCCGGCCACCGTCGGCTTCGGGCCGGAACACGCGCGCGAGGTCGTGCAGCCCGGCGGGCGGGAAGGCGAGCCCGTCGTCGGGGCAGTCGAGTCCGGTGGCGTTGGCGACGGCCGCCATCTCGATCGCCGCCTTGGTGCCGTCGGTGAAGGAGTTGTACATCTTGGGATTGAAGTCGCCCGCCGCCACCTGCTCCTCGCTCCAGCCGAAGAAACCCCAGACCGTTTCCGGCGTAGAGTACCGGTAGCGCGGCTTGAAGTTCATGCCCTTGCCCGCCGCGGTGATCTCGAAGCCGCACGCCCGGCCCCAATCGACCAGCTCGCAGATCAGCGCCGGCTGGTCGCCATAGGCCATGCTGTAGACGAGGCCCTTCGCCCGCGCCCGCGCCGCCAGCACCGGGCCGCACAGTACGTCCGCCTCGACGTTCACCATGACGATGTGCTTGCCGTGCTCGATCGCGAGCAGCGCGTGACGGATGCCGGCGATCGGGTGGCCGGTGGCTTCGACGAGGCACTCGACGCCGGCGCATCCCGCCAGCGCGGACGCGTCGTCGAGCACGCAAGTGGTGCCGTCGCGCATCGCCTCGGCGAGCGTGCGGGCGGCGTAGCGCTCCTCGGGCCAGCCGACCCGGGCCAGGGCCGCACGGGCGCGCGCCGGGTCGAGGTCGACGATGCCAACGACGTGCAGGCTGGGGATGTGCAGCGCCTGCGCGAGCAGCATCGAGCCGAACTTGCCGGCACCGATCAGGCCCATGCGGACCGGCTTGCCGCGCTGGGCGAGCTTAGCGGCGAGATTCATCGCATTCCCCTCACAAGAAGCCGGTCGAAAGCCACGGGATCGCCGCCACGATCAGCAATCCGACGAAGACCGCCGCGAGATAGGGCCAGATGCGGCGCATCCCCACGTCGGGCGGCACGCGGCCGATGATGCAGGCGGCGTAGTAGCCGAGCCCAACCGGCGGCGCGAACAGCCCGACGCCCATCGCGAGCACGGCGACGATCGCGTAATGCACCTCGTGCACGCCGACCTGCTGCGCCACGGGGAACAGCAGCGGGCCGAACAGCACCATCGCCGGGATGCCCTCGAGCACGCTGCCGAGGACGGTGAAGGCGACGATCGAGACGCCCATGAACCCCCATTTGCCGCCTGGCACCGCCGCCATTGCCGCCGCGAGGTCCTGCGAAAAGCCGGATTGCGTGAGCGCCCAGGACATCGCCGACGCCGAGCCGACGATCAGCAGGATCGCCCCCGAGAGCGACGCGGTCTGCACCAGCATCGGATAGACGCGGCCCCAGTCGAATTGCCGGTACACGAGGATGCCGATGACCAGCGTGTAGGCGATGCCGATGGTGGACACCTCCGTCGCGGTCGCGACCCCCTCGACCACCGCCGCCCGGATCACGAAAGGCAGCACCAGCGCGGGCACCGCAATCGCGAAGCTGCGGGCCACCACGCCCAACGGCGCGCGGCGCACGCCCACCGCGAGCGGCCCGGCGCGATACCGCGCGACGCCGGCCAGCACCAGCGCGATCACGATGCCGGGCAGCAGCCCCGCAGTGAACAGTGCCGCGATCGACACGCCCGTCACCGAACCGATCGCGATCAGCACGATGGAGGGCGGGATCGTCTCGCTCATCGCGCCGGACGCCGCCAGCAGCGCGATCATCTCGCCCTCGTCGGCGCCGCGCCGCTTCATCTCCGGGAACAGCACGGGCGCCACCGCCGCCATGTCCGCGGCCTTCGAGCCGGAGATGCCGGAGACCAGCAGCATGGCGCCGAGCAGCACGTAGGAGAGCCCGCCCCGCACGTGGCCGAGCAGCGAGGACAGGAACTCGACCATTACCCGGGCCATGCCCGTCATCTCGATGAGCTGTCCGAGCAGGACGAAGAGCGGCACGGCGAGCAGGATGAGCGAGCTCATGCCCTCGTCGAGGCGGCCAATGACCACGCTGAGCGGCGTGGAGGTGTCGACCAGCAGGTAGGCGACCGTCGCCAGCCCGAAATTGAAGGCGATCGGCACGCCCGCGAACACCCCGGCGCCGAGCATCCCCACGAAGAACACGACGAGGTTCCAATTGCCGAGCGTTTGCAGCGCTGGCGCCGCGACGTAGAGGATGGCGGCGAGCACGGCCAATACGGCGGCGATCGCCAGCAGGTCCGGCAGGCGCTGGCGCATCAGGCGGGCGGCGCAGGTCGCGAGGATCAGCACGCAGCCGACCGGCATCGCGGCCGCGCGCACGAGGCCCGACCAGCCGAGTGCGGGGGTCTCCACGATGGCCTGATCCTGGGCGTAGTTCGCGGCGGGCATCAGGATCAGCAGCAGGAAAAGCGCGGGCGTGGCGGCGGCGAGCGCGTCCGCCCAGCCTCGCCCGCGTGCGGACAGGCGGCTGACCACGAAGGTAAGGCGCATGTGGTGGTCGTGCTGGAGCGCCACCGCGCTGCCGAGCATCGCCAGCCAGAGAAAGATGATCGAGGCGAGTTCGTCGCTCCAGATGATGGGCGCATTGAAGACGTATCGGGCGGTCACGCCCATGAGCAGGATGACGACTTCGGCCAGCACGGCGGCGGCCGCCGGCAGCTCGGTCACCAGCCGCAGCCCGCGCTCGAACCGGCTGGCCCACGCCCCTTGGCGCGCGACGCTCGCCGCCTCGATCACCCGAGCGGGCCCACCACGGCTTGCAGGGCGTCCCAGCCGGTCTTGCCGAACTTGCCCTGCCAGTCCTTGTAGAAGGAAGTCTTGCGCAGCGCATCCCGGAACGCGGCCGGATCGGTGTCCACGAACTGCATGCCTCGCTGCGTCAACTGCGTGCGGAGCGAGGCGTCGAGCTTGGTCTCGTCGGCGCGCTGGTCGAGCACGGCTTGGCCGATCTCGCGCTTTACGATCGCCTGGACATCCGCGGGCAGCCGCTTGAACGACGCCGGGTTGCCGAGCAGGCAGAAGCCGTCCCAGATGTGGTTGGTCATCGAACAGTATTTCTGCACCTCGTAGAGCTTCGCCGTCTCGACGGTCACGAGGCCGTTCTCCTCGCCGTCCACCAGGTGCGTCTGCAACGCGGTGTACACCTCGTTGAAGTTGATCGAGGTGGGCGAGGCGCCGAGCGCCTGGAACAGGGAGGTGAATAGCGGCGCCACCGGCACGCGGATGCGGAAGCCGTGCAGGTCGGCGGGCGCCTTGATGGGGTGCGAGGAGGAGGTGATCTGCCGGAAGCCGTTATTGCCGAGGCTGGCAAGCGGCACCACGCCCGCGTGCTCCATCTGGCCCAGGATGTACTGGCCGAGCGGGCCGTCCACGGCGCGCCAGACCTCGTCGTAACTGGTGAAGGCGAAGCCGACGTTGACGAGCGCCGCGTCGGGTACGACGGTGGAGAGGACGGACGCCGCGACGTTCAGGAAGTCGAGGCCACCGGTGCGGACTTGGGTGATCTGGTCGGTGTCCGAGCCGAGCTGGTTATTGGGGAACAGGCGGATCGCGAGGCGGCCGTCCGTGGCTTTCTCGATCCGGTCGATCGCCTCCTTCATGCGCAGGTTGATCGGGTTCGTGGGCGACTGCCCGGTCGCGAACTTGTAGGTGAACTCGGCGGCGCACGCAGCCCGGCCGATCGCCACGAGGGGCAAGGCCGCGAGCAGCGTGCGCCGGCCAACTTGCGCGGGCTTCGGTGTGGTCATCGTTCTCTCCCGGTTTATGTCACGCCTCGCGCAGGCCCTCCCGCACGCGTTTCGCGACGCCCTCGCCGTCCAGCCCATAGTGACGGTACAGGTGCGTGGGCGGCCCTAACAGCGAGTATTCGTCGGGAACGCCGATCTTGCGGAGCCGGGCCGCCGCGCCGTGCGTCGCGAGCACCGCCGCGACCGCGTCGCCGAAGCCGCCGGTCACGTTGTGCTCCTCCGCCGAGAACAGCGCAGCATGTTCGCCCGCGGCAGCCAGGATGCGGGCCTCGTCGAGCGGCCGGATCGAGTACATGTCGACGACGCGGAGCCCGATCCCCTCCCGCCCCAGGATTTCGTGCGCCTCGATCCCCGCGTGCACGAGGTTGCCGATCGCGAACAGCGTCGCCGTGCCGCCCTCACGCAGCACGTGGCTGCCGCCGATGCGCCACTCGGGCGGGGTGTCATACACCGGCGCCTCGCGGCCCCGCCCCACGCGGAAGTAGATCGGGCCGGGATGGTCGATCGTCTGGGTCAGCGCCGCCCGGATCGCGTTCGCGTCGCACGGCGCCATCACCGTCAGCCCGGCGATCGCGCGCAGCAGCCCGATATCCTCGTTGCAATGATGGCTGGTCCCGTAGAATCCCATCGCCAGCCCCGAATGCGTCCCGACCATGCGGACCTTCAGGCCCGGATACGCGATGTCGTTGCGGATGTTCTCCGCCCCCATCAGCGCCAGGAAAAAAGAGTAGTTGCTGATCACCGGCAGCAGCCCGGTGGTCGCCAGCCCGGCCGCGGCGCCGATCATGTTACGTTCGGCGATGCCGAAATTGAAGTAGCGCTCCGGGAAACGGCGGCCGAAATTGATGACCTGAGTCGGCCGCCCCAGGTCGGCGGTGCACACCACGATCTCGTCGTGGCCGGCGTCGGCGAGTTCGATCAGCACCGAGCCGGTGGGCAGTTGCAGTGAGAGATTGAGGCTGCCCACCATGTCCCAGCTCTGCGCGTCGAAACCGGGCTTGACGCTCGACTCCGACATATCGACCGCCGGGTTGCCGATCGCGGCGTAGGCGTCGCTCATCCCACGCTCCCGGCGTCGATCTCGGCGAGCGCGCGGTCCCGGTCCAGGGGGCCGAGGAAGCCGAGATGCCACTGCCAGGTGTTTTCCATGAAGCTCACGCCGCGGCCGGCGACGGTGTCGGCGAGGATAACCGCCGGGCCGTCGCGGTCGCCGTTCAGCGCCCAGTCGAGCGCGTCGCCCACCGCGTCGAGGTCATGCCCGTCGATCCGCCGCACCGCCCAGCCGAAGGCGGCCCATTTCGCGTCGAGCGGCTCGTTGTCCATGGTCTCGCGCACCTCACCGTCGGAGCCGACCTTGTTGATGTCGACAATGCCGACGAGCCCCCGCAACCGGAAATGCGCCGCACTCATCGCCGCCTCCCAGACCTGGCCCTCCGCCTGCTCGCCGTCGCCCATCATGCAGACCACTCGGCCCGGCGAACCCCGCAGCCGCAACCCGAGCGCCATGCCTACGCTGACCGAGAGGTTATGGCCGATCGAACCCAAGGAGAAATCCGCGCCGCGCACCTTGCGCATGTCCGGATGGTCGCCGAACGGCGAGCCGAGGCGGGTGTACGTGTAGAGCTCGTCCCATGGAAAGAAGCCGAGATCGGCGAGCACGGGGTAGAGGCCAATCGCGGCGTGGCCCTTGCCCATCGTAAAACGGTCGCGGTCCGCCCAGGCCGGGTCCGCCGGGTCCACGTGCAGGAACTCGTAATAGAGCGAGGCGACCAGCTCGGCCATCGAGAAGGCGGAGCCGTAATGGCCCGAGCCGCAGATGTCGGTGAGCTTCACGGTCTCGCGCCGGATCATGCGGGCCTTTTCGCGGAGCGTGTCCTTCGCGACGTTGCGCCGGGCTCTAGCCATGGATCAGCATGCCTCCGTTCACGTCGATCACCGCGCCGGTGATGTAGGAGGAGAGGTCGGAGGCCAGGAACAGGAAGGCGCAGGCCACGTCCTCCGCTTCGCCCAGGCGCCCGAGCGGGATGCCGCGGGTAATCTCCTCCCGCATCGCCGGGGTGAGCTTGCCGCCGGTGATGTCCGTTTGGATCAGGCCCGGCGTCACGCAGTTCACGCGGATGCCGTCCGGGCCGAGTTCGCGCGCCATCGCCTTGGCGAGGCCGAGCACGCCTGCCTTCGCCGCCGAGTAATGCGGGCCGCCGAAGATGCCGCCGCCGCGCTGGGCCGAGACCGACGACATGCAGGCGATCGCCCCCTGGCGCCGCGCGCGCATCGCCGGAATCACCGCCTGGCTGAGATAGAGGACGCCGCGCAGGTTCACGTCGAGCACCGCGTCCCACTGCTCGGCGCCGATCTCCATCAGCCGGAGCGGCTGGGTAATCCCGGCGTTGTTGATGAGGATGTCGATCGGGCCAAGCTCGGCGGCGACCTGGTCCGCGGCAGCCTGGCACGCGGCGAGGTCGGTCACGTCGCATGCATAGCCCCGGTGGGCGGGGCCAAGCCCGGCCGCCGCGTCCTGGGACCGCATGGCGTCGAGATCGAGGATGGCGACGCGTGCGCCGTGCGCGGCAAACAACCGGGCAGTTGCGAGGCCGATGCCGCGCGGGCTTGCCGCGCCTGAGATCACGGCCGTCTTGCCCGCCAGCAGCATCCGTCGCCCCCTTTCTCACGCGGTCTTAGAGCGTTTCTAGCTATTCGGCCCCCGGTTCATCGGCTCCGGCTGCCAGCGGAGCAGGGTGGTGCTTTCCAGCACGCCGGGGTTGACGCAGCTCATCGGCCAGCGCCCGCCGAGCACGAGCGCGAGTTCCTGGCCGACACGGCGTTTGCGCGCCGGGTCGAAGCGGGCGCTCGCGGAGGCGACGTGCGCGGTGAGGATCACGTTGTCCATGCGCAGCAGCGGGTTGTTGTCGCCGGGCGGCTCGGTTTCCAGCACGTCGAGCGCGGCGCCGGCGATCCAGCCTTCTTCGAGCGCCTGGATCAACCCCGATTCCTGCACGGTCGGGCCGCGCCCGGTGTTGATGAACAGCGCCGTTTTTTTCATCTGGCGGAAGTGCTCGGCGTCCAGCATCCCGTTCGCCTCGGGCCGCGCCGGCGCGTGCATGGAGACGAAGTCGGACTGCGCCAGCACCTCTTCGAGCGTTGCCGGCTCGACGCCGTAGGGCGGCATGATGACCTCCTCGATGAACGGGTCATAGGCCAGCATCCGCAGCCCGAACGCCCGCGCCCGCAGCGCAATTGCGCGGGGGATGCGGCCGAAGCTGATGAAGCCGAGCGTCTGGCCCATCAGTCGCGGCAGCTTGAGCAGCGCCGGGCGGCCTTCCTTCCAGCGGCCGTCCTTGGCCATCCGGTCCTGCTCGACAAGCCGCCGGAAGCTCGCGAGCAGCAGGCACATGGTATGGTCGGCGACCTCCTCGATGAAGGTGTCCGGCACGTTCGTCACGGGGATGCCGCGCGCGCTCGCCGCGACCACGTCCACGCTGTCCACCCCGACGCTGCCGAGGGTGATCACCTTGCAGCGCTCCAGGCTGTCGATGATGCGCTTGGTGATCCGGATGCCCTTCGCATAGAGCGCGTCCGCGTCCCGCGCGGCGGCGATGAAGCCGTCCTCGTCCACCGGCCCCTCGACCATCTCGGCGTCCAGGCCGGCGAGCGGTTCCATCTCGGCCTCGTAGCCGCCCCCCGCCGTCGTGAAGCTCGCACCCGCCGGCGTTACGATCTTGAACTTAGCCAATCCATCCGCTCCTATCTTGGCGGCCGCTTGCGCACGCCCGCCTCGTTCACGTCCACGCCCCAGCCTGGGCCGGTCGGGAGAACCATTTCCCCGGCTTCGATCACCGGCGCCGCGGTGACGAACTCGTCCCGCCACGGCACGCTGTCAATGTCGATCTCCATGATGCGCAGGTTCGGCACCAGCGCCGAGAAATGCGCGCTCATCACGCTGCACAAATGGCCGTAGAAATTATGCGGCGCGACGTTGACCTCGTAGATTTCGGCCATGCTGGCGATCTTGAGGCTCTCGGCCAGCCCGTTCCACACCACGTCGATGATCGCCACGTCCATCGCGTATGCTTCGAAATAGGGCTTGAAGTCGCGCCGGTGGGTGAGGGTCTCGCAGCTCGCGATCGGGCAGGGCGCATCGCGGCGGATGAGGGCGAGGGAGGCCGGGTCGTGGGTGTCGACCTCGAGCCAGGCGAGCGCGAACGGCGCCACGGTGTCGGCGACCCGGCGGAAGCCTTCCGTCTTGAAATGGAAGTTGACGTCGAGCATCAGCCCCATCTCCGGCCCGCCGCCGGTGCGGAAGGCGGCAAGGTCGTCGTGGATGGTCTTGAGGACGCCCGCATCCCAGTTCAGCTCCGGCCAGCCCTGCGAACGCCCGAAGCCTGGGGAGAACACCTTGAACTCGCCGTTGCCGAGCGGCAGCACGTTCGTCTTGAGCGCCCGGAAGCCCTTCGCGCGCACCTCCGCGCCCAGGGCGGCGAGGTCGTCGAAGCTCCGCAGCGGCGGCGTGCCCATTAGCTCGGCGAAGCGCGCCCGGTAGGTCCCGCAATGCGACCAATAGACCGGGATGCGCTCACGCACCGGCCCGCCCAGCAGCGCATAGATGGGGACGCCGCACACCTTGCCGGCGATGTCGAGCAGCGCGTTCTCGATCGCCGCGATCGCCTGCTGGACGAGGCCGCCGCGGGACTGGCGCGTCATGACGTGGAGGCGGGCGACCTACCTGCTCCCACCGGCACGGGTCCGCGCCCAGCACGTAGGGCGACAGCGCCTCGATTACCGCGCCGAGCCCGGCGCTGCCGAAATCCTCGTTGAACTCGGACCAGCCGACCACCCCGTCGCCGGTGCCGAGCTTGAGGAACGAAAAGCGCCGCCAGCCCGCATCCGCCCGCAGCGTTTCGAGATGCGTGACCTTCATTCCTTGACCGCCCCCGTGAGGCTCGACACGTAGTATTCGACAAAGAACGAATAGAAGATCGCGACCGGCAGCGAGCCCAGCAGCGAGCCCGCCATCAGCGAGCCCCATTGATACACGTCGCCCTGCACAAGCTCGGTGAGGATGGCGACGGGCACGGTTTTTTTCTCGGAGCTCGAGATGAAGGCGAGCGCGTAGATGAACTCGTTCCAGGAGAGCGTGAAGGCGAAGATCGCGGCCGAGATGAGGCCGGGCACGGCCAGCGGCAGGGTGATCCGCCTGAGGATCTGCAAGCGGGAGGCGCCGTCGATCAGCGCGCACTCCTCGAGCTCGTAGGGGATCGACTTGAAGTAGCCGATCAGCAGCCAGGTGCAGAACGGGATGAGGAAGGTCGGATAGGTCAGGATGAGCGCCATCGGCGTGTCGTAGAGGCCGAACTGGAAAACCAGGTCGGCAAGCGGCAGGAACAGGATCGACGGCGGCACGAGGTAGGCAAGGTAGATCGCGAGCCCGACATAGTTGGAGCCGCGGAAGCGTAGCCGCTGGATGGCGTAGGCAGCCAGCACGCTCGCGAAGATCGAGATGACCGTCGCGGCCACGGCCACCGTCATCGTGGTCAGGAGCCAGCGCGGGTACTCCGTGTCGAACAGCAGCTTGCGGATGTTCTCGAAAGTCGGATGGTTGATCCAGAACGGGTTGTTATGCTTGTAGTCGAGCAGTTCGTCATTCGGCTTGAAGGCGGTGATCGTCATCCAATAGAACGGGAACAGGAGCACGACCAGGAAGCATCCAAGCGGCAGGTACACCGTCACGACCCGGCGCGCGCGGCTGTCCCACGAGAGCAGGTCGCCCGTATCGGCCACGGCCGCCTTACTCATTCGCTTCGCCCTGCTGCCACTTGCGCCGCGACAGCGCGAAGTAGCTGAACATGGTGGAGGCGACCAGGAACGGGATCATGGCGACGGCGATCGCCGCCCCTTCGCCGAGCTGGCCGCCCGGTATCCCGCGCTGGAAGGCGAGCGTCGCCATGAGCTGGGTCGTATCGAACGGGCCGCCGCGGGTGATCGCATAGACAAGCTGGAAGTCGCTGAACGTGAACAGCACCGAGAAGGTCAGCACCACCGCGAGGATCGGCATCAGCATCGGCGCGGTGACGAAGCGGAAGCGTTGCCAGGGCGATGCGCCGTCCAGCATCGCCGCCTCGTAGAGCGCGGGCGAGATCGTCTGCAGCCCGGCGAGCAGGCTGATCGCCACGAACGGGATGCCGCGCCAGATATTGGCGACGATAAGCGAGAACCGCGCGTGCCAGGGCGTGCCGAGGAAGTCGATGTAGTGGCTGAAAAGGTGGAGCTTATCGACCAGGATATAGGAAATGATGGAGAATTGCGGGTCGTAGATCCACCAGAAGGTGATCGCTGACAGCACCGTCGGCACGATCCAGGGCAGCAGGATCACCGCGCGGAGGATCGAGCTGAAGCGTAGATTGTGGTTCAGCAGCAGCGCCAGCCACAAGCCGAGTGCAAATTTCCCGATGGTCGCCACGAAGGTGTAGAAGATCGTCTGGAAGACCGTCATCCAGAATATCGAGTCGTTGGCGAGGGAGACGAAGTTGTCGAGCCCCACGAAATGGCCGCCGCCGCCGATCTGCGTGTCGGTGAAGGCGAGCCAGAGGCCAAGCCCGAGCGGGTAGGCCATGAACACCAGCAGAAGGCCGATCGCCGGCGTGAGGCAGGCGACGATCAGGAAGGTCTTGTTGTCGAGCAGGCGCGCGAGCCACCCCGGCTCCGATCGGCGCAGATAGAGGGCAGGGGCGGTTGCGTCCATGTCAGGCCTTGTAGTAGCGCGCGGCCCGGCTCGCCGCTTCCTTCGCCGCCTCCTCGGGCGTGGACGAGCCGCTCGCCACCGACGCGAACATGTGCACCAGGACGTAATCCGCCGTGGTCGCGCCCGAAGCGGCGGTGATTGGCCCCGCATAGCCGTTCCAGAACTGGTTGGCGCAGGTCTCCCGGTAGACCGCGATCTTCGGATCGGAGGTCCACACGGCGGCGTTCGCGTAGGCCTTGAGCGGCTGCGACCAATAGCCGATGCAGCCCGTGAGCCACGGCTCGTACTGCGCTTCCTCCATCATGAAGCGCAGGTATTGCTGGGCCGTGTTCGGGTATTTGGTATGCTTGAACACCATCGCGTTCAGGATGAGCGCCGATTCCGGCGGCTTGCCGACCGGGCCGAACGGCAGATGGTTATGGTCCGTGTCGGCCGCCTGCTCGGCCATCTTCGGGTCGTTCTTCAGCGCGAAGTAGATCGACACGCCGTTCGAGGTCAGCGAGATGTCGCCCGAGATGAACGCCTTGTTGTTGCTCGAATCGTTCCAGCCCAGCGTGCCCGAGATCATGGTCGGGTACATCGCCTTGGCGTATTTCAGCGCCTCGATCGTCTCCTTCGAGTTGATGGCGACCTTGCCGTCCTGATCGACCATCATGCCGCCGTGCGCCCACAGCAGCCAACTGCAATACCCGTTCGCATCGCCCACCGCGTTGCCGAGCGCGAAGCCGACCGGATGGTTGTTCTTCTGGAGGTTCTGGCAAAGCGTCAGGAACTTGTCGAGGTCCATCGGGATCGCATCGAACCCGGCTTCCTTGACCCACGACTTGCGATAGACGCAGGGTCCGCCCGAGCCGCCCATCGGGATCGAGATCCACGTCTTGGTGCCGTCCTTCTGGCCGTATTTCTCGGCCAGGAAATACCAGCCGCCATACTTGCGGCCCAGATAGTCCGCAAGCTCGCTCACGTCGATCAGCTTCTCGGTATAGAGATGCGGGTCATCCGGCCAGCCGACCACCACGTCCGGCCCGGCGCCGGTGCGGGCGGCGACCGCCGTCTGCGGCCGCAAATCCTCCCAGCCCACGAAGTCGGTCCGCACGGGCACGCCGGTCTGCTTCGTGAACTCCTCGGTGTTCTTGTTCCAGACCACCTGGTCCGGATCGAGGAACTTGGTCGGCCGCAGCACGCGCAGGGTCGCGCCCTTCTCGATGTCCATCTTCGGCGGCTCGACATTGGCCAACCCGATCGCCGCCCGCCCCTTGCGCGGCAGCGCGGACGCCGCCAGCGCCCCAGCCCCGACGGCTAGCGTGTTACGACGCGTGATGATCGTCATGGAGTTCTCCCAGGTTAATTCAGCCGTTTGCCGGTCTGTTCGTCGAACAAGTGGGCGAGCGCCGGGTTCGGCATGATCTCGATGATCTCGCCGGGTCGCGCGCTGACACGCTCGCGGAAGGCGCAGACGATGGAAGCGTCACCCATGCGCGCGATGATGTGCGTCTCCGAACCGGTCGGCTCGACCACCTGCACGGTCGCCGGGATGCCGCCCGGCGCCAGCATCATGTGCTCCGGCCGGACGCCGTAAACCACCGGCGCGCCATTCGCGGATCGGACCGAGTTCGGCAGCGGCAAGGTGGCATCGCCAGCGCGGAACGCCCCGTCCTCGACGCGACCCATGATGAAGTTCATCGCCGGGGAACCGATGAACCCGGCGACGAAGCGATTGGCGGGACGGTCGTAGAGGTCGAGCGGCGCGCCCATCTGCTCGACGTGCCCGGCGTGCATGACGACGATCTTGTCGGCCATCGTCATCGCCTCGATCTGGTCGTGCGTCACATAGACCGTCGTGGTCGCCAGGCGCTGGTGCAGCTCCTTGATCTCGGCCCGCATCTGCACGCGCAGCTTCGCGTCGAGGTTGGAGAGCGGCTCGTCGAACAGGAACACCTGCGGGTCGCGGACGATCGCCCTGCCCATGGCGACGCGCTGGCGCTGGCCGCCCGAGAGCTGCCGCGGGTAGCGCGCGAGGAGCGGGGCGAGGTCGAGGATGCGCGCGGCGCGCTCCACATGCTCGTCCACGACGTTCTGCGGCGCCCGCGCCAGCTTCAGCGAGAACGCCATGTTGTCGCGCACCGTCATGTGCGGGTAGAGCGCATAGTTCTGGAACACCATCGCGATGTCGCGCTGCTTCGGCGCGATGTTGTTCACCACGCGGCCGCCGATCGCGATGTCGCCGGAGGTGATGTTCTCGAGCCCGGCAATCATCCGCAGCAGGGTCGATTTACCGCAACCGGACGGGCCGACCAGGATGACGAACTCGCCGTCCTCGATGTCCACCGAAACACCGTGTAGAATGGGGGTCGCGCCGAACGATTTGAAGACGTTCCGAACGCTGACTGCAGCCATGCTCAGGCCTGCGCAGTCAGGATCAGGGTGACGTCGCAGCGGCGCCTCACCGTGTTCACATCTCCCGTAGCCATGGGCGAACCCCATTACTTTCTTGGACGCCCGGAGCCTACGCTGCCCTCTGCTGGCCCGCAAGCCATTGTTCGGACGAGGAGAGAGCCATGTCGGCCGATCCTGTTCGCCTCAGTGATCGCGCTGGTCGGCGCGCTCAACTTAGAGGTTGGAGCAGCAGTGACGGGTTGGCAGGCCTGCAAGCCCGGATTAAACTGACCGTGAACGATGTGAGGCGATCGATGGACCTGCTCGCCTGGTCGATGTCGGCGCTGGCGATATTCGGGTCGCTAGCCACCATCGCCGGGGCCCTCGCGGTGCGCCGCTTCGCCGCACGGCCGCCTCGCCCCGCCCGGCATCGCCCGCCCGTCACCATCCTCAAGCCGCTCTATGGCGACGAGCCGCGCCTCGAGGAGGCGCTCGCGTCGGTTTGCGGGCAGGCCTATCCCAAGTTCCAAATCGTGTTCGGCGTGCAGGATCCGGCCGACCCGGCGCTCGGCGTCGTCGAACGCCTGCGCGCGCGCTTCCCGGCGCTGGACATCGTGGTCGCGATCGACCCCAGCGTGCATGG
>JAABUX010004919.1_pt1 | contig 16665 bp, 16 predicted proteins | sample 5561851 | NCBI WGS metagenome assembly JAABUX01 (sample SAMN10711883, study PRJNA513361) | rock metagenome | isolation source: Antarctica rocks | place: Antarctica: Victoria Land, Richard Nunatak red sandstone | collected 2016-01-03 | reverse complement strand
CGACAAGAGCCGAATCTACATTAGACACGTCCTCACTCACCACGACTATGACCGAATTTACTGGCGGGACGGTTGAACGGCGGATCGCCCCGATGGAGTTCGCCCCGCCCGACCCGATCTGATCCGATGAGGAAGCCCGACGATGGTTCCGGCCACAATCCCGCTGGCGCCGAGCGCCCGTTACCTTGATTTGATCAACCTTCATCCGCTGCGTCCAATTCGCTCGGACGACGAACTCGACCGGGCCAGTGCGGTGCTCGACACCCTGCTGGATCTGGAGGAACCGGCCCCTGATGAAGCCGATTACTTGGAGGTCCTCGGCAGTTTGATCGAGCGTTACGAGCGGGAAGTTCATCCGATTTCGCGCGGGACCGACGCCGAGATGCTGCGATTCCTGATCGAGAACAAAGGCGTATCTCCAGCCGAGGTCGCGGCTCAAACCCAGATGACCGACTCGACCCTCGCGGCGATCCTCGCGGGCGAGCAGACGATCGCCCCCCCCCAAGTCGCAGCCTTCGCCCGCTACTTTCACGTCGCCCCTGAGGTGTTCGCCCCGGTGGCGACATCCAGGGCTTAACCAAGCGTTTCGAGACCCGGGTCAATGACGTGGCCGACAAGAAATCCGCCGAGATTCTCGAAGTCTGATCACCAACCGATGTTGGAATTACGCAGGTGGTCTTTGTCGGGCTTGAACGGGCTGTGTTAACTTTCCGCCGAGCCTTCGAGCTTGCGGTAGAGCGACGATAGCCCCATACCAAGGCGCCGGGCGGCTTCGCGCTTGTCGCCGCCGGCTCCGTCAAGGATGCGGCGGATGTGCTCACGCTCGAACCGGTCCAGGGCGGTCCGGAGGTCGTCGGTCGCGGGGCCTTCGCCCGAGGAATCGGCGACGAGGTCGGCGGGGAAGTCGTCGACGGTCAGGGTCGGGCCGTCGCCGAGGATGACGGCACGCTCCAGGGCGTTGCCAAGTTCGCGGACGTTGCCCTTCCACGGTGCGGACGAGAGGCGACGGATCGCGGCGTTGTCGACGCCGTCGATCCTCCTCCCTAACGCTCGGGCGTGGCGGTCGAGGAGGACGGCGATCAGGGCGGGGATGTCGTCGCGGCGGTCGCGGAGGGGGGGGAGTTTGATCGCGACGACGTTGAGGCGGTAGAACAGGTCGGCGCGGAACCGGCCGACGGCGGCTTCGGCGGCGAGGTCCTTGTTGGTGGCCGCGACGACGCGAGCGGCGACCGGTTCGGGCCGGGTGGCGCCGACGGGCAAGACCTCCTTGGCCTCGATCACCCGGAGGAGCTTGGCCTGGGTCGCCATCGGGAGCTCGCCGATCTCGTCGAGGAAGACCGTCCCGCGCCCCGCCGCGACGAACAGCCCGGTCCGGTCGCGATCGGCCCCCGTGAATGCCCCGCGAGTATGGCCGAACAACTGGCTTTCCAGCAGGTCGTGCGGGATCGCCGCGCAGTTGATCGCCAGGAACGGAGCATCCGGCTCGCGCCCCTGGGTGTGCAGGGCGCGGGCAACCAGTTCCTTGCCGGTCCCGGACTCGCCGGTAATCAGGACGTTGCTCCGGGTTGGGCCGATCTTCCGGATCAAGGTTTTGACCTGCCGCATCGGCTCGCTCGCCCCGACCAGAGTGTCGAGGTCGACGGTGGCATGGAGTTGCCGGCGCATCGCCTGGTTCTCGCGGGTCAGGCGGCGGAACCGGATCAGGCGGTCAAGCTTGGCCAGCAGTTCCTCAAAGATCACCGGCTTCATCAGGTAGTCGTGGGCACCTCGGCGGAAGGCGGCGACGGCGGTCTCCACCGTGGCATAAGCCGTGATGATCAGGACCATCAACTCGGGGCGGATCAGGAGGAGCCGATCCAGGAGGTCCAAGCCATCGATCCCGGGAAGCTGGATGTCGCAGAGCGCCACGTCCGGTTCGAAGCGCTCCAGCGCCGCGAGGGCTGACGGGCCGTCCCCCGCGACGGCGACCTCATACCCCTCGCCGACGAGGAACTCCTGCAAGGTGGACGCGATGATCTCCTCGTCGTCGACGACCAGGACGCGCCCCTTGCTCGGTTCGGGGAGCGATGACCGGGAGGTTACGCCGCGACTCATCGAGCCACCTCGGCGAGTACGGGGGGTTGGTCGAAGGCGGTCGCTGCGACCGTCGGCGCCACGGTTGGTTCCAAGCGGTCGGCGGGAACCCGGACGCGAAAGGTCGTGCCGACGTCGGGGGTCGACTCGAACGTCAACGAACCCCCCATCTCCTCGACGATCTGGCGGGAGACGAACAGGCCCAAGCCGGTCCCTTGCGGCTTGGTCGTGAAATAAGGCTGAAACAGGCGGCTTTGATCGGCGGGAGCGATCCCCCGGCCGTCGTCCTCGACGCGGATCGTCACGGCGTCGCCGTCGACGTCCCCCTGGATCTGGATGCGACCCCCTTTGCCGGTCGCGTCGATCGCGTTCAAGACGAGGTTGAGGATGACTTGCGTCAAGTGGTCGCGGACCCCTCGGACCGGCGGCAAGCCGGCGGGGACGGCGGTGGTGATGGCCCGCTCCTTGGTCCGCTGGTAATACTTGGCGATCCCCAGGGCCTCGTCGACGACCTCGGCGGCTCGGACTCGCCCTCGGAGGCTGGACGCGGGGCGGGAAAAGTCGATCAGGTCGCGGATGGTCCGCTGAATGCGGGCCAGTTGCGACTCGGCGAGTGAAAGTTTTTCCGAGGTGTACGGCGACGGGTCGCGGCGGCGGATCATCTGGATCAGGGCGCTGACCCCGGCGAGCGGGTTGCCGACCTCGTGCGCGATCCCGGCGGCGAGCAAGCCGAAGGCGGCCATCTTCTCCTGGTGGATCACCCGGGCCTGCGACGCCCGGAGGGCCTGGGTCCGCTCGGCGACGCGCTCTTCCAATTCCCCCCGGTGGTGTTCGAGGTCGCCGTTGAGCCGTTCGAGCCGCGCTCCCGTCGCCCGGAGTACCGACGCCAGCGACGAACTCGCCCAGGTGACGCAGAGGAGGATCACCACGGTCTCGCCGACGGAGATCGACGCCGGGTGCCGGCTCCCGAGCAGCCCGGCCAGGATCGTGAAGCTCAAGCAGTGGAACCCGCAGGTCGTCCACGCCACCATCCGGTCATACCGGATCGCGGCGCAGATGATCGACAGGAGGTAGTACCAGCGAAACGGGCTTTGCAACTGAGCGTCATTGAAGCAGAGCAGGGCGATGAACGTCGCCTCCATGAGCGACACGAACAAGGGCCACCGGCGGAGGAAAACCGCCCCCCGGCGATAAGCCACCGTATCCAAGGCGGCGTAAGTCGCCCCGAGCAGCAAGCAAAGCCGGACGGCGAGCGGGTTATGCAGCCCCGCGCGGGCTTCGACCAGGCCGACGCCCATGACGATCCCGAACCAGCGGATCTTGACCACGATCGACTCGGTGGCCAACTCCCAGCCCAACCGGTCCGTCTCGCCTACCGCCATCTTACCCCCGGATGTTGAGACCCCACGCCCACCCGATTGCCAACTTCGTCCTATAAGGTGGATTGTAGACGAAAGCCACCGCACGGTCTGCCGATTGCGGTCGTACATGCTTTGGTGGGACGTCGCCCGAGCGGCCCCCGCGACCTCCGACCCCCTTTGGCCCGCGTTCCAGTTTGTGAACCGGGCATGGAAAGGCTCCGTTGATGAACACATTGACCAAAAAGCAGCGTTCCCGATTTGCTTGCTTCGCTCTGGTCGCCTTGACGCTCGGCACTGTCCTCATGACCGCCCCGACGGCTTCGGCTCAGTACGGCCGCGGCGGGTTCTATGGTCGAGGCTACGGCGGCGGTTACGGCTACCGCCCCGGCTTTTACAACCGAGGCTATGGATACGGCGGTTACGGCGGCGGTTTCCGGTCCGGCGGCTACAACCGGGGGTACTCCAGCTTCGGTAACAGCGGCTTCGGCCCCGGATTCTCTGGTGGTGGTTACTACGGCGGCGTTCCCGCGCCGCTGGCCTCGCCGATCGGCGTGCCGAACTATGGCTACGGGTCGTACTACGGCGGGGTCGGTGGGTTCTATTGAACCCTCGGCGAGGTCGGTCTGGCTGCGGGCCGGCCTTCCCGACAATCGTTGGGAGCAGCCGGCTCGGGTTTGCCGGTCGGCCTGATGCTGTTCCGGCCGCGTCGCAAGCGAACTGTCTGAGCTCCGCCCGGATCAGCGCAAACCTAGAAAGGCCCGGCCCCACGCCGGGCCTTGTCGTTGATGGTTCTGGGGACCTTGGCTGATCTTGGGAGTTGACCGGATCGCCGCTGTTTACTGGCCACGGCTACCGATCGATTTGTATCATTGACGATACCGACGCTATCATGAGGGAGGGAGTGGGCGTTGCCCTGCCGAGCTTCTTCCCTATCCGGCCCGAGGGGCGATGATGCGACCCGAAGAGGACAGCCACGAGGCGAGTTCGATGCGCTGCATGGAGATCCGCGGCGGGAGCCGGGCGGTCGAGGAAGCGCTGGTGGCTCCGGGGTTGGACGAGTGGGTTTATAGCCGCCCGTACGAATCCTCGCGGGGGGGCGGCGACGTCCATTACCTGTCGCTCTGTGGTGGCGGGATCGTGTCGCGTTTGATCTTGGCCGACATCTCGGGCCATGGCTCGGCGGTGGCCGAGGTCGCCGTCGCGCTCCGGTCGCTCATGAAGAAGAACATCAACGTCAAGAACCAAGGGAGGCTGGTCCGCGACCTGAACCGGCAGTTCGCCGCGATCGCCCAGCTCGACCACTTCGCGACCGCCGTGGTCGCCACCTATCTGGCGACCGACCGATCCCTGACGATCTGCAACGCCGGCCACCCCCGCCCGCTCCACCGCCGGGTCAAGGACGGCGTCTGGGCCTTCCTCGGCGCGACCACCGCCGAGCGGGGCAACCTTCCGTGGGGCCTCGACGATGACTCCCCCTATCACCAGTTCTCGGTACCCCTCGGCGTGGGCGATGTCGTCCTCTTCTACACCGACGCCCTGATCGAAGCCGCCGACTCAGGTGGTCACCAGCTCGGCGAGTCTGGCCTGATCGCCCTGGCGAGTGGCCTGAGCGAGTCCGACCAGACCCACGTCGGCCCCGCCCTCCTGGAAGCGATCGATGCGCACCGAGGCGGGCGGGATGCCGACGACGACGTGACCCTCGTCGTCTGGCGGCACAACGCCAGCGGCCCGAAGCATCCGTCGATCCCCGAGAAGCTCGATACCTATGCCAAGGTCTTCGGCCTCAAGGATTATTGAACCCGCGGCCAACCCCCCGAGCGGGCCGGCAACCCTGGCCGTCCGGGGCCGCTTCCCACCGCCCCGATCAAACTTGGGCGGGAGGAGCGCCGAGTCCCGGGATCAGCCCGACGATCTGATCGTAGACCTCGCGCGGGACATGGTCTTTGAGGAGTTCGGCGGCTTTGGGGAGGAACTTGCCGACCTGATCCATGCTCAGGCCGGCCATGCCGAGCATCGATGCCAGCTTCGATGCCTCGCCCGCTTGACCGCCCAGGAGCTTGCCGGCGACCCCGGCGACCATGCCGAGCACACCGGCGGAAGCCTCGGGCGCCTTGGTTTGCTCGAAGTGCGAGGCGAGGCCGCCGCTCGCGGGCAAGGCGGTTTGCAACTGGCCGGCGAGTCCCTCGGGGAGGTGCTCCTTCAAGAAGACCATGACCGCTCCGAGGGCCTTTCGCGCGGTGTCTTCACTGACGTTGAGGTGCTGGGCCAGGGTCTTGAGGATCTCGTCCATCGGTGTCGTCCTTGGGAGTCACGCGGTTGGCGGCCTAGCTTGTATCGGAACGGAAATCACACTTAAGTTCAAGTGAATTAGGAAATAAGATGATGGTTCCGCAAATCTGCGGCTGACGCTAAAAGCCGGATCACTTGCTCCCTTTGCCGGTGATGTACCCCGCGCCGGCGGCGACGATCGCCGTGATCACGCCGATCGCTTTGTCCGGTAGACCCGTCTTCGGATCTTTGGCGACCACGAGATAGGCGCTGATCAAGAAAGCGCCGGATACCAATGCCAGCACAAAAGTATGCACGATAAGCCCGATCCGCTGTTCGTGGGCATCCTCCGCTTCTTCGCGCCTGAGCCGGGAGGCTTGCTCGTCCGGCGTTTCCGCTGTTTTGAGGGCGATGTTGACTTTTTCCGAGGTCAGAATATCCCTCAAGTCGAAGGTCTCGATTTTGTTGGGACGCTGTGTCACAAGTCGTTCCCTCAAAAACCGATGAGTTCGACGTCAAGGTTCTCGGAGTTTTGGGCGACGCCGAAATGCTTTCCTTGCTGTTTGGCTTCGATCGCGGTTCGGAACATTCCGAGGGCGAGGACAAGTACGTTGCCTTCACTCAAACCCGACCGTTGGGCAAGCTCGGCGAGAAATTCATCCGCCTCCGGGCTCATGACCAGATTTTTGACGACCTGAGCTTTCGCGGACCCTGTCATGGCCAAACCGGCGACCCCGGAAGGCTGGGATTCAATCGACATTGGGCGTCCTTTCGATCATTCCAATGGAAGAACGACTCGGTGGCACTCTCAGACTCCGGCGGTGGCGACTTCGTGGGCGTCCTCGACGACCGATGACTCGGGGGCGAAGCCGCGGCGGAGGGTGTTTTCGGTCACGGCGCGGGTGAGGAGGAACTCGCCGAGGTATTCGGTCCCGCCGGCCTTGGCCCCGCCGATCCCGGAGAGCTTGAACCCACCGAACGGCTGGCGGTCGACCAGGGCGCCGGTGATCGGTCGGTTGATGTACACGTTGCCGACGCGGAGCCGACGCTTGACGCTGGCGATGTTCGCCGGGCTGCGGGAGTAAAGGCCCCCGGTCAGAGCGTAAGGGGTGGCTTCGCTGATCCGGATCGCGTCGTCGAGGTCGTTGGCGCGGAGGACGGCGAGGATCGGGCCGAAGATTTCTTCCTGGGCGACCCGAGCGTCGGGGGCGACGTCGGCGACGATCATTGGGGCGACGTAGTGGCCTTGATGGGCGAACGGGCTGGCGTCCCCCTCGAAGACGATCCGCCCTTCCTGCGCGGCGATCCGGGCGTAGCGCTCGACCCGGGCGCGGGCGGCGGCGTCGATCACTGGGCCGACGACGGTCTCGGGGTCTTGCGGGGTGCCCAGTGGGACCGACCACGCGGCCGCGGCGAGGCGGGCGACGAAGGCGTCGTAGACCCCATCCAACACGATCACCCGCGAGCAGGCCGAGCACTTTTGCCCCGAGTAGCCGAAGGCGGATTGGAGGACGCCCAAGACCGCCTCGTCGAGGTCGGCGTCGGCGTCGATGATCAAGGCGTTCTTGCCCCCCATCTCGGCGATCACGCGCTTGACGTGGTTTTGCCCCGGTTTGATCTCGGCGGAGCGGCGGTTGATCTCCAGGCCCACCGGCTTCGACCCGGTGAAGGCGATCACGTCGACCCGGGGGTCATCCACCAGCGTCTGACCGACTTCCTCCCCCTTGCCGGGGACGAAGTGGAGGACGCCCGCCGGCAAACCCGCCTCGCGGAACGCCTCGAACAGCTTGTAGCCCATGACGGGGGACTGCTCGGCGGGCTTGAGGACGACGGTGTTGCCGGCGACCAGGGCGGCGGCGACCATCCCCGTTGGGATGGCGAGCGGGAAGTTCCAGGGGGGGATCACCACCACGACGCCCCGCGCGATCCGTTCGATGGCGTTGGTTTCGCCGGGGACGTCGCGCTGGGTGGGGTCGGCCAGCCGGACCATCTCGCGGGCGTAGAACTCGCAGAAGTCGATCGCCTCGGCGATGTCGCCATCGGCCTCGGCCCAGGGCTTGGCGGACTCGAACCCCTGGATTGCGGCGAGGTGGAACCGGTCGCGGCGGAAGATCGCGGCGACTCGGACGAGGAACTCGGCCCGCGCTCGCGCCGGGGTGTCAGACCAGGAGTCGAACGCCTTGCGGGCGGCGGTGACGGCTCGGTCGGCCTCGGTTGGGCCGGCGAAACCGGTCCGGCTCACGGTAATCAGCTTGTCGCCGGGGCTGGCGACTTCGACCGTGGGGATCTGGCCTACCTCCGCGCCGTCGATCACGACCGCGCAGCGGTAGGGGCCGGCTTTGAGGTCGTTCCGGACGGCTTCGATCGCCTGCGCGATCATGGTCCGGGCCGCGGGGCGGGTGAAGTCGGTGACCGGCTCGTTCCGGAACGGGGACAGGGGATCGAAGGCTTTCGGCCGGCGGTTGCTGAGCCACATCGCTTGGTGATCCTCGGGGTTCCGGAGCAGGGCATCAACCTCGGCCCGACCGGCCGTGCTGGCTTTGAGGAAGGACTCGTTGGACGTGTTTTCGAGCAGGCGGCGGACCAGGTACGCCATCCCCGGCAGCATCGCCCCATACGGCGTGTAAACCCGGACCCGGCGCCCCCGGCGGGTCAACGCCCGCTCGATTGGCGTCCCCATCCCGTGGAGCATCTGGATCTCGTAGGCGTTGTCCGGCACCCGGAGCGCCTCGGCCACCGCCATCGCGTACGACAGGCTTCGGATGTTGTGGCTCCCCAGGGCGGGGCGAAGGTGCTCGTAGTTCTCCATCAGGAACCGGGCGCAGCGCTCGAAGCCGGCGTCACTTTCCGACTTGTGGAGGTACACCGGGACCGGCCATCCCATCTGGCGGGCGTGGGTGACCTCGTAATCCCAGTACGCCCCTTTGACCAGGCGGATCGTGATCGGCGTGGCACGCTCGACCGCCCAGTCGCGGAGGTTGACCAGATCGCCTTCGGCCTCGGGGGTGTAGGCTTGCACGACGATTCCGACGTCGGCCCAGTCGCGAAACTCCGGCTCCAGCATGACTTGCTGGAAGATGGCGAACGACAGGTCTTTGTGGGCGTATTGCTCCATATCGACGTTGACGAACGCCCCTTGGGCGCGGGCGACCCGGAGGATCGGCCGGAGCCGTTCCAGGACCCGGCGGGTACTTGATGCGCTGTAGGAGGCGTCGAATCGGGGGGTCAGGCTCGTTAGCTTGAGCGACAGGTTGACCCGGGGGACCGGACCCCAGGGGGAGTCGTCGAGGGCGGGGACCGCGGGCTCGCGGTTGAGCCTTGGCCCCAGTCCTTCGAGGAGTTCGACGCAGGTGGCGGCGTAGGCTTCGGCCTCGTGGTCGCTGATGACGGCTTCACCGAGCAGGTCGGCGGTGAAGCCGACGCCGCGCTTCCGGAGCTTGCGGACCGTCTCGAACGCTTCGGCGGGGGTCGAGCCGGCGATGAACTTCCGCGCCATGTGGGTGGCCGAGACCCGCGCGAGGCTCGCGAGCCACTCGCCGCGGATCGAGCCGACCGGGGCCAGGGCGACGCCGAGGTTCATGAACCAGGGGACCTTGTCGCCAGCCTGGTCGAGGTATTCGCGGAGGTGGCGGCCGACGTCTTCGGCGGCGGTCAGCGCGGGGAGGGCGTCGATGAACCGGAACAACTGGACCTTGACCGCGGGGTCGCTCATGGTGAGATCCATGAGGCGGTCGTCCCAGTAGCCGCGCTCGCGGGGGGACGGGCCGCGACCCACCTCGGCGAACAAGGCTCGACCAATTTCGCGGGCTTCACGCTCGACGGTCGCCGCTGCGAAGCTGGTGGTCCGGTCGGCCAGGGTGATCGTCATGGAATCCACTCCGCTCCGATGGGGATACGATGAACGCCGGCACTCGCGGGCTTAGCAGGTCACGGACCGGTGCATTATATTCCAAACAGGTCGATTGGTCTTGGACCCAACTGCGCTATTTTCCCGACGGGGCGCATCCTCTCCCGAGAAAGTCCGAGTGGAATCGGCCGATTTTTTGGTCGATTTCCGGTCGGGCATCGGCGAAGATCCGATCGAACGCCCGAGGATTTCCCTCGGGCCGCCCTTTCTCTCCGGGAGTTTTTGCCGTGAATAAGACGCGCCGCTCGCTGCTCGCCTCGGTCCTCGCCGCCGCTTTCACCTTGACCGTCACCGTCGGGACCGCGCTGGCGGCCGAGCTGATGGGCACGATTAAGACGATCGACGTCGACGCCAAGAAGATCGTCGTGACCGAGAAGGACACCGACAAAGATGTCGAGGTGACCGTCACCGATGAGACCGAGTGGGTCACCAAGAAGAAGACGAGCAAGATCGACCTGACCAAGGTCAAGAAGGGGCAGATGGTCCTCGTGACCCACGAGGACGCCAAGGCCTCGAAGATCGAGCTCAAGAAGAATGTTCCCAAGAAGGAAATCAAGTAAGCTCGGGCCATCCCGAGCCGCTTCGCCGTCTGAAATCGTCCGGTCCGGATGGGTCGCCGCTTGACTTGGCCCGTTCGGACCGTTATCTTTGGGGCATCATAATTCGGTGCGCATCTTATCCAGAGTGGCTGAGGGACGGGCCCTGCGACGCCACAGCAACCGGTTCGCCATCGCGGCGAATGCTGGTGCTAACTCCTGCCCTGTTGTGCTTCCGACCGGCATCCAGCCGCCGAGTAAGCCTGATGGGACAGATAAGATGGACTGGGGCGAAACTCCCTTTTGTTCGCTGAGCGGACGAGGGACTTTCACCACCCAGCCCCCCCTTTCGTCGCCTCGGCAACGTCCGCCGTGGATCGACCTGACCCCTCCCGCACACCCTCGATAAGAACCGCCGCACCGGGAACAACCGGTTCGCCCTCGGGTGAGCTGTTGCTTCCTCCGCCTGGTTTTTCGTTCGGTCACGGTTCGCCGGGAAGCGAGCCGTCGGTCCGGGCATCGTCGAGGAGAGTGGCACGGTGTCAGCGGAACTCACGCTCGGTTTGAAGTGTCGCCTGTGCGGCAAGATGTACCCCAAGGAAGCCCTCAACTTCTGCACCGAGGACTTCGGGCCGCTCGAAGTCGTGTACGACTACGACGCCGTGGGCCGGGTCTTGAACCACGACGTGATCGAGTCGCGCCGTCATAATATGTGGCGGTATCGTGAACTTTTGCCGATCGACGGCCCGCCGACGGTGGGCTTGCATGTGGGCGGGACGCCGCTGATCCGGGCGGACCGGCTGGCGAAGGTGCTGGGCGTGGCCGAGCTTTACATCAAGAACGACGCGGTGAACCACCCGAGCCTGAGTTTCAAGGACCGGGTCGTCGGCGTGGCACTGTCGAAGGCGGTCGAGCTGGGGTACAAGACGGTCGGGTGCGCCTCGACGGGGAACCTCGCCGGGAGCGTCGCGGCGAACGCGGCGGCGGCGGGCTTGAAAGCGTATGTCCTGATCCCCGACGACCTCGAAGCGGGCAAGATCCTCGGGGCGAGCATCTACGGGGCGAGGGTGATCGCGATCCGGGGGAACTACGACCACGTCAACCGGCTTTGCTCGCAGATCGCGTTCAAATTCGGCTGGGGCTTCGTCAACGTCAACCTCCGGCCGTTCTACGCCGAGGGGTCGAAGACGATGGGCTTCGAGATCGCCGAGGACCTCGGCTGGCGCTTGCCCGACCACGTCGTCGCGCCGATGGCGGGCGGGAGTCTGATCGGCAAGATCCACAAGGCGTTCACCGAGTTCACCAAGCTCGGGATCGTCGCGGGGGAAGTCCGTACCAAGATGTTCGGCGCCCAGGCGACGGGGTGCAACCCGATCGCCCACATGGTCAAGTCCGACGGCCTTAAAGTCCGCCCGATCCGCGACCCCAAGACGATCGCCAAGAGCCTCGCCATCGGCGACCCCGCCGACGGCTACTTCGCCTCGAAGCTGATCCGCGACACCGGCGGCTGGTCCGAAGACGTTTGCGACGACGAGATCGTCGCGGGGATGAAGCTCCTCGGCGAAACCGAAGGGGTCTTTGCCGAGACCGCCGGCGGCGTGACGCTCGCTGTTTTGAAGAAGCTGATCGCCCAGGGCCGGATCGACCGCGACGGCTCGACGGTGATCTGCATCACCGGCAACGGCCTCAAGACCGCCGAAGCCCTCCACGGCAAGCTCGCCAAGCCTGTCGTCATCAAGCCCAGCCTCGCCGAGTTCGAAGCTTTGGTTGCCGAGGGGGCCGAGGTGGGTGAGTTGGTCGGCGTTTGATCATTAAAGAATTGAAGCGGTTTAATGCTAGCCACGGATTAACACGGAAGGGACACGGATTAGAGGCTTGTTGATTTTCTTATCCGTGTTCCATCCGTGTTCATCCGTGGCCCGATTTCGCCTCCCCAGAAGGATTGATCCATGCCCGTTGTCCGCATCCCGACCCCGCTCCGCCCCCATGCCGCTGGCCTCGATAGCGTGGACGCCCCCGGCGCCACCGTCGGCGAGGTCTTGGGGCAGGTGTTCGAGCGGTATCCCGCTCTCAAGGAGCGGCTGTTCGACGGGGCCGAACTTCGCCGGTTCGTCAACGTCTACGTCAACAACGAAGACATCCGCTATCTGGAAGACCTCGATACGGTCGTCGAGCCTAAGGACGAGGTCAGCATCATCCCGGCCGTCGCCGGGGGTTGACCGGCTCGGGCAGAATGGTGAGTGAGATTGGGTTCGTTTTTTCTAGCCGAGGAAGTGGGATCGTCATGGCGATTGAGAACGGCTCGACCGGAGCCGGCACGGGGACCGAACCTTTGGATCGCTACAGCCGCCAGGTCCGCTTTCCGGCGATGGGGGAGGACGGCCAGCGCAAGCTCCTGGCCTCGCGGGTGACGATCTGCGGGTGCGGGGCGTTGGGGACGGTGCTGGCCAATCACCTGGTCCGCGCTGGCGTTGGGTTCGTTCGGATCGTCGACCGCGACTTCATCGAGACCCACAACCTCCAGCGGCAAATCCTCTTTGATGAGAGCGACGTCGCGGCGAACTTGCCCAAGGCCGAGGCCGCGGCGCGGAAGCTTCGGGCGATCAACTCGGAGGTGACGGTCGAGCCGGTCGTCACCGACATCGACCACACCAACATCTTGGACCTCGTCGCCGACGCCGACCTGATCCTCGACGGGACCGACAACTTCGAGACCCGCTACCTGATCAACGACGCGGCGGTGAAGCTGAATAAGCCCTGGATCTTCGGCGGGGTGCTCGGCTCCGAGGGGCAGACGATGACAATCCGGCCGGGGATCACACCTTGCCTCCGCTGCCTGATCGAGGACTCGCCGCCGCCGGGGATGACGCCGACGTGCGAGACGGCCGGGGTCCTCGGGCCGGCGGTCGCGGTGATCGCGTCGTTCGAGGCGGTGGAGGCGATCAAGCTCCTGACCGGCAAGTTCGACGCCTTGAACACCGAGCTGATCATGGTCGACCTGTGGGACTGGCAGTTCCGCCGGTTGAAGGTCGCGGGGCTGTTGGGCAAGGTGGACTGCCCTTGCTGCAAGCACCGCAAGTTCGAGTGGCTCGCCGGCGACCTCGGCTCGCACACGACCACCCTCTGCGGCCGGAATGCCGTGCAGATCGCCGCTCGTCGCCCTGAACCGCTCAACTTCGTCGAGATGGCCCGCCGCCTGATGACTTTGGGCGAGGTCAAGCACAACGCCTTCATGCTCCGGTTCGCCGCCGAAGGGCATGATTTCACCGTCTTCCCCGATGGGCGGGCGATCATCAAGGGGACCAACGATATTAGTAAGGCCCGGTCGCTTTATGCCCAGTTCGTGGGGAGTTGAAGCCATCGCAAATTGCAGGATTGCAGATTGCAAACGGGACGTCTCAAGTGCAATTTTGGCGAAACCACGAACTTGACTTGGTCTCTCTGATGAACTGTTCTTTGGGGAGATTCTCCTGTCATCATGGACCATTTGAGCATTCGAGGTTGTCTTGATCTACCGCCGGTTCGAAGAACTTCCCGTCTGGAACGCGGCGATCCGGCTGGCGATCCGGATCTATGAATTGGCTGAGTCAGGGCGTCTTGGGCAGTTTTCGGGACTCCGCAATCAAATTGAGCGTGCGGTCCTGTCGATCTCCAACAATATCGCCGAAGGGTTCGAGCGGGGGACGATGGCCGAGTTGATCGCATTCCTCTACATTGCTAGAGGCTCGGCGGGCGAGGTTCGCTCGATGATCATCTTGTTGGAACGGATGGATCTCGAAGAACGCGACGATTTCGCTGATCTCAAACGGCATGCGACCGATGTGTCCCGGCAGTTGGGCGCCTGGATCGGCTCGCTGGAGAGTTCGTCTATCAAAGGCTCCCGGTCGTTGACCAAACAAGAGAAGGCCAAGCAACATACCACGCGCCGACGCGAAGACTTCCTGGGCCAACTTCGCCAAATTCAAACCGATCGTGGAAAAAACCAAGACCGGGTCGAGAACCCGGACCCATCCGACTAACGTGCCAACCGACCTGATTCCTCTGCAATTTGCAATCCTGCTATTTGCAATCGCCCCGCCAGCCCAGGACCCCCGCCGATGATCTACCTCGACAACGCCGCCACCAGTTTTCCCAAGCCCGAGCCGGTTTACCAGGCGATGGACACCTTCGCCCGGACCAAGCTGGCCAACCCGGGACGCGCCGGGCACCGGATGGCGGTGGCGGCCGAGCGGACCCTGGACGAGGGGCGGCATGCGCTCAACCAGTTCTTCCGGGGGCAAGGGGTCGAGCGCTGGATCTTCGCCTACAACTGCACCGATGCCCTCAACCTCGCGATCAAGGGGACCATCCAGCCGGGCGACCATGTCGTCACCTCGGACCTGGAGCATAACTCGGTCAGCCGACCCTTGCGGAAGCTCGAAAAAGACGGGGTGATCACCTTGACCCGGGTCGCCTCGGTCGATGGCTACCTCGACCCCGAGGCGATCCGCCAGGCGATCCAACCCGGCCAGACGAGTCTGGTGGCGCTCACCCACGCTTCCAACGTCCTCGGCACGGTCCAGCCGATCGAGGCGATCGCCCCCGTCGTCCGCGCGGCCGGGGCCTTGTTCCTGGTCGACGCCGCGCAGTCGGCGGGCCTGGTCCCAATCGACCTCAAGGCCACCGCGGTCGACTTCCTCGCCTTCCCCGGCCACAAAGCCCTCTACGGGCCGACCGGCACGGGTGCCCTCTACGTCGGCCCTCGGGCCAACCCACGCCCGTGGCGGGAAGGAGGGACCGGCGGCGACTCGGCAAGCGAGACCATGCCAGAGCAGTTGCCCTTCCTCCTCGAAGGGGGAACGCCCAACGTCCTGGGGATCGCCGGCTTGATCGCGGGCATCGCCTGGGTCGCCGAGCGCGGGGTGGACGCCAGTCGACGGCACGAGGTCGCCTTACTGCAGCAGGTGGTCGACTGGGTCGACGGCAGCGACGGCTGGAACTACGCGGGTCGCTGGGAGCCGGCCACCCACGTCGGGGCGCTCTCGCTGATCGTGCCCGACGGCCTGACCCCGCAGGAACTCGGGGCGATCCTCGACAGCTCGTTCGACATCGCCATCCGCCCCGGGCTGCACTGTTCCCCCTACGCCCACCAGGCGATCGGGACCTTTCCCGACGGAACCCTCCGCGTCAGCCCCGGCCCGTTCAACACCGAGGCCGACATCGATCTCTTCCTCAACGCCCTCGCCGAGATCACGGCCGGCGTGCTCTGACCGAGGGGCGGCCTCGGTGGGAGTGGATCAGAGGTCGCGGGCTTCGAGCGGGGCGGGCGCGTCGATGTCGTGGTACTCGGCGGGTCCGGCCATCGCCGGCTGGGGGCGGAGCAGGGCGAGCATCTCGGGGGAGATCCGAATCTGCTTGGCAACCGAGGTCGTGGTCGTCTCGGGTTTCCCTTTCTTCATCTTGATCCGGTAGCTTTCCACGTCGGCGAAGGTCTGGGCGCATTCGCCGCACGAGTGGAGCGTGGCCCGGGTCCCGTGCTGTTTGATGACCTCGGCGTCGACCGGTTGCCCGAGGAGTTGGGCGACTTGCTGGTGATCGTTCGCCCGGACGGCGTCCCCGAGCGCTCCCGCCGCCTCACCCGCCAGTGCAATGGCTGCGGGCGACTTCGAGCACCAATCGCCGCAGTCTTCGCAGAATGGTGCCGAGGCCCGGAAATACGCCATGGACGTCGCCACCACCGCGACCATCAATGCCTCGATTCCCCACAAGATCCCGACGCCCCAACCGGTCAACTCAGCGCTCTTGATCCGAACCCCGACCTGGCTTCGGAAGAGCATCGACCCGAGAAATCCTCGGTGGCCGGTCTTGCCTTCGAGAAATTCGTCGGCCGCGTCGTTCGCGTTGCTGTCGACCGCTTGGAGCGCCTCGCGCTTTTCCTCGGGCGTAAGGCGGTCATTGGCCTGGACGAACGCCTTGTACTCGGTGGCGAACTGGTCCAGGAAGTGGAGGTGGTGCGCATAGTGGATCAGGCCCACGCTCGCCAGCCCGCACGCGAACCCGACAACCGCCATCAGCTTCGGGTGCCGGAGCTTGAGCCGACCGATCAAGAGCGTCAGGACGATCCCGATCACGAACCCTTGCATGAGCGGGGTGAGGATCACCAGCGTCGGGATCGGACTCAACTCCCAGGCCCAGACCACGATCGCGGCGAAGACGGCGGTCACCACGCCGAGGATCGTCGCGGAGACGAGGGACCGGGCATCAACTTGACCTTCGGGGCGATAAGCCTGGCCGACGGGGATCATGGGGAGGCTCCTGAAACGGCAAGTGGACCGGGGTGGTTGGTGCTCAGTCGGCGCGAGTCGTGAAACCATAAGTCATCGGGCGGGGCATCGCAACTCCCAAGGGATGATCCTCCGAGCCGCGGGGTCAAGGTGTTCCCTTGGGTGCGCCAGCGGATTCTGGCGTTCTGTTCTGTTTGGGTGTAAAACGGAAGATCGTATCGAACCCGCACAGACAGGAGGCCCACATGGACGCCGCC
>JAABUX010004918.1_pt1 | contig 16666 bp, 15 predicted proteins | sample 5561851 | NCBI WGS metagenome assembly JAABUX01 (sample SAMN10711883, study PRJNA513361) | rock metagenome | isolation source: Antarctica rocks | place: Antarctica: Victoria Land, Richard Nunatak red sandstone | collected 2016-01-03 | reverse complement strand
AACCTGGGCACGATCATCCGCTCGTGCGACGCGCTCGGCGCCGATGGGCTGGTCATCACCGGCCACTCCGTCGACCTGTACGATCCCGAGACAATCAGCGCCAGCACCGGCTCGTTCTTCGCCGTCCCCACCGTGCGCCTGCCCTCCTCCAGGGAGTTGCTGCCCTGGTTTGACGCCATCAGAGCAGTGGTTGGCCCGTTCGACGTCGTCGGCAGCAGCGCGAGGGGCGCGGTCGAGTTGGCGGAGCATGACTTCACCGCGCCGACGGTCCTGGTGGTCGGCAACGAGACGTGGGGACTCAGCGCCGGCTACAAAGAGCTGTGCGACGTCCTGGTGCGCATCCCCATTGTCGGCTCCGCCACCTCGCTCAACGTGGCTAGCGCCGCCTCGATCATGCTGTATGAAATCGACCGGCAGCGCCGCGCGTCCGCCCCGCCTCCTGCTCCCAAAGATATGTCCGTGGAGGAGCACACGCATGTCGGATAGCACTGGAGGTCCGGATGGGGCGCACCTGGCGGACAGCGTTGGATTGCGAGGGCTGGAGCAGGAGGATGGGCGGGAGCGCGCCCGCTTCTGGCGCCTCCCGGACCTGCACGGCCTCGAGGTCTTGCACGCCACCTACCTGACGCACACCTTTGCGCGTCACACCCACGACGGCTTCGTCGTCGGCATCATCGAGCGCGGCGTGGAAGCGTTCTACTACCGCGGCGCGGTGCGCCTGGCGCCAGCCGGCAGCATCGTGGTGGTCGAGCCTGGCGAGATGCACACGGGCCACGCCGGCAGCCGCCTGGGCTGGACCTACCGCGTGCTCTATCCCGAGGCCGCCTTGCTCCAGCGCGTGGTGGCGGCGCTCGGCGGCAGCCCCGACCGCGTGCCATCGTTTCCCGCCGTGATCGAGGACCCGGCTCTGTACGCGTCGTTTCAGCAACTCCACGCCACGCTCGGTAGCCCCGCGTCAAACCTGGAGCGCGAGTCCGCCCTGACCCTGGCGCTGGCGCACCTTGTCGCGCGCCACGGTGGCGAACGGCTCCCCTTACCTCTGATTGGGCGTGAGCATGACGCCGTCGAGGTGGTGCGCCAGTACCTGGAGACGCACTACGGCGAGAATCCATCGCTCGACGAGCTGGCGCGTCTGGCCGGCCTCAGTCCGTTCCGCCTGTTGCGCGTCTTCCGCCACGCGCTGCAACTGCCGCCCCATGCCTACCTTACCGGGGTACGCGTCGCCCGCGCCAGGGCGTTGCTGGCGGCCGGCTGGCCTACGGCGCGGGTCGCGACCGAGACGGGCTTTGTCGACCAGAGTCACCTCACGCGCCAGTTCAAGCGCCTCGTCGGCGTGACGCCGGGGCAGTACGCGCGGAGTAGGCCGTAGGCAGTAGATCATCGTCCCAATAGCGGGAGTGTGGATACATGATCGTCCTGAGTGAAGCGCCCGAGCAGCTAACTCCCAATGCAAGTGCGGGGGAGATCGTCGCGGTCACGGAGGTGGCCCGGCTGCTCGGCTGCTCGGCTGCTCGGCTGCGTCGTCTACACCACCCCGCCGGACTTCGAGCGGTGCGAGACCACCGAGAATGCCCTGGCCCACGTCCCGCGGCGCCATCCGGCAGCGTCGGGCGTGTGGGTCGGCTACATCCCATTGCCCGAGCGCTACCAGGCCATCTACGATGCGGCGTGGGCGAAGGGCATCACGTTGCCGAACACGCCGGAACAACACCGCACGGCGATGGAGTTCGACGCTTTCTATCCCTTGTTGGCCGATCTCACTCCGCCAAGCGTGATTATCCGTTCCGTCGAGGAGTGCGCGGGCGCCGGCGCGTCGCTGGGCTATCCCGTCTTTGTGAAGGGTGTGGTCCAGTCGCGCAAAGCGCGGGGCTGGCGCGCCTGCGTCGCCGACAATCAGGATGAGCTGGAGAGGCTGACGGCGAACCTGCTCGCACTCGACAACCGGTCGCGCGGCCGGGTCATCGTACGCCGGCTGGTTCGTCTGCGCCACTCGCGCACCTCTGGCGAGGGGTTCCCGGCAGGGCGCGGGTTCCGCTACTTCCTGTACCATGGGCGTATCCTGGCCTCGGGGTACTATTGGGACGGCGAAGACCCGCTCGTGGCACTGACCCCAGAAGAGGCGACGACGGTCGGCGAACTGGCTCAGCGCGCGGCGGGGCGGTTGGGCGTGCCGTACGTGGCCATCGACGTGGGGCAGACGGAAGACGGCGCGTGGACGGTCATCGAGGCCGGGGACGGGCAGTTTGCCGGGCACAGCCAGACCCCGCTCCTCTCGCTGTGGAGCCGGTTACGCGATGCGATTGGAAGCTGATCAGGCGCCTGGTTTTCTACCCAGTCTAATCCGGGAGGGCGTACGCACAGGGCGTCAACTTCTTCTAGAAGATGTTCTATACTAGTGGTAGAATAAGGACGTACGAGAGGGAGAGCATATGATTATCGCGGTTCAACCTCAAGCATCGCTGAGCCCGAGAGACATCCGGCGAGACATGGGCCTGTCGCGCGAGAAGATGGGCTATATCATGTCCGTGAGCGCGAAGACGATCGAGAACTGGGAGCGCCAGGATGCATTGCCAGCGGACGAAGGCAAGCGCAACCGGCTGGCGGCCATTGCCGAGATGGTACGGTTGGGGCTGCTTGTGTACCAGGCGGAAGGATTGTCCGTCTTTCTGCAGACGCCGCTGCGCGCGCTAGAGAATCGAACGCCTCTGCAGGAGATCATGGCGGGACACGTCGAGAGAGTGATCGACGTCCTGGCGTCGGAGTACGAAGGTCTCGGCTTCTAAGTGTCCCTGCGCGACAAGATCGTCTCATGGTCGGGGGCGGCATATCGCCATCTACCCGAGACCGTGACGCAGGCAGCCGATGTCCCCAATTTCTCGTACGCCGGCCGGTCCTCGGACAATCGCTGGAATGTGAAAGGGGAGCCCACCCTTTATCTGGCCGGTGATGTGGGGATGGCTCTGGCGGAGTGGTCGCGCCACTTCGTTGAGAATACGAATCCCGTTCTTGCCCCGGTTCCGGTGAGACGCGCCGTCTGGCGCCTCAGCCTCGCTATCCCGCGCGTGTTGGACATGCGGGACGGCGACATATGGACAGAGCTCAACCTCACGAATGCGCCACACTGTTTCCTGGATCTCACTATAGCGCAGACCGTTGGCGGGTATCTGCGTCGGATAACGGACGCCCAGGCTCTGCTTGTGCCGTCCGTCGCCATGCTTGACAGGCTTGATCGCTGGAACCTCGTGCTATTCCTCGACAAGCTGCCCGCCGATCCGCGGCAGTTTGTCACGCAAATCCAGAATACCGGCGTTCCGGAGGCGCCGACCGGAGGGGCAAACCCATAGCACGCCAACCCCTAGCAACTGCTGTCCCCGCATCATCGGATGCGCGTTTCCAGGGAGCCAGGGTGCGTCATGGTCTACTCCCACGCTCTACAAAGAGTCGCGATGCTATAATCGGTAGCATGTCCAGCAGGATAGGAGATAGGTATGGCTGAGCCGACCGTGGGCCGGCGTCGCGTCGAGATCAGCGCGACGATAGATCTCGACCTGTTGCACCGGGTCGATGCGTTTGTCGCCGAGCACCCGGAGTTCAATCGCAGCCGCGTCCTTGACGAGGCGCTGCGCCTGTGGGAGGATCACCAGATAGAACTGGCGATCGAGGCGCAGTACGACTATCCGCTATCCCCGCGGGATGAGCAGGAGCACGCCGATTGGAAACGCATCCGACGCGCCGCGACGGAGCAGTTGTTTGCGCGGAACGCTGGCCGCTAGTGTGCGGCCCCAGCACGACAAGAAGAGTTCTCGACGATGCGATCCGGGACATACGTTTCGCGGTTGGTGGGCGACGCCGATAAGTACCGTCGCCGGGCGCGACGGAGTAACGGAGCAGAGAGATGGCGATACTGGATGCGTTCGACCTGAGCGGCAAGGCGGCCGTGGTGACGGGCGGCAACATGGGGCTGGGCGCGGCCTTCGCGCGGGCGCTGGTCGAGGTGGGCGCGCGGGTGGCCGTGTCTGGGCGCAACCATGAGCGCAACGAGGCCATGGTTCAGTTGCTGGAAGAGTCGGGCGGTCAGGCGATCGCCGTGGACGCCGACGTGCGCGACCCCGCGCAGGTCGAGCGCATGGTCGCCACGACCATCGAGCGGCTGGGGCCCATCGACATTCTGATCAACAACGCCGGCGTGTGCTACCACCGGCCCGCGCTCGAGGTGCCGCGAGAGGAGTGGATGGACGTGTTCGACGTCAACGTGCATGGCCTCTGGTACTGCGCGCAGGAGGTGGGGCGCGGCATGGTGGAGCGGCGCAGCGGCGTCATCGTCAACATCGGATCCATCTCGGCGCTGATCGTCAATCGGCCCCAGATGCAGCCGGCCTACAACGCCTCCAAGGCGGCGGTGCATCAGCTGACCAAGTCGCTGGCGGCGGAGTGGGCGCCCTACAACGTGCGCGTCAACGCCATGGCGCCCGGCTACGTGAAGACCGAGATGGCGCCGGTGGACCGCCCCGAGTTCCGCCGCAACTGGATCGAGGACGCGCCCATGCAGCGCTACGCCACGCCGGAGGAACTGGGTCCGACCCTGGTCTACCTGGCCTCGGACGCCTCGCGCTTTATGACCGGCTCGGTTCTGGTCATCGACGGTGGCTACACCCTCTGGTAAGCCGCGCAACAGTAACCCTCACCCCCGACCCCTCTCCCGCGGACGGGAGAGGGGAAACGAGGCGGGGTGCGCCCGCGGTGGCAATAGTGCGTGCGGACAGCCTGACCTTGAATGCCGTTACGACCGGGCGCAGGGCGCGCTGGTGCAGCAGTGGCAATAGTGCGTGCGGACAGCCTGACCTTGAAAGATCATGGCAGGGTGTGGACCTTCAAAGGTCGGCGTGCGAACTCTGCTCACGCTGAGTGCGCATCAGGTGACGAGCCGGCGGCAACTCGTCAGGGTCCGGGCCCTTGTATCTTCAAACCATGGTCGGTAAGATGGACGCGGCAGGCCGATGTCCCTCGGGGCCACGAGGTGGTATGGTAGCGGCGTTGCCGCGTCCCGCACAGAGGGCTAGCGCGGCGCGCGTGGGCGCAACGCTTGGCGGGAGAGCAAAGCCATCACAGCGCGCGGGGTAACGCGCGCTCCCTGCACCAGCAAAGTGTTGGCCAGGCCGTCGACCGCGCTCGGGCGGCCGGCCTCGACGGCGCGCAGGCCGGTCGCCACGACCTGCGCCGCGGTCCGCCGGGCGCCCACGGCAGCGTCCTCTGAGCCGACCACATCGAAAAAGGCCGTCTTCGTCGGGCCGGGGCAGAGCGCGCTCACGCGGACGCCGCGCCCGCGGTACTCCGCCCAAAGCGCTTCGGAGAACGAGAGCACGAACGCCTTGGTCGCGCCGTAGACGGCCATATACGGCGTCGGCTGGAAGCCGGCCGTGGAGGCGACGTTGAGCACCGCGCCCTCGCCGCGCTGGACCATCGCCGGGAGGTAGGCATGGCAGAGGTCTACCACCATCGCGACGTTGAGCGCCACTTCCTCACGATCGCGCCCGGCGTCCAGGGTCTCGAAGGGGCCGTAGGTGCCGAAGCCCGCGTTGTTCACCAGCATGTCAATCTGTAGGGACCGCTTGTCCGTCTCCCCGTGCAGCGCCGCGGCGGCGCCCGCGCGGCTCAGGTCGGCGGTCACAACCTCGGCGCGCACTCCGTGCCGCGCGCGCAGATTCTCCGCCAGTGCGATCAAGCGCCCCTCCGAGCGGGCAACCAACGCCACGTTCATGCCGCGCCCGGCCAGCGCGCGAGCGAACTCCGCGCCGATGCCCGACGACGCCCCGGTGATCAGCGCCGTCTTGCCCTTGTAGATGTACGCCATTGTCTTCTCCTTCCGTCCCCTTGCCGCGCTCGCGCGGTGCCTACGCCGTTGGATCGCCGGAAGAGATGCCCATTAGGCCGCCTCCGTGCTCCACTACGGTCCCTAATCTTTACATTGTCAGGATATGCTATAATCTTATCAGCGTCAAGACGAGGAGTGACGAAAAAAGGGGCGCGCGCGGACATGCCGGAAAAAGAAGGTCGGTATCACCATGGGAACTTGCGCCGCGCCCTGCTCGACGCCACGCTGCAACTCATAGACGAGCGCGGAGTCGAGGGGTTGACCTTGCGCGAAGTCGCGCGCCAGGCAGGGGTCAGCGCCGCCGCGCCGTACCACCACTTTGCCGACAAGGGGGCGCTGGTCGAGGCGCTGACCGTCGAGGGCTACGAGGCGTTGACCGCCGCGCTGCACGCCGCGTGGGCCGCGGACAATGATCCGGCGGGGAGAATCGCCGCCCTGGGCGTGGCCTACGTCTGCTTTGCCGTCGAGCACCCCGCGATCTTCCGCCTCATGTTTCGCCCCGAACTGCGCGGGCCGACGGGGCGTCCGGGTCCGCGGCAGGACGACACTCCGCTAGCGCGAGCCGCGTCTGCCTCCTACGGTGTGCTTGTCGCGAGCATTACCGCCGCGCAGGAGGCAGGAGTCATCGCCCCCGCCGATCCGGCGCCGTTCGCGCTCACCGCTTGGGCAACGGTCCATGGGCTAGCTGTCCTGCTGATCGATGGACCACAGAAAGAGATGGCGCGCTCCGGGGACGCGGTGGAGCAGGTGGCATCGCTGGTGGTGCAGACGCTCCTGCACGGCATCCTGCTCCACTCATGAGAAAAATCGCCCGGTGTGTCAGGATGTAGCGTGCGGCGCGGCGTAGCCACCGTTTACCAGGATCTTGCGGTCTTGTCGGCTAGCGGCCGTCGCGCAGGTACCGACCGGGCGTGACGCCGACGAGGCGCGCGAAGTGGTAGGTGAGGTGGCTCTGGTTGGCGAAGCCGACCTCGTCCGCGGCCTGGTCAGCGCGTGGGACTGCACGAATCGCCTGGTCCTGGCCTAACTGCTCGTGACCGAGAAATCGAACGAGATCACGGCATTGCGTAAAGGAGGGTATGACGGATGTGACGGGCGTGTGAACGATGCGCGAACGATTAGCGCGCCTCGTGGTGGATGGCCTCTTCGAGGATAGTCAGGCCCTCGTCCGCCTCGGCGTCGCTGACGTTGAGGGCGGGGATCAGGCGCAGCACCTGCTCCCGGTAGCCGCAGGAGAGCAGCAGCAGACCGTGCTCGATGCAGCGCTGACGCACGCGCTCACACAGGGCGCCGTCGGGGTTGCCCGCCGCGTCGGAGAACTCGACACCGATCATCAGGCCGAGGCCGCGCACGTCGGCGATGGCCGGTATCTCGTCCCGCAGCGTCCGCAGGCGCGCTCGCATGGCCTCACCTTGCCGCGTGGCGTTCTCGCGCATGCCCTCGTCCTCGATGGCGTCGATGGTGGCCAGCGCCGCCGCGCAGGAGACGGGGTTGCCGCCGAACGTGCTGCCATGCGCACCGGTGGGCCATTGCTGCATCAGTTCAGACCGCGCGCTGATCGCCGCCAGCGGGAAGCCCGAGGCGATGCCCTTGGCCATGATCTGCACGTCGGGCACGACGCCGAAGTGCTCGCTGGCGAACCAGCGTCCGGTGCGGCCGAAGCCCGTCTGCACCTCGTCGGCCAGCAGCAGGATGCCGTACTGGTCGCACAGCGCGCGCAGGCGGCCCAGGAACCAGGCCGGCGGCACGATGTAGCCGCCCTCGCCTTGCACCGGCTCGACCACGAACGCCGCCACCTGATACGGGTCGATCACCTGCTCGAACTGGCGCTCCAGAAACGTGGCGCAGGCGCCGACGCAGCCGCCGCGGCAGTCGTGGCCGAGCTGGCAGCGCGTGGCGTAGGGGAAGGGCATGATATAGGTGGAAGGGACAAAGCCTTCATAGCCCTCGCGGTAGTGCACCTTGGAGCTGGTCAGCGAGAGCGCGCCCATGGTGCGGCCGTGGAAGCCGCCCTGGAAGCCGACCACGATGCGCCGTCCGGTCACGTAGCGAGCCATCTTCACGGCGGCCTCGACCGCCTCGGCGCCGCTGTTGGTGAAGAACGTCTGGTCGATCGGGCCCGGCGTGATGGCGGCCAGCCGCTCGGCCAGGCGGACGTTGGCCTCGTAGTGGACCATGGTGGCCGAGGGATGGACGATGCGCTGCATCTGCTCCATCGCTGCCTGCAGCACCCTTGGGTGGCCGTGGCCCGTGTTGACCGTGGCGATGCCCATGGCAAAGTCGAGGTAGCGCCGCTCGTCGACCGACCACAGGTAACTGCCCTTGCCGCGCTCGACCACGACGGTGGAACTGCGGCCCAGCACGGGCGCGAGGTAGCGGCTCTCGGTCTCGAGCAGATCCTGAGCGTGGCTGACAGGGTTGAGCGTCTCGCTACTCATCGCGCGCCTCCTTCGTTTAGTGGTTAGTGACTAGTGGCTAGTGACTAGCCAACTGGACTCCGCTGGCAGTGACAGGACGGACAGCTAGACTGTCGACGACTGTGGACTTGGTGACGGGGAAAGCCCGTGTGGCATATGGTTAGCGCGCTACGTGGCCATTGTATAGTAGCGATGGTCCTGACGCGGCCGGCCGCTCGTGTCGACATTGACGTAGCGCCCGCGGTCTCAGGACCCCCGTACCTAAGATTGTAGTGCGGATGTCGCACGGCGGCAAGCTCGCACTCCCGAAGATGGTTCGGTGTAAGGGTACAGGATTCTCTTTACTGTTATGTTGGAGATATATGGTAAAGGTGCGTGACGTGATCGATGCTGTCGAAGGCGCTGGATAGGTCTATGATCGGACCCGCGGTGACCACCGCATCTACAAGCGGGCAGGAGAGAGCGCCCGCGTCGTGATAGCTGGCAAGCCGGGCGACGACATGCCAGAAGGCACTCTAAACAACGTGTGTCGGACGGCAGGTGGGGACAAGGCGACGCTGAAAAGGAGTTGACGATGAGTGCGGAGCTACGGGAAAATCACAGCTACGTCGAGCAGTACGACGGGCACACCATTGTTTATGACCAGGGGCCGACCTCGTGGGGCGCCTACGTCGAGGACCTCCCGACCTGTGTCGCCGTGGCCGACACCTTCGACGACTGCCAACGGCTGGTCAAAGAGGGCATCGCCATTTACCTCGATGAGGTGCGCCGGGACCGGGTAGCCGCTGGCTAGCGCCGGACGTGCGCTCAGATCATACAAGGGACCTGGCGTTGCCGGTGCGACCGACGCCGGTGCGAGTGTAGGATGAGGAGGAGACAGCCGCCACGTTGACGCAAGGGAAGAGGGAGAGCCGATGGTAGCCCAACCGGAAGGATCATGGACTATGAGCGTCGAGGAGTGGCGCGAACTGGAGCGGACAAGCTACGACGTCAAGCACGAGTACATCGATGGCTATGTCTACGCCATGGCGGGAGGAAGTCTTGCTCATGCGCGCATCGGCCTCAATGTGTGTGGCGCTTTGGAGGCTGCGTTAGGCGATGGGCCATGCGTGGTGTACAACTCGGACGCTAGCGCGCGCCTGTCCTCCAAACGGTACACCCTCCCCGACGTCACTGTCACATGCGACGATCGCGACCAGCCGACGACCGAGCACATGGAGGTCAGGTATCCCCGCGTGATCGTCGAAGTGCTCAGCGACTCGACGGAAGCCTATGACCGGGGCGACAAGTTCGGCTACTATCGCGCGCGTTCGACTGTCCAGGAATACGTGCTCGTCGCCACGAAGCGTCAGGCCGTCGAGGTGTATCGCCGCACGCCTGACGCCTGGACATTCCATACGTACGGGCCGGGCGACACGATCGAGCTGCCAAGCATCGGCGCTCGCATCCCCCTGGCCGCGCTCTACCGGCGCACGAACGTGCCGGAGGCGCCCGACGAGCCGGAGGGCGAGGTCTAACGTGGGTCTATGATCGGACACGCGGCAACGCGAGGTACACGTCCGGGCGCGCCGCCCCCACAAGAACGTAGCGGCGTCTGCTTAGAGCAGCGCGTGGCGGCAGTGCGGCGAACCGGGGGCTACGGCGCGCTGCCGACGAACGAGTTGATGAGCGACTGGCCCTGCGCGAGGTCCGCCTTGGTGGCGCCGGTCTGCACCCCGGCAATGATGATGTAGATGTGATCGCCCGTGTGGTCCGCGGCGAGATAGATGACAAAGCTTGTGCCGGAGGCGAATGTGAGGGCAATGCTCACGGCCGGGCCCGTCGCGCCGTCGCTCCCCGTGTAGGTGTCGTTCCGTTGGTACGTCGTCTTCTCGGCGCTGCCGATGAGGGGAGTTTCCGACCGGATGAGTTGGTCCATGAGCTGGCCCCGCGTGAGCGGGCGGCCCGGTCCCTTTTGCACCGCGGCTGTGACGGTCACCAACTGATCGCGCGCGATAAACGCCGGCGAGCCGCCGCTCAGGTGGCCGACGAACCAGCCCAGCGGCAGTTTGACCGCGTAGCCCGGCCCCTGGTACAGCGCCGCAGACGGAGCCGCCGCCTGGGGTTGCGGTTGCGTGGCTGTTGGCCCGCCGAGCCTGGTAATGAGCTTGAGGGCCACCGCGCGCGCCGCGTCGCTCGGTATGGCGAAGAATAGGCCCTGGACACCGCCCTCCCCGTTGGGCAGCTGCGTGACGGCCAGGGTGTTGACCCCGACGACATCGCCCGCCGTCGTGATCAGCGGGCCGCCGCTGTTGCCGTGGTTGATGGTGCTCTGATGTTGAATCCACACCGGGCCGTAGCCGTCGCCCAGGTCGCGATGCAGCGCCGAGATGATCCCCTCGGTGACGGACGGTGAACCCTCCAGCCCCAGGCCGTAGCCGATGCTGGCCACCGTCTCGCCCTGGGCCAGGCGCGCCGAGTCGCCGAAGGCGAGCGGCCGCAACCCGAGGCCGGGCTTGAGCTTGATGACGGCCATGTCGCCCGCGGTCCCGGATTTGCCGCTATTGAGTAGGAGGGCCAGCGGATGGTAGACCGTCTTGTCGTTCGGCGTCACCACGACCGTGCCCGCGGCCGTGCCTCCCTCGACCACGTGGCGGTTCGTCAGGAGATAGGCGCCTGTCGCGTCGGCCTGCACCACGAAGCTTGACCCCTCGGACTCCTCCTTGGCGGAAAGCCGCACGACCACGCGCAGCACGCTCGGCTCGACGCACGACACCGCCGCCTGCAGGCTTGGGCGTTGCACGGCCGCGCTACGTCGGCGTCGCGCGTTGCGACTGGCGCGCGCGCGGCCGCGCCGATTGGCGCGACGATCAGCGTCGCGCACACTACCAGCGCCAGCGCCAGGACCGCGTCGCCACACCTGCCGCGCACGGTGTATCTCTCGATCTTCCTCGCCATGGTTCCCCTCCCGCCAGTCACGTTATTGTCAACCAATCGACACCATCGGTACCACGCCATCCACCATCAGTATAAATGTCTCGCGTCTCTCCTCTCCGCGGGGTCTGCCTGGCGGGCTGTGCTATACTTACCCTTGATAATGCCAGTGGAGGCATGATGCACGTAGTGCTTATCCGAACGGTCTACTGGTATTCGCGCAGTGTCCCGTGCCCGGCGCCGGGCGCGTTGTGACCCCATTCCGATGCTGGGAGCGACAAGTCATGCCTGAGTTCCAGGGTCTCACCGTCCCCGCCGACGGGGAGCGCATCACGTTCGAGAACGGCCAGCCGCGGGTCCCCAACAACCCCATTATCCCCTTCATCCGCGGCGACGGGATCGGCCCCGACATCTGGGCCGCCAGCCAACCCGTCTTCGACGCCGCCGTGGAACACGCCTATGGCGGCGAGAAACGCATCCGCTGGATGGAGGTCTTCGCCGGCGAGGAGGCTCAACGCCGCTTCGGCGAATACCTGCCCTCCTCGACGCTGGACGCCCTGGGCTACTACGGCGTCGGCATCAAGGGCCCCCTGACCACGCCCGTCGGCGGCGGCATCCGCTCGCTCAACGTGGCCCTGCGCTTCCACTTCGACCTCTACGCCTGTATCCGGCCCGTGCGCTACTTCAGCGGCGTGCCCAGCCCGGTCAAGCACCCCGAGCGCCTCAACGTGGTCATCTTCCGCGAGAATACCGAGGACGTGTACATCGGCATCGAGTTCGCGGCCGAGACGCCCGACGCCCAGAAGCTGATCCGTTTCCTCAAGGACGAGTTCGGCAAGACGGTGCGGCCCGACTCGGGCATCGGCATCAAGCCGATCAGCCGCTTCGGCACGCAGCGCCTGGTGCGCCGCGCCATCCAGTACGCCATCGACCACACGCTGCCCAGCGTCACCCTGGTGCATAAGGGCAACATCCAGAAGTTTACCGAGGGCGCCTTCCGCGACTGGGGCTACGAGCTGGCGCGCGACGAGTTCCCCGAGCAGACGATCGGCGAGGACGAGGTCTACGCCAAGCACGGCGGCACGGCGCCCGAGGGCCGCATCGTGATCAAGGACCGCATCGCGGACGCCATGTTCCAGCAGGTGCTGCTGCGCCCCGACGAATACTCCGTCCTGGCCATGCCCAACCTCAACGGCGACTACCTCTCCGACGCCTGCGCCGCGCAGGTCGGCGGCCTGGGTATGGCCCCCGGCGCCAACATCGGCGACGGCGCGGCCATCTTCGAGGCCACGCACGGCACCGCGCCCAAGTACGCCGGCAAAGACATGGTTAACCCCGCCTCGGTTATCTTGAGCGGCGCCATGCTGCTGGAGTATCTGGGTTGGACCGAGGCTGCGCAACTCGTGTACCGCGGCGTCGAGGGCGCCATCGAGCGCAAGACGGTCACCTACGACCTGGAGCGCCAGATGGATGGCGCCACCAAGGTCAAGACGTCGGAGTTCGGGCAGGCCATCATCGGCGCCATGTCGGCCGAGTGACGAGTGGTTAGTGGTTAGTGACGAGTGAGGGTTGGCCCGCGGTTAAAACCGCTTGGCTGTCTCGCAGGACCATGTAGTTCTCGCTGCATGGCCGTCGCAGTGGGGTAGGGGCGTATTGCATACGCCCCTACTCTCCAGAAATCGCCTCATAATCGTGAGCCAAATAGCTCTATTATCTTGGCTAGTTATGGTCAATGCCGCATACTATTTATAGAGGGACATGTGAAGGCCTCCGCCCCGGTCTTCAGCGCCTGACGCCCCGGCCTCGTGGGGGATGCGGGCACAAGCGATACGCGCCGGCGCCGCCGCTATTGCGCAACGATGCGCCGGTCGGAGGAGTAGACGGGATCGATGCTACAGCATGACGTTCTGGTCATAGGGGGAGGCCTCGCCGGCATGCGCGCCGGCGTGGAGGCGTGTAAGACGGCCGATACCGCCATCATCAGCAAGGTCCATCCCATGCGCAGCCACTCGGGCGCCGCGCAGGGCGGGATCAACGCGGCCGTGGGTAAGGAAGATTCCTGGGAGAACCACTGGTTCGACACCGTCAAGGGCAGCGACTATCTGGGCGACCAGGACGCCTGCCAGGTACTGACCAAGGAAGCCCCCGAGAACATCTACGAGCTCGAGCACATGGGCGCGCTGTTCAGCCGCACGGACGACGGGCGCATCGCCACGCGCCCCTTCGGCGGCGCGGGCGTGCCGCGCACCTGCTTCGTGGCCGACATTACCGGCCACGTGCTGCTGCAGACGCTCTACGAGCAACTGGTCAAGCACGACGTCAAGGTCTACGAGGAGTTCTTCGTCACCGACCTTGTGGTCGTCGACGGCGTCTGCCGCGGCGTGGTGGCCATGGACCTGACCAGCGGTGACTTCTTCGAGATTCGCGCCAAGGCGGTCATCCTGGCCACCGGCGGCGCCGGGCGCGTCTTTTTTAAGAGCACCAACGCGCTGATCTCCACCGGCGACGGCATGGCCCTGGCCTATCGCGCCGGCGCCCCGCTAGAGGACATGGAGTTCATGCAGTTCCACCCCACCACGCTGGCCTCCAACGGCGTGCTGATCACCGAGGGTGCGCGCGGCGAGGGGGCCTACCTGCTCAACTCCGAGGGCGAGCGCTTCATGGCCAAGTACGCGCCCAACAAGCTCGAGTTGGCCAGCCGCGACGTGGTCTCGCGCGCCGAGGCCGACGAGATCGCCGCCGGCCGCGGCGTCGACGGCTGCGTGTTCCTGGACCTGCGCCACATGGGCGAGGCCAAGATCGAGGAGCGCCTGCCGCAGATCCGCGAGTTGGCCATCGACTTCGCCGGCATCGACCCGGTCTACGCGCCCGTGCCGATCAAGCCCGGCGCCCACTATACCATGGGCGGGGTGCGTTGCGACATCGATGGCCTGACCCCCGTCAAGGGTCTCTACGCTGCCGGTGAGGTGGCCTGTGTCAGCGTGCATGGCGCCAACCGCCTGGGCGGCAACTCGCTGCTGGAGACGGTGGTGTTCGGTCGGCGCTCCGGCCGCGCCGCCGCCGCCTGGTCCAGGGGTGTCGATTTCCCCGCTTTCCCCGAGGACGCCGTGCGCCGCGCCGCCGCCACCCGCGACACCATGCTGCGCGACGGCGGAGGTGAGCGCGTCGGCCACCTGCGCTCCGAGATGCAAGACGTCATGAACGAGAACTTCCAGATCTACCGCACCGAGGCCGATATGAAGACCGGCTTGCGACAACTCCGGGAGTTGCGGGAACGCTTTGGGCGCATTCGCATCGACGACAAGGGCCGCATCTTCAATACGGCGCTGCAGGAGGCCTACGAGCTGGGCTACATGCTCGACCTTGCCGAGTGCATCGCCTTGGGCGCGCTGGCGCGCCAGGAAAGTCGCGGCGGCCACGCGCGGCGCGATTTCACTGGCCGTGATGACGCCAACTGGCTCAAGCATAGCCTCTACCACGCGGACGGCGACGGCGGCCCGCAGCTCAGCTTCGCCCCCGTGACCATCACCAAGTTCCAGCCAGCGGAACGGACGTATTAGTAATTAGCTATTAGTAATTAGCAGTTAGCCATTAGCAGTTGTCGGTCAGCGGCGAGCCGGATTCAACCATTTGCTAATGGCTAATTACTAACGGCTAATGGCTAGAGGGAACCGATTATGAAGAGTGTTCTGGCCATCCAGCGGTTCATCCCCGAGGTCGACGCGGCGCCCCATCTGGAGCGCTACGAGCTCGACCTGTCCGAGGAAGCGACAATCCTCGACGGGCTCATCTTTATCAAAGAGAACATCGACGACTCGCTGGCCTTCCGGCGCTCCTGCCGCTCTGCTATCTGCGGCTCCTGCTCGATGGTCGTCAACGGCTACAGCAAGTTGACCTGCAAGACGCCGATCGTTAGCGAGCTCAAGCGCGGGCGCGACGAGCTGCGCGTGACGCCCATGCGCACCATGCGCGTGATCAAAGACCTGGTGACCGACATGGCGCCGTTCTGGAAGCACTTCCGCGACGTGGAGCCCTACCTGCAGCCCGACCCCAACAAGACGCCGGGTAAGATGGAGGAGTACACCGTCCTGCCACGCCAGTTGGCGCCCTCGCGCCGCGACCTCAACTGCATCCAGTGCGCCGTCTGCTACTCCGACTGCGGAGTGACCGAGGTGTCCAGCGCCTTCGCCGGCCCGCCGGCCCTGGCTAAGGCGCACCGCTTTGTCACCGACCCGCGCGACGCCAAGCGCAAGGAGCGCCTCGAGAAGTTAATCGACCTGGGCCTGTGGGACTGCGCCCACGCCTACAACTGCATGGAGTGCCCCAAGCACGTCAACCCGGCCGACGCCATCGCCGACCTGCGCCGGCTCTCCATCCAGGCTGGCCTGACGGACAACATCGGCGCGCGCCACTCGCAGGCCTTCACCCGCAACGTCGAGAAGAGCGGCCGCCTCAACGAGTCCGCGCTGATCCCCGAGATCATCGGCTACGGCAACATCAAGGAGCTGATCAAGGTGGGTCCGCAGGGCGCGCGCATGGCGCTCAAGGGCAAGATGCCGCTTCCGGTCTTCCACAAGAAGGTCGACGGCTACAAGGACGTGAAGATGATCTACGACGCAATGGCCAATCGGCCGGAGGAAAAAGTCTAACCCATGGAGCAAAAGCCGCTACGCTTCGCCTACTTCACCGGCTGTGTGGCCAAGGGCACCTGCCCCGAGCTGCACCAGTCGACCATTGCCCTGGCCAAGAAGATTGGCATCGAGTTGTGGGAGATGACCGGCGCCGCCTGTTGCGGCGCCGGCGTGATCCACGACGAGAACCCCGAGCTGCAGATCGCCCTCAACGCGCGCACCTTCGCCATGGCCGAGCAGCAGGGCATGGACATCGTGAATATCTGCTCGACCTGCCAGCAGAACCTGGGCCAGGACGCCAAGGCGCTGCGCGATAACCCCGACCTGCGCAAGCGCATCAACCAGATCCTGGAGCCGACAGGGCTGCAGTACAACGGCAACGTGCAGGTCAAGAACCTGCTGTGGGTGCTGGTGGCCGACTACGGCCTGGAGCGCTTGGCCCAGCAGGTGACGAACCCGCTGACCGACCTGCAGGTGGCCTCCTACTACGGCTGCCAGCTGCTGCGCCCGGTCGACGAGACGGGCTTCGAGGACCCCGACAACCCGACCTCCTTCGACAACCTGGTGGCGGCGCTGGGCGGCACGCCGGTCGACTACGCCGGCAAGACGCGCTGCTGCGGGTTCCACATCCTGACGGTCAACGAGAACACCTCGACCAAGATGGCGGTCAAGCGCCTGCAAGAGGCCGAGGCCGCCGAGGCCGACATTATGGTCACGCCGTGCCCGCTGTGCCACGTGTCGCTCGACGCCTACCAGCCGCGTGGGCGCGCCCTGCACAACGCGCCGGGCAAGATGCCGGTGGTGCATCTGTCGCAGTTGGTCGGCCTGGCCTG
>JAABUX010004916.1_pt1 | contig 16673 bp, 15 predicted proteins | sample 5561851 | NCBI WGS metagenome assembly JAABUX01 (sample SAMN10711883, study PRJNA513361) | rock metagenome | isolation source: Antarctica rocks | place: Antarctica: Victoria Land, Richard Nunatak red sandstone | collected 2016-01-03 | reverse complement strand
GGTGCACGCTCCCGACTTGCGCGACCCGCACAGAGGGCACGTCCTACCTGATTGTGACCAAGGGGAGGGAGCAAATGATGCCCAGACCAGCGCCGACTCGCTCCGCTGCTATGAGGAGCGTGGTGATTGATGCCCGCCGCTCAGGCTGCGCCGTTGTACCGGAAACCGACCACAAACGAGTCCGGGCGAATACTTGTTTTTGTGTGCGCCGCGTTTCTAACGCCCCGTTCCACTTGATACGCTGCCAAGTCTCGTCCCGCGTGCACGTGTACCGCGACCGTGGATCCTTGACGACCACACCCTCCCCACCGCGCGCCCACACCTCGCGCGCATACTCCATGGCTTCCCACTCCTCCCATATTCGGCGCATGGGCATGAGGTGTACGCGTGAAAGATCGAGCTTGGTAAACGCCATCTCGAGCGCGTGCCGCCGGTCCAGCAGATCGCGGCTGTGTTCACGTCCCGCCCACGCAGCCACAGGCAACGCGTCCCAAACGACATACCTGCCGATGGCCAGTCCCTTTCCGCGCGTGTCACGGACCGCCTTGGTAGCCATGAGGCCGCCGGGTTCGATCCACTCTCCGTCCAGTACCGCTTCGCCGTCAAAACGGGCCGCTAGCTTCTCGCAGTCTGACCATAGCGACTCAGTCGCGGGTAGGTCAGCGCCGTTCCGCGTCGCCAGCCTGCCGCCAACCCAAAGGGCGCGAATCCCGTCTAGCTTTTCCTCAACCACCGCTCCGTACTGTGGCCACCGGCCAGCGCGATAGTCGCTGACCATCTGACAAAAATGTGGCCCGCGCTTAGGACGCCCAAGCGGCGGCCCGATCTCAACTGGCGGGGGCAGGTAGGGAAAATTCATTCCGGCCAGCTTGTCTGTTATCGGCTGCCCGCGATCAACATTAGTGACGCTTCCCGGACCCGCATATAACCGAACGGTTTCCGAAGTGATCCCAAGCGCACCCATTTAGACGAAGAAAGTGGCGGAAAAGCTGGTGACCCCAACGGGAATCGAACCCGTGTCTTCGCCTTGAAAGGGCGACGTCCTAGACCGCTAGACGATGGGGCCTGTCGGGCAGGCGGACCTAGGGGCAGGCGCGCGGCGGGTCAAGCGAGGCCGGGCGCCGTGGCCGATTTGTGCCGCGCGCAGCATCAGGCCCAGGCGGCGTCTTCGACGTGGAGTTCGGCGGCTGGGTCGCGGCCCCAGTCATCGCGCGCGATACGGCCCGCGAGATGCACCTTGCGCCCGCGCGCGCCGATCAGCGCCGCGCCGAGCGCGGTCTCGGCGTGGCGGAAGGCGATCGCCTTGAAGCGCCCGCCGTCCGCGCCCGCGAAGACTAGGCGCAGATGGCTCTCGCCTACCACGCGCGCGTCGACGATCTGGCCCGGCCCCGCAACTACGCGGGGTGAGGGCCAGCCTGCGCCGTAAGGACCCGCCGCGTCCAGCGCGTCCGCCAGCGCGGCGCATACGCCCGCCGGGGCCAGCACCGCGTCAACGCTCAGCGCCGCGCCCGCGCGCGAAATGGCCACGGCTTTGGCGAGCCTCACGTTCAGGTGCTCGCGCAACGCGTCCACCTGGCCCGTCGCGACCGTCAGCCCCGCCGCCATCGCGTGCCCGCCGCCCGCGATCAGCAGGCCCGTGTCGCGCGCCGAGATGACCGCCGCGCCGAGGTCCACCCCCGCGATCGACCGGCCCGAGCCTTTGCCCGTCGCGCCGTCGAGCCCGATGACGATCGCGGGGCGGCCGAAACGCTCCTTCAGGCGAGCCGCGACGATGCCGATCACGCCCGCGTGCCAGCCTTGCCCCGCGACGACGATCACCGGATCGGCTGCGTGGAGGGCGGCGGCCTCATTGGCGGCGTCGCCGACGAGCGCTTCGATCGCACGGCGTTCGGCGTTGAGGCGATTGAGTTCGGCCGCGAGCATGGTCGCCTCGGCGGGATCGTCGGTGGTGAGAAGCCGCACGCCCAAATCGGCAGCGCCGATGCGCCCACCTGCATTGACGCGAGGGCCGAGCGCGAAACCCAAATCACGCGCGACGGGCCGTGCGGTCAGCCCGGCCACATCTGCGAGCGCGGCCAGCCCCGCGTTGCCGCGCCGAGCGAGTATCTTCAGCCCTTGCGCGACGAAGGCCCGGTTGAGGCCGGTAAGCGGCACGACGTCCGCGACCGTCCCCAGCGCAACCAAATCCAGCAGGTCGAGCAACTGTGGCTCGGGTCGCTGCGTCCAGTGTCCCGTCACCCGCAGCGCGCGCGCGGTGGCGACCGCGAGCAGGAAGGTGACTCCTACCGCCGCGAGGTGGCCATGACCGGCGATCTGATCGAGCCGGTTCGGGTTGACGAGCGCTTGGCACGCCGGAAGCTCGGTCGCGCACTGGTGATGATCGACCACCACGACATCGAGCCCCGCTGCGCGCGCGGCGGCGAGCGCGTCGAAGCCCTGCGCGCCGCAATCGACCGTCACTACCAGCCGCGCACCCCGGGCGGCGATCGTGCGCATCGCGTCGGCGCTGGGGCCGTAGCCCTCAAGCAAACGATCGGGAATGTAGGCCTGCGGATCGGCTCCGGCGGCGCGCAGAAAGCGGATCAGGAGCGCGGCCGAGGTGGCGCCGTCGACGTCGTAATCGCCGAAGACGGTGATCGCTTCGCCCGCGCGTACCGCATGGGCGAGACGGTCGGCGGCGGCTTGCATGTCGATCAGGATGTGCGGATCGGGAAGCCAGTCGCGCAGGCGGGGTTCGGCGAGACGGGCGTAATCGGCGGTGGCGCCGCCACGGGTCGAGAAGAGGTCCGCGACAAGATCGGAGATGCCCGCCGCACGGCCCGCGCCGGGTAGTCCGGGACCAGTGCCGCGCCAGCGCCAGGGCTGGCCGAGGATAGACTGGGCAACGGGCAGCATCGACGTGGTTGAATCAGTCGGCGAGAGGGATGGCAAGCGGCGAAGGTCACGAAGGTCAGCTTCGAAGCGCTTTTTACGTCTTTATCTGGGGATTGTTTGGAACGAACCCTCCTGGTCCGACGCCATTTGTACCCGTATGGTTCCTACAATGCAAGCTAAACAATCATGTCTGGCACCGTGGACAGTGAAAGCTGCTACGGCCCGATTGGACCGAACGCACGATCGCGGTGCCGCACGCGCATGGCTCGCCTTCGCGGCCGTAGGCGGTCCAGGACTTCTGGAAGAGGCCGAGCACTCCGTCGACTCCGACGTGATCGCGCAACGACGATCCGCCCGCCGCGATCGCGGCGCGCAGCACCGCGCGCAGCGCGCGGACGAGCGCGGCGATCTCTATGCGGGTGAGCGTGCCGCCTTCGCGCGCGGGGTGGAGGCGGGCACGGTGGAGCGCCTCGGACGCGTAGATGTTGCCGATGCCAGCGACGATGCGCTGATCGAGCAGGAGCGCCTTGATCGGTGCGATGCGACCCTCGCAGCGGCGCGCGAGATAGGCGGCGGTGAAGGTGGGGCCGAGCGGCTCGGGGCCGATGCCCGCGAGCAGCGGGTGGGCGGCGAGGTCGGCGGTGAGGGTGAGCGCGAGGAGGCCGAAGCGGCGCGGATCGGTGAAGACGATGCGGCGACGTTCGTTAGTGGTGAAGACGACGTGATCGTGCGGGCCGCTGTCGCCGGGATCGAGGCGCATCCGGCCCGACATGCCGAGGTGGAAGATTAGCGTGTCGTCGCGGTCGGTGGCGATCAGGCCGTATTTGGCGCGGCGTGTGACGGCGGTGACGGTCGCGCCGGTTAATCGCTGGCCGAGATCGTGCGGGATCGGGCGGCGCAGATCGGGACGGTTGGCGATGACGCTGGCGAGCCGCCGACCGGACAGCACGGGGGCGAGGCCGCGCACGACGGTTTCGACTTCGGGAAGTTCGGGCATTGGGCGTTAGATAGGGCGACCGCGCCGAGAAGCGACGTTATACCCCGGCTTGTATGGTGGCCACCCATGCTGCATATTTGTCAGATGGAGGAACACCGATGACGCATATGCTTGGCATTCGCGAGTTCCGAGACAGCTTTACCCGCATCGCGCGCGAAGGCGGCGATCCCGTGATCGTGAAGAACCACGATCGGGTCGTGGGCTGGTACGTTCCCCTGAAGCGACCCACGCCCGAGGCTGTGGAGCGGACGATTCGCGGGCTGGAAGCGGTGCAGGCGCAGTGGCGGGCTGAAGGGCGCGATCTCGACGCCGAACTCGCCTCGCTCGGCATGGACCCGTACGGCAATCCGCTCGACGAGGAGTGCTGATCCTCGATGCGAACGTCCTTGTATCGGCGGCGCTCGGGCGATCACGCTCTCTGATCGAGGCGACGGCGGCGCGCGGATTGGACCTGCTCGTCCCGATCGCGCAGCGCCTCGAAGCCGCGACGGTGCTCGTGCGGCTTGGTGGCTCGCCGGTGTCGGTCGAGACGTCGCTTGGCTTTACAAGCCGGACGGTTCGCGTGATCGAACCCGAAGCCTATGATGGGTTCGAGCCCGCCGCGCGCGCCCGCCTTGGCGCACGCGGCCAGAGCGACTGGCCGGTGCTGGCCGCCGCGCTCGCGCTGGAGGCGGACATCTGGAGCAACGACCGCGACTTCTTCGGGTTGGGGGTGGCGGTGTGGACGACTCGGAACGTGGGATACGCCACCGCGACGTGATACCAACCGCTATGACTTCGCAGCCACAGCCGTACCGCTGGCGAACATCGCTCCGCACACGGCTTCCATTCTGGGCGCTTGGTTTTGCCCCGAAAGGCGTGGACTGCGAGGCAGTCGGCGGTCGACACGAATGGTACAATAATGACGGAACACGCTCCGCCTGTTATCACTGTCGTGTCATGACGGACCTGGTGCGATGGAAAACCGATCACGGATCAACTGACGCGGGCTGAAAGCCGCATCTCGCCCAATCCCCACTCGTAGCTCTTTGCCCCCTCGTCCTGCGGCTCTACAGCACCCCATGGCCAGTTTCGGTTTTGAGAACGTCGCCCCGCAGGAGAAGACCGCGCGGGTGGGCGAGGTGTTCGCGCGGGTGGCGCGGCGGTACGACCTGATGAACGACGCGATGAGCGTGGGGATGCACCGGCGCTGGAAGGATCGCTTCGTCGGCATGGTGCGGCCGCGCGAGGGGGAGGCGATCCTCGATATGGCGGGGGGGACGGGGGACGTCGCCTTTCGCATGACCGCCAAGGGCGCAGATGTGACGTGCGCGGATATCAACGCGCAGATGCTCGAGGTGGGGATCGCGCGCGCGGACAAGCGGGGGTTGGGCGGGATCGTCTGGGCGGAGGAGAATGCCGAACACGTCACCTCGCCCGATGCGCAATACGATGCCTATACCTGCGCATTCGGGCTGCGGAACGTCACCGATCTGCCCGCCGCGCTGGCGGAGGCTTACCGTGTGCTGAAGTGGGGCGGGCGGTTCTATTGTCTGGAATTCTCGACGACCGAATGGCCGGGGTTTGCGCAGCTCTACGACGCTTACAGCTTCGCGGTCGTGCCCCGGCTCGGCGGGCTGATCGCGCGCGACCGGGCTTCGTACCAGTATCTCGTCGAGAGCATCCGGCGGTTCCCCGATATGCCGGCATTCGCGGCGATGATCCGCGACGCGGGGTTCGCGCAGGTGCGCTATACCCCGATCCTGGGTGGGGCGGTCGCGGTGCATAGCGGCTGGAAGGTTTGACCAGCAGCGCCACCCATATTTGGCGGATCGTCCGCTGGGGGCGGACGCTGGGCGCGAACGGCGCGCTGCGCGCGATCGAGCGCAGTCCGCAGGCCCCCGCCGGGGTGCGGCGGCTCGCGTGGCTGGCGCGGCTGGGGACGTTCGCGCCGCGCACGCCGCGCTATGCGGAGGCGTTCCGCAAGCTGGGACCAGCCGCGATCAAACTGGGGCAGGCGTTGGCGACGCGGCCCGACCTGGTCGGCGAGGCGGCGGCGCGCGATTTAGCGGCGTTGCAGGACCGGCTGCCGCCCGAGCCGTTCAGCGTCATTCGCGCCGCGATCGAGGCGGGGCTGGAGAAGCCGATCCCCACGCTGTTCCGCAGCATCGACGAGCGCGCGGTCGGCGCGGCGTCGGTGGCGCAGGTGCACCGCGCGGTCACCACCGACGGGCGCGATGTTGCGATCAAGGTGCTGCGCCCGGGGATCGAGGCACGCATCACGCGCGATACCGAGACGTTCGGCTGGGCGGCGGGCAAGATCGAGGCGATGGGCGGCGAGGCGGCGCGGTTGCGACCGCGCGCGGTGATCGAGGCGTTCCGGCGCTGGACCGAGCGCGAACTCGATCTGCGCATGGAGGCGGCGTCCGCGTCCGAACTGGCGACCAATCCGGGCGATCCGGGGCTGAAGATCCCTGCTATCGATTGGGCGCGCACGGGCAAGCGCATCCTGACGCTGGAATGGATGGAGGGCGTCAAGGTTTCGGACGCGGCCGCGATGGCGGCGGCGGGGGTGGACGGCAACGCCGCAGCGACGACACTGGTGCGCGCTTTCCTGCACCAGGCGATCGCGCGCGGCTTCTTCCACGCGGACCTGCATCAGGGCAATCTGTTCGCGCTGGGCGGCGGGCGGCTGGGGGTAATCGACTTCGGCATCATGGGGCGCTTGGACCGGCGGGCGCGGACCGATCTCGCGAAGATCTTGTACGGGCTGCTGACGGCGGATTACGAGACGGTGGCGCGCGTGCATTTCGATTCGGGCTATGTGCCCAAGCACCACCATATCGAGGATTTCGCGGTCGCGCTGCGCGCGGTTGGCGAACCGATCCGCGGCCTGCCGGTCAAGGACATCTCGATCGCCAACCTGCTGGACGCGCTGTTCGCGATCACGCGGCAGTTCGAGATGCCCACCCAGCCGCATCTGCTGCTGCTGCAGAAGACGATGGTGATGGTGGAGGGGGTGGCGGCGTCGCTCGATCCGCATGTCAACACCTGGGCGATCGCCGAACCCTATGTGCGCGGCTGGATGCGCGACGAGCTGGGGCCGGAGGCGCGTGTGGCGGACGCGATCACGACGGTGGTCGGCGCGTTCGCGGGGATCCCTGGGCTGGCGCGGCGGATCGCCAAGCTGGTGCCCGACGAGGTCGAGCAGCTCGCGGCCGAAATCCCCGTCGCGGCGCGCATCCGCATACCGTGGTGGGGATTGGTCGGCGCGGTCGCGGCGGGCGCGGCGGCGGCGTCGGCGATGTGGGCTTTCTCTAGGTAACCTCTCTGGTAATGTAGGATGGGGCGTGATCGGTGCGGCGGCTCACAGGAGGACCGCTGATGTCACTCGATCCCGCCCCGATCTTCGCCGCCGCGCGCAGGATGTGCGAGGGGCACCTGACGCCGCGCCAGATCGATGGTATCGGACGGCTGATCGCTGCGTGGACACGCGATCACGCCGGCTGCGATCCGCGCTGGTTCGCGTACATTCTCGCCACCGTCCAGCACGAGACCGCGCGAAGCTTCCAGCCGATCGAGGAGGTGGGGTGCGGCGCGGGCAAGGCGTACGGGACGCGGTACTACGGGCGCGGACTGTGCCAGCTGACGTGGGAAACCAACTACGCGCGCTTCGGCACGCTGCTCGGTGTCGATCTGCTAGCGGATCCCGCGCGTGCGCTCGAACCCGGGCTGGCAACCAAGATCCTGTTTCGCGGCATGATCGAGGGGCTTTATACCGGGCGCAAGTTGGCGGAATACATCGCGGGCGCGAAGTGCGACTGGATCGCGGCGCGGCGCATCGTCAACGGGCTCGACCGCGCGGCGCTGATCGCGGACTATGCGCGCGCCTATTCGCAAGCGATCGGTTGTGGGGCAAAAGGCGCGCCATGCTCGAAGGCCGCTCCATCCTCCTCGTCGTCGGTGGCGGCATAGCAGCGTACAAGTCGCTTGAACTGGTCCGGTTGTTGCGCAAAGATGGCGCGCGGGTGCGCGCGGTGCTGACCGAGGGCGGGGCGAAGTTCGTCACCCCCTTGAGCCTCGCCGCGCTGACCGAAGGGCCGGTGTACGAGGATCTGTGGAGCCTCAAGGACGAGGCCGAGATGGGGCACATCCGATTGAGCCGCGAGGCGGACCTGATCCTCGTGTGCCCCGCGAGCGCGGACCGCATCGCGCGCATGGTGGCGGGGCTGGGCGGCGATCTTGCGGACGCGGTTTGGCTGGCGGCGGACAAGCCGGTGCTGGTGGCGCCCGCGATGAACCACCGGATGTGGGGGCATCCGGCGACGGTGCGCAACGTCGCGTGGCTACGCGGGCAGGGGGTGAATGTCATGGAGCCCGACGTGGGCGCGATGGCGTGCGGCGAGCATGGGCCGGGGCGGCTGCCCGAGCCGCCCGCGATCCTCGCGGCGGTGCGTGGGATGCTGGGCGCGGGGCGGCTCGCGGGCGTCAGCGCGCTCGTCACCGCCGGGCCGACGCACGAGGCGATCGACGCGGTGCGCTATATCGCCAACCGGTCGAGCGGCCGCCAAGGCTTCGCCATCGCGGGCGCGCTCGCGGCGCTGGGCGCGCGCGTGACGCTGGTGGCGGGGCCGGTCGCGCTCGCTACCCCGGCCGGTGTCCGCCGCTTGGACGTGGTCAGCGCGCGCGACATGGCTACGGGCGTCGAGGCGGCGCTGCCCGCCGATGTCGCGGTGCTGGTCGCGGCGGTGGCGGACTGGGGAGTGTCGGCGGCCGCCACCCACAAGCTCAAGAAGGCGGACGGACCGCCTGCGCCGGCCTTCGTGGCCAGCCCTGACATTCTGGCGAGCATCGCCGCGCCCGGACCACACCGGCCGCGCCTGGTGATCGGGTTCGCCGCCGAGACCGAGGCGGTCACCGAGCGCGCGGCGGGCAAGCGGGTGGCGAAGGGCGCGGACTGGATCGTGGGCAACGACGTATCGGGCGACGTGATGGGTGGTGCCGACAACGCGGTCGTCCTCGCGACTGGGGCGGGGGTGGAGGCGTGGCCGCGCGCGTCGAAGGTCGAGGTCGCGCGGCGGTTGGCCGAGCGGATCGCCGAAACGCTGGGGCGCTGAGCGCGCGCACCGTCATTCCCAAACTTGTACCAGGATCTACCTTCTCGATCCGACCGGGCGGTACGGTACGGAGATCGACTTAACCGAGGATTTCACCACTTGGTTTGAAAGCCTCTACGCATCTCGTGCGGTCTGCCGCGAGACGATGGCGAACTTGAGGGAATTTGCGCGCGGGGACATGAGGCCAAACTCGCTTCACGTGGTTTCAAGAAACCATCTATTTCGCCCCGCCCGGTCGATTAAGGCTCCGAGCGCGCGCGATGCGCCGGGCGGCTGCGCGGCTGCCCGGCCCGCCGCCCGACTTGACGCCGAGCGGCTTCTGTGTAACCTGACTGGTTATAGTTGCGAGGAGACGCAGTTTGCGACACATCCATAGCGCTGTGAACTTCGTGAACTTCGCTGTTCTCGGCGATGGCCCGAGGCCCGCAGCTTGATATCCGATCCACGCGCATGGTGCTCCAAGCCAGCTGGATCGAATTACGGCACGCCTCGCCCGGACGAAGAACACAACCCGCGCGTGAACCACATTGACGCCGCGGCCCGCCCTCCGCCACGAGGGCGCATGATCCCCCGCACCGACTGGACCCGCCCCGAGATCGCCGCGCTGTTCGACCTCCCCTTCGTCGACCTTCTTTTCCAGGCGCAGACCGTCCACCGCCAGCACCACATTCCCAATACCGTCCAGCGCAGCCAGCTGCTCTCGATCAAGACCGGCGGGTGCGCGCAGGATTGCGGCTATTGCAACCAGTCGGCGAGCTTCGACACTGGCCTCAAAGCCACCAAGCTGATGGACGTCGACGCGGTCATCGCCGAGGCCGCCGCCGCCAGACAGGGCGGCGCGACGCGCTTCTGCATGGGCGCGGCGTGGACCGGCCCGAAGGACCGCGACCTGCCCGCGCTCACCCGCATGGTCGCGGGCGTCAAGGCGCTCGGGATGGAGACGTGCATGACGCTCGGCACGCTTAGCACCCAGCAGGCCGACGCGCTCGCCCAGGCGGGCCTCGATTATTACAACCACAATCTGGATAGCTCGCCCGAGTACTACGCAGCCGTTGTCAGCACGCGCAACTACCAGGACCGCCTCGATACGCTCGCCCACGTGCGGCGCGCGGGAATGGCGACCTGCTGCGGCGGTATCATCGGCATGGGCGAGACGCGCGCCGATCGCATCGGCCTCATCCACACGTTGGCCACGCTGCCCGAACACCCTGGCTCGGTCCCGATCAACGCGCTCGTCCCCGTCGCGGGCACGCCCTTGGGCGACGCGATCCTCACCGGTCAAGCCGCCCAGATTAACGGTATAGAGTTCGCGCGCACCGTCGCTGCCGCGCGCATCACGATGCCGCTCGCGGTGGTGCGGCTGTCCGCAGGCCGCGAAACCATGTCGGTCGAGGCGCAAGCGCTCGCCTTCCTCGCAGGCGCGAACTCGATCTTCGTCGGCGACCGGCTGCTGACGACGGCGAACCCGGGTGTGGACCGAGACGCCGCGCTGTTCGCAACACTAGGCCTGGTCGCTCAAGCGCCACCAAAGCAAACTGCGGCAGTCCTATCGTGAAGACGCAGTTAAATCGAGGTCTGACTCAGCGGCTGATGTATGTCGAAAACAAGAATGTAACGGTTGATGGTGTCGACGCGCATCGGATGGGTCACGTTTTCACGAACGGGCCAGACTGTCTATTATCGCGGGCTGACGCTGCGCAAGGCGAACGGCGTCCGGGGCAATTTTCTCGACACCGAAACCCTTGACGAATACTGGGTCTCTGGCGTGAAAAAGCGCGGCTCGAACGTCCACTACGCTGTGCCCGCGCACGTCGAGGTCGACGCGGACGCAGTCGAAGGTTATCGCGCTCTCAAGCTTGCCTGAAGCAATTGTATAGTAGCCGACTGCCGATCCGGCAGGATCAGCATGGGAGGGTTCATTCGCATCGCCATGCTCGCGCCGATCTCGTGGCGCACCCCGCCCCGGCACTATGGTCCGTGGGAGCTGGTCACCAGCCTACTGACCGAGGCGCTCGTCGCGCGCGGTATTGACGTCACCCTATTCGCCACCGCCGACTCGATCACGTCGGGCAAGCTCGAAGCGATCGTCCCCGCGCCCTATTCCGAAGACCCGTCGATCGAACCCAAGGTCTGGGAAGCGCTCCACATCGCGCACTGCTTCGAGCGCGCCGGGCAGTTCGATCTCATCCACAACCAATATGATTTCCTGCCGCTCGCCTTCACCCGGCTGGTCGACACGCCCGTCGTCACCACGATCCACGGCTTCTCCAGCCCACGCATCCTCCCCGCGTACCGCGAGTATCAGGACCGTGTGCACTACGTCGCGATCAGCGACGCCGACCGCGCGCCCGGCCTGCGCTACGCCGCCACGATCCACCACGGCGTGCCGATCGACGAGTTCCCGTTCGTCGCGGACGGCGGCTCCGGCCTGCTGTTCTTCGGTCGCATCCACCCCGATAAAGGCCCCGCCGCCGCCATCGAGGTCGCCCGGCGGAGCGGCCGCGCATTGACCATGGCGGGCATCGTGCAGGACGAGGGCCATCACGCGCGCGAAATCCTGCCGCACATCGATGGCGAACGCGTCCGCTATCTCGGCGCGGTCGGTGGCGAGCTGCGCACGCGCACGCTCGGCCACGCCGCAGCACTATTGCACCTGATCGACTTCGACGAACCGTTCGGCCTCTCGGTGGTCGAGGCGCTCGCCTGCGGCACCCCCGTCATCGCCACCCGGCGCGGCGCGATGCCCGAACTGATCGAGGACGGCGTGACGGGGTTCCTGGTGAACGGCGTCGACGAAGCCGTCGCCGCCGTCGCGCGCCTGGGCGAGATCGACCGCGCCGCGTGCCGCGCCTCGGTCGCCCTGCGCTTCAGCCTCGATCGAATGGCGGACGCGTATCTGGCGCTTTACCGGCGCATCCTCGGCTGAGGCCCCGGCCATAGCTCCGCGATGCGTCCGGTCAGCCGGTAATAGGCCAGCCCCGCATACTCGTGCAGCGCCACGTCCACCCGCCAGATGTTGAGCAGGAAATCGAACGATCCCGCCTCGATCAGCCGCGCACCCATGCCGTTTACGAAGTCCGCCGGGTACGGCGTCGCCGCGATGCCCGCCGCGCGGAAGCAGCCGACCGCGCGCGGCATGTGGAACGCGGACGTGACGAGCAGCGGCCGCGCCCCCGCGCCCAGCCGTAGCGCAAGTCCGCGCGCGTTCTCGCAGGTGTCCGCCGTGCCGCCGACCACGCCGATGCGCCCCGGAGCGACACCCAGCTCGACCCACGCCAGCCGCATCCAGTCGACATCGCGCGGCTCGTCCGGCCCTTGCGCCACGCCGCCCACCGTCCACAGGCGGGCGGCGGGGAGCGTATGGGCGAGCATCGCGCCCATCACCATCCGGTCCCCCGTTTCGCCATACTCGGCCTGACGATGGCGCGCGGACGCGCCCAGATGCTCGCCGCCCGTCAGCACGACGATATCGGTCGCCCCCGTCACCGAGGCGGGCACGGGAAATCGCGCCTCGAGCGGCTCGATCAGCCACGTGCCGAGCGGCGAGGCGCACATCGCCCCCGCCCAGCCGAGCGCCACGCCCACCCCCCACCGCGCGATCCTGAGCGCGCGCGGCCCACGCCAGCACAGCGCGACCGCCGCCACGATCATCGCCCAGCCACTCCACGCCACCGGGCCTAAGAGCGTCCAGAGCGTGTAGCGGTTCACGCGGCTCCCGCAGTTGCGCGCGTCACAGGCCGTGGTAGGCGCGGAACCACTCGACGAAACGCGGCACACCTTCGGTGATCGTCGTTTTGGGCTCGAATCCCAGATCTCGCCTGATCGCATCGATGTCCGCGTGCGTGTCACGCACGTCGCCCGGCTGCATCGGCTGCAAGCGCCGGATCGCGCGCTTGCCGATAGCGGCTTCCAGCACATCGATCATGTGCGTCAGTTCCTCCGACCGATGATTGCCGATGTTGTACAGCCGGTGCGGCCCGACGCTGCCGCCCGCCTTTACTGCCCCATCATCGGGCGGCGGATCGTCGAGGCACGCGACCACACCCGTCACGATATCGTCCACGTACGTGAAGTCGCGCCGCATATCGCCCTCGCCGAACACGTCGATCGGCCGGTCGTTGAGGATCGCGTCGGTGAACAGCCACATCGCCATATCGGGCCGACCCCACGGGCCGTACACGGTGAAGAAGCGCAGGCCCGTCATCGGCAGCCGGTACAGATGCGCGTAGGTCTCGCTCATCAGCTCGTCCGCCTTCTTGGTCGCGGCGTAGAGCGAGATCGGATGATCCACCCGATCGTCGACCGAAAACGGCAGCTTGCGGTTCGATCCATAAACCGAGGAGGAGGAGGCGTAGACCATGTGGCGGCACGCGCCCGAACGCCGCGCCCACTCCATCACATTCAGATGACCGACGAGGTTGCTTTCGACATACGCATATGGGTTCTCGATCGAGTAGCGCACGCCGGCCTGCGCACCGAGGTGAACGATTTGATCGACTCCCGCTACCTCCAGCGCCGCTCCGAACGCCGCCTTGTCGGCGAAATCGACGTGCGCGAAGCGGAACGCGCTCGCGTGGTGCCGTTCGATCTGCGCCAGCCTGTCCTGCTTCAGCGAGGTTGCGTAATAGTCATTCAAGTTATCGACGCCCAGCACCCGTTCGCCGCGTTCGAGGAGTCGCAGGGCGGTGTGGAAGCCGATAAAACCCGCTACGCCGGTTACGAGTATGCTCACCTTCGCCCAAACCCCTTCGCACGGACCCGTTCACCCGGACCGCGCGGACCTAGACGAAGGCAGTCGCAGCAGCAACGGGTCGGTCGCGCGGTGACGATGCCCGCAACGCTCCTCACCGGGCTGCTCGCGCTGGCGCTCTCGCTCGCCATCGGCCGACACGCGATGACGATCGGCCGCTTTCTTGGGGTGCTCGACTGGCCCGATCCCGAAGGTGGACGCAAGCGCCACGACACGGTCACTCCCCTTGTCGGCGGCATCGCTGTCGTGATGTCGGTGCTCGGCGCGCTCGGTGTGATGGCGATCATCGATCCGCGCTGGACGGGGTTGACTGCGATGCACATGCGCTGGTTCGCGCTCGCGGTGTTCGCGATGCTCGCCACCGGCATGGCGGACGATCGCTTCGGCCTGGGACCGAGATTGCGGATTGTCTTCGGCCTTGTCGTATTCACGCTGGTCGCACTGAACGCGCCCGATTTCCGTGTGGGCTTTCTCTCCTTCGGCGGAGCGGGGCAAGTGTGGATCATCGGCGTCGGCGAGACGGTCTTCACCGTCGCCTGCCTCGTCGGGCTGCTCAACGCGGTCAACATGGCGGATGGCAAAAACGGTCTGGTAACCGGATTGGCGTTGCTCTGGACCCTCCTCCTTTGGCTGGCCGCCCCGCCCGCGCTCTCTCCCGTGTGCGCTGCGCTCGCGGTGAGCCTCGCTATCGTTTTCGCTTTCAACATGCGCGGTCAGCTGTTCCTTGGCGATGCGGGCAGTTACGGCATTTCGGCGATCGTCGGTCTGCTCGCGATTTATGTCTACAACCATGAATTCGCGCTCTGGCACGCCGAGCGCGTCGCGCTGCTGTTCGCCTTGCCCGTGCTCGATACGCTGCGCCTGATCACCGCGCGCACCCTGCGCGGCGGCTCGCCGTTCGCCGCCGATCGCGACCACCTGCACCACCACATCGCCTTCCGTTGGGGGTGGCCGCGCGGTCTCGCAGTATATCTGGCGCTCGTCGCCGTCCCCAATCTGGCGGTACTCGCCTTGCCCAAAGCCGGGATGGCGCTTCTGCTCGTGTCGGCGCTCGCCTACATGGCCGTGCTCGTTCTTTCCACACGCCACACCGCCTTCAACCGAAAGTTGAGACGTCGTGCTGGCGCATTGCGCCGACGCGGCCGTGGCGCTAGGTCTGATCCTGCTGCTGGGGTATCGCCAAGCGGTAAGGCAGCGGTTTTTGGTACCGCCATCCCTGGTTCGAATCCAGGTACCCCAGCCAGCCGCCCCTAAGCCGCCCGCCGCCGCATCGCGGGCCGCTCCTCCGAAAACAGCGCCGCAAGCTGCTCGATCAGCGCGCCGCCCAACTGCTCGGCGTCCATGATTGTCACCGCGCGCGCATAGTAACGCGTAACATCGTGGCCGATCCCGATCGCGACCAATTCCACCGGCGATCGCGCCTCGATCCAGCCGATCACCTGGCGCAGATGCCGCTCCAGGTAAGCACCGTTGTTCACCGACAGCGTCGAATCGTCCACCGGCGCGCCGTCGCTGATCACCATCAGGATACGCCGCTCCTCGGGTCGCCCGATCAGCCGGTTGTGCGCCCACAACAGCGCCTCGCCATCGATATTCTCCTTGAGCAGCCCCTCGCGCATCATCAGCCCAAGGTTCTTGCGCGCTCGCCGCCATGGCGCGTCGGCGGCCTTGTAAATGATGTGCCTAAGATCGTTTAGCCGCCCCGGCTTGGCCGGTCTGCCTGCCGCCAGCCATTCCTCCCGCGCGCGCCCACCCTTCCACGCGCGCGTCGTGAAGCCCAAAATCTCGGTCTTCACCCCGCACCGCTCGAGCGTGCGCGCCAGGATATCCGCCGAGATCGCCGCGATCGAAATCGGCCGCCCGCGCATCGAGCCGCTATTGTCGATCAGCAGCGTCACCACCGTGTCGCGGAACTCGGCGTCACGCTCCACCTTGTAGCTGAGCGGCTGCCCCGGCGAGGCGATCACCCGCGCGAGCCGACCCGGATCGAGCAGCCCCTCCTCCTGATCGAAATCCCACGCGCGATTCTGCTGCGCCAGCAACCGCCGCTGCAACCGGTTGGCCAGCCGCGTCACCGCGCCCTGCAGCGCGGTCAGCTGCGTATCGAGATAGCCGCGCAGCCGCGTCAGCTCGTCCAAGTCGCATAGTTCGCTCGCCGCGACTTCCTCGTCGTATTTGGTCGTGTACGCGCGGTAGCCGAAATCGGGCGGCAGATGCGCGGGTGGCTTGTCGTGCCGCGCGGGCGGTGCGCGGTCCGAAGCGTCTTCGCCCACCCCGTCCATCTCGTCGTCGCTCGCCGCTTCGATGTCTGCGGCGGTCTGCGGATCGCCCTCGCCCGCCTGCGCCTCCGCGTCGGGGCGCGCGCTCAGCGCGGTGTCGGGCTGCGGCGGCGTGGCGCTGTCGTCGTCCACATCGGGCTCGTCGGGCGCGGTGGCGTCGTCGGGCGTGTTTTCCTCGCCGCTCTCGGGAGTCTCGACCTCGCGCTCGGCCAAATCGAGATCGGCGAGGATGTGCCGCGCGTGCGCGGCGAACGATCCCTGATCGTCGAGGCTCGCCGCAAGCCGGTCGAGCCGTGCTCCCGCCCGCGCCTCGATCCACTCGCGCACCAGCGCCAGCCCGCCCTCGGCGGACGCGGGCGACGCGCGGCCGGTCAGCCGCTCGCGCGCGATGAGCCCCAGCGCCTGCCCCAGCGGCACTTCGTCCCTGGTGCGTGCGCGCGCGATCGGATCGGCCTTGACCCGCGCCTCGGTCATCGCGGCGAGGTTCGATCCCACCCCCGCCATCTCGCGCTCGCCCACCGCCTCGACGCGCGCCTGCTCGACCGCGTCGAACACCTCGCGCGCGGGCCCATGCGGCGGCTGAGCAACGCCATGTGCGCCCGCATCATGATGTCGTGCGCGCAACGCGAACGCATCCGCCCAGCCGCGCGCCTCGGCGACCTGCCCCGCAGGCAAGC
>JAABUX010004915.1_pt1 | contig 16673 bp, 7 predicted proteins | sample 5561851 | NCBI WGS metagenome assembly JAABUX01 (sample SAMN10711883, study PRJNA513361) | rock metagenome | isolation source: Antarctica rocks | place: Antarctica: Victoria Land, Richard Nunatak red sandstone | collected 2016-01-03 | reverse complement strand
CAGAGCAACTTGCCGGAGTGGTACCGCCGTTGATCACACCTCTCGATCATACAGGGCGCGTCGACCCGGCGGCCGTCGAGTCCCTGGTGGACTATACCCTGACGGCGGGTTGCAGCGGCCTGTTCGTGGCCGGCGGCTGCGGCCTGGGACCCTGGCTCACCGCAGCGCAACGCGGCGAGGTCGTGGGCGCGGCCGTCAGGAGCGCGGCAGGCAAGGCTCCCGTGCTGGCCGGTGTGATGTTGCCGTCGACCGGCCCCGCCTGTGAGGCGGCCCGTCAGGCCGAGGCCGAGGGCGCCGACGCTGTCGTCGTGGCGTCCCCGTACTACTTCACGGTAACCGGCGACGACCAGCAGCGGCACGTGGAGGCCGTGCTGGAGGCGGTGAACCTCCCCGTCCTGCTCTACAACATCCCGCAATGCACCGTTCACTCCTGGCTGCCCCGGACGGTGGCCGCTCTGGCGCGCGAGCCGCGGGTCGTCGGTGTCAAGGACTCATCAGGCAATCTGGCGGCCTTTCAGGACTTTCTGGCCATCAAGCGCGAGCGGCCGGACTTTTGCGTCCTGCAGGGTGATGAGCGTGTGATGGCAGCCTGCCTGCTGCTAGGCGCCGACGGTGTCATCGCCGGCCTGGCCAACGTGGCGCCGCGCCTGTTTGTCGACCTGGTGCGGGCAGGGGCGCGTGATGACGCCGAGGCCTGCCGGCGGCTCCAGGAACGTATCACCGACCTCTGGTCCTCGTTGGTGCGTGAGCTGGGGCTAGCAGGGTTGTACGCCGCGTGCGCGGCGCTTGGTATCGGTAACGGGCAGCCGGCCGCGCCCTGGATTGCCCCGACCGCCGACCGGCAGCGCGCTATCGTGGCCACGTTGCGACGCCACGAACTGATAGGGACGGTTCCTGTCGGCAGGGCATGAGAGTCGCCGTGCTACTCTTCTCCTATGCCCGCAAGGCATCGTCGTATCTAGCGCGTCCACTCTTGATGGCTTCGTGGACCAGTCTCTCGCCGCCGGGCAAGTGGTCGCGCAGCAGTTCCACCGCCACTCTGATGTCGTGCCGGTCCAGGGCAGCCACGATGTCGAGGTGCCCGTGCACCGCCTGCGGCAGGTCCTCGACGGTGGCCTCGGCGATGCTCAGGGCCGTTTCGATCAAAGGGGCAAGCGGCTCCCAGGCATTGGAGAGGGCACGGTTGCCCGACAGACCGATGATGAGGCGATGGAACGCCATATCCGATGTCGCCACCGTCCGCACCTGTCCCGCCGCCATCGCCACTTCCATGCGCGCGATGAGCGCGTTGAGGGCGGCCACGCCCTCCGCGTCGATACGCTGCGCCGTCCGCTCGATGGCATACGTCTCGAGCAGCAGGCGGCACTCGTAGATGTCGTGGATGTCCTGCTCGGTGACGCCGACCACGTAGGCGCCGCGACGGGGTTCGATGCGCACCAGGCCTTCGCGCTCGAGCTGCGCGATTGCCTCGCGCACGGGCAGGCGGCTCACGCCGAACATCTCGGCAAGCACTGGTTCCTTTAGATGGGCGTCGGGCGCCAACTCGCCGACGACAATGGCGCGTCGCATCGCCTCCACCACCCTGTGCCAGAGCGCTTCCGGCTTCACGACCTCTATATGCGGTGCGTTCATCTTCTTTTTACGACCTACTCAACTCTGGGAGCCCACACATTGTGCGCCTCACGGTGGACATGACGACGGGGCGCCAACCGTAGACAGTATACCCGTCCGTAAGGCGCACCGGCCGCCCGTCTACGGCCGCCACGAGGAGTCATTGGCCGCTCCGTCCCCTCGCCGTCTCTATCGTCATGATCGTGGCGCGTGGCGACACGGACTACTTCACGGCCCCGGCGGTGAGACCGCGCACGACGTGGCGCTGGACGGCCAGATACAAGACGACCGGCAGCAGCGAGAAGACCACTCCCGCGGCCTCAAGCTGATAGAGTTGGACATCCGTCTCACTGATGAACGTCGAGATGCCAACGCCGGCGGTATAGAGGCTCCTGTCCGTGATGAACGCCGCGGCGAACAGGTAGTCGTTCCAGCTGCCGAAGAAGGCCACCACGCCAACCGCCACGAGGCCCGGGCGGGAGAGCGGCAGCAGCATCCGCCACAGCACGCCGAGTAGACCGCAGCCGTCGACGCGCGCCGCGTCAAGCACCTCGTTGGGAACAGTGTCGAAGGAGGACTTCAGGATCCAGCAGCCAAGCGGCACGTTGAAGGCGGCGTAGAGGACGCCAAGGGCGGGGAGATTGTTTGTCCAACCGAGAGTCCGGTAGAACTGGAGTTCAGGCACGATGACGACGGCGCCCGGCATCATTTGGGTGAAGAGCAGGAGGAAGCCGAACGCGCCGACCCCGCGCCAGCGCAGGCGGGAGAGCAAGTAGGCGCCGGGGATGGCGAGCGCCGTCGTCACGGTCACGGTGATCGCCGACACCAGGAACGAATGCAGGAGCCAGGACCCGATGGGCTGCTGACTGAACAGCGCGCTGAACGCGCTCGTGTTGATGCCCTTGAGGAAGAGCGGCGGTGGAAACGTCAGCGTGAACTGCTCGGGCTGGAACGTGCTCAGCACCATCCAGTACACCGGGAAGAGAATGATCACGCAGACAAAGGCGATCACAAGGTAGCGAAACGCCGACTTCGCCCGCCGCCTGGTGGAACGGCGGGTTTTCCTCTGTCCCATGACGACCCGCTCGTTGGACGGCGCGACTGACCTCACTGCCATGCGTGACACTCCCTCATGTGCCGGGCGCTCCCACGGCCCGCGCCCTGCCGGCGCTCGCTCGCCTCCACCAGTGGGACGTGCAGTGGGACGTGGGACAGCCCGTGCGGCCCGTGCGGCCCGTGCGCGTCTATCCGCATACTCACAGCGTCTTTCCTTCGAGGTAGCGGCCTCTGATAACCCTCTGCTCGAACACGATGAAAAGCAACGTCCCGCACAGCGCGAGGACTAGCGCGACCACCGCGAGCGCGCTCGCGTAGTTGTAGTTGAAGAACTGGAAGGCCTGGTTGTAGATGAGTATCGCGAGCGTCGACGTGGTGGTGCCCGGTCCGCCGCCCGTCGTCAGGTAGATGAGCGAGAACTGCTGGAACGAAAAAATGAAGGCAAGAACGGCAAGCAGAGAGAGCGTCGGCGCCAGCGCCGGAAGAGTGATCGACCGGAAACAGCGGATCGCTCCCGCGCCGTCGACCCTGGCCGCCTCGTAGAAGTCGTCCGGTATCGACTGGAGGCTCGAGAGCAAGATCAGCGCGTAGAAGGGGAAGCCTTTCCACGCCACCATGATCACGATCGCGATAAAGGCGAGGTTAGGCGAACTCAGCCACGGGATTTGATGATGCACGCCTGGGACCCACGCGGCGATGCGGTTAATAATGCCGAAGTTCGGGTCCAGCATGATGGTGAAGGTCAGGATCACGGGGATATCCGGGATCGCCCAGGGCACGGCGAGGATCGCCCGCACGATGCCGCGCCCTTTGAAGGACCAGTTCATGAGCAGGGCGCAGGCCAGGCCGAGCACGAGCCAGACCACGACCATGGAAAAGGTGAACTCGAGCGTCGTCTGGACCGACGCCCAGAAGATCGGATCGCCGAGCATCTGTTGGAAGTTTGTCAGCCCCGACCACGAGGTGACCCCAAAGTGATTCGACTCGAAGGCCAGCACGATGCCGCGCATGATCGGGTAGATGACGAATAGCACTTCGAACCCCAGGATCGGCGCCAGCAACACGTAGGGGAACACTGCCTGCCCAGCCCTCGGCCCGCGCTTCGGCTGACGTTTCCCGGCCGTGGGAGTCGGAGACGGCTCGGTTGTGTCGTCGGCCCGCTGAATCTGTGCTAGCGTCACGCTCGCCTACCTCGCTTCTTCGGGCCGCACTACAATGGGCGCCGACGTTGGTGGAAAAATTGCACTCGGTCAGGTTTCTTTCCGTCGGGGGGGCGTCACCCGGCGCCTATCAAGGCGCCAGGTGACGCCCCCGACGATCGTACTGGCGCCCGAGGCGATGGCGGTGGCGCCAGTACGACATCTATCCCCTCCCTGCGTCCATGCCGCGACCGCAACATGGACGACGCGTCGGACGCATTGACGCATTTAGAGGTGTATTGACCCCATCGCCTGTGCCTGAGCCGCGTCCAACGCGGCCTTGACCGAGGAACTGCCCGACACGGCCTTCTCCATGTTGCTGCAGACGATATTGCCGACCTGGGCGTACGCGAAGGTGTAGGCGCCGAAGACATCCGATTCGCCGACGTAGTTTGTTTGGCTGAAGCCCGTTCCCCAGGGCAAAGTGTTCTCGAAAGCCGTGTACTGCGGTACCTTCTCGGCAAAGTTCGTGTAGGGGATGCGTGGGTACCCGTTTTGCACGGTGACGTAGTAGAGGTTCTTCGGCGAGATGCACCACTTCACGAGTTCCATCGCGGCGTCCGCATTCGGCGACGTCTTCAGGACGACCATCGGGTGCAGGCGCGAGATCGCCTTCTTGCCCGGCCACGGCGGCGGCGCGCTGCGCAGGTTGGGGTAGAGCTTGGGCGCGAGCGCCTTTAGCGTGGCGCTTCCATACCCGACCGAGAAAGTCATCGCGATCTGGTCGTTGTTAAAGAGCTTCTGGAGCGCCGTCTCGGAGCTGCCCGCGATGCCACTGGCGTTCAATAGCTTCAGCCAGTATTCCATGGCCGCCACGTTCTGCGGCGAGTTGATGGTGAGCGTCTTGCCCGTCGCCCAGACGCCGCCGAAGCCAAGCGGCCAGTTCTGCAACTGGTTCCACCAGTCGGCCGCGGCCGCCACGTTGTTGATGAGGAAGGTCCCGAACTGATTCGGCGCGTGGGTGACCTTCTTGGAGACGGCTACCCATTCGTCGAGCGTCGCCGGGGGCGCCGAGAAGCCCGCCGCCTTCAAGATGCGCGCGTCATACGCCAGGAGAAAGGCGACTTCGAGAACGCCGAGCGCGTAGAGCTGCCCGTTAGACATGAACTGCTTGTGCGCGGCGTTCGGGATCAGGCCGAGAGACTGCGCGACCGATCCGAGCGGTAGGCAGAGATTGTAGTTCGTGATCAGCGTCGAGGCCAGCTCGGGAGGGCATTGCACGACGTCAGCATCGACCTGGCCGGCCTGCGCCTGGGCGATCACGTTCTGATCGAAGGTCGAGAACGGCCACCCCGTCCACGTCACCTGGATTGATGGGTTAGCCGCCATGAAGTCGTCGACGACCTTTGACCAGGCAGCCTTCTCGGTGGGCTGGAACATCTCCCAGGACATCAGCTTCAACTGGGTCTTCTTGGTGGCGCGCGCCACACGCCTCGTCGTCGCGGCCTCGGCGACCACCCCGGGGCCGAGCAGAGAGGCCGCTCCCAGGGCCACCCCGCCGGCAACTCCGGCCTTCAGAACGTCACGCCGCGACGGCGTGGGAGTAGATACGGCGCTGTCTGTTTCCTTCGTCAGCAGGGTAGATGCGGCGCTGTTTGTTTCCTTCTCAAGCACGATAGTACTCCTTCGTACAGAATGACCCAAATAGTGCGGATGCGTCATGGTTCGTGGCTTTCCCCGGCCCCGCGGCGTTGCGTATAGGCTCACACCTCCCACTCGACATTGAGCGCCTCGTCAGGGGCGACCGATCAACAAGGCGGTAGCAGTCGCCTGCCTCCGCGCATTGGACAGAATTCACTCCGCCGCCAGTAATTGTATACTGTTAACGTCGATTGTAGAGTATGGAAACCGTTTTGTCAATCGGGGCGGGTGCACCTTAAAATTGTGGAATCCGACCTGCGACTGCGGTCGCATGGCACACGACGGACACTGCGGTGTCGGACCGGGGCCAGGGGCAGCGTGGCGGCGACCCACACCCGACCGCAGTCGGCGCTGGTTTGCCATGCGACCGCAGTCGCAGGTCCGTTCATGTTGTATTCCACTATGTCGAGGCGCACCCGCGCGACGGGGTGCGCCGGCTGCTAGGCCACCGCGCGCAGCCGGCGCGCCCACCGCTCCAGTTCATCCGCTGGCAATGGGCGGCTGAGGTAGTAGCCCTGGGCCACGTCGCAGCCCATTCGCTTCAGTAACTCCCACGTCTGGGCGTCCTCGACCCCCTCGGTCACCACGTTGAGCCCCAGGCCGTGGCCCAGCCCGATGGTCGAGGCCACGATGGTCCGGTCGGTGGCGCTCGTGGTCAACGCGCGCGCGAAGCCGCGGTCGATTTTGAGTTCGTGCACGGGTAGCCGCGCCAGGTAGGCCAGGCTGGAGTAGCCCGTGCCGAAATCGTCGACGGCGAGCCGCACGCCGAGCGCGGCCAGACGGCCAAGCACCTCCGCGGTCAGCTCCGCGTCGGCCATCGCCGCGCTCTCGGTGATTTCCAGGCACAGCCGCTCGGGCGGCGCCCCGTGGCGGCGCAGCAGGGTGGCGACGAGCCCGGGTAGCGCGGGGTCGTGCAGGCTCCACATAGAGAGGTTGACGGCCACGTCGAGCGTGAGGCCGTCATCGGCCCAGGCGCGATGCTGGCGCAGCGCCGCCTCTAGCGCCCACTCGGTCAGCGGCGCCATCAGTCCCGTCGCCTCGGCCAGCGGGATGAAGTGGTCGGGCGGGATGAATCCGCGCTCGGGGCGCCACCAGCGCGCCAGCGCCTCCACCCCACAAATCTGGCCGCTGGCAAGGTTGGCTTTGGGCTGGTAGTGCAGCACGAGCCCGCCGTGCGCCAGCGCGTGGCGCAGTTCGGCCACGAGAGCCAGCCGCTCCAGGCTGTGCTGATCCTGCGCCGGGTCGTAGACGGCGACGCCGCTCTGGGCGCGCTTGGCCGCGTACATGGCCACGTCGGCCCGGCGTAGGAGCGTCGCGCCGTCGCCCCCATGCGCCGGCGCCAGAGCCACGCCGATGCTCGCCCCGACCTGCACGGGCTGGCCAGCCACGGCGATGGGCGCCTCCAGAGTGGCACGGATAGCGCGCGCCGCCGCGCGCGCGTCCGCCTCGGCGCCCCCCAGCAGCAGGACAGCAAACTCGTCGCCGCCCAGGCGCGCCACCGTGTCCGCTTCGCGCGTCACACCCCGCAGCCGCGCCGCCACCTCCGCCAGCAACTCATCGCCCCGCGGGTGACCAAAGGTGTCGTTGACCTCCTTGAAGCGGTCGAGGTCCAGCAGCAGCAGCGCCAGCGGGCCCGCGGCGAGCGCGGCGCCAAGCCGCTCGTCGAGCAGCACGCGGTTGGGCAGGCCGGTGAGCGCATCGTGCGTGGCCTGGTGGCGCAGCGCCTCCTCCATCCGCTTGCGCTCGGTGATGTCCAGCACGATCCCGACGATGCGTCGCACGCGGCCCGTGTCGTCGCACACGCGTTCGACCTGCTGGTGGACGTGGCGCACCTCGCCGTCTGGGCGGACGATGCGGTGGTCAGTGCGCATCGCTTGCTCCCGCCCGGACATGACGGCGTTCATCCAGTCCCAGACGCGCTGTCGGTCCTCGGGGTGGATCAGGTCGGGGATCCATTCGTCCGGCGATCCCTGTCCGGGCGTGAGCCCGTGGATACGATACAGTTCGTCGGACCAATGCGCCGTGCTATCGGCGTCGCGCCACCAGTTGCCGAGGAGGGCGATACGCTGCGCCTCGGCCAGGTTGGCCTCGCTGTCGCGCAGCGCCTCCTCCGCGCGCACGCGCTTTGTCACGTCCGTGGACACGCCGACGATCCCCTCGACGCGGCCGTTCGCGTCGCGCAACGGCGTCCAGCGCGTCTCGAAGGCCACGTCCGCCACGCGGTTGTGGGCGACGAACGTTTCCCCGTCCAGCGCGCGGCGGGCGTGGTCGAGCAGGTCCGGGTGGTCGCGGTACATGTCCCAGACCGGCTGCCCCACCACCGCGCCGGGCGCGAGGCCGAGGCTGGCCAACCCCTGCCCCTCGGAGAGCGTGAACACGCCAGCCTGATCGAGTGCGAACAGGACGACGGGGGCATGGGTCACCACGGCCCGCAGCTGCTGTTCGCTGCGATGGAGTCCCTCCCGCGATCGCGCCTGGGCGCGGCGAGCCGCGTGGAGCACCGCCCAGAACGTCCATAAGAGCAGCAGGCCAACCGCGAAGGTGGCGACGACGGCGGCGCGCACCCCTGTCTCGAAGGTATCCAGGCTGTGCAGCGCCACATCGGCCGCCGCGCGTTCGCGTTGCGCGGCCTCATCGACCAGACCGCTCATGCGCGCCGCCACTGGCTCGATGGCCTGATCGTTGAGTTGCTGGGCGAGCGGGCGGTTGCCGGCGTCCACGGCGACAATGAAGCGCCGCACGGCTGCGCGATAGGCCCGCTGTAGCGCGAGCAGCCGCGCGATGGTCGTCTGGTCGTCCGCGTCGCTCATGCCCACGATATGCTGGAGCATCACCGTGATGTCGTCGGTCGCGCCCACGAAGCGGGCGCGCGCGGCGGACGGCCGCTGGAGCGCGTACTGGCGCTGCCATGCCTGCGCGGCGGTCATCGTGTGCGCGACGCGCTGGTAGGCCTCGTCGCGCAGCACGGCCCTCTCCGCATCGCGGGTAGCGCCCTGGGTCGCGACGACAACACCAAGGGAGAAGCCGGTCAGGGCGAGCAGGACGAGGACCAGGCCAGCGGTCGCCAGGCGGCCAAGCCAACGGGGCGATGGCATCACGACTATGGACCCTACTCCTTCGACCGGCCTACTGGCGTGCTCCGCGACGTCGACGTCGGGCGTGGGGGGTCACGTGTGTACTGTCCAGTATCTGGTCGGCCGTTGGCGCTGTCTATCCCCTGGAAGTACTATACGAGTACTATCGACACGCCGCGCTATCGAGCGCCCGCGCGGTGGCCTACCTGGAAAGGTCCAGGACGGCGCCGCCGCGGGCGGGGAGGATGACGAGCAACTGACCCTCGCTTGTTTGAGCGTCGGCTGTCGAGCCGAAGAGCAGGCGCGGCGCGGCCGATGCGACGGTGAGGCCGTCGAGCGGTATCCGCAGCAGGTGGTCGTCCGTCCCGACGTTGAGCGCCACGACCAGCGTGGCGCCATCCTGGACGCGGGCGAAGGCGTAGGTATCTCCGCTCGCCAGCAGCCGTCGATACGAACCGGTGCGCAGGGCCGGCTGGGCGTGGCGCAGGGCGATGGCCTCCTTATAGTAGGCTCGCAGGCCGTGGTTCCAGGTGTCGGGCCGTTCCCAGGGGAAGGTGCGGCGGGCCAGGGCGTCGCTGGGTCCACCGCTCAGGCCGATCTCGTCGCCGTAGTAGACGCAGGGCGCGCCGGGAAAGGTCAGCAGCAGCAAGGCGCCCAGGCGCAGGCTGGCCTCATCGCCTCCAGCTACGCTGAGCAGGCGCGCGGTGTCGTGGCTGTCCAGCAGGTTCAGTTGCGCCAACTCGACGGGCCAGGGGTAGAGGTCCAGCAGCCGGTCGACGCGGTCGGCATAGCCCGCGGCGTCGATCGGCGGGTAGGGACGGTAGCCGCGGCCGGCCACCATCTCCGGCTGCACGCGGGGGCCGGCCACGAAGGCGATGGCGGCTTCGGCGAAGCGGTAGTTCATCACCGCGTCGAACTGATCGCCTCGCAGCCACGGCTGGGCCTCGTCCCAGATCTCACCCACGATATAGGCGTCCGGATTGATAGCCTTGATGCGGGAGCGGAACTCCGTCCAGAAGCCTGGGCTTGAGATCTCGTTGGGCACGTCCAGGCGCCAGCCGTCGACGCCGCGCCGCACCCAATGCTCGCCCACGCGCATCAGGAACTCGCGCACCTGCGGGTTGTCGGTGTTGAGCTTGGGCAGCGCGTGCAGCCCGAACCAGGCCGCGTAGTCGGGCGGGCGGCTCGTGTCGTAGGCGTTGGGCGGGTACGCCGTCACCGTGAACCAGTCGCGCCAGGCCGAGGCCGCGCCGTTCTCCAGGATGTCGTTGAACTGGAAGAAGCCGCGGCTGGCGTGGTTGAAGACGCCGTCGAGCACCACGCGCAGACCGCGCGCTTTGCAGGCCGCCAGCATATCCCGGAAGGCGCTATCGCCGCCGAGCAGGGGATCGACCTGGTAGTAGTCGTGGGTGTGGTAGCGGTGGTTGGCGGCCGACTGGAAGATGGGGTTAAAGTAGATAGCGGTGATGCCCAGGTCTTGCAGGTAGTCCAGGTGTTCGGTCACGCCGGCGAGGTCGCCGCCCTTGTAGCCCCGGGTCGAGGGATCGGTGTCCCAGGGCTCCAGGTTGTCGGGTTTGGGCAGGGTCGGGCTTTTGGCGAAACGGTCGGGGAAAATCTGGTAGAAGACGGCGTGCTTGACCCACTCGGGCGTGGCTACCTCGGACAAGGATGCGACCTCATTTCATCGTAGTAGTGGTATCGGAGACAGCGGCGCGGACCACAATCGTGGTCGCGCCTGACCCTGAAGGGTCAGGCCAGCGGCGCCATCACCATCATAGGATATAGGGCGCGCCCCAGCTATGACGGCGATGTCAGGACAGCCGGGGTATGCCAGCCGCCGACGCGTGAGATGATGCGGTTTGCCTCGGGCGGCCCCCAGGTACCCGGCTCGTACTCGTGCGGTGGCGCGGTGTCGTCCAGGATCGGATCGACCACGCGCCAGGCCGCCTCGACGGCGTCCTCGCGCGCGAACAGCGTCGCGTCGCCCCGCAGGGCGTCGCCCAGCAGCCGCTCGTAGGGCGTCATCTCGTCGCCCGTCTGGTGCCGCGCCACCAGTTCCACCGACTCGCCCGCCATGGCCTCGCCCGGCGCCTTGGCGCGCGCGCCAAGCGCGATAAAGACATCGGGGCTGAGCTGGAAGCGCAGATAGTTGGAGTGGCGCGGCTCGACCTCGCCGAAGACGGCCTGGGGCGGCCGCTTGAACTCCACCAGCACCTCGGTGGTCGTCGCGGGCAGGCGCTTGCCGGCTCGGATATAGAAGGGGACGCCGGCCCAGCGCCACGTGTCGACGTGCAGGCGCACGGCGGCGTAGGTCTCGACCGGCGAGTCGGGCGCCACGCCGTCCTCGGCGCGATAGCCGCGATACTGGCCGCGCACCGTGTCTGATGGGGACAGCGGCCGCACGGCTCCCAGGATGCGCGCCGTCTCGTCGCGCGCACGGTCGTGACCCTGGCCCGTCGGCGCGTCCATGGCCAGCAGGGCCGTGACCTGCAGCAGGTGGTTCTGCACCACGTCGCGGATGGCGCCCACGCCGTCGTAGAACGCCCCGCGGCCCTGCACGCCGAAGCTCTCGGCCATGGTGATCTGCACGCTCTCCACGTTGGAGCGGTTCCAGATCGGCTCCAGGAACGAATTGGCAAAGCGGAAGAACAGCAGATTCTGCACCGGCTCCTTGCCGAGGTAGTGGTCGATGCGGAAGAGGCGGTCTTCGGCAAAGAATTGATGCAGCGTGACGTTGAGCGCCCGCGCCGAGGCCAGGTCGCGTCCGAAGGGTTTCTCCACGACCACGCGCGCCTGATCGACGGCGCCCGACGCGGCCAGCGCGGCGGCGACGGTTCCGAACAGGCCGGGCGGGATGGCGAGATAGTACAGGGGCCGCGCGGCATTGCCGAGCGCCTGGCGTAACCGCGCGTAGGTCGCGGCGTCGTTGTAGTCGCCGTCGATATAGGCGAGCCGCTCCGCCAGCCGCGCAAAGGCCGCTTCGTCCACGCCACCGTGTTTCTCCAGGCTATCGCGGGCGCGGGCTTTCAGTTGGTCGAGGTCCCAGCCGGACTTGGCCACGCCGACGATAGGGATATCGAGACCCTCGCGACGGATTAGCGCCTGCAGGGCGGGGAAAATCTGCTTGTAGGCCAGATCGCCCGTGGCGCCAAAGAACACAAATGCGTCCGACGGCGGGATAGACATGCTCACCTCCCTTTCACCTTTTCATTTCAATGCGCTCGTCTGTAGTATGCACGAGCCTGGGGCTACACGACCCCGCGACCAACGGCGCGTGGCGATAGCCGAAAAATACTATTGCGCGGCAGCCGCAATCGCCTTCAGAATAGAGTTCGGATGGGGGAAACTATATACTGCAACAATTGCGACCTCCGTCGCGGAAAGGTGGCGGCCAGAGTGGCCGAGAACTGGGCCGAGACCGCACAGAGAGTGTGGAGACCGGCATCGATTCAGGGAAGGAAAGCGCGATCCATGCTCGTACGACTCCGCCCGGCCAATCTCGTCCTGTTCGTCGTCCTGTTCCTGAGCGCGGCCGTGCAGCCGTCTCGGGCATCCGCCGGTTCCCCTACCGCTCCTCCCACCGTACCGGCCGCGTCGCCGGGCACTTCTACGACGCCCGCAGGCCCGACGGCCACTCCTCCACCCTCCCTCTCCGCGACGGCGCCCACCTCGACGACGGGAACGGCGGTCGTCGCGGCAACGGGCGTCACGTCCACACGATCAGTCATACCTACGCCGACCACGCCGACCACGCCGACCACGCCGACCACGCCGACCACGCCGACCACGCCGACCTGGGAAGCCATGACAACGGCGACGGCCGCTCCTCTTCTTCATGTTCGTGCGACCGTGCCTGTCACCGTGAGTGCTTCTGCGCCGCTGTCCGCCACGGCTACGATCAGCAACGCCAGCAACGGTGCGGCCACCCATGCGCGTCCTCAAAGCGAGATCACCTCGAACGACGCAGTCCCCGGACTCGCGTGGAACGCCGGCCTGACCTCCGTCCCCATTGTCCTGGCCCGCCCGGCCGTCGCCTTGGGCCATGACGGCAATATCTACGTCTTCGGCGGCGACAGCGTCGTCAACGGCTCTGGTGTCGTCACATCGACCACCTACATCTACCACCCCGCCAGCAACGCATGGACCACGGGGACGCCATTGCCCACCGCCCGTGAGGGGGCGCAGGCCGTCACCCTCCCCGACGGCCGCATTGCCGTCCTCGGCGGCGGCGCCAACTGCTCCGACAATCCGTGCGACACGGGGACGGTCTACAGCACAGTCGAGGTCTACAGCCCATGGGCCGACGCCTGGAGCACCGTGGCCGCCCTCGAGACGCCACGCTACCGCTTTGCCGCGGTGCTCTATCAGGGCCAGATCTACGCGCTAGGCGGCTCCGACGGCACGGGCGCTCTCGCCAGCGTCGAGGCTTACAGCCCCACCGCGAACACCTGGGGCTACGCCGCCGCCCTGCCGCAAGCCATCGAGGCGCCCGCGGCCGTGGTCGACGCCAGCGGCGTCCTCGACTTGATCGGTGGGTTCAACGGCCCGGACAGCAATGTGACCGTCCTCGCCACGCTCTATCGCTTGACCGGGGTCGGTTGGGCCAGCGGCCCTACGCTGCCGCAAGCGACCGAGGACGAAGCGGCGACGCTGGGCGCGGACGGCCAGGTCTACGCAGTGGGTGGCTACGACAACGGCTGGTTGACCACCGTGCAGGTCTACAACCCCGCTAGCGGCCTGTGGAACACGGTCACCTCCCTACCGGCTCCGACCTGCTGCTTGGGCCTGGTGACCGCCCCCTCGGGCCAGATCTACGCGGTTGGTGGCGGCGCGAGTGCGGGGTCCCAGGTGGCCATCTATGGCCCCTCCGTTGGTGTCTCTCCAATGAGCGGCCGACCCGGCGCGACGGTCACGGTCACGGGGACCGGATTCACCGCCGGGGTGAGCGTGACCGTCGCCTTCGGCGGCCCACAAGGGACGATAATCGGACAAGGGTCCGCGGACGCAACCGGCGCCGTGGCCCTCACCGCCACGATCCCGCTGACCGCGCCCATCGGTCCGTCGATGCTGGCAGCGCAAGATACAAGCGTCCAGTATCCGGGGCTGGTTGCCTTCTCCGTCTTGAGCGGAGGCGCCATCCCCTGGCGCCCGCATCGCGTGGTGCGCCTGGCCGATGGCCTCTCCGCCAGCGTCGACCTCGCCGACGGGCACCTCGACCTGACAGCGGCCGACGTGAGCTTGCCCGCCCTCGGGCCGGATCTGTCCCTGGCGCATACCTGGGATAGCCAACTGGCCCAGGCCGCAATCACGACGACGGCGGGGCAGGGCTGGAACACCGCCCTGACGGCAAGCATGGGCGGCGTGCTGACCGGGACGGTCGTCTTCACCGACGCCACGGGCACGCAGTACCCGTTCGTCTACACGGGCAACCTGACCGACACCTCACCCTACACGGCGTACGCGCCCGCGCCCGGCCAGCCCTGGACGCTCACGGCCACGGCCGACGGCTCCGGGACCACCGGCTATACCCTGACGGACTTCCTGACCGGGGAGACGATGTCCTTCGACGGGCAGGGCCGCTACGTCGCGACCGCGGACGCCTACGGCAACGCCAACACGCTCTCCTCCACGGGCGGACCCGGCCCGAGCAGCATGATAAACAGTGGGGGCAGAGCGCTGCAGTTCCTCTACAATGGCAGCAGCCTGCTGAGCGAGACCAAGAGCCCGCTGTGGGTCAGCGGCGGGAGCGGGCAAGCAGGGAGCCAGCACGTTACCTACGGCTACACACCTGGTACGACACAGCTCGTCACGATGACGGTCGCCGCGAGCACCAGCACGCCCCTGAGCACCATCTTCGGCTACAGTGGCGCCCTGCTCACCAGCGTCAAGACGCCCTACACGCCGGCGACGCACCGCTGGCTGATCGGCTACGACGCGCTGGGGCGCGTCACCGCTATCACCAGCCCCGTCGCCGTGGCCACCCAGCCCGTGGTCACGCGCTTCGCCTACAACACAGGTCAGGGCCAGACCATCGTGACCGCGGGCGACGGCACGGGCGCCGCGCTGCCGCTCACGTACACCCTGGACACCCAGGGTGAGCCGATCAGCGTCACCGACGCGCTCGGCCACGGCACGGCGTACGCCTACGATGGCGACCACGACGTCACCAGCCGCACCGACCAGAACGGGCAGACCACGACCAACCAGTATGCCTACGTCGGCGCGGCGGGGCGGGTGGGCCTGCTCACGGAGACGGACGCCCCGTCGATCGTGGCCTATGCCCCCGGCGGCCCGACGCTCCCGGTCACCACGACCTACCGCTACGACCCTGCCACCCACGACCTGCTGGAGCGGGACACGGCCGAGGGGGGCCGCACCGTCTACACCTACGACGGGACGCGCCACCGCGTGACCGCCGCGATGGACGCCCTCGGGCCGACCCTCCCAGTGGGCTGCCAGGCGGCGCGGATGGCGCGGGCAGCGCGGACGGCGGCGGGAAACCCAAGCGCCGCGACGATGCTCGTGGTGCGCCCCGCCGACGCTGGTCCGTGTGCGCCGACCGGCGCCCACTGGCGCGGGACCATCTATGCCTACGACGCGCACGGCCAGCTCCTCGCAGCGACCGACGGGCGCGGCGTCATCGTCGGGGACACGACGGGCGGCCAGACGCCCACGGCGTCACTCAACCCCACCGCGCCCGTGGCCGCCACGCGGTCCTATACCTACACGGCGGCGGGCGACCTGCAGTCCGCCAGCAGCCCGCCGATCACGACGCTCAAGCCCACGGGTACGGGGCAAACGACCGGTCCCGTTACCACGGTCTATGGCTACGATGCGGACGGCAACCGCACCAGCGTCACCACGCCCAACGGCAACCGGACCACGCTGTCCTACGACCACCTGGGGCGCCTGATCCAGGCCGCGCAGCCGAGCGTCAAGCTGTGGGACGGCAGCACCCACGCGCCCACCGCCTCCCTCGGCTACGATGGCGACGGCAACGTGACGCGTACCACCGACGGCGCGGGCGATCCGACCACCCGTACCTACGACCCGTTGGGCCGTCTCCTCAGCAGCAAGAATGCGATCAATGAGACGACCGTCTTCACCTACACCGCTACGTGGCTCTCCCAGGTCAGCACCCCGGCGGGCAACGTCACGAGCTATCGCTACGACCTGGTCGGTCGCCCGAGCGGGACGACCGATCCGATGGGCACCCTGACGCAGTATGGCCTGGACGCGGTGGGCAACACCGTAGCCCTGACCGTGCCCCTGGGCGCGCCGGGAGCTAGCAGCGTCGAGGCCCGCACCTACGATGGGCTCAACCAGGTGTCCACGGACACGGTGGGCGGCACGGGTGAGCTGAGCCCCACCCTGTCCCAGACAACCTCCTCGTCCTACGACCGCGACGGCAATCTGGTACAGCAGCAGGCGCCCAACGGCGACGTGACCTATCGCAGCTATGATTATGCGGATCGGCCGCGGGCGGTGACGGTCTACCCGGGCGCGCAGAGTGGGCCGCCCTCCTCCCTGCCGCTGGCGGCCAGCCAGACCTTCGCGCTGGACGACGCCAACAACCTGATCGACCAGCTTGACTTCAACCAGCGCGACCACGCCTCCACCTTCGACGGGGCTAGCCGGATGACGCAGCGCGTGGACAGCTACGTGGGCCAGGCGCAGGGTCAGGCTCCCGGCGCGATCACCACGGTGCTGGGCTACGGCCCCAACGGCAACCCGCGCACCCTGAGCCGCAGTGTGAGTGGCGTGGCCGGGACGCAAGCCTACACCGCGACCTACAACGCGACGGACTGGCCGGTCACGGGGGACGACGGCCAGGGCGCGACGGCCTATGGCTACGACGCGGCAGGGCGGCTGCACACCCAGAGCCTGCTGGGCGGGACCGGCGCGGTGACCGCGACGCTCAACCCGGAGGGCCTGGCCACGCGCCTCGACGAGAGCGTCACCAGGGCGGCCAGCCTGTTCGGCTACACGCCCGACGACCGGCCCTACACGGACACCCTGGGCGCGGGTACCAGCGTGGCCGTCGGCGAGACGCGCCTGCACGACGCCAACGACCGCCTCACGCAGCTCTCGT